>Ga0308165_1003161_pt1 | contig 18113 bp, 12 predicted proteins | sample PhyWR2_FD_201032 | JGI IMG/M metagenome (GOLD analysis project Ga0308165, IMG submission 201032) | Phyllosphere microbial communities from UC Gill Tract Community Farm, Albany, California, United States - DLSLW.R2 | ecosystem: Host-associated > Plants > Phyllosphere > Unclassified | place: USA...
CTGGGAACACGCCTACTACATCGACTACCGCAACGTTCGTCCGAAGTACGTCGAAGCGTTCTGGAACTTGGTCAACTGGAAATTCGTAGCTGAGCAATTCGAAGGCAAGACCTTCAAAGCTTAAGCTCGATGCCAGACAAAAAACCCGGCCTTGGCCGGGTTTTTTTATGCCCTGGCCATCCCCCATCCCTGTAGGAGCGAGCTTGTCGAGGCGTCGAACCGTCGCGATGGTAGCCCAGGCACCGCCGACATCCAGACACCCCGCGTCATCGTTGACGACCATCGCGAGTAAACTCGCTCCTACAGAAGATCCAGATCAAAAGCGCACCGGGGCCCTCTGTAGGAGCGAGCTTGCTCGCGATGGTGGCCCAGGCACCGCCGACATCCAGACACCCCGCGTCATCGTTGACGACCATCGCGAATAAATTCGCTCCTACAGAAGATCAAGCTCAACCGCGCACCGGGGCCCTCTGTAGGAGCGAGCTTGCTCGCGATGGTGGCCCAGGCACCGCGGGCATCCAGGCTGCCCGCGTCATCGTTGACGACCATCGCGAGCAAGCTCGCTCTTACAGGGATGATGTACACCGGTAGGAATGGGTTGGCTGCATGAACACCATCGCGGGCAAGCCCGCTCCCACACGGGCAAGCATCCAGCCGCAAAAATGAAACCCACCTCACTCCCCTTGTCCCCACGCCAGACCCGTCTACCATCAACCTGAAGGAATTTTCTCCCCGCCCCCTCAAGTTGAAGGACTCGACTACCGAAACAGTACGAATAAGCGCGAATACTCCAGATAGCAGCATTTCGGCCAACCCACAGGTAAATCTTCCTGTGTTCGATTGTCCCTTTGACTGCCATCACGGGATTGCCAATACTCATGGCTACTTGATGCTACCCGCACGGAACAAGGAATGACTCTTTGAAGCTGGAACTCAAGAACAGCTTGTCGGTAAAGTTGCTCCGGGTCGTGCTGTTGTCGGCATTGATCGTTGGCGTGGTCTTGAGCTGCGCGCAGATCGTTTTCGATGCCTATAAGACGAACCAGGCCGTGGCCAGCGATGCGCAGCGCATCCTCGACATGTTTCGCGACCCCTCAACCCAGGCCGTTTACAGCCTGGACCGGGAAATGGGCATGCAGGTCATCGAAGGCCTGTTCCAGGACGATGCCGTACGCCAGGCGTCCATCGGTCACCCCAATGAAGCGATGCTCGCGCAGAAGTCCCGCGATCTGCAGGCGTCCAACAGCCGCTGGCTGACCGACCTTATTCTCGGCAAGGAACGCACATTCACCACACAATTGGTCGGCCGTGGCCCTTACAGCGAGTATTACGGCGACCTCAGCATCACCCTCGACACGGCCACTTATGGCCAGGGTTTTATCGTCAGTTCGGTGATCATCTTCATTTCGGGGGTCCTGCGTGCCCTGGCCATGGGGCTGGTCCTGTATCTGGTCTATCACTGGCTGCTGACCAAACCACTGTCACGCATCATCGAGCACCTGACCGAAATCAACCCGGACCGTCCCAGCGAACACAAGATCCCGCAGCTCAAGGGGCACGAAAAGAACGAATTGGGGATCTGGATCAGCACCGCCAATCAGTTGCTCGAATCCATCGAGCGCAACACCCATCTGCGCCATGAAGCGGAAAACAGCCTGCTGCGCATGGCCCAGTACGACTTCCTCACCGGCCTGCCGAACCGCCAGCAACTGCAGACGCAACTGGACAAAATCCTGGTTGACGCCGGCAAGTTGCAGCGTCGGGTCGCGGTGTTGTGTGTCGGCCTCGACGACTTCAAAGGCATCAACGAACAGTTCAGCTACCAGACCGGCGACCAGTTGCTGCTGGCCCTGGCCGACCGCCTGCGTGCCCACAGTGGTCGCCTGGGGGCTCTGGCCCGCCTGGGCGGCGACCAATTCGCCCTGGTGCAGGCCGACATCGAACAACCCTACGAGGCGGCGGAACTGGCACAGAACATTCTCGATGACCTGGAGGCGCCCTTCGCCCTCGATCACCAGGAAATTCGCCTGCGCGCCACGATCGGTATCACCCTGTTTCCCGAAGATGGCGACAGCACCGAGAAGCTGCTGCAAAAGGCCGAGCAGACCATGACGCTGGCCAAGACCCGTTCACGCAACCGTTATCAGTTCTACATCGCCAGCGTCGATACCGAGATGCGCCGTCGTCGCGAGCTGGAAAAAGACCTGCGCGATGCCCTGACCCGAGATCAGTTCTACCTGGTTTATCAACCCCAGATCAGCTACCGCGATCAGCGCGTGGTGGGCGTTGAGGCGTTGATTCGCTGGCAGCACCCCGAGCACGGGCTGGTGCCGCCGGATCTGTTCATCCCTCTGGCGGAGCAGAACGGCACCATCATCGCCATCGGCGAGTGGGTGCTGGACCATGCGTGCAAGCAACTGCGCGATTGGCATGACCAGGGTTTCACCGAACTGCGCATGGCGGTGAACCTGTCGACCGTGCAACTGCACCACGCCGAGCTGCCGCGAGTGGTCAACAACCTGCTGCAGATGTACCGTCTGCCACCGCGCAGTCTGGAGCTGGAAGTCACCGAAACCGGCCTGATGGAAGACATCAGCACCGCAGCCCAGCACTTGCTTAGCCTGCGCCGCTCCGGCGCGCTGATCGCCATCGACGACTTCGGTACCGGATATTCATCGCTGAGCTACTTGAAGAGCTTGCCGCTGGACAAGATCAAGATCGACAAGAGCTTCGTGCAGGACCTGCTCGATGACGATGACGACGCCACCATCGTTCGCGCCATCATTCAACTGGGCAAGAGCCTGGGCATGCAGGTCATCGCCGAAGGTGTGGAAACTGCCGAGCAAGAGGCCTACATCATTTCCGAAGGCTGCCATGAAGGTCAGGGCTACTTCTACAGCAAACCCCTGCCAGCGCGAGAGCTGGGCGCCTACATGAAGCAGGCTCAGCGCACCAACGCGGCAATCCTCTGATGTTGAAATCCTGTAGGAGCGAGCATGCTCGCGATGGAGGTCAACGATAACGCGGGAAGTCTGACACCCCGCGGCGTTCATCAGTCCATCGCGAGCATGCTCGCTCCTACAGGGGGTAGCGCCCTCCCGAATAAGAAATATTTCCAACAACAACCCTTTACACATAATGCGAAAGATTTGCATTATGTGGCAGTTTTGCGCGCCGGGCGCGTCTCCACCCCCTCTCGAAGCAGGATGTTCGCCATGATTCGTATGCCTCTGGCTACCGCCAGTCTGTTGGCCATCGCTATTTCCCTCGCCGGTTGCGGCGAAGGCAAAGACAAAGAAAAAGCCGCCGCACCTGCGCCGGCCGCCAGCACCGCTGCGGCCCCGGCTGCTCCCGCCGCCGCGCCTGCCGCTGCCGGTAAAGTCGATGAAGCCGCCGCCAAGGCCGTTGTCGCTCACTACGCCGACATCGTTTACGCCGTTTACAGCGATGCCGAATCCACTGCAAAAACCCTGCAGACTGCCGTCGACGCCTTCCTCGCCAAGCCGAACGCCGAGACCCTCAAAGCTGCCAAGGCCGCCTGGGTTGCGTCCCGCGTACCTTACCTGCAGAGCGAAGCGTTCCGCTTCGGCAACACCATCATCGACGACTGGGAAGGTCAGGTGAACGCCTGGCCATTGGACGAAGGCCTGATCGACTACGTCGACAAATCCTACGAGCACGCTTTGGGTAACCCGGGCGCTACGGCCAACATCATCGCCAACACCGAGATCCAGGTTGGCGAAGACAAGATCGACGTCAAGGACATCACTCCGGAAAAACTCGCCAGCCTCAACGAGCTGGGCGGTTCCGAAGCCAACGTCGCGACCGGCTACCACGCCATCGAATTCCTGCTCTGGGGCCAGGACCTGAACGGCACCGGCCCTGGTGCCGGCAACCGTCCGGCTTCGGACTACCTGGAAGGCACCGGCGCCACCGGCGGTCACAACGACCGTCGTCGTGCTTACCTGAAAGCGGTGACCCAGTTGCTGGTCAGCGACCTGGAAGAAATGGTCGGTAACTGGAAACCAAACGTAGCCGACAACTATCGCGCCACCCTGGAAGCGGAACCGGGCGACGTCGGCCTGCGCAAAATGCTGTTCGGCATGGGCAGCCTGTCCCTGGGCGAACTGGCTGGCGAGCGCATGAAGGTTTCGCTGGAAGCCAACTCCCCTGAAGACGAACACGATTGCTTCAGCGACAACACCCACTACTCGCAGTTCTACGATGCCAAGGGCATTCGTAACGTTTACCTGGGCGAATACACTCGCGTCGACGGTACCAAGATGACCGGCGCCAGCCTGTCGTCCCTGGTGGCCAAGGCCGACGCCGCCGCGGATACCGCGCTTAAAGCTGACCTTGCCGCCACCGAAGCGAAAATGCAGGTCATCGTCGATCACGCCCTCAAGGGTGAGCACTACGACCAACTGATCGCGGCGGGCAACACCGCTGGCAACCAGATCGTGCGCGACGCCATCGCCGCCCTGGTCAAGCAGACCGGTTCGATCGAAGCCGCCGCTGGCAAGCTGGGCATCACCGACCTCAACCCGGACAACGCTGATCACGAGTTCTGATCGAGGCTTGTAGCCGGAAGAAAGCCCCGACTCGTCGGGGCTTTTTTATGCTTCCCGCTCCTGTAGGAGCGAGCTTGCTCGCGATGGTCGCAAGAACACCGCGGGGTATCAGGTAACCAGCGTCATCGTTAACGACCATCGCGAGCATGCTCGCTCCTACAGGTGAAGGGGTAGACGGGCAATCAAACGATAATTCCTCTTATTCAAACTCCCCTGCCCTGTTAGACTTTGCGCCCTTGTTTTGCTCGTCTCGCAGGATGTCTGATGCCCTCGCTGCTTCTTCGCTTGTCCGCACTGGTTCTGGCCCTGGGCCTGAGTGCCTGCGATGACGCCCCGCGTTTTACCAAAGCCGAGCCCGGCGAAGCCCGTTCCGGTGGCCAGGCAACCGTGCGCAAGACCGACCAGAACGCCTTTTCCCTGCCGTCTGCCAACCTGCCGCCGTCCAGGCGCGTGGATTTCAGCGTTGGCAACAGCTTCTTCCGCAACCCCTGGGTGATCGCCCCCTCGACCACAACCGCCCGCGATGGCCTCGGCCCGTTGTTCAACACCAACGCTTGCCAGAACTGCCACATCAAGGACGGGCGCGGCCATCCGCCGGCGCCCGATGCCTCGAACGCCGTGTCGATGCTGGTGCGCCTGTCGATTCCCGATACGCCAGCCTATGCCAAACTCATCGAGCAGAACGGCGTGGTTCCGGAACCCGTCTACGGCGGACAATTCCAGGACATGTCCATTCCAGGCGTAGTCCCGGAAGGCAAGGTGCGGGTCGACTACACGCCCGTGTCGGTGCGCTTCAAGGACGGCACCGAGGTCGAGCTGCGTAAGCCGAGCCTGAAAATCACCCAGTTGGGCTATGGCCCGATGCACCCCGACACGCGGTTTTCTGCGCGGGTGGCGCCGCCGATGATTGGGCTGGGTTTGCTCGAAGCCATTCCCGACGAGGCGATCCTGGCCAACGCCAAGGCTCAAGAGAAAGAAAACAACGGCATCGCCGGGCGTCCGAACCAGGTGTGGGATGACGCCCAGCAGAAAACAGTCCTCGGCCGCTTTGGCTGGAAGGCCGGGCAACCGAACCTCAATCAACAAAATGTTCATGCGTTTTCGGGTGACATGGGCCTCACCACCCGCCTGAGACCGTTTGATGACTGCACCGACACGCAAACCGCGTGCAAACAGGCGCCCAACGGTAATGGAGCGGATGGCGAGCCGGAAGTCAGCGACAACATCCTGCGCCTGGTGCTGTTTTACAGTCGCAACCTCGCCGTACCGGCGCGCCGCGATGTGGGCTCGCCGCAAGTGCTGGCGGGCAAGAACCTGTTTTTCCAGGCCGGTTGCCAGTCCTGCCACACGCCGAAATACACCACTGCCGCCAACGCTGCTGAACCTGAACTGGCCAATCAAGTGATTCGCCCTTACAGCGACCTGCTGTTGCACGACATGGGCGACGGCCTGGCCGACAATCGCACTGAATTCAAGGCCGGTGGCCGCGACTGGCGCACTCCGCCGTTGTGGGGCATCGGCCTGACCGAGGCCGTCAGCGGCCACACCCAATTCCTGCATGACGGCCGCGCCCGCAACCTGCTCGAAGCCGTGCTCTGGCATGGCGGCGAAGCGAAAGCGGCGCAGCAACAGGTGTTGTCTTTTAATGCCGAGCAGCGCGCCGCGTTGCTGGCCTTTTTGAACTCTCTATAAATCCAGAATCGGGAGCCCGACATGTTCCGCCCCAAACTGTTGTTCACCAGCCTAGCGGCTATCGCCCTCGGCGCCTGCTCGCCGCAGGACCCACAGGCTGTGACCTCGGCCGCCATCGCCAAGTCGGTGATCCTGCCGACCTACACCCGCTGGGTCGAGGCTGACCGCCAGTTGGCCGTGAGCGCGCTCGCCTACTGCGAAGGCAAGGAAACCCTGGACACCGCCCGGGCCGACTTCCTGCACGCGCAGAAGGCGTGGGCCGAGCTGCAACCGTTGCTGATCGGCCCGTTGGCTGAGGGCAACCGCGCCTGGCAGGTGCAATTCTGGCCGGACAAAAAGAACCTCGTCGGCCGTCAGGTCGAGCAACTGATCGTTGCCCAGCCGCAGATCGATGCCGCTGCGTTGGCCAAGTCCAGCGTAGTGGTCCAGGGCCTCTCCGCCTACGAGTACATCCTGTTCGACAGCAAGCCCGATGTGGCCAACGCCGAGCAGAAAGCCAAGTACTGCCCGCTGTTGATCGCCATCGGCGAGCGCCAGAAGAAATTGGCCGAGGACATCCTCAAAGGCTGGAACAATACCGACGGTATGCTCGCGCAGATGAGCAAGTTTCCGAACCAGCGCTATGCCGATTCCCACGAAGCCATCGCTGATCTCTTGCGTGTGCAGGTCACTGCGCTCGACAGCCTGAAGAAAAAACTCGGCACCCCGATGGGCCGTCAGACCAAGGGCGTTCCGCAACCGTTCCAAGCCGATGCCTGGCGCAGCCAGTCGTCGCTGACGGGGCTGGAAGCCAGCCTCGCGGCCGCCAAAACCGTGTGGGAAGGCGTTGATAACAAAGGTCTGCGCGGCCTGCTGCCGAGCGAACAGAAACCCCTGGCCGACAAGATCGATGCCGCCTATGCAGCGTCCTTGAAGCTGTTCGCCAGCAATCAGCGCTCGCTGACCGAAATGCTCGGCGACGATGCCGGTCGCCAGCAGCTCAACGATCTTTACGACAGCCTCAACGTTGTCCATCGCCTGCACGAAGGCGAGCTGGCCAAGGCGCTGGGCATCCAACTGGGCTTCAACGCCAACGACGGTGACTGATGAGGGCAAGTGCCATGCTGCGACGACAGGCTCTGACGTTAGGTAGTTTGCTGCTGGGAGCAGTGACGCTGGGCGGCTGGAAGCTGTTCAAGCAAAAGGACCAGAGCCCGTTGCTGCTGTCGGCGCGGGACGATGGCGACGGCAAGCATTATGCCGTCGGTTATCGACTGGACGGCACCCGGGTGTTCGCCACCCAGGTCGGCCAGCGCTGCCACGACATCATCAATCACCCGACGCTGCCGATCGCCCTGTTCGTCGCACGGCGCCCTGGCACCGAAAGCTACCTGGTCGACCTGCGCGACGGCACATTGCTGCAGACGGTGGTCTCGCAACCGAACCGGCATTTTTATGGGCACGCGGTCATCCACAAAAGCGGCGACTGGCTGTACGCCACCGAAAACGACACGTCCGACCCGGGCCGCGGCCTGCTCGGCGTGTACAAGTTCGAGGGTGAACGCCTGGTGCACAGCGGCGAGATCTCCACCCACGGCATCGGCCCGCATCAGGTGTCGTGGCTACCCGATGGCGAAACTCTGGTGGTGGCCAACGGCGGCATTCGCACCGAAGCCGAAAGCCGGGTCGAGATGAACCTCGATGCCATGGAGCCGAGCCTGGTGCTGATGCAACGCGACGGCACCCTGCTGAGCAAGGAAACCCTCGCGCAGCAGATGAACAGCGTGCGCCACCTTGGCATTGCCAGCGACGGCACCATCGTCGCCGGCCAGCAATTCATGGGGCCGTCCCACGAGTCCTCGGAGTTGCTGGCGATCAAGCGTCCCGGCCAGCCGTTCGTGGCGTTCCCGGTGCCCGAGCACCAATTGCAGGCCATGGGGCACTACACCGCCAGCGTCGCCGTGCACAGCGACTTGCGCCTGGTGGCGTTGACTGCACCGAGGGGCAATCGCTTTTTCATCTGGGACCTGGACAGCGGTGAAGTGCGCCTGGATGCGCCGCTGCCCGATTGCGCCGGGGTCGGTGCCGTGGCCGACGGTTTTGTCGTGACGTCGGGACAAGGTCGCTGCCGTTATTACGATTGCCGCCAGACAAACCTTGTAGCAAAACCGCTGGAGCTGCCGGCGGGGCTCTGGGACAACCATCTGCACTTGATGGCGTAACACACCTGTAGCCACCGGCGTGCCTGTGCCGGTGGCTACGGTGACCCCTGTGATTTCTATCAGTTGGAATCCCCTTCCCAGTCGCGGTAATGTGCCGGTCTGTCTCGCCTGATTTCTCCAAGGAACTGGAAATATGCTGCGTCGCCGCATGCTGATCATGTTGGGTGTTGTTCTGTTGATCGTGCTGATCCTGGCCGGTTACAAGGCCTGGTCCATCTACACGATGATTCAGACCTTCTCCGCGCCAAAACCACCGATCAGTGTCGCCGTGGCCACGGCCAGCGAGCAGCCATGGCAGGCGCGTCTGCCCAGTGTTGGCACGCTGAAGGCCTTGCAGGGTGTGGACCTGAGCCTGGAGACCGACGGCACCGTGATCGACCTGCAGTTCGAATCCGGGCAGAAGGTCAAGGTCGGCCAGCCGCTGCTGCGCCTCGACAGCAAGGTCGAATCAGCCTTGCTCGAAACCGCCGAGGCCGACCTTGGGCTGGCCCAGCTCGATTATGGTCGCGGTAGCCAACTGGTCGGCAGCCAGGCCATTTCCAAAGGTGAATTCGACCGACTGTCGGCCGTGCTGAAAAAGAGCAAAGCCACGGTCAATCAGCTCAAGGCGGCCCTTGGCAAGAAGAGCATCGCCGCACCGTTCACTGGCACCATCGGTATTCGCCAGGTGGACGTTGGCGATTACCTGGCGAGCGGCGCCGTGATCGCTACGCTTCAAGACCTCAGCAGCCTCTATGTCGACTTCTTCGTGCCCGAGCAGTCGGTGCCGAAGATTGCCCTCGGCCAGCCCGTCGATATCCTGGTCGCGGCGTACCCCTCCCAGACCTTCCCCGGCAGGATCAGCGCGATCAATCCGAAACTCGAGAACAGCACGCGCAACATGCAGGTGCGTGCGACCCTGGCTAACCCGGACGGCAAGTTGTTGCCGGGCATGTTTGCCAACCTGCAGGTGATGCTGCCCGATCCGAAACCAAGCATCGTCGTGCCGGAAAGCGCCATCACCTACACGCTGTACGGCAACTCGCTGTATATCGTCGCGCAGAAAAAGACCGAGAGCGGCGAGGTGGAAAAAAACGACAAGGGTGAGCCGATCCTGATCGCCGAACGTCGTTTCATTGAAACCGGCGAACGCCGCGAAGGTGTGGTGGTGATTACCAAAGGCGTGCAAAACGGCGAGAAAGTGGTCACGGCCGGCCAGATCAAACTGGACAATGGTGCACGCATTGCCATCAGCGACGACAAAACCCTAGGCGAGAAGAACAGCCCGCCGCGTGCGGACTGATCAAGGAATTCCCATGGCTTTTACCGACCCGTTCATCCGCCGCCCGGTGCTCGCCTGCGTGGTCAGCCTGTTGATTGTGCTGCTGGGTTTCCAGGCCTGGAGCAAGCTGCCGCTGCGCCAGTATCCGCAAATGGAAAACGCCCTGATCACGGTCACCACCGCGTACCCCGGTGCCAATGCCGAAACCATCCAGGGCTACATCACCCAGCCGATGCAACAGAGCCTGGCGAGCGCCGAGGGGATTGATTACATGACCTCGGTCAGTCGTCAGAACTTCTCGATCATTTCCATCTACGCACGCATCGGCTCCAACAGCGACCGTTTGTTCACGGAGTTGCTGGCCAAGGCCAACGAGGTGAAAAACCAACTGCCCCAGGACGCCGAAGACCCGGTGCTGAGCAAGGAAGCGGCGGACGCCTCGGCGCTGATGTACATCAGTTTCTTCAGCAAGGAACTGAGCAACCCGCAGATCACCGATTACCTGTCGCGAGTCATCCAGCCCAAACTGGCGACGCTGCCGGGCATGGCCGAAGCCGAGATTCTCGGTAACCAGGTGTTCGCCATGCGCCTGTGGCTGGACCCGGTCAAGCTCGCAGGTTTTGGCCTGAGCGCCAGCGACGTGACCAACGCGGTGCGCCAGTACAACTTCCTCTCCGCCGCTGGCGAAGTGAAAGGCGAGTACGTGGTCACCAGCATCAATGCCAACACCGAACTGAAATCCGCCGAGGCTTTCGCGGCGATCCCGCTCAAGGTCGAAGGCGACAGCCGAGTGCTGCTGCGCGATGTCGCACGGGTGGAAATGGGCGCGGAAAACTACGACAGCATCAGTTCCTTCGGTGGCACGCCGGCGGTGTACATCGGCATCAAGGCCACGCCCGGCGCCAACCCACTGGACGTGATCAAGGAAGTGCGCAAGATCATGCCGGACCTTGAGGCCCAGTTGCCGCCCAACCTCAAGGGCGAGATTGCCTACGACGCCACGCTGTTTATCCAGGCCTCCATCGATGAGGTGGTGAAGACCCTGTTCGAAGCCGTGCTGATCGTGATTGTCGTGGTGTTTCTGTTCCTCGGCGCCCTGCGTTCGGTCGTGATCCCGGTGGTCACCATTCCGCTGTCGATGATCGGCGTGATGTTCTTCATGCAAATGATGGGCTATTCGATCAACTTGCTGACCTTGCTGGCCATGGTGCTGGCTATCGGCCTGGTGGTGGACGACGCCATCGTGGTAGTGGAAAACATCCACCGGCATATCGAGGAAGGCAAGACGCCGTTGGACGCCGCCATCGAAGGTGCCCGGGAAATCGCCATGCCGGTGGTCTCGATGACCATCACCCTGGCGGCGGTGTATGCGCCCATCGGCTTCCTCACCGGCCTCACCGGCGCGTTGTTCAAGGAGTTCGCCCTGACGCTGGCCGGCGCCGTGGTGATCTCCGGCATCGTCGCCCTGACCCTGTCACCGATGATGTGCGCCGTATTGTTGCGCCACGACGAAAACCCGACGGGCCTGGCACATCGTCTGGACTTGATCTTCGAAAGTCTCAAGCGCCGCTACCAGCGTCTGCTCCACGGCACGCTGAATACACGTCCGGTGGTATTGGTGTTTGCCGTCATCGTGCTGTGCCTGATCCCGGCCCTGCTGATGTTCACCAAATCGGAACTGGCACCTGACGAGGACCAGGGCATCGTCTTCATGATCTCGAATGCGCCGCAGCCAACCAACCTCGACTACCTGAACACCTACACCAACGAATTCATCGATATCTTCAAGGCGTTTCCGGAGTACTACTCGTCATTCCAGATCAACGGCTTCAACGGTGTGCAGTCGGGTGTCGGCGGCTTTCTGCTCAAGCCGTGGAACGAACGTGACCGCACGCAGATGCAAATTCTGCCCGAGGTCCAGAGCAAGCTCGACAGCATCGCCGGCTTGCAGGTATTCGGTTTCAACCTGCCTTCCCTCCCGGGCACCGGCGAGGGTCTGCCGTTTCAGTTCGTGATCAACACCGCCAGCGATTACGACTCGTTGCTGCAGGTGATGGACCGGGTGAAAAAGCGCGCGATGGAGTCCGGCAAGTTCGCTTTCGTCGACGTCGACCTGGCGTTCGACAAGCCCGAAGTCGTGGTCGATATCGATCGCGCCAAGGCTGCGCAGATGGGCGTGTCCATGCAGGACCTGGGTGGCACGCTGGCGACATTGCTGGGCGAAGCGGAAATCAACCGCTTCACCATTGAAGGCCGCAGCTACAAGGTCATCGCTCAGGTCGAACGACCGTTCCGCGACAACCCCGACTGGCTGAACAACTATTACGTGAAAAACACCAAGGGCGAACTGCTGGCCCTGTCGACCCTGATCACCGTCACCGACCGCGCACGACCACGCCAGTTGAACCAGTTCCAACAGCTCAATTCGGCCATCCTCTCTGGCGTGCCGCTGGTGAGCATGGGCGAGGCCCTCGACGTGGTGCGCCAGATCGCTCGGGAAGAAGCACCAGCCGGCTTTGCCATCGACTATGCCGGGGCCTCGCGACAATACATTCAGGAAGGCACTGCGCTGTGGGTGACGTTTGCCCTGGCGCTGGCAATCATTTTCCTGGTGCTGGCGGCTCAGTTCGAGAGCTTCCGCGACCCGCTGGTGATTCTGGTGACGGTGCCGCTGTCGATCTGCGGGGCGTTGCTGCCTTTGTTCCTGAGCTGGTCCAGCATGAACATCTACACCCAGGTCGGATTGGTGACGCTGATCGGATTGATCAGCAAACACGGGATCCTGATCGTCGAATTCGCCAACCAGTTACGCAAGGACAAGGGGCTGACACCCCGGGAAGCCGTCGAGGAAGCCGCCTCCATCCGCCTGCGTCCGGTGTTGATGACCACTGCAGCCATGGTCTTCGGCATGGTTCCGCTGATCATCGCCACGGGAGCAGGTGCCGTCAGCCGCTTCGACATCGGGACGGTCATTGCCACGGGGATGTCGATCGGCACGCTGTTCACCCTGTTCGTCTTGCCGTGCGTGTACACCGTGCTGGCGAAGCCCGACCGCTCCCTGTAGGAGCGAGCTTGCTCCGGGCGGCGATCCGACGATGACGGTGCATCAGTCAGCGAACATGGCGCCTGACACACTGCCATCGCAAGCAAGCTCGCTCCTACAGGGACAGGGGCAAAAAAAGGCCTCGCATCTGGCGAGGCCTTTTCCGGGGGGCTTGAATGGGTCAACTTTGCGGCCTCAGTCCTTGAGAAAGACCGAACATGAACAGTAACAAGTCATGATCGGGTTGTGTTGTGGCCGACACCTTGGCAACCCGCGGCATGGGGCAACGAGCGTCCCCGTTCGCTGAACCGAGAACCTGCGTGCGCGGCTGCTCCCAAGCCGCTACCGCCAATGAAGCAACTGCCAAGGCTCCTACCAGGAACAAACCTCGTGCAATATCTAGTTTCATCGCTATAAACCCTTGATAGCGCTGCCAAACGCTGTCTCATAAAAATAGACGAGTTTTTTCCACTCCGTGTCGCTGAACGACGAATGGCGGCGAAGTTGTTTCAGGTCATGGGAAGCGGCGCGATAGGCGGTCAAGCGCTGCCGGCATTTCTCCAGATCGATCACGGCGGATTCCACCTTGGCGGACTCGCCTTCGCCGGTGACCCGGACAAAGACGTGCTTCATGTAGAGGCAACTGTGCTGCCAACGCCCCAAGTGCATCAGAGCCAGGTTCTCGGCGACACTCTTCAATACACGGTCCTGCACGGCCTCGCTGTAGTGCTCGCGCCCACCGCCGGCGTACCAATGGGCGATTTCCTCAAACCCATCCAGTGACTTGGTCACCAGCAAGGCGCGCCATTGGTGGGCGGGGTCGCGTTGCGCGCCGCAGAAGACGATCTCAGGCGCTCGCACACCTAAACGCTGTACACCGATCAGCGCATCACGTTCACGCAACACCGTCGGGCGACCGAACGGGTGCAGCCAACTGCGGTAAATGTGCCCGGTCTGACGCTTGGCGTAGAGCAACTGACCATCGTCACCCTTGACGCGCTGGACGCCACTTTCGCCACCGCGACGAACGTTTGGTTCTTCGACCCATTCGCCGCGTTGATTCCAGTAGAAGTCGAAACGATCTTCCAGAGTATTGTTCGTTTCCGCCGCACACTGCGCTGCCATTGAGTTACCTCTTGCGTAATACATAAACTCGCCACATGGCGAAAAACGGTAGAAAGTCCAGTCGTTCCTGAATTCGAAAACCCGCTTGTTCAAATTCCTTTTCGACCGTAGCTACCGGTAACACAAATCGGTTTTGGTAACCTTCCTGCCCACGTTTAAGCTCTGAACGCTGACGCTTCCACGCCTTGAAATTGCCGTCGACCCAGAGAGAAAGGACGACGCTGTCGCGGGTGACGCGTTCGAATTCACGTAGAATCGCCAGTCGATGCTCAGCTTCACCAATGTGGTGCAGCAGGCGCATGCAAAAAATGCTGTCGACGGCGTTATCAGGCAAGGCGATGTCGAACGCAGAAGTGTGCAAAGGTTGTACCCGTTTCACGACTTCGGCAGGTTGCGCAGCCATTGCGACCTTGATCATTGACTCGGAGTTGTCCGCGCCAATGATCACGCGATTGTGTTTTTCCGCCAGCAATGGCCAAAAACGCCCGGCACCACAAGGCAAATCAAGTACCAGTCCGGGTTCACCGGCCAGGGTCAATGCTTTGCGCGCCAACTGCTCGTCACGCCAGTGAGACAATCGGCGCGAAAAACCGTTCTTGTGTTTGCGCAAATATTTTTCGGCGTGTGTGTCGTCGTACTTTTCGGAAAAATCGAGTTTAATCGGGCCGGCCATCACCAAGCACTCCTGATCGTCTGATGACAATCACGTTAAGGAGCGACGTGTCAGCGGCAGGTCATGCGTTTGTGAAAAAAATGTCATGTAAAACCTCAAAGCATTACAAGGTTTTACATGATTCGACTGGACGGGCGATGGCGAACACGGATTCAACCGGCGGGATGAGCGCCCAGTTCAACTTCAAAACGGCAGCCATTGGGCTCCATGTGCGTCAGGTTCACGCTCCATCCCTGGTTTTCGCAGATGCGTTGCACCAGCGAGAGCCCCAGACCCAACCCGTCTCCACGCTTTTCGTCACCTCGCACGAAGGGTTCGAACATCGCCTGGCGTTTCTCCTCGGGAATTCCCACGCCACTGTCCTCCACCCGGAACCCGGTCGCCGTCAAGGTCAAGCGGATGAAACCTCGTTCGGTGTAATGCAACGCATTGCGCAACAAGTTGCCCATTACCGCGTGCAGCAACGTGGAGTTGTAGCGGGTGCTGGTGGGATTCCCAGGCTCGACGATCAACGATAATCCCTTGTTCTCGATCGGCTCGCGCCAGAGGCCGAGCAGGTCGTCGGCAACCTGGTCAACCGTCTGTTGCGGCGACATGCTGGCATCTTCACGCTGGGCCCTGGCCAGCATCAGGAAGGTTTGCACCAGTTCGCGCATCTCCTCACTGGCACGGGCGATACGCTCGACCTGCGCCCGACCACGCTGGTCGATGCCGGGGTTTTCCAACAGCAATTCACAGGACGTGGCCAGCACCATCAGTGGCGTGCGCAATTCATGGCTGACATCACTGGTAAACAAGCGCTCGCGGGTCAATGCCTGGCGCAAGCGACCCAGCGTGACGTCGAACGCCACGGCAAGCTCCCCCACTTCGTCGGCGGCGTAGTCCGGCGCCAGCGGAGGCGCCAGGCCCAACAACTGATCACGGTGGCGTACCTGGCGCGCCAGGCGTACCACGGGGGCCATCACCTTGCGCGCCAGTATCCAGCCAAGGAACACGGCCAGCGCCAGACTCAGTACAAAACCGACCAACACGACCGCGAACAGCACGCGCTCGCGTTCCTCGAAATCACTCTGATCCTGGAGCAAAACGTAACGCCGGCCATCGACCACCTCGACCATGGCGTGATACGACAATTGCTCGCGAAACACCTCATGAAACCCTGGATCGAGATGGCGCAGGTCCTTGGGCAGCTCGAAGTCTCCCGGTCCGCCGCTGAAATAGAACAACTGGTCCGGTTCCGGGCGATGGCTCCAGTCCGAAACGCTGTCCATCAACAACAGACGTTGCAAGTCACCGCCCAGTCCTGCCGAAATCAGTTTTTCTTCCACCAGGTGCACGGTCGCGACAATGCCCATGGCGAAGGCCCCGGCGACCAGCGCGCTCATCAGCGCAAAGGCAATGATGATCCGCTGGGCAAGGCTTTGCTTAAACTCCATCACGGCCCTCGGCCAAGCGATATCCCACACCATGCACGGTGTGCAGAAGCGGTTTGGCAAATGGCTTGTCAATCACCTGACGCAATTGATGGACGTGACTGCGCAGACTGTCACTGTCCGGGCAATCATCCCCCCACAGGGCCTCTTCGAGAATTTCCCGACGCAGCACATGGGGGCTTTTCTGCATCAGCACGGCCAGCAACTTGAGGCCAACCGGGTTCAGCTTCAGCAAGCGACCTTCGCGGGTGACCTCCAGCGTGTCGAGGTCATAGCTGAGGTCACCAACCTCCAGGGCGCGACGGCCGCCGCCCTGCGTGCGACGCATGACGGCTTCGATCCGCGCGGCCAGCTCAGACAGGGCGAAAGGCTTGATCAGATAGTCATCGGCGCCGGACTTGAAGCCCTGCAGACGGTCGTCCAACTGATCACGGGCGGTGAGCATGATCACTGGCGTATCGCGGCGGGCATCCTCCCGCAGGCGTTTGCACAGGGTGTAGCCGTCGATCCCGGGCAGCATGATGTCGAGCACGATCAGGTCGTAATGCTCGGTGGCTGCCAGGTGAAGGCCCGACAAACCGTCCTGAGCGCAATCGACGGTATAGCCTTTGAGCCCCAGGTAATCGGCCAGATTGGCCAGGATATCGCGGTTGTCTTCAACCAATAGAATTCGCATGGGCACCTCCTGCGTACACGGTAACGGCCGTCTTGGCTCGCGCAGCTTAAGGCCAAGTGTGGCTCAGGACCAGAATCTCTTGCAGTTGTATTTGCGGCTTTTCAAGCCTGCAAGTGCTTAACGACTTTTTCACCCTCGATTCACAAACAGACGACACCCCTCTGCCCACACTCCGCGCGGCTGCACTTTCAAGTATTTTTAACCGATCAAGGAACTGCCATGGTTTCCACCACCGTCCGCCCGGCATCGCGCGCGCTCAATTGGCGTTTGTACCTGGGTGTTCCCGCCATTGCGGCAATTGTTTTGATGCTGCTCGAACTGACATCGCTGGACATGGACTTGGCCACGCTGTTCTATGACCCGGTGGCGCAAGATTTCATCGGGCGCCACAGTTACTTCCTTGAAGACATCCTGCATGACCGCGCCAAGCAAATGGTTATCGCGTTTTCAGTGTTCGCCATACTCGGCTTCATCGGGGCGTTTTTCATCCACCGGCTTAAACCGTTCAAACGCGAACTCGGTTGCCTGGTGCTGTCCCTGGGGCTGGCAACCTCCTTCGTCACGCCGGTCAAGGCGGTGACGGCAGTGCAGTGTCCATGGAGCCTGGAGCAATTCGGCGGCCACGAGACCTACAGCAAACTGCTCAGCCCTCGCCCGCCCACCAACAAACCCGGCCGCTGCTGGCCCGGGGGACACGCCGCGACCGGTTTCACCCTGTTCGCACTGTTTTTTGTGCTGCGTGATCGGCGGCCACGACTGGCGCGCGCCGCGTTTGTCTTTGCCTTCGCCCTGGGCACGGTGTTTTCCGTGGGACGGATGATGCAGGGGGCGCACTTTTTCTCGCACAACGTATGGACGGCCATTTTCTGCTGGCTGATTTGTTTGGGATCGTATTACTGGATCCTGTATCGGCCGGCCGGAAAAGATGAGCGCGTGAGCAAGGCACAACCGGCCAGCGCCTGACACTACCCCTGCCCCCTGTAGGAGCGAGCATGCTCGCTCCTACAGGGTTTGGTGTAGGTCGAAAATGACAGGCAATAAAAAACCCCGCCGGCTTTCGCCGGCGGGGTTTTTCGTTACAGGGGTAAGGCTGGCTTACATCATGCCGCCCATGCCGCCCATACCGCCCATGTCTGGCATGCCGCCGCCAGCTGGAGCGTCTTTCTTCGGTGCATCAGCGATCGCCACTTCGGTGGTCAGCAGCAGACCGGCAATGGAGCTGGCCGATTGCAGAGCCGAACGGGTCACCTTGGTTGGGTCCAGGATGCCCATTTCGATCATGTCGCCGTATTCGCCACTCGCAGCGTTGTAACCGTAGTTACCCTTGCCGTTCTTGACTTCGTTGACCACAACGCTTGGCTCGTCACCGCTGTTGGCGGCGATCTGACGCAGCGGAGCTTCGATGGCACGCTTGAGAACCGAGATACCCACGTCCTGA
>Ga0308165_1003162_pt1 | contig 18112 bp, 14 predicted proteins | sample PhyWR2_FD_201032 | JGI IMG/M metagenome (GOLD analysis project Ga0308165, IMG submission 201032) | Phyllosphere microbial communities from UC Gill Tract Community Farm, Albany, California, United States - DLSLW.R2 | ecosystem: Host-associated > Plants > Phyllosphere > Unclassified | place: USA...
CTGGTTTGCCACCAAAGTTACCGAAGTTGCGGTACCCGAGAAGGATTTAGCCGCTCCGGTAAAAGGAAAGCCTGTTGACAACAAAAAGCTGACGGAGATTTTATTAGAAGCATTAAAAGACTGGGGCAAATACGGCAAATCTCAACTAAAGGGCTATTTGTTTTAGCGCTAATCTCTTTACAATTATGCTTACTTTAGCGTAATTGTAACCAAAGATGTTTAACCCACTTTATAACCACATTGGCAGATTTATAGATTTGAGCGATGACGAACGAGAAACTCTTGGTTCATTGCTCAAATCTTTTTCGTTTAAAAAGAAGTCGTTCTTGCTGGAACACGGACAAATTTGCAGAGCGAATTATTTTGTAGTTAAAGGATGTTTGCGGTTATATTTTATCGATATCAAAGGCGCCGAGCAAACTACGCAGTTTGCCATCGAAAACTGGTGGATCTCTGACCTTACAAGCTTCATGTTTCAGAAACCTTCGGAATTTTATATACAGGCGGCCGAAGCAACCGAGGTTATTGTGATCGAGCAGCATCATCACGAAGAAATTTTTAATAAAATCCCCAAACTTGAAAGGTATTTCAGGCTGATTCTGCAGAAGACACATCAGGCATCGCAAATGAGAATTAAGTTTTTGTACAGCCAAACCGCCGAGGAAAGATACCTTCATTTCAATAAGCTGTTTCTGGGTTTTGTACAGCGGGTGCCGCAATATATGTTAGCCTCTTACCTGGGCTTTACGCCTGAGTTCTTGAGCAAAATCAGGGCAAAGAAGGTTTTGTAATTGTATGGATGTTCGATTGATAGACGGCCTGTCTGGAACGAAGCGTTTTCTCCTCATTGCGAGGCCGTGATTGTGCGAGCCGACCTGTGCCGATTTTGCATCGGTAAGCAATCTGATTTACGAAAAGAGATTGCTCCGTTCTTGGCACTGGCGGCCAAATTTTAGCGGCTGTCGCTATGCTCATCCAACGATTATAACGCCAATTTACAGCGCACAAAAAAGCCGATCAAAATTATTTTTGATCGGCTTTTTAATATGGTTATTTTAAAACTGTTGACCAGTATTTCCTAGATTCATTACATAATTACCCGTCTGCTGCATAAAGTCGCCCATTACCTTCAGCGATTCGTCTTCAATGAAGTCGAAACTATCTTGTTTGGTAACCTTTTCGCCTTTTTTAATTGCGGGCAATCCTCGCAAAGCTCTCAGCTCGTTCTGTCTGGCAAGCGATTTAGCCTCTTGAGCATCGCGTTCGGCTTTAAGCTTCGCCTCATTTAAAGGAACCGAAATCTCCGCATCGCGTTTTTTAAGCTCAGCAATATCTTGTTTCAAGTATTTAAAATCGAGCGAGTTTGAAATGCGTTGTTCACTGTTTTTTATCAGCCCGGCTTTTACTGCTGCTAAACTGGCTACCGCTTTAAAGTTCGAGCTCGGAATAACGTCCCAGGGCAGCGCAGAAGCTTCGGTATCTTCACCAATTTTATCCATTGGGTAAACAGATGGGAAAGTAACATCAGGAATTACGCCTTTGTGTTGTGTGCTACTTCCAGCAACGCGGTAAAACTTGGCCATAGTCAGGTTAATTTGGCCCAGGTTAACGTTTGCTGCGCCAGCAGCACCCGGCGATGTGCCTATTGTTTTGTCTCTGGCGATCAATCCTGCTATTTTTTGTAACATGCCAGGGTTGATGAGTTTATTTAAGTCGATAGACGATTGAACGGTTCCTTTACCATAAGTCTGGCTGCCCATAATAATACCGCGGCCGTAATCTTGTATTGCACCAGCGAAAATTTCTGAGGCAGATGCACTCAGGCGATCAACCATTACACCAAAAGGTCCGTCCCAGGCTACACCTGCGTTTTCATCTTCGTCCACCTCTATTTTACCACGCAAATCCTTTACCTGTACAACAGGGCCTCTATCAATAAATAATCCCGTTAGTGAAATGGCCTCTACCAATGATCCACCGCCGTTGCCACGTAAATCCATTACGATGGCGTTTACCTTATCGATATTTTTTAATGAATCGATTAGTTTTTTTACATCGCGTGTAGTGCTCTTATAATTTTTATCACCCGCATTTGCGGCTTTAAAGTCGGCGTAAAAAGCAGGTAACGATATAATGCCGATTTTGTAGCTCTTGCCATTTGTTGAAATGGTTTTTACCTTTTTCTTGGCCGATTGATCTTCCAGAATAACCTTCTCGCGAACAATATCAATAATTACAGGTTTCGACGACATTTCTTTGCCAACCGGGATTACCTTTAAACGAACCTTTGTTCCTTTCGGACCCTTAATTTTGGCTACAATGGCATCGATTCTCCAGCCTACTACATCAACGAATTCGCCATCGCCTTGTGCAACTGCAGTAATTTTATCGCCTGCACTTAATTGCTTGCCCTTAAAGGCAGGTCCACCGGCAATAATCTCTGACACTTTTACTACCTCGTTTTCCATTTGTAAACGGGCACCTATGCCCTCAAATGAGCGAGACATTTCTTCATTAAATTCCGTAGCTCTCGTTGGTACAAAATAATTAGTATGGGGGTCTACAGATTCTGTAAACGCGTCCATTAAGATCTGAAAAACATCTTGATTATTTGTTTTTGATGTTTGCGACTGTAGGTTTTTATAGCGTTTAGTCAGTGTTTCAACGTTTTTTGCTTCCGCGGTACCTGCAAGGTTTAAATTAACCAACTCGTATTTAACCCGTTTGCGCCAGTTTTCGTTTAATGCTGTGGTAGAGGCAGCCCAGGGCATCTTTTCCCTATCATAAACGAAAGTATCGTTTTCATTAAAATTGAATTTGGTTTTAATCTGTGCCAAAGAGTAGTTGAAGTATTCGTTTAAACGCTTTGCATAAACGTTATAAATATAGAATGGAGCACTTAGGTCGCCGTTTTTAAAATCGTCATCCAGTGTGTATCTGTATTTTTCGAAGTCCTTAATATCTGATGCCAAAAAATAGTTTTTGCCCTGATCCAAGGATTTAATATACTTATCCAATACTAGCGACGAGATAGAATCGTTGATCTGAATTTTTTTGTAGTTATAACTTTCAATCAGGTTAACCACCTCTTTAATCACAATTTGCTGCTGCTCGTCGGGCTTTACATTGGTAATTCCCTCAACTATCGGCTGAGTTTTAGGTGCAGCTTGACAAGCCAATACAGCCGCAGTAAAAATTACAAAAAATATTCTCTTTAACATCTCTTTAAATGATTTAAAATCCATTTCCAATTCTATATAGCCAATATGATACCATTTTAGCGAAAAAACAAAAAAGAGACAGCATTATTACTGTCTCTTGTTAAAACTTTATCAAATCTAACTAAAAGCTTTTTATTTAACAATCTAAATGCTAACGTAAGCGTTTAAAAATTGTTTTATGTGCGTTGCCCGATAACCATTCTATTGCAGAATATTACAAGCCGATTATTAATTAGGAAGCGGCTAGGAATTAGCCTTTTATCCGTCGTTTGGAATTCGTTAGCTTTTTGCTTTAGCCGTTTTGGAAGCAATTAGTTCTCTTGCGTCCTTGATTTGTTCTCTATACTGGTTGGTTTTAATGGAATTGGCCATCCACTCGGCCGATTTTAGATCTCTAAGCGCAAGTGTGAAATCGCGTTTTTTTATCTTCACCTGAACGATGCCTAAAACCGATTCGATGTAAGCATTATTTCTTTTCAGTTGCTTAGCTAAAATGCCCTGTTGGGTGTAAAACCACATCGACTGTGTGTACTTATTGTTAGCCAGATACACTTTTCCAAGCAGGTTATAGGCGTTCATTAAGCCTGGTTTGCTACCCATTTTAGAATAGTTTTTTAAGGCCACATTTAAAAGGATTTGTTCTGCATCGCCGAATCGGCCCAATTGATAATGCATGGTGCTCATTTTCAGAATAGCCTGGCCGTATTTGTTGAAGTTTTTTATCGCATTATATTCGAAAGCGGCCTTACCGAAAAGTGTTAATGCATCGTTATAATCGCCTTTACGTTCCGAATCCTCTGCTTCGTCAAAGAACGTGTTTCCATCTTCCAGGTCGAATTTCGATACCGCAATGTTAATTGCAGTGCCGCCGCTTGGTTCTTGAGAATCGGCTTTATCTATGTTTTGAGCGTAGAGTTGAAATGATGCAAAAAGGCTAATGAAAGCCAAAACAATTTTGGTCATGCAACAAAAATAATACTTTAAATTGGATTTTAGCTAAATACCTGTAAATTAACATCAAAAGAGGCCCAAACCATGTAGGGGTGAGAATCGCAATGATAGATTTCGCCGTCGACAGTAATTCCGATTGTTCCTGCGAAGCCATCAATAGCCTTTAATTCGCCAAACGATTTGTCTGTTGCATCTTTAAGCGAGAAACCATCGGTTACACGGGTAACAATTTTAGCTGCTAAGGCTGCACTCACAATATCTTCGCCTACTCCGGTGCAGGAAATGGCTGCAAACTCATTTGCAAAATTACCTGCAACGGTGGCCGAATCGCTTACCCGGCAAGGGATTTCGAAACCCTTTCCGCCGGTTGAGGTGGCTGCAGCCAGGTTTCCGTCGTTATCAAGTGCAACGCAGCCAACGGTTCCCTTATTGTTTTGCTGATTTAATTTCTCCTCATATTCTACCTGGCGCTGCGGTGTAACGGGGCTAAAATACTCAAAGCCCTTTTTGCGGGCGAAATCCTGTGCGCCGATGCCACTTAAAACGCGATCATCGTACGGAAGTAACTGTTCGGCTACAGATATTGGGTTTTTCACATCTTCAACGTTGATAACGCCACTAAACTTTCCGGTTTTGCCATCCATCAGCGAGGCGCTCAACCGTATTTTACCGTCGCTTTGAATTTGTGAACCTATGCCCGCGTTAAACAAGTCGTTATCTTCCAATAAGGCAACAGTATAAACAGCAGTTTCTAAGGCGGTGTGCGTTTTCAGATACTCGTAGCCGAGCGTTACAATATGAGCCAGGGCATCTTGTTTGGCCTTTTTTGTTTCCTGGTTGGTTGACGACTCGCTAAAGAACCCGCCATGTATAATTAATTTTCCGTTTGACATGATTGTATAAAATAGGTATCAGGTGTTGAGTAGCGAGTATTGAGTATCAAGTAGCGAGTATCAAGTATCAAGATTGGTCGCCTTAGCCTTTCGGCCCTATCTCTACCTTTAGACTCTGGACTTAGGACTTTTGACTCACGACTCCAAACTCCCAACTCCCAACTCCAAACTCGAAACTCAAGATCCAATAGGAACAACTTTCGGGTGATGGATTACCAAACTATGATCGGCTAAATCATAAACGTCTCCATCGCACATTACGTGTACTACTGCGTTTTTAATTGAAACGGGCTGCCCTATTTCTACGTCGGTTAAATTGGTATCCGTCATTTGGCGGCCATCTACCAAAATTACCATGCCTGAGCCTATCGCTTCCATAATATGGCCCTCAGAGATAAAAAGCCCGGTATCTTCACCTAAACCGATTCCTAAAATGCCCGGATTGCTCGCCGTTGCATACAGCAAACGGCCAATTCTGCCACGTTGTACAAAGTGCGTATCAACAATAACATCATCAATAAATCCTAGTCCACCGGTAATCTTTACTTCACCTTTAAGAAGGGCATCCTTGCTGCTTCCCTGGTAAATCATATTTTTAGAACTTGCAGCCGCACCTGCTGAAGTGCCCGCTATTACTACCAATTCGTTCTTATATTTCTCTAACAGCAGCTGATGGATTTTTGTTCCCCCAAAAATAGATGAAAGGCGCAATTGATCGCCGCCGGTAAAAATAATTACCTCTGCCGCTTTTATCCGTTCGTAGTTTTCGTCGGCATTGGCTTCTTCGCGATTGGTAATGTTTAGTACCCCTAAATTATGAACATCGAGCTGCGCATAGGCCTTGGTATATTCTTCGCCCACCTTCTCAGGCATTAGGGAAGCAGTTGTAATAATCTCGAAGCGAGATTCGACATCCTTAACTGATTCAGTAGTAATTCGCTTTAAAATTCCACGCTCAAAAAAGTTCATATTTTCAGGCAAGCCAAACTGCGTTTCTGCAAAGCTTCCTGTATTTATTGCCCCACCTATAATGATGAGTTTACCTTTCGGGATCATTCTTTGTGTATTATAGTGCTATCGAAAAACCCAAATATATCAGCTTAAGATAAAAAACACGACTTTTTTTGTCAATATTATCAGTTTATTAACAAACGTTGACATCTTTGAGATCAAAAAGCTACGATTTTAGCCTGTTAGCAAAACAAATGCCTCAAATTTTTGATTTAGCTATTTGTAACGGCTAGTTTCAAAATAAATGTATAATTTACAGTCATCAATTTTAAGTCTTTTTACATTGATTTAGGCCATTCAGTTCCTGTTAACAAAACGAACAAAACATTACATGAAGATATTAAATATACAAGTATTACGCGGGCCGAATATATGGTCAATCAGTAGAAAGAAGCTCATTCAAATGCGACTGGATTTGGAAGATATGGAGCAAAGGCCAACAAATACCATTGAAGGCTTTAGCGGCCGGATTGAGAAGTTGTTGCCAAGCATGTTTACCCACCGATGTTCGAAAGGCGTTGAGGGTGGTTTTTTTACCCGGGTAAAAGAAGGTACCTGGATGGGCCATGTTATTGAACACATTGCACTAGAAATTCAGACGCTCGCCGGCATGGAAACAGGCTTTGGGCGTACGCGACAAACCAAAACCGAAGGCATTTATAATGTTGTTTTCAGTTATTTGGAGGAAAAGGTTGGTATTTACTCGGCCGAGGCGGCGGTGCGCATAGCGGAGGCTTTAATCGATAACCGCGAATACGATCTGGAGCACGATATCCGCAGGATGAAAGAAATCCGCGAACTGGAGGCATTGGGCCCAAGTACAGGCTCTATTGTTGAAGAAGCGGTGAGCCGGAGCATTCCCTGGATCCGCCTGAACAAAAGCTCGCTGGTACAGTTGGGGTACGGAAAGAACCAGGTTCGTTTTAGGGCTACAATGACGGAGAAAACGAGCAGTATAGCTGTAGATATTGCGAGCAACAAGGAAGAAACCAAGCGCCTGTTAACCGAAGCAGCAATTCCGGTGGCTTCTGGTGTTACCATTTCCAATCCTGACGATTTAGGGGCATCGGTTAAAAAAGTGGGCTTTCCGCTGGTTTTTAAACCGCTTGACGGAAACCACGGCAAGGGGGCAACCATCAATGTTAAAACATTAGAAGACGCAAAGGCTGCTTTTGAATATGCCAAAACCTACTCTCGCCGCGTCATAATTGAAAAGTTTATAACCGGTTACGATTTCCGTGTGTTGGTAATCGACCATAAAGTGGTGGCTGCGGCACAACGCGATCCTGCGCACGTACTGGGAAATGGCATTAATACCATACAGGAGCTGATTGATAAGGAAAACGAAGATCCACGCCGCGGTTACGGGCACGAAAACGTGTTAACCGAAATCGCTGTAGACCGCGATACGTTGGATTTACTGGCGAAAAAAGAATATACGCTCGAAACCATTCCGGAAAAGGGTGAAATTGTTTATTTAAAATCGACCGCCAACTTGAGTACTGGCGGTACATCTATTGATGTAACGGACATTGTTCACCCGCAAAATATTTTTATTTGCGAAAGGATTTCGCGGGTTATTGGCTTAGATATTTGTGGTATCGATATAATGGCTCAAAACTTAACGCAGCCGTTAACCGAAAATGGCGGTGTAGTTTTAGAGGTAAACGCGGCACCGGGCTTTAGAATGCACCTTGCACCAAGCGAGGGCTTGCCCAGAAATGTTGCGGCATCAGTAATCGATATGCTTTATCCTCAGGGTAAACTATCGCAGATTCCAATCATCGCCGTTACCGGAACGAATGGAAAAACTACTACTACGCGATTAATTGCTCATATAATAAGGAGTAACGGAAAACGTGTGGGCTACACTACGAGCGATGGTGTTTATGTGCACAATACCATGTTAATGAAAGGCGATACCACCGGGCCTGTTAGTGCTGAGTTCATTTTGAAAGACCCTACTGTTGAATTTGCTGTTTTAGAAACCGCCCGTGGCGGGATTTTGAGAGCGGGTTTGGGCTTTAATGCCTGCGATATTGGCGTGATAACCAACATACAGGAAGACCATTTGGGTATAGCCGACATACACACGCTTGATGATTTGACACGGGTTAAAGCGGTGGTAATTGGTGCGGTTAGGCGCAAGGGTTGGGCAGTTTTAAATGCCGATAACGGGTATTGCGTAAAAATTGCAAGAGATGCGAGGTGTAATGTGGCCTATTTTAGCATGGACGAAAACAATCCGGTAATAAAGGAGCATTGCCGTAAAGGTGGAATTGCCGCGATTTACGAAAATGGTTTTATCACCATCAAAACCGGCGATTGGAAGTTGAGAGTGGATAAGGCAACACACATACCACTAACTTTTGGCGGATCGGTAGAATTTATGATTCAGAATGTGCTGGCGGCAACACTGGCGGCTTATTTATGGGGTTATAAACCAGAGGATATTCGTTTATCGCTAGAAACTTTTATTCCATCGGCTGCACATACACCGGGCAGAATGAATGTTTTTACATTTAAAGACTTTAAGGTTTTGGTAGATTTTGCGCACAATCCCGACGGCTTTAACGGCGTGAAATCTTATTTGCAAAGTGTTGAGGCGACTGAACATGTTGGCATAATTTCGGGAACTGGCGACAGAAGAGACGAAGACATTATTGAAACGGCCAAAATTGCCGCACAAATGTTCGATAAGATTTATATCTGCCAGGAGAAATATTTACGAGGCAGAGATCAGCAGGAATTGATTGGTTTGCTGGTAACCGGAATTAAAGAAGTAAATCCAAGCAAGGAAATTATCATTAATAATAAGAGCACCGAATGTTTACAGGATGCAATTACCCATGCCAAAAAAGGATCTTACCTTACCATTTTAAGCAACACGATTGATAATACCATCCAACGGGTAACCGAACATTTAGATAGGGAGCTGGAAGCTTAATTGAATGAGGGGATGAAGGAATGAGGGAATGAGGGAATGAGAGAATGAGGGAATAAAGCAGCAAGCCAACTTCACTCATTCACTCACTCAAAACTCACTCATTCATTTATCCTGCATTAAAGCGATAACCTACACCTCTAACTGTTTGCAGCAATTGCGGGTTATCGGGGTTTAATTCTATTTTCTTACGCAAGCGAACAATGTGCATGTCTAATGTTCGTGTGTTTACATCAGAGTTGTAGCCCCAAACCACTAACATGAGTTCATCGCGATTGATTACCTTTCCGGGGTTGCGCAAGAAATAAAGAAGAATTCGGTTTTCTAGAATCGTAAGCTCAATTTTCTTTCCGTCTCTGAACAAGGTGTGGATATTTGGATGATGCTCCATGTTTCCGAAACGGTGAATCTCAGCCGTATCTTTATTTACAATAAATTTCACCTTGCTTTCGAGCATCGCCACCAAAACGTCCATATTAAATGGCTTTGTGATATAGTCTGATGCACCAAAGTTGTAGGCATCAATTTTATCAACATCTTGCGCCTTGGCTGTCATCATAATCACCAGATTCTCGAAACCTTGCTTGCGTACACTTTCGCATACCTCTGCACCTTGCTTTCCGGGCATCATCCAATCCAGCAGAACAATATCCGGCTGATCGGCAATAATCATTCTTTCGCCTGCCTCGCCATCGTTGGCTTCTAAAACAGTGTAGCCCTCGGCCTTAAGTCGGTGCGCCACAAGAAAGCGAAGATTTTCGTCGTCTTCTACAATTAATATTTTTACTTCTTTTGACATTTGTGTGTATTTAATCTTTGTGAGGTTAGCTTTACTGCTAGTCCTAACGTTCCAATTTATTGTTATAAGGCAGCACAATCTTAAATTCAGTGCCCATATCTAATTTACTTTTTACCGAAATTTCGCCCTCCATAAAGTTAATCAGTTCTTTGCAGAATGCCAAACCCAGGCCAACGCTTCCCATTTGGTTGTATTCGTTCTGAATTCTGAAAAACTTTTTAAATATATTGTTTAATTCCGAAGATGGTATTCCAATTCCCTTGTCAGTAAAGCGAAAAACCAAAAATCCTTTAATCAGCTTCGCGGTAATATGTAGCCGCTTATTTTCTGGCTTCGAGTATTTGTAGGCATTTTCGGCAAGGTTATCGAACAAGCTTCCCAATAACACCGGGTCGGTTATAAAAGTTTTAAAGCCCACCACTTCATAAGTGATCTTAAAATCGGGGTGCTTTAGCGTATGCGATTCAATGGTGCTCTCAATAAAATCTACAATGTTTACTTCTTCCTCGTTCAGCTTTATGGCCTTATTTTCGATTTGCGTAAAGGCCAGCAGCTTATTCATCAACCGGTTCAATTTATCGGCCTCCTCATCTAAAATTTTGCCATACAATTGCTGTTCCCGCTCGCTCAGGGCGCTGGCACTCTTAATGTTGTTCCCGGCAATTTTAATTACACTTACAGGGGTTTTAAATTCGTGTGTTAAGTTGTTTACAAAATCGTACTGAAGCTTAAACATTTTGCTGTTGATGTTCAGGTTGCGATAAATTAAAAAGGCCACTAACAATAGCACGCCATATACCAAAAGTAGAACCAGCGCAATTGGCATGAAATAAATAAAAATTTCCTTTTTGATATACGATTTTGAGGAGACGAGGTAAAGTTTAAAATCGGAGAAAGCGCCGGGCAAGGCAATTTCTGTGGTAATGTTTTCTACCGAAGTATCAATCGGATCGTAAGTTAAGGGCTCAATCTTGATGCTTTGGTAAAGTAGCGGTCGGGTATTGATAATCTTGATCTTTGTTGCCTCCAAATTAAACACCAATACATCCTGCTGGTAAACTGGCGCCGGATTAAGCTTATGCCTCATCATTTCCTTGTACGTTCTTAAATCTTCGCCCCGCGGAATGTTCAGGTAAGTAATCTTTCTATCGTTGGAATTTACAATCGAGAAATTGGTAAACAGTTCTTCCTGAGACGGAACGGAGGCTGTATCGAGCGTTTCAACAAAAGTAGCCAGTTTAATGGCCATTGCATTAAAATCGCTCCCAACATTAAACGAACGGGTATCTTCTTCCGAATAGAGTTTTATGGAATCGGGATTCACATTTCTGCCGAACTGAAAAATGGCTTTCGGCCCAATGCCAAGGTGGTTTGCGTTTACGCCATCTTTAACCGGCTTGTTCTTTATTTCGGTATCGTAAAAAGTAACCTTCGATACAAATGGATATTTTAACAGAATGGTATCCACAAATTTAGCTGCGGTTGATGAATCAAGATAGCCGTTGTAGTAAGAAACCTCGGGCATTTTGTTCTGAAAGAAATCGTTGTAGGGCTTTATGCTTTGCTCTAATACATTTACTTTTTCCGAAACGAAATCATTTTCAATTGATTTTTTACTGTAATTAAACGCCAAAAACAGCGATAAAATAAACAATATCGAAATGAGGGTAATAAAGGTAACGCCAAGCGAGAAATTTTTACGGTAACCGTTCTTCTTATCCAGGGCCATAACCTATCTCTTACTTAGATTTTGATGTAAAAATTCTTCTAACGCTTTGTATAACACTTTTCTGCCTTGCTGGCGCATTACCGGGTTGGGTCCCTCTTCTTTTTCGATGTAAGTTACAGGAACATTTCGTTTTTTTAACTCTTTAATAAACTGCACCCCCTCGGCAACATTTACCCGTGGATCTTTAATGTTCTGCGCAATAAATACCGGCGATTCAAATCGATCGGCATGAAAAACCGGCGAAGCAAACCGCATGTACTCTGTATCGGTAATCGGGTTGCCTACAATTTCATAATACATTTGTAAATTCGATTTCAAAAAAGGTGGAATTGTCTTAAGATAGCTAAACAAATTAATCACGCCAGAGTTTGACCCTCCGCATTTATAAAGATCGGGGTTTTTGTACAAACAATTCAACGCAAGGTAACCACCAAAGCCATTGCCATAAATGGCTATCTTTTTAGGGTTGGCTATTTTTTGACTGATTAGCCAGCGTACACCATCGTTAACATCGCTTTGTATTTTATCATCCCATTGTTTAAACCCTGCTGCATAAAATGCCTTTCCATAACCTGTAGATCCGCGGTAGTTTACCTGCAGAACGGCATAACCGCGACTGGCCAAAAATTGCACTTCGGCATTATAGCCCCAACCATTTCTGCCCCCCGGCCCGTTATGTGGCAAAACCACAACAGGCAAATTTTTTGGCTTTTTAGAAAGCGGCAAAGTCAGATAACCGTTTATGGTTAAGCTATCAGTGCTTTTAAAACTGATTGGTTTCATAGCGCACATCAGTTCCTGCTTAATAGACGGGTTAATATCCGTTAGTTTTTTAAACTTGTTATCCTTTGTAGTGTACAAATAATAAGAGCCCGGATTTTTATCGGTAAAAGACCGAACCACAAAAACGTCGTCCATTTTATCTTTGTCGATAATACGCCACTCCGTGCCAGGCAAAAACCGGTCGATTTTAGAATAGGTTAGCCTTGTGCTGTCATCAAGATAAAACTTTTCTTTTTTCCACGTTTCGCAAGTTACAAAAAGCATCTTTTTTTGCGTGCGTGAGTACTTTGCATCTACAACATTGAGCGTGTCGTTTGCAAACAGCACCTGTTTTTCCTTGCCGGTTTTCAAATCAAGCGCAACCAATGCATTTTTGTCGCGGTTAACATTTGATATCGCGTAAAGTACGTTTTTTTGTTCCTCCGAAAATGCAATTGGTTGAAGCGTAGTCTGGAAATTGTTGGTAATTACCGGCGAAAATTTTTGGCTCTCATTTTCGCGGTACATCAGGGTTTCATTTACTCCGTCGCTGGCTACGGCAATCTTTAAAACGCCTTTATTATCTGTAATCCACTCGGTAATATTGCCCGGGTTTTTTGCAGCAATGTCCATTTTGCCATCGCGAACATTTAACCGGTAAACATCAAACACTGTAGAGTCGCGTTTGTTCGAGGCTACTATGATATATTTATCGTCAATCAGCTGATCTTCAATCACCTGCAGCCTGCTTTTTTCGTTCGAGCTCAACTGCACCTGTTTCGTTCCATTTTTGTTGATTACAAAAATATCAGACCTTCTTTCCTTCGATTCATCCTCAGTGTAATAAATCAACTCGTTATTGCTTGTCCAGAAATAAAAGCTGATGCTCTTTTCTTTCAGGTGGGTAATTTGAACACTATTTCCAGAGGCGATATCCTCAACAAAAAGATCGAGTTTTTTATCCTGCAGCTTTAGGTACGAGAGGCTTTTTCCATCCGGAGATATGCGATAATAGGCTTTGTCTTGTGTTTTAAAAAAGTCGTCAATAGGAATATCCTCTGTATTACTGGCGCCTTTGCAAGCCCAGGTTAAAGCCACTATAACAAATAGAAAAATCCTTTTTAACATAAATAAATCCTTTACGGGAGAACAAAAATAAGTATAACAACAATTTAATCATGATTTACACCAACAATGTTACTGGTGCAAATAATAGGGGTGGCTGGGTTCAATTTAGTATTTATAAAATAGAGGCAAAAGCAAATACAGGTAACATTTAAAATACGTTTTATATAGCGTGGCGTTTTAAATAAAGATGTATTAAAATGTTACATTTAAAACTTATAATTTAGGCTCATGAACCGCTTTATAGTTATGCTCTTGTTTATGGTATCCGTAGGGGCGAAGGCACAGATTTTCGGTCAGGGTCAACAAATGGCGCCCGACGATACCGCGCTGGCTGTTCAGTACTATCAGGATGGGGAGTTCGAAAAGGCGGCTGTAATTTTAGAGCGACTATTTGCCAGGCCTAATAATGATAACTATTTCGATTTATATTTTAGCACACTTACGAAGCTTAAAAAGTACGATGTTGCCGAAAAGATTGCAAAAAAGGCGATAAAACAACACCCTGAAAACGACGCCTATGCGATTGCACTCGGCAAACTGTACCAGGAAAAAGGCGATGTGCAGCAAGCGAACAAGATTTTTAATGAGATGATTGCTAAACTTCCGAAAGATGAGTTTAAGATCAGAAATCTGGCCAACAATTTTTACAGATATGAAAACTACGAGCTGGCTGTTCAAACTTTTAAACAAGGGAGAAGGCTTTTAGGCAACGACCAGCTGTTTACTTTTGAGCTGCTGAACATTTATCGCTTCAAGAAAGATAAGCCCATGCTGATGCAGGAATATCTCGATGCCATTGAAACCATGCCGCAGTTGTTGCCACAGGCAGAAGCCGTGCTGGCTGCTGTTTTTGAGGATAAATCGGATTATCAGGCTTTTCAAACGGCCATTTTGCGTAAAGTTCAAAAGGCGCCTGATGCGGAGGCTTACATTCAGCTGCTAACATGGAACTACATTCAACAACAGGAATTTGACATGGCGCTGCGCCAGCTTATTGCGTTTGATAAAAGAACAAAGGCCGATGGCGGCACTTTATTTAATGCCATTTATACCTTTAGTGAAAATGGTGCGTACGAAGCGGCAATTAAAGGGTACGAATATCTGCTAACCAAGGGGAAGGATAATCAATATTATCTTCCATCGAAAATTGAGATGCTAAACACCAAATACAGCATCCAAACTTCGGGAAAGTATAACAGCGCCGAGCTACAGCTCCTGGCCACAGATTACGAAGGCTTGCTTGAGGAAAACGGAAAAAACAAGAACACGCTTTTCGCCATTAAAAAACTCGCAAATCTATATGCTTATTACCTGAAGCAAGCGCCCAAGGCCGAAAAAGGTTTGGAGGATGCTTTACAAATGCCGGGGATAAATCCGCAAGATGTAGGGCAATTGAAACTGGATTTGGGCGATATTTATATTTTAACCAATCAGCCGTGGGAAGCATTTTTGGTTTATGAACAGGTAACCAAGCAGTTTGAGGGCCAGCCAATAGGTAACGAAGCCCGCTTTAGAAGCGCTAAGCTCTCTTTTTATCAGGGCAATTTCGAATATAGCAATGCCCAATGCTTGGTACTGAAGGCCGCAACTTCTCAACTGATTGCCAACGACGCGTTGAATTTGAGCTTATTGATTTCAGATAATATCCAAACCCCTGCCGATAGCAATGCGTTAAAAATGTATGCCGATGCCGAAATGCTTGTGTTTAGGAATTTACCTGCCGAGGCCATTGCGAAACTAGACAGTATTTCGATTGCTTTTCCGGATAATGGATTAACGGATGCGGTACTGATGAGCAAGGCCAGGATTTTGATCAAATCAAGTGACTATCAAAAAGCTGCCGACATCCTTAAAAAAGTAACTGACGATTTTAAAGATGGGATTTGGACGGATGACGCCCTTTTTACCCTCGGCGATTTGTATGAGAAGAAATTAAATGATAGTAACCAGGCGAAGCTTTATTTTCAGAAATTAATTACCGATTATCCCGGCAGTATGTTTAGTGCCGAAGCGAGAAAAAGATTTAGGAATTTACGGGGCGATGGGGTTTAGGTGAGTAAGGAGTTTACTTTAATTGGAAAGCTGTTTGATAAGTCTTAGTAACCCAAGATCGATTAACAAAGTTCCCTTCCAGATTATATTGGCTATTTGGCATGAGGGGTCGTCTTCCTGAACTTGATTCAGGATCTTTAACATGAAGCTTAAGCACGAGAGATGCTGAAATAAATCCAGCATGACGGAATGGCTAAGAAATGCGATTAAAAGAGCTTTGTTCATGAAATATTAATCGACCAGGCTAGTGATATGTCCCATGAAGAAAATATTAAGAAAGATCATTTTAAGTTGATATTTACCATAAACGAAAATTTAATTCATATAATGCTAGCTGAAATTATCAAATATAAGAGTATATTAAATTCAATTGGTGATTTGATTGCCAACTCGCCTTTCAAGATGGAATATATTATTAGAGAAACTGAAATTCCGCCGTCAACTTTTTATAGAAAGATGAAAAACGCAACATTTACACCTGATGAAATAATGAAGATAGCTAAGATATTAAGACCTGAAGAAGTTTATTTATTTGAATTAAAAGAAAGCATTAAAGATGCGAAGGAAGATTACAAAGCCGGCAGGGTGACGACGCATAAAGACGTCATAGAAGAAATAAAAAAGGATTTCTTTCTTAGTTAAAGCAATTTTTTGATTGATTCCTTATAACTATTCCAAAAACTTTAAAAAGAATTCGACACTTCTGCGCCGCCGTCTATCTTTGTTCTTAATATTTACTTAATATCTTTGTATCATGCTTTTATATAATGTTACATTAATTTTGGAAGATGCTGCTGCGGCAGAATGGTTAAAGTGGATGCAGGAAGTCCATATTCCGGAGGTTATGGCTACTGGTTTATTTGTATCGAACAGGCTGTTAAAAGTTCTCGATTCACCAAATGAAGGTGTAACCTATTGCGCCCAGTACGTGCTCGAAAATCAGGATCAGTACAACACTTATCAAAGCACTTATGCGCCGGCCTTACAAGAGAAGTTGAACGAAAAGTTTAAAAATAGATTTGTTGCTTATAGAACTTTGATGGAATTTATTCCCCCAACCCCCAAAGGGGGCTTTTAAAACGCCAGAATAAATCGCAATGCTTTAGTTATACTCTGGGAAGGCAAAGTCCCCTTTAGGGGATTTAGGGGTTTATCTTTTTATTATTCTTATGCCGATCGGCGTCGCGAATGGTTTTCTTCTCCAGGTTTTTTTGCAGGGCTTCAGTTAAGTTAATTCCTGTTTGGTTGGCCAGGCAGATCAGAACAAACATCACGTCGGCCATTTCATCGGCCAGATTTACGTTTTCATCGCTCTTTTTAAACGATTGCTCGCCGTACTTTCGGGCCATAATTCTTGCAACCTCGCCCACCTCTTCCATTAAAATTGCAGTATTGGTCAGTTCATTAAAATACCTGACGCCGGTAGTTTTAATCCATTCGTCTACAGTTTCTTGTGCCTCGTTAATCGTCATTAGCTTATTAGTTCATTAGTCATTGGTTCACTGGCTCATTAGTCATCGGATGAATACCTTTGACCGGCTTGCTATATTCATCCGATGACTATATTCGTTCGTTGTCTATTTGTTATTCTCCCCCTTTGGGGGTTGGGGGGAATTTACTCCCTGTTCATTGTATCAATCAAAATCGTAACCGGACCATCGTTTAATAGTGCAATTTTCATATCAGCGCCGAATATGCCAGTTTCGATCTTTTTTCCAGTTATGGCGGCTAACTGATCGATCATTTTCTCGTAAAGGGGAATCGCCACATCGGGTTTTGCGGCTCGCGTAAAGCCCGGTCTATTGCCTTTTTTGGTAGCAGCAAATAAGGTAAATTGACTAATCAGCAAAATATCGCCGCCAACATCGGCCAATGCCTTGTTCATGAGGCCATTTTCATCCTCAAAAACACGCATGTTCGCAATCTTTTGCGCCAACCATTCCAAATCATCCATTGTATCGGCATCTTCTATTCCCAGCAAAACTAAAAAACCGGTTCCGATTTGGCCGGTAACAGTTCCATCTACGGTACAACTTGCCTGGGTTACTCTTTGTAATACTGCTCGCATTTGATAAGCATAAAGGTGAAAGATAAAAGTTGAACGCAAAGGTAAAAGACTACAGGGAAAGACCAAAACGAGTGTGAGTCTTGAGTCAGGAGTCTGAAAGTCCAGAGGGAAAACTAAAGCACAGATAGCATGGAGCTTTCTGCTTTGGTCTTTCCGCTTTTAGCTCACCCTACCACCTAATTAGCGCACTGGCCCAGGTAAATCCCGAACCGAATGCGGCAAGGCAAACCAGGTCGCCATCGTTGATCTTTCCCGCTTCCCAAGCTTCGCAAAGTGCAATTGGCACTGAGGCCGCGGTAGTATTGCCATATTTTTGAATGTTGTTAAACACCTGATCGTCGCTTAAGCCCAACAGATTTTGAACATACTGGCTAATGCGTAAGTTTGCCTGATGGGGCACCAGCATATCAATATCTTTTTCGGTAAGGTTGTTGGCCGCCAGCGCCTCTTTAATCACCTCGGGAAACTTTACGACAGCCTTTTTGAAAACAGAAGGGCCATCCATATAAGGCAACGCCGCCCCGCTTTCTAAAATTTCCGGTGTCATAAACAAT
>Ga0308165_1003163_pt1 | contig 18109 bp, 17 predicted proteins | sample PhyWR2_FD_201032 | JGI IMG/M metagenome (GOLD analysis project Ga0308165, IMG submission 201032) | Phyllosphere microbial communities from UC Gill Tract Community Farm, Albany, California, United States - DLSLW.R2 | ecosystem: Host-associated > Plants > Phyllosphere > Unclassified | place: USA...
CGATCGCATACTCGTCCGCCTCACGCTCCATGCCGCGTGAAAACTGCATCTGATTCACAAACGCCGCGGACTGCAACAGCGTATCACCGATGCCGCTTACATCGCCGGTCAACCACATATAGCTCAGTGAAACCAGCGATGAACGAACCAGCATTCGCATCGGATGACGATAATAGTGATGGCCGATTTCATGCAGCATCACCGCCGCTATCGCATCATCACTTTTCGCCATCCTCACCAGATCGTCACTGACCACCAGCGTACCGTCGGCCAGCATAAAAGCATTTGCGCCCCCGGCGAAATGCATCACCTTCAAACGAAGCGACGTACGATCCTGACGCATCTCATCCGGGATGATGTGGGTAAACAGCGCCTCTACCCGCCTCTGCTGCTCTGGCTTCAGTTTTCCTTCGCTGAAGCCACTGTTCTGCAACAGCGCTAACGTCTGCTGACCCGTCTGCCGCTCAATATATGTCGGCATATGATACGCCAGCGCACCGCTGGCGGCAGGCAGGATCACCCAGATATACACCGCGATAGCGGCCAGCGTAGCCAGCAGGGTCAGCACCACGCCGCGACGGTTCCGCTCCAGCCGGTGTATCAACCCCGGCCGGTGGCGCTGCTGCCACCACCCGCGGAATACGGCGTCGTCCTCCGGCACAAAGCGCCCGCCATCGGCAAATGTCAGCGTAAGCGGGATCGAGCCCAGCGCATCGGACACGGTGAGGGTGCTCAGCATCTCAATCTGCTGCTGACCGCTACGGTACAGCACCAGATGGCGATCGCTCAACGTAACAACAGCAGACTCACGGGCTGCCCGTCCGGGGGACTGATAATGCCCCTTCAGCTGCAAAATCAGATGCCCGCGCTCAGATCGAACGCCGACGCCACCTCTTCCGCCACCGCGGTACGGGCAGAATCATGGTGAGCCATCACCTCTTGCAGAGATATATCCCCTTCCAGCGCGGTGCCGTTAGCGATATAGCGCGCAAGGCGAACTTCTGCAATCGGCGTACCCAGACCCAGAGTAAAAATCACGATCAGAGTATTAGTCAGCGTCAGCGCAAGGAAAGAGCCGGTGGAGAGTGTGGATTTCAGCCGCAGCTTCTCACCCAGTTTAGTCTGGCCGAAAACATAATTACGCTGTGCCGCGATCAAATAAGCGGAAGAAACCAGTCCACCGAAAATGATCACCACGAACGTCAGGAAGAGATTCATTATATTCCCTGCCATCAGGTTACCCATGACCTGCGGATCGGTAACACCCATTGTCGAGGCGTAAATAAGCGACACAAAGAGAGAACTTATCAACAGACCTGCGATAATCAGGAACGGCAGCATAATCAGGAAACTGATTAGGACCATTTTAATAAAGGTTTTTTTACTCAGATCCGCCTTAAACGGCAGCTGGCCAAACGCCATATTATTGATATACAGGTCGTGGTTCATTGCCGCCAGGATCCCCTGTATTGCTGCCAGCCCCGCCAGGAACAGCACAAAAATCAGTATGCCAACCGTTGCCGCCAGGCTGACGCTTCCGCTGGTTACCGCCGTCACGCCCAGCATCGCGCACACCAGGTACAGTGCCGCGATCATCAGTATCGGCGCCAGATACATCGTCCAGTAAGCACGACCCGTGCGGCAGTGATAGTTAAAACGCACGCCGCGGAAGCTGCTCATCAGCGCGTTGTAGCGCCAGCTACGAATAATAATCCACGGTATCAGTGCGAAGAATGCCAGCAAAAAGATCAGCGACACGGACGGTAAAATCGCAGAGAAAATTAAGAACAGCACCAGACCGAAGAAAACAATGATACGGCCTTTAAGGATATCAATGGGACGCGCATGATAATCAAAACGATCGCCGGCGATTTCGGTATTACCATAGAAATAACGGCGGCGGCGTACGGTAGCCCAGGCGGAATATATCCCTAATGTAATAATGGTTAGTAAAACATTAACTAACCAGATTGAGAAATATTCGCCGGCGCGACCGTGGAACAGCACCGGATGGCGCTGGGATTGCGAGGTATGGCTTTCCATTCGTTTTTCTTCCTGAAAAAAAGAGGGTTCAATTAACAGTAAAAATTGCAGCTAATAATTACCAGCGGTAATTTTCGCCTGCTCATGCTACATAAAAAAGAAATAATTATCATTCAGATTAATCTCTACTGGCTGTGCCGCATCTCCCTACAGGCATTGCATCATCGCGCCAGCAGTGTTATTACACTTAGCTGCTGCCGAACTGCTATGAGCCTGATTTATGACAACCGCTATTCACTCCTCTCTACAAGTGCGCCCCATTACTCCAGCAGATAATCCTGTTATTGCTGCGGTGATCCGTACGGTTTCCGCTGAATTTGGCCTGACGGCGGATAAAGGTTACACGGTATCCGACCCGAACTTGGATCGTCTGTTTGAACTCTACAGCGAAGCGAACAGTGTCTACTGGGTAGTGGAGCTGGAGGGGAAAGTCGTGGGCGGCGGTGGCCTGGCACCTTTGCAGGGCGGGGAAGCCGATGTTTGTGAGCTGCAAAAGATGTATTTTTTGCCCGAGGCGCGCGGTTTGGGCGTGGCACGCACGCTGGCGCTTCATGCGCTGGAATATGGCCGGGAGCAGGGATTTAAGCGCTGCTATCTGGAGACAACCGCCTCGCTGACCCGGGCCATTCGTCTGTATGAGCACCTGGGGTTCCGGCATATCGATGGCCCGATGGGGTACACCGGCCATGTGGACTGCGAAGTGACGATGCTGAAAGCGCTGTAAGATTGGCGGGATTTGCCTGCAAGCCGGCCGGCAGATCAGAAAGCCGGGATCCCGCTATGAAAACGCAGCTCCGCATCGGGCTCGCTGATTAAACGCGCTTCCGCCTCACCGATCGCACGCACCCGGGCGCCGATATCCTGCTGGGCAATCAGCGCCGCCAGCGCCAGGTAATCCTGATAATGACGCGCTTCCGAACGCAGCAATGATACGTAAAACGCGGCCAGCTCATCATCCAGATAGGGTGCAAGACTGGCAAAGCGTTCACAGGAACGCGCTTCAATATAGGCACCGCAGATCAGCTTATCGACCAGCGTCTGCGGCTCGTGCGTCGTGACCTCACGCATCAGCCCTTTAGCGTAACGATTGGCGGTAATCTTCTTATAGGGGATCTTGCGCGCCTGCATAATCTCCAGCACCTGATAAAAATGGTGCAGCTCTTCCTTGATCAGCAGCACCATCTTATCCACCAGTTCATCGCCGTAGGGCACCTCTTCACGGCTGATAATGGTTTTCGACAGCGCCCGGTGCTGCTCAAGAAAGGTCAGATCGCTCTTCTCACTGTGGACAAAACTCTCCCACGGCTTCAGCCACGCCAGCAGCGCGTCGCCGCTCGCCTTATCAGCAACGTATTTACGGATCAGCCACATCGCTGTCTGCGCCGCTTTCAGTTCGCAGACCAGATGATCGGTGAGTAACAGGGCAAGATTATGGGGTTTCCGCGCCTCGTCAATCCACGCCTGCGGCGTGCGGCACAGCAGAAAGCCGTGAATGGGGACAAGCAGAGGGTCGGTGTTCATCATTTAAAACCGCTAAGAAAGGATCACGCTGCGGTCAAAACCGCAGCGTGAGAAACCGCAGGAGCGGCGCACGCCGTTACTTAGTGGCGCACACCGTTATCTTCGTTATCAACGATCTCGTCGTCGTCTTCTTCGTCATCATCCTGAGCATCCGGATCTTCGAAGTAGGTGCCCCAGCCGTCATAGTCAACGTTGAACTTACCGGCGACATCCACCAGCTGCTCAACCTGCTTGTCTATCAGATCGGCATTCAGCGCACCTTCACTCAGAATATCGCAGCACATCACGGTCGTTCCGTCTTCCAGCTCCAGCTCTTCCGGCTCGGTCACTTCGTAACCCAGCTTGAAAGCCTCTACCGCCGCCTTTTCCAGCGCATCAAAGCTGTCGCAGGAAAAATGATGCTCAATAGTGTAAAGCGCATCGGGATCGCTACCGTCTTCCAGCAGCTCTTCAATAATCTGCCGCGTCTCTTCGCGCTGCTCTTCAAGCAATGCTTCATTAGCCATGATCGGTTCCTTAATTTATGGGTCTTGTTTGATTATTTTCCCACACCGCTCTGCGCGCCACTACCTTTAAACAAAAGTTTCTGCACACCGGGGTTGAAAATGAATATTCATACGGTTAAATTGAATTTAAATTCAATAAAAGTTACCAGGAGTGCTGTATGAGTCAGCTGTACCAACGTCATTTCCTCAGGTTGCTGGATTTCACTCCCTCTGAAATCAACGGCTTGCTGGCCCTGGCGTCAACGCTTAAAACCGATAAAAAGAACGGTGAAGAAGTTCAGCATCTGAAAGGCAAGAATATTGCGCTCATCTTCGAAAAAGACTCGACCCGCACACGATGCTCTTTCGAAGTTGCCGCATACGATCAGGGCGCGAACGTAACCTATCTTGGCCCAAGCGGTAGCCAGATTGGTCACAAAGAGTCGATGAAGGATACCGCCCGCGTACTGGGCCGTATGTATCACGGTATTCAGTACCGCGGCCACGGTCAGGCGCTGGTGGAGTCGCTGGCAGAACATGCCGGTGTGCCGGTGTGGAACGGCCTGACCAATGAGTTCCACCCCACCCAGCTGCTGGCCGACCTGCTGACCATGCAGGAGCATCTGCCGGAGAAAGCCTTCAGCCAGATGACCTTCGCCTACGTCGGCGATGCGCGAAATAATATGGGCAACACCATGCTGGAAGCGGCGGCGCTGGTGGGTCTGGATCTGCGCCTGGTGGCGCCAAAAGGCTGCTGGCCGGACGAGCAGCTGGTGGCAGAGTGCCGCCTGGCCGCAGAAAAAACCGGCGGGAAGATCACCCTGACCGAGGACATCGCCACGGGCGTGCAGGGCGCAGACTTTATTTACACCGATGTCTGGGTATCGATGGGTGAGCCGAAAGAGGTGTGGCAGGAGCGTATTGCTCTGCTGCGCGCCTATCAGGTTAATATGGCGATGCTGCGCCTGACCGGCAATCCGCAGGTGAAGTTCCTGCACTGCCTGCCCGCTTTCCATGACGATCAAACCACCCTGGGCCAGCAGATGGCCGAACAGTACGATCTGCACGGCGGTATGGAAGTGACGGATGAGGTGTTTGAATCGGAGCACAGCGTGGTGTTCGATCAGGCGGAAAACCGTCTGCATACGATTAAGGCCGTAATGGTAGCAACGCTGGCGAAACTGCCGTAAGAAGAACAAAGGCAAACGATTAGCTGGCCTGATTTTTTCGCTTGCCGTTGCAGCGCTAATGCGTATAATGCCCCCCGTTTGCCGGGAGGAACCATGCCACAGAACGCTATAATTAACGCCGTTCATCCACGTCTGTATACAGGCGGGCAGTGCCGTTTTTCCTTCCGTTGCACTACCGATCATCAGAAAAAAGCCCCTCATTGAGGGGCTTTTTTTTGTCCTTTTTTCAGTACCGGCACGCGTAGAGGAGAGTGAAAATGGCGACCATTGCCAATCCGCTATATCACAAACATATTATTTCGATTAACGATCTCAATCGAGAAGAGCTGGAGATGGTGCTGCGCACCGCCGCCAGCCTGAAAGCGAATCCTCAGCCGGAACTGCTGAAGCACAAGGTGATTGCCAGCTGCTTCTTTGAAGCCTCTACCCGCACCCGCCTGTCGTTTGAAACGGCTATCCATCGTCTGGGCGCGTCGGTGGTTGGCTTTGCCGACGGCAGCAACACCTCGCTGGGTAAGAAAGGCGAGACGCTGGCAGATACCATCTCGGTGATCGGCACCTACGTTGACGCCATCGTTATGCGTCATCCGCAGGAGGGCGCGGCGCGTCTGGCGACCGAGTTTTCCGGCGGTGTGCCGGTGCTGAACGCCGGGGACGGTTCAAATCAGCATCCGACCCAGACGCTGCTGGATCTGTTTACGCTTCAGGAAACGCAGGGCCGCCTGAATAATCTGCATGTGGCCATGGTCGGCGACCTGAAATACGGCCGTACCGTCCATTCCCTGACCCAGGCGCTGGCGAAGTTTGACGGCAACCGCTTCTACTTTATCGCGCCCGATGCGCTGACGATGCCGGCCTATATTACCGACATGCTGGATGAGAAAGGCATTATCTGGAGCCGCCACGACACGATTGAAGAGGTGGTGCCGCAGCTGGACATTCTGTATATGACCCGCGTACAGAAAGAGCGCCTGGACCCTTCTGAATACGCCAACGTTAAGGCCCAGTTTATTCTGCGCGCCAGCGATTTGGCCCACGCCCGCGAGAATATGAAGGTGCTGCACCCGCTGCCGCGCATTGACGAGATCGATACCGACGTAGACAGTACCCCTCATGCCTGGTACTTCCAGCAGGCGGGCAACGGTATCTACGCACGCCAGGCGCTGCTGGCGCTGGTACTCAACAGCGAACTGGATCTGTAAGGGGAAACATTATGACGCACGATAATAAACTCCAGGTTGAAGCAATTAAATGCGGTACGGTGATTGATCATATTCCGGCGCAGGTCGGCTTCAAGCTGCTTTCTCTTTTCCGCCTGACCGAAACCGATCAGCGCATTACTATCGGTCTGAACCTGCCTTCCGGCGAGATCGGACGCAAGGATCTGATCAAGATTGAGAATACCTTCCTCACCGACGATCAGATCAACCAGCTGGCACTTTACGCGCCGCACGCCACGGTCAATCGGATCGATGACTATACGGTGGTGGCAAAAAGCTCCCCGGCGCTGCCGGAGCGTATCGAGCGCGTGCTGATCTGCCCGAACAGCAACTGCATCAGCCGCAGCGAACCGGTATATTCCAGCTTCGCCGTTAAAATGCGCCAGGAGAATTTGTACCTCAAGTGCAAGTACTGCGAGAAAGAGTTTGCGCATCATGTGGTCATGGCGAACAACTGATAAGTATTTGCAGCTCCGGCCCGATATGGTAAATATCGCATGGGTCGGGAAATGCCCCCCGCTAAACTCAGACACATTCAGGAGAAACTATGTCTCGCGAAATCAGTACTGAAAACGCCCCCGCAGCAATTGGCCCGTATGTCCAGGGCGTCGATCTCGGCAGCATGATTTTCACCTCGGGTCAGATCCCGGTGGATCCGAAGACCGGTGCCATTGCCGACGATATTACTGCTCAGGCGCGTCAGTCGCTGGAAAATGTGAAGGCTATCGTGGAAGCCGCCGGTCTGAAAGTCGGTGATATTGTGAAAACCACCGTTTTTGTCAAGGATCTGAACGACTTCACCACGGTTAATGTCGCCTATGAAGCCTTTTTTACCGAGCATAAGGCCAGCTTCCCGGCGCGTTCCTGCGTAGAAGTAGCCCGTCTGCCAAAAGATGTGAATATCGAAATCGAAGCGATCGCCGTCCGTCGCTAAGCCTGCGGGCGGGTCATCGATCCGCCCCTTGCTCCGGCCGAAGGGGCAGCGTTAGCTGAACAGCTGGGTCAGATCGTCCTGATTAAAGCTGGCCGGTTCGCTCAGTTCATCTGCCAGAATGTCTCCCGCCAGCTCAGCCTTGTGCTGCTGTAGCGCAACCACTTTCTCTTCAATCGTATCCGCCGCGATCAGCTTATAGACAAAGACCGGCTTGTCCTGTCCAAGGCGATAGGCACGATCGGTAGCCTGATTTTCCGCCGCCGGGTTCCACCAGGGATCGTAGTGAATAACGGTATCGGCCGCCGTCAGATTCAACCCTACGCCGCCCGCTTTCAGGCTAATCAAAAAGATCGGGACTTCACCCTGCTGGAAACGACGCACCGGCTCAGTACGATCGCGCGTGCTGCCGGTCAGGGTGACGAAGTCAATGCGCGCCCGCTGAAGCTCTTCGGCGATGATCGTCAGCATTGAGGTGAACTGCGAGAAGATCAGGATACGGCGATCTTCCGCCAGCAGATCGTTCAGCATTTCACGCAGTAGCTTCAGCTTCGCGGAGTGTTTTACCTTCTCTGACCGGGCATCCTCCACCAGCCGGGGATCGCAGCAGATCTGGCGCAGTTTCAGCAGCGCATCCAGCACCACCAGGTGACTGCGCCCCGCTCCCTGCTGCTGTACCGCCAGCTGGACGCGATCCTGCATTGCGGCGCGCACCTGGTCATACAGTTCGCGCTGCGCCCCTTCGAGCACCACGCTGCGCACGATGGTGTTTTTGGGCGGCAGCTCTTTCGCGACCTCCTGCTTACGGCGACGCAGCATAAAGGGCCGAACCCGCTTCGCCAGCAGATCGCGCCGCACCCGATCGCCGTTACGCTCCACGGGAATACGCCATTCCTGGGTAAAGTCACGTTCGCTGCCGAGGAAGCCCGGCAGCAGAAAATCGAACTGCGACCACAGTTCACCGAGGTGATTTTCCAGCGGCGTGCCGGTCAGGCAGAGCCGGTGGCGGGTTTTCAGACCGCGGATCACCGAGGCCGCGCGCGAAGCGCTGTTCTTCACGTACTGCGCTTCGTCCAGTATCAGCATATGGTACGCGTGCGCCACCAGCTGCGGCTGATCGCGCCACAGCAGTGAGTAGGTGGTGATCACCACATCATACTGGTCAAGGGTGTCATATAACGCTCTGCGATGTGGGCCGGTCAGCGCCAGCACGCGCAGATCGGGTGCAAAGCGACTCGCCTCGCAGCACCAGTTGTGTACCAGCGTGGTCGGCACCACGATCAGCGCCGGACGGTCAAGGCGGCCCGCTTCTTTCTCCAACAGCAGGTGCGCCAGCGTCTGAATGGTTTTCCCCAGCCCCATATCATCTGCCAGCACGCCCGCAAGCTGGTGCTGACGCAGGAACTGCATCCAGCTGACGCCCTGAAGCTGATAGTCACGCAGCGTAGCCTTTAGTCCCTGCGGCGGGGCCACCGTCTGTACGCCCCCGCTGCCGCTCAGCCGCTGTGCCAGCTGATGCACGGCATTGTCGCCCTCGAAATGCCAGTGGCCCTGCGCACCTTCCTGCCCCAGGCGGCCAACGTCCCAGGCGGCCAGTCTTAGCGGCTGCGGGTTCTGCCGATCGAACAGATCAATCAGGTTAGCCACCAGCGGTTTCAGCTGGGCCGCCCGAAACAGCAGACGTCTGTCCTGTGCATCGCGCAGTTCAATCTGTTCATCATCAGGGATCATATTCAGACTTCCGCCCATCCAGCGACGATCGCGGCTGAACAGCCCCGCCAGCAGCGGCTCCAGCCGGAGGCGCTGGCGGCCAATCTTCAGCGACAGCGCCAGGTCGAACCAGCCATCGTCCGCCTGTATCGCCCGCCCTTCTACGGCATCGACCTCGGTCACGTTCCAGGTGAAGTCGCTGTCCACTTTCACTTTCCAGCCGCGTTTTCGCAATGAAGGCAGGCCGGTTTTGATAAAGTCACGCCACTGTCCGGGGGTTTCCGGTGCGAAGATCTCCGCGGGCAGCGGCGCAGGCGTATAAATGTGCCCGACAGGAATGGTGTTCAGCCCGGCGCTCAGGGCCTGCGCCAGCCGCCCCTGCTCTTCTTCCATCCGTCGGTTAACGCGAAAGCGCTGACCTTTACCGTCGTTGAAACTGTCCGCCCGGCTTCCTGCCTCCACGCGGACGCCTGCATAGTCGAAGCTGATGGAGGCAAAGTCGAGCCGCTTTTGTCGGTGGCCGTAGTGACCATAGCCGCTGACAAATTTTGCCCGTGATTCCAGGCGCAGCTCAGGAACCGGATCGGCCTGAATGGTGGCCAGTACGGTTCCGGCAGAAGGCTGACGAGGCTTCAGGTTGGCCAGCATCACCGCCGCCACATGCTTACAGTTATTTTTCACCGCACAGCTGCATTCACCGTTGGCCCGCAGCCTGCCCTGCGGCCGACTGAAGTGAACCAGCACGCTGAAAGGCTCCGCCTTCCGACCCGGCACCTCACCGGTCAGCAGGGTGTTCTGCCACTGAATATTTTGCACGCTGGCGACCAGATCGCGCGCGCGGGCAACGGTTCGTACCCCCAGCCAGCGGACGACTTGATTTTCGTTATAGGTGACAGACGCCATCGTGCAGTGTTCCTGATTGAATCGAGCGAATGGACTTTCGCTCTACGGCAACCGGCAATAGTAGTAATTCCAGGGGGAGGAATGCAACTCTGACGTCATTTTCCCCCGGAAATATCCCAGGCTATTCATCCATCACACCGACTTTACTACTCAGCTGATTAATCTTTGTTTCAGGTCAAGAAATTCGCAGTTAAATTCGATCGGGACACTACATATAGCGTCTATTATGTCGCTATCTACCTATATATAGACTTTTCCGGGAGTGTGGCGGTGGTAACTAAAGTAATCAAACGGGATGGCTGCGTGGTGCCGTTCGACTCAAAACGCATTGAGGCGGCGATCCGCGCTGCTGCGGTGGCAGCGAAAGCAGGCGATGAGGATTACTGCGTCACCGTTGCGGTAGCGGTTTGCGAAGCGCTGAAAGACCGTCAGCAGGTAGACATCGCGGAGGTGCAGCAGGCGGTTGAGGATCGGCTGATGGCCGGGCGCTATCCGCAGCTGGCGCGCAGCTATATTGAGTACCGCCACGACCGCGACGTTGCCCGTGAGCAGCGCGGCCGGCTGAATCGCGACATCCGCGGGCTGGTTGAGCAGAGTAACCCTGCGCTGCTGAATGAGAACGCCAATAAGGACAGCAAGGTCATTCCGACCCAGCGCGATCTGCTGGCCGGGATAGTGGCCAAACACTACGCCCGTCAGCATCTGCTGCCGCGCGATGTGGTGACCGCCCACGAGCGCGGTGAGATCCACTATCACGATCTCGACTACTCGCCATTCTTTCCGATGTTTAACTGTATGCTGATCGATCTGCGCGGCATGCTGACCCACGGTTTTAAAATGGGTAATGCTGAGATCGAACCGCCTAAGTCAATCTCTACCGCTACCGCCGTGACCGCACAAATCATTGCTCAGGTTGCCAGCCATATCTACGGTGGCACCACCATTAACCGCATTGATGAAGTGCTGGCTCCCTACGTTGAGGCCAGCCTGGAGAAACATCGTCAGGTTGCGCAGCGCTGGCAGATCCCCGACGGAGAAGCCTATGCCCGCAGCAGAACGGAAAAAGAGTGCTATGACGCATTTCAGTCGCTGGAGTATGAGGTGAACACGCTGCATACCGCCAATGGCCAGACGCCGTTTGTTACCTTCGGCTTTGGCCTCGGCGAGAGCTGGGCGGCACGGCTGATCCAGCAGTCTATCCTGCGTAACCGCATTGCCGGGCTGGGTAAAAACCATAAAACCGCCGTTTTCCCTAAACTGGTTTTCGCCATTAAAGCCGGGTTGAACCGCCTGCCGGACGATGCAAACTATGATATCAAGCAGCTGGCGCTGGAGTGCGCCAGCAAGCGTATGTACCCCGATATCCTGAACTACGACCGCGTGGTAGAAGTAACCGGTTCGTTTAAAACGCCGATGGGCTGCCGCAGCTTCCTCGGCGTCTATGAGGAAAACGGTGAACAGATCCACGAAGGGCGAAACAATATCGGGGTGATCAGCCTCAACCTGCCGCGTATTGCGCTGGAGGCCGGTGGCGATGAGGCCCGCTTCTGGACACTGCTGGATAAGAGACTGCTGCTGGCGAAAAAAGCGCTGATGACGCGCATCGCCCGGCTGGAGAACGTTAAAGCGCGGGTCGCCCCCATCCTTTATATGGAGGGGGCCTGCGGCGTCCGTCTTCAGGCGGATGACAACGTTGCGGCGATCTTTAAAAATGGCCGGGCGTCCATTTCCCTCGGCTATATTGGCATTCATGAAACCCTGAACGCGCTGAGCGGCGGAGCCGTGCATCCGTATGATGACGCCGGGCTGCGCGACACCGGGCTGGCCATCGTCCGCCGCCTGCGTGAGGCGGTCGAACAGTGGAAAGAGGAAACCGGCTACGGCTTCAGTCTTTACAGCACGCCGAGCGAGAATCTCTGCGACCGGTTCTGCCGCCTCGACGCCGCCGAATTTGGCGTGATTAACGGGGTCACGGATAAAGGCTACTACACCAACAGCTTCCATCTGGACGTTGAGAAAAAGGTGAATCCCTACGATAAAATTGATTTTGAGGCGGCCTATCCTACTGTCGCCAACGGGGGATTCATCTGCTACGGCGAGTATCCCAATATCCAGCATAACCTGAAGGCGCTGGAAGATGTCTGGGACTACAGCTACAGCCGTGTGCCCTATTACGGCACCAACACGCCGATTGACGAGTGCTATGAGTGCGGCTTTACCGGCGAGTTTGACTGTACCAGCAAAGGATTTACCTGCCCGAAATGCGGTAACCACGACAGCAGTCGGGTCTCGGTGACGCGTCGGGTCTGCGGCTACCTCGGCAGCCCGGACGCTCGCCCGTTTAACGCCGGTAAACAGGAAGAGGTTAAGCGCCGGGTTAAGCATCTCGCCAATGGACAGCTGGGGTGAATATTCATCAGTATTATCCGGTGGATATCGTGAATGGCCCCGGTACTCGCTGTACGCTGTTCGTTGCCGGGTGTGAGCACCACTGCCCCGGCTGCTACAACCAGAGCACCTGGCGGGTGGATTCCGGCGTCCCTTTCACTATTGAGATGGAAGAGCGGCTGGTTGCCGATCTGAACGACAGCCGGATCCCACGTCAGGGGCTGACGCTTTCCGGCGGCGATCCGCTGCATCCGGCTAATCTGGCAGATGTCGGACGACTGCTTCGACGGATAGACCGGGAATGCCCGGGAAAGGATATCTGGATGTGGACCGGCTATCGGCTGGAGGAACTTAACGATCGCCAGCGGCAGGTAATCTCTACGGTTAACGTGCTGATCGACGGGAAATTTATCCGGGAGCTGAAAGATCCCTCCCTGCAATGGCGCGGCAGCAGTAATCAGGTTATCCACCGGCTGCGCTGAGTGATAACTGAGGAAGAGTCAGCGCGGCGGAGGGGATCTGCCAACCTGCGCGTTGCTTTTTACGTTACAGTAGAGCAACGCTTTTCTCCTGAGACTGACTATGAGTACCCTTTCCTCCGCCGGCTGGCGACTGTACATTTTACGTACCGCAAGCGGCATGCTCTACACCGGCATCACCAACGACGTGGCCCGGCGGTTTTGCCAGCATCAGCAGGGTAAAGGTGCAAAGGCGCTGCGCGGCAAGGGGCCGCTGGAACTGCTTTTTCACTGTGAGGCAGGGGATCGTTCGCTGGCGTCTAAGCTGGAGTATCAGGTTAAACAGTTAAAAAGACATGAAAAAATCAGGCTGGTTGAGCACCAGCCTGAATCATTAACCGCGTGGCTTCAGCAGCTCAGAAACGGTTAAACGGTTCGGAAAAGCTGATTTCACCCGTCGCATCGGCAAACGCATCATCCGCCAGCTTATACACCTGGAACGCGTCCTCCGTATCCGGCCAGCGGCAGCGCAGCTGGTGTGACGCCGCGCTTTCGAAACCTAAGCGCGAGTAAAAAGCGGGTTCCCCCAGTACGACCACGGCCGCATAGCCAAATTCATTTAGCGTATCCAGCCCTTCGTAGATAAGCTGCTTACCCAGCCCCTGCCGACGGACGCTCTCATCTACCGCCAGCGGCGCCAGACCGACCCACTGCCGATCTTCTCCGTTCAGCGTAACCGGGCTGAATGCGGCATAGCCCAGCACCTGGCCCTCATCATCCGTTGCCACTACGCCAAGCGTCAGCAGACCGTCTTCCCGCAGCTGTTGCACCAGCTCAGCTTCTGCCGACGTGGGAAAGCTGCGGCGGAGCAAAACGTCAATGCTGGCGGCATCAACGCCAATCTCGGTACGTATTAACATGGCATACCTGCGCGATCCGGTGGGGAAGTCGCGTCCTCTTTCAGTCCGGCCTCAACGAAATCGGCCAGTTGCATAAGCCCGATGCGCATCGGCGTCGGCATGGATTCAAGATCGATCGCGTCCATCAGGTTCTTCACCTCCAGCCCCAGCTCCGTATCACCTTCGATAAGCAGCCTGCGCTGGAAGAACAGCGTGTCGGGATCCTGTCGCCTGGCCGCAATCAGCAGCAGATCGTTGGCATTGCCCCGGAACCAAACGTCGCAGTCGCTGCGGTCAGCAACCCGAAGCTGCCCCTGTTCCACGGTGACCGACCAGCGTAATCCGAGATCGCTGACCTCAATGCCCAGCCAGCGATTTTCAAGAAAATCTAACTCACCTTCTGCCAGCGCCTGCTGGAACTGCCAGCGCAGCAGCGCCTGGAGCAGCGGCTTCTTCAGCGCAAACGGGGTCAATCGCAGCGGGAATCGCAGCATCTGCGGCCCTTTACGAACACAGTGGGTACGTAGCGGATTTAACACCATTATCACTCCTTACGAAAAATTTCGCCTATTTTGCCACACTGGCTGAGCGCTTCAGGCGGCTGGATCAATAAAGTGAGCGAACGTTACGGGTTTTATCAGGTAATACGCTCCCCATCAATACGATATTCGATGCCTTAAATCAAAATTTGTCGCCGCTTTCCTCTCTAAACTCATCGGCTCTTCTGATAAGTGGGATCGATCCTTATGGAACTTCTCTGTCCAGCCGGAAACCTACCGGCACTAAAGGCTGCCATCGATAACGGAGCAGATGCGGTTTACATCGGCCTGAAAGATGAAACGAACGCCCGTCACTTTGCCGGACTGAACTTCACCGATAAACGCCTGCAGGAAGCGGCTAACTATGTCCACCAGCGTAAGCGTAAGCTGCATGTGGCGATTAACACTTTTGCACATCCCGACGGCTATGACCGCTGGAAGCGAGCCGTGGATATGGCGGCCGCTGCGGGCGTCGATGCGCTGATCCTGGCTGACATCGGCATGCTGGCCTATGCCACGGAGCGCTATCCGCAGATTGAGCGCCACCTCTCCGTACAGGCATCGGCAACCAATGCCGCAGCCGTGCGTTTTTACCAGCGTAACTTTGATGTGGCACGTGTGGTATTGCCGCGCGTGCTATCTATTCATCAGGTCCGCCAGTTGGCAAGGGACACCCGCGTGCCGCTGGAGGTTTTCGCCTTTGGCAGCCTCTGTATTATGGCAGAGGGTCGCTGCTACCTCTCCTCTTATCTGACCGGCGAATCGCCTAACACCGTAGGCGCCTGTTCCCCGGCCCGCTTTGTTCGCTGGCAGCAAACCCCGAACGGGCTGGAATCGCGGCTCAACGAAGTGCTGATCGACCGCTATGACGATGGGGAAAATGCCGGTTATCCCACGCTGTGTAAGGGCCGTTATAAACTTGACCAGCAGCGCTATCACGCGCTGGAAGAGCCGACCAGCCTGAACACGCTGGAGCTGCTGCCGGAACTGATGGCCACCAATATCGCCTCGGTAAAAATTGAGGGCCGCCAGCGCAGTCCGGCCTACGTCGCGCAGGTTACCCGCATCTGGCGTCAGGCCATTGACCGCTGCAAAGCATCCCCGGAAAACTTTGTCGCCCAGCCACAGTGGATGGCGGCACTGTCAGAACTGAGCGAAGGAACACAGACCACGCTGGGTGCCTGGCACCGCCAGTGGCAATAGGAGAGGCAGAATGAAGTATTCACTGGGGCCGGTGCTATGGTACTGGCCGCAAGAAACGCTACAGACGTTTTATCAGGCGGCAGCGGAAAGCGACGCGGAGATTATCTACCTGGGCGAGTCGGTGTGCAGTAAACGCCGCGCAACAAAGTACAACGACTGGATAGCGATGGCCCGCGAGCTGGCGGCGGCGGGTAAGCAGGTGGTTCTCAGCACCCTTGCCCTTTTGCAGTCTCCCTCAGAGCTGACCGAGCTTAAGCGCTATGTCGATAACGGCGAGTTTATCATTGAGGCCAGCGATTTTGGCGCCGTGACGCTGGCAAATGATGCCGGTCTGCCGTTTGTTGCCGGGCACGCGCTGAACGTCTACAACGCGGTGACGTTGGAGCTGCTGCTCAAAATGGGCATGAGCCGCTGGTGCATGCCGGTTGAGCTGTCGCGGGACTGGCTAATCAATATTCTGACGCAGTGCGAGGAGCTGGGGATCCGCGGTAAGTTTGAGGTCGAAGTCATGAGCTATGGCTCCCTGCCGCTGGCCTACTCCGCCCGCTGCTTTACCGCCCGCTCGGAAAATCGCAGCAAGGACGAGTGCCAGACCTGCTGTATAAACTATCCGCAGGGGCGCAGCCTGCAAACGCAGGATGACCGCCGGGTATTTGTCCTTAACGGTATTCAGACCATGAGCGGATACTGCTACAACCTTGGCAACGAACTCACGTCAATGCAGGGGCTGGTTGATGTGGTGCGTCTTTCCCCGCAGGACATCGGGACCCTGGAGGTCATCAGCCAGTTTCGTGCAAATGAAAACGGCCAGCAGCCGCTGACTCTTACGGCGCACGGTGACTGTGACGGCTACTGGCAGCGCGTGGCCGGTTTGACGCTGACGAAGTAATAATTAGCTCAGCCGGCGAAAGCCGCCCACCCGGCTGAGCGACTCTTTCATCACCGATCGTGACGATGGCTCTCTGCCCGTGGTTTTTACTGCCACCGGAAGAAATATATTCCTATGAGCTGTCGGACTCAGGTCGGCCGCCACGTTTAAACCTTTACCTGCTGCGTCTGAGTCAGCTCTGGATATGTTTTGGGACATCGCGTTTCTCATTCGCTGATGCTGGCGCAGCTGTCGGTGAAACGGAGTAATCAACGCTGCCCACTGACGGATTGTTCGACTGCATCACTTTGTAAATAATATTTTCCGCGACACTCAGCCCGCTGAAAATGACCTATTCTGAACTGCCGAAAAGTGGTTTAACGACAAGAATGTCTGCTGCCACAATGGTAAATTCGTCCAAAATGGACCTGTTTTTCTGCGAAGGAAATGCGATGCCTGCCTGCTCTTCCCCCCGTTTTTGTTCTGTACCGGGGACAGATTTATGAAAAAAACTGCCTTTTTTACGCTTCTCTTGATTGTGCTGGCTGTTGCGCTCACCGTTTTACTGCGCGCCCATAATCAAAACTTATTGTTACAGGGTGAGGTTGACGCCACCGAAGTGATTGTCTCCTCTAAAGCACGCGGTCGGGTGGTAGAAAAAATGGTGCGGCGCGGCGACGACGTTGTTGCCGGCCAGCCTCTGATCCAGCTTGAGGCACCGGAGCTGGTGGCTCAGCTGAAATCCGCTGAGGCGGCACGCGATCGGGCGCAGCAGACCCTTAACCTTTCCCTCAACGGCACACGTGAAGAGACTGTCCGCAGCCTGCGTGCAGAGCTGGATCGGGCCCGTGTAGATTATCAGAATGCGTTACGCACCTGGCAACGTGACCTCAGCATCGCTAAACAGGGATATATCTCTGCGCAGGATCTGGATAACGCGCGTCAAAACCGCGACAGTGCGTGGCAGCAGGTTAAGACCGCACAGGCTAATCTTGATGAGGGCCTGAACGGCGATCGCGTTGAACAGCGTGCAGTCTATGCCGCCCAACTGCGTCAGGCGGAACAGGATCTGCTGGAAATAAAAGCGCAAACCGACGAGCTGCGCGTGGTGGCCCCGGTTAGCGGCGAAGTTGGCCCAATCCCCGCGGAACGCGGAGAGCTGCTCAGCGCGGGTAGCCCGCTGCTTACGCTGGTGGAACTGCCTACCGCCTGGTTCGTTTTCAATTTGCGAGAGGACATTCTTGCCCACGTGCGCAAGGGCGACCGCGTTACGCTTCGCGTGCCGGGGTTAAACAATCAAATGATTGAAGCAGAAGTTCGCTACATTGCGCCGCTGGGGGATTACGCGACGAAACGGGCGACCCGAGCAACCGGGGATTTCGATCTGAAAACGTTTGAAGTTCGACTTTATCCGATTAAACCGGTGAAAGATTTACGTCAGGGAATGAGCGCATTATGGCAATGGCAGGAGTGAACGGCAGGTTATGGTCTTTCCATCACGCATTTCGTCATGAGGTTCGGGTAGCCTGGCGTAAGCCGGCCGTTCACTGGCTGGTATGGTGCTTTCCACTGCTGCTGTTTGCACTGATCGCCAGTGACTTTTCTGCGGGAACACTGCTGGACCTGCCCGTCGTGGCGGTAGACCAGGATCACAGCCCGATGTCGCGCCAGCTGATCCGCAATCTGGATGCCGGTTCGCACGCGCGGGTCACCGTCAGCGACGGCGGCCTGCCGGAGGCGCTTGAACGGCT
>Ga0308165_1003164_pt1 | contig 18109 bp, 16 predicted proteins | sample PhyWR2_FD_201032 | JGI IMG/M metagenome (GOLD analysis project Ga0308165, IMG submission 201032) | Phyllosphere microbial communities from UC Gill Tract Community Farm, Albany, California, United States - DLSLW.R2 | ecosystem: Host-associated > Plants > Phyllosphere > Unclassified | place: USA...
TGGCTATTTCATCTTTAGGATCGAAATTTAGGGGGATAGTTATACGGACTGACACGGTAAAATGCCAGCCGTGGAGGGCGCTCTCGGACTATTTTACGTACTCAATTTCGTTGACGTACCAGCTCGCTTCACCCGATGGGGTTTGAACTATCGCTAAATCACCGACTTCCTTTTTCAGCAACGCGCGGGCCATCGGTGAGTCGATAGAAATGTAATCCTTACGACCAAAAATTTCATCGTAGCCGACAATGCGAAAACGCTTGGTATCGCCGTCGTCATTTTCGATTTCAACCCAGGCACCAAAGAAGACTTTTCCCTCCTGCTGCGGGGAATAATCCACAATTCTCAGGTACTCGAGACATTTGGTCAGATAACGCACCCGACGGTCGATTTCGCGCAGCCGTTTCTTATTATACTGGTAGTCAGCGTTCTCGCTGCGATCGCCGAGGCTCGCCGCCCATGTCACCTTTTTGGTCACCTCCGGACGCTCTTCACGCCACAGGTAATCCATCTCTTTTTTCAATTTTTCGTACCCTTCGCGGGTGATCAGCGGCGTTTTCATGGTGTGACCTTTACGACTCGACTTGGTTGCAAACATTGCGCACATTACGTACCACAAAGCTTAACAGACAGGATTAATAATGAGTTATGTGATGAAATGTGCAGATAAGCTGCTGTTAAATATGCTTTGTAACAATTTCGACTAGAATTTATACCAGAATTAGCTGGTGGTAAACGCGCACTTTTTTAGAATACGTACTGAAATACTATCCGGACCTTTGGGAGTACACATATGCAAGAGAATTATAAGATTCTGGTCGTGGATGACGACATGCGCCTGCGTGCGCTGCTTGAACGTTATCTGACCGAGCAGGGCTTCCAGGTTCGTAGCGTGGCGAACGCCGAGCAAATGGATCGCCTGCTGACCCGTGAATCGTTCCATCTGATGGTGCTCGATCTGATGCTGCCAGGTGAAGATGGTCTGTCGATTTGCCGTCGTCTGCGCAGTCAAAGCAACCCGATGCCGATCATTATGGTGACGGCGAAAGGGGAAGAGGTTGACCGTATCGTGGGCCTCGAAATTGGCGCTGACGATTACATTCCAAAACCGTTCAACCCGCGTGAACTGCTGGCGCGTATTCGTGCGGTGCTGCGTCGTCAGGCTAACGAATTGCCAGGCGCACCATCTCAGGAAGAGGCCGTGATTGCGTTCGGTAAGTTCAAGCTGAATCTCGGTACGCGCGAAATGTTCCGCGAAGATGAGCCTATGCCGCTGACAAGCGGGGAGTTCGCCGTCCTCAAAGCGCTGGTCAGCCACCCGCGTGAACCGCTTTCGCGTGACAAGCTGATGAACCTGGCGCGTGGTCGCGAATATTCCGCCATGGAACGCTCCATCGACGTGCAAATTTCTCGCCTGCGCCGCATGGTGGAAGAAGATCCAGCGCACCCTCGTTATATTCAGACCGTTTGGGGTCTGGGCTACGTCTTTGTGCCGGACGGTTCTAAAGCATGAGGCGAATGCGCTTCTCACCGCGAAGTTCGTTTGCCCGCACGCTGCTATTGATTGTCACCTTGCTGTTCGTCAGCCTGGTGACAACCTATCTGGTGGTGCTGAACTTTGCGATTCTGCCGAGCCTCCAGCAGTTTAATAAGGTCCTGGCCTACGAAGTCCGTATGCTGATGACCGACAAACTGCAGTTGGAGGACGGCACGCAGTTGGTGGTTCCACCTGCGTTTCGTCGTGAGATTTACCGCGAACTGGGGATTTCGCTCTACTCTAACGAGGCGGCGGAAGACGCAGGTCTTCGCTGGGCGCAACATTACGAATTCTTAAGCCAGCAGATGGCGCAGCAGCTGGGTGGCCCGACGGAAGTGCGCGTCGAGGTCAACAAAAGCTCGCCGGTGGTCTGGCTGAAAACCTGGCTGTCACCCAATATTTGGGTGCGCGTGCCGCTCACCGAAATTCATCAGGGCGATTTCTCGCCGCTCTTCCGCTACACGCTGGCGATCATGCTGATGGCCATAGGCGGCGCGTGGCTGTTTATCCGAATACAAAACCGACCCCTTGTCGATCTTGAACATGCCGCGTTGCAGGTGGGTAAAGGTATTATTCCGCCACCGCTGCGCGAATATGGCGCATCTGAAGTTCGTTCTGTGACGCGAGCCTTTAACCATATGGCGGCGGGCGTTAAACAGCTGGCGGATGACCGTACGTTATTAATGGCGGGCGTCAGTCACGATCTGCGCACCCCGCTAACGCGAATTCGCCTGGCGACTGAAATGATGGGTGAAGAAGACGGTTATCTTGCAGAGTCCATCAACAAGGACATCGAAGAGTGTAACGCCATCATCGAGCAGTTCATCGATTACCTGCGTACCGGACAAGAAATGCCGATGGAAATGGCAGATCTTAACGGCGTGCTGGGTGAAGTGGTGGCAGCGGAAAGCGGCTACGAACGTGAAATCGACACTGACCTGCAGCCGGGTGAAATTCAGGTGCGGATGCATCCGCTGTCCATCAAGCGTGCGGTGGCGAATATGGTGGTGAACGCGGCTCGCTACGGTAACGGCTGGATCAAAGTCAGCAGCGGCTCTGAGCTGAATCGCGCCTGGTTCCAGGTGGATGACGACGGTCCGGGCATTAAACCGGAGCAGCGTAAGCATCTGTTCCAGCCGTTTGTACGCGGTGACAGTGCGCGCAGCACCAGCGGGACCGGTTTAGGTCTGGCGATTGTGCAACGTATTGTCGATAACCATAACGGTTTGCTGGAAATAGGTACCAGCGAGCGGGGCGGTTTGAGTATTCGCGCCTGGCTGCCAGTCCCCGTGACGCGTGGACAGGCGAAAGAAAGCTAAAAAAATGGGTGCGGCCTGATGCCTCACCCCGGCCCTCTTCCAAAGGGAGAGGGAGAAAACATTAAAAAAGGCAACTTGCGTTGCCTTTTTGCTTTTACCTTGGACCCGCACTCACCAACGCCGCACCTGCTGGCGTATCGGTGTACTTCTCGAAGTTCTCGATAAACAGTTTTGCCAGCGCTTCGGCCTTCTCTTGCCACTGCTCAGGTGAACCGTAGGTATTGCGTGGGTCGAGGATATGGGTATCCACGCCAGGCAGTTCCGTCGGGATCGCCAGATCAAACATCGGCAGAGTGAAGGTTTCTGCATCATCCAATGAACCATCAATAATGGCGTCGATAATGGCGCGCGTATCTTTAATCGAAATACGCTTGCCCGTCCCGTTCCATCCGGTATTCACCAGATAAGCCTGCGCGCCTGACGCCTGCATGCGTTTCACCAGCACTTCTGCGTACTGCGTCGGATGCAGCGACAGGAATGCTGCGCCAAAGCAGGCGGAGAAAGTTGGGGTTGGCTCTGTGACGCCACGCTCGGTTCCTGCCAGTTTCGCGGTAAAACCGGATAAGAAATGATACTGCGTTTGGCTGGCCGTCAGGCGAGACACCGGTGGCAGAACGCCAAAGGCGTCAGCGGTCAGGAAAATCACCTTCGAAGCGTGGCCCGCTTTCGACACCGGCTTCACGATATTATCGATGTGATAGATCGGATAAGAGACGCGGGTATTTTCCGTTTTTGACGCATCATCAAAATCGACCGTGCCGTCCGCACGGACGGTGACGTTTTCCAGCAGCGCATCACGACGGATGGCGTGGAAAATGTCTGGCTCGGCCTCGGCAGACAGACGAATGGTTTTGGCGTAGCAGCCGCCTTCAAAGTTGAACACCCCGTCATCGTCCCAACCGTGCTCGTCATCGCCAATCAGGCGACGTTTCGGATCGGTCGAAAGGGTGGTTTTGCCGGTACCGGACAAACCAAAGAACACCGCCACGTCGCCCTCTTCGCCGACGTTCGCCGAGCAGTGCATGGACGCAATGCCCTGAAGCGGCAGCAGGTAGTTCATGACCGAGAACATTCCTTTCTTCATTTCGCCACCGTACCAGGTGCCGCCAATCAGTTGGATGCGCTCGGTCAGGTTGAAGGCGATAAAGTTTTCTGAATTCAGGCCCTGTTCTTTCCACTGCGGGTTGGTGCATTTCGCACCGTTCATCACGATGAAATCAGGCTCGAAATCCTGTAATTCTTCATCGGTTGGGCGAATAAACATGTTCTTCACGAAATGCGCCTGCCAGGCGACTTCGGTGATAAAGCGAACGGAAAGGCGGGTGTCGGCGTTTGCGCCACAGAAGGCGTCGATAATGAACAGGCGCTTGCCGGAAAGTTGCTGAGTGACGAGACCTTTCAGATGCTGCCAGGTTTCCTGGGAGAGCGGTTTGTTGTCGTTCTTCCCTTTGCCTTTATCTGCCCACCACAGCGTATCGCGGGTAGTGTCGTCACGGACGATATACTTATCTTTTGGCGAACGGCCGGTAAAAATACCCGTGTCCACGGCGATAGCACCAGTATTCGTCAACACACCTCGCTCGTATCCTTCCAGTGCTGGATTGAGCTCTTCCTGATACAGCGTATCGTAATCGGGGTTGTAAACGAGTTCCTGGACGTCGTTAATACCATAAGCCTTGAGATCTTGCGGGGTTAAATCTTTAACACGCATATCACTGCTCCTTAGCCAATTTGTACTGCCTAAAATTGTAGGGTTTTTCTGGGGTTGTTGACCGCGACGGGGCTCATAGATTTACGTATTTGGAGAAAACCCTTACTAACGGAAAACGCTGTGACTCCTGTCACGAAGCAGGGCGGATTATCGCAGGAATCGAATTTTAGTTGGGGAAAATGTTCCGAAAAGGTTAAATGCTGGTGTATTTAACCAAAGTAATGTGAATGTAATCGCATACATGTAAGAAAGTTACGTAAGAGTTACATTTTGATAATCGATTCACTTCTCTAACAAAGTGGCTGGAAACGGATTGTGCGGTTCGGCGTCCGCATGATTATGATGAGAGCGTAAAGTGCGTCAACAATCAGGGAATGTGAAATGGACAAGGCTGAAGGCTTATCTCCTGCAACGAGGGCCGGCATCGTGCTGGTCGGGGCGGTACAGGGTTTTATCTGTTATTTAGTGACGTGGTATATCGGTTACGCGGGTCTTCCCGCTGACAATTTTTGGCTGGTGTGCGTCGTGCCGGCCACCGTGGTGCTCTCGACAACGCTCGCACTTTCGGTCACCTCTTTTCAACAGCGCACTTTGTGGCTGGCGCTAGCCGCGATCGTGGCGGCAGTCGCAGGAATGAGCGCGTGGCTGAAATGGAATATTCACGGGTTCGAGCGGTGGGATATCCGGGACGCGCTGATGCTCTTCGGTTTTAATCTTCTGCTGATGAGTTTTCTGATGCTGCCCTGGCTGCAGCGAAAGCTTCAACCGGCGACCGGGAATGATTTCTACACCGATTTTCATAACAGAAGCTGGCATAACGCCTTAACGCTGGCGCTTATTTTCCTCTCCAACGGACTGTTTTGGATGGTGCTGTTTCTGTGGGCGGAATTGTTCAAGCTCGTCGGAATCCGTTTCTTTAACACGCTATTTTTTGCTACCGACTGGTTTGTCGCAATTGCGATTGGCGTCGTCTCGGCCTGCGCGGCCATTCTCGCCCGAATGCAGGTGCGATTGATTCAGGCACTGCAAAATCTCTTAGCACTGATTGCCACCGGATTGTTGCCGCTGGTGGCGCTGCTATCCCTGCTGTTTATTGTCGTACTGCCGTTTGTGGGCTTTGATGCGATTTCGGCGCGAACGTCGGCGGCGGGACTGCTGGTGAGCCTGAGCATGTTACTGCTGATATTGGCTACCATCGTCTGGAGTCCGCAGCGTGTTCTGCTCCCTTATCCGTTCCCACTGCGCTGGCTCATTCGGGTGGCTTTGCTGGTCGTGCCGGTCTATCCCCTTTTGGCGACCTGGGCATTATGGCTGCGTATTGGGCAATACGGCTGGACGCCAGAGCGATTATACGCGGTGCTCACCACCGTCGTGGCGCTGGTTTGGGCGGTCGGTTTTTGCATCAGCGTGATCAACCCGCGGCGGAATCCGCTGACGGTGCAGCGCTACGTTACCCCAGCCGTTGGGCTGCTCTCGCTGGCATTTCTGATCCTGACTCACACGCCGGTTCTCGATCCGTGGCGCATCAGCGTGACAAGTCACATGGCGCGTTATCATGACGGCAGGATCACCGCCGATCAGGTGAGTCTGTACATGTTGAGTCAAACGGGGCGCAAAGGCCGCGAGGCGCTGATTGCGCTGCAAAACGATCCGCAGTTTACCTCTGATGCGAAGCGTAAGCGGGACGTGAATATGATGCTGACAGGACAAAAAAAGAACGCAGATGCGCTGACCGCAGCGATACTGGCGCAAGCTGTGCAACTCGCGCCTGGAACGCCGCGCCCGGACAACGGATTGTGGCAAACGATGATGAATGACAAATATCGTTTTGAGACTTGTACGGCTGAAAACGGGGCTTGTCTGCTGGTCTCACAGGATTTGAACGGTGACGGTCAGCCAGAAGCGGTGGTCTATCAGTTCGTCGATCGGGCGATTTTGGTGTTTACCCGCCACGGTAAAGACTGGTCCCTTGCCGGACAGTCCTGGAAAATGCCAGAAGCATTATCGCGGGCTGAATTTGATCGTGCACTTGAGCAAGGCAAAGTGAAGACGGTGGTTAAACCCTGGGCGGATATCACTATTTCCGGGGAACGCGTCAAGGTGGACTACGATTATTAGCCAAAAAAAACGGCTCCCTTGGGAGCCGTTCTGACAAAATTAATGGACCTGCGGATCGGCCGGAGAGGCGTTATTGCGAACCTCTGCGATGTCCATGGCGTTGAAGACGTAGTGCGAACCACAGTAATCGCAGTTCATGTCGATTTCGCTATCTTCCGCCATAATGCTGTCGATCTCTTCGTCCGGCAGCGTTCTCAGCGCACTTGCACAGCGTTCACGAGAACAGGTGCATTTGAACTCAACGTCCTGCGGATCGTAAAGCGTCACCTCTTCTTCGTGATACAAACGCCACAGCACTTCATTTGCCGGCAGAGTCAATAACTCTTCCGCTTTGATGGTTTCGGTCAGCGCCGCCAGATGCTCAAAATCATTGCCCTGGGCATTTTGTGCTGGCAGAACCTGCAGCAGCATGCCGCCAGCCGCCAGTTGACCTTCAACCTCGCCAGTGCGGATAAACAGGCGTGTCGGCAACTGCTCAGAGCGCAGGAAATAATCTTCCAGGCATTCTGCCAGCGTATCGCCTTCCAGGCCTACCACGCCCTGATAGCGCTCGCCATCGTCTGGCGTGATGGTGATAACGAGGAAACCGTTGCCCACCAGCGTTTTCAGGTCGGCACCTTCTGGCACTTCACCCTGCACGCGCGCCACACCGCGCATCTGCTGCTGGTTATTCCCGTTGATAACGGCCATGTTCATTGGGCCGTCACCCTGCAACTGCACGGTGATATCGCCAGCAAATTTCAGCGTCGCGGTCAGCAAGCTTGTCGCGACCAGCAGTTCGCCCAGCACTCTTTTGACAGGCTGCGGATAATTGTGGTTCTCCAGAATCTGTTTCCAGGTTTCGGAGACGGTTACCAGCTCACCGCGAACGGCAAATTGCTCAAACAGATAGCGGTGTAATTGGTCGTGTTGGGCCATAATTTTCTCTCATCTAACGACGATTATTCATTTTCGCCGTGCTTAAATTTCATCAGATCGCGACGTTCTTTTTTGTCCGGTCGTCTGTCCGGGTGCGGCATAGTCAGCGCATTCATCTTGCGTGCCAGCGCCACTTTCTCGCGCTTTTCGACGCTTTCTGTCGTCTCTTCATACAGTGCGGTCGCTTCGGTCGCCGGACGACGCTGTTCGGTAATGGCTTTGATCACCACCGTTTTTGCATCGTTTCCCTGACGTAATGTCAGAGTGGCGTTCAGTTCAACAAGCTTACTCGGCTTGCTGCGCTGGCCGTTGTAATGCACTTTGCCACCGTCAACCATTTCGCGGGCGAGGGCGCGCGTTTTATAAAAACGGGCCGCCCACAGCCATTTGTCCAGTCTTACCCCGTCAGAGGGTTTTTCTTTCATGGCCTCTCCTTCACGCTGAGTGAGGGGATCATTCGACGGTAATCGTTCAACGCCGGATGCCGCAGATAGTCTTTTTCAGCCTGTCCAGAATCGGGATTGGTCACGCCCAGGCAATAACGAATACCAAATTTTGCGGCCGCATCAAGAATCGGTTCACTGTCATCAATGAACAACGTTCTGGCGGGCTGCAAACCGGTTTCTTCCGCGACGGCCTGCCACAAACGCTGATCCTCTTTCGGATAACCAAATGTGTGGGTGGAAAGTAATAAATCAAGGTGTGACGCTAATCCAGTATGTTCAAGCTTCACGGCCAGATTATGCGGATGCGCATTAGTCAGCAAAATACGTCGTTTGCCGCTCGCCTTTAGAGCGTCCAGAAACGGCACCGTGTCTTCACGCAAAATGGCGTGCGGTCCCTGAGCGGTGGTCATGGCACAAATATCCAGCCCAAGACGCTCGCTCCAGTAATCCAGGCAGTACCAGTTTAGCGTATGTTGCACGGCGTGATACTGCTGACGAATGTAATCCTGCGCTTCTGCCGGAGTGATGCCCTGCTGCGCACCATAGGTTTCAGGCACCAGCTTTTGCCAGAAATGGGTGTCGAAGGCGAGATCGAGCAGCGTGCCGTCCATATCCAGAAGAACGGTATCAACGTCCTGCCAGGCAATATCAAAATGCATGAGGGGGAACTCTCCAGCCAGAAGAAACGTGCGCGACAGGTTAGCACAACTTGTCGCGCAGAGGCGTTATCCGATCAGGCTCTCAGGCGCGGAGATGAGTTTTGGATTGAGACAATTATCGTAATACTGCTGAATCTCAGCCAGACGGGTACGCGAGCGCTGATAGCGACGTAGCGCAGTCAAACCGTTCCAGACGATGCAAATCAGCATGGCCATCATGAGCAACGTCGTACCGATATAACGCCACAACCCGGCGCTGTCAGGCATGCGATGCAGATCAACGTGGCGCGTGCCGTTCGCATCAGTAAAGATTCCGGTGACGATACCTTCTGCGCTGAATGGCGTTTGCATCAGCATTTGCGCCAGGCGCTGGAACTCGCCCCACTGTTCCTGTGCCGGATAATCATAAAGCGCCACAGGCGGGTACGGCTGATCGACCAGATCGCTACCCTCATCGCTAGCAATCACAAAACCCCCTGGCGCAGGGCTGTTTAGCGCCTGGGCCGCACGGGAGGTTTCACGCATCACGAACGGCGCGGTTGACGTGGCGACCAGATTCTCGAGCGATTCCGCACTCACCGGACGTAACAACACGTTCACGCCATCAAGTCGTCCTGCATCGGCGCGTTTGACCAGCGCTTCCCAGTCTTTACTGTTTCCAAGGTTCACGAGCGCATTTTTGAGACGCACACACTCATCTTCTGCTGAACACAAGTCCTGCGTTTTCATCACGATGTCGCCAAAATCATCCAGCAAAATCATTCCGGATTTTTGAATGGCAGAACGCAGAGACTGACTCACCCGCGAATTATCTTCCGGTTTGGGATGAAGCTGGCGGTTCAGTGCCTGCGTCAGTGCCGTGGCTTTACTGACGGTATCGGATTCTGGCAACGGTAACGGCGGTGCGTCATTCCAGATAATCTGCGAGCAATCGAACGGTGTAAACGGCGAATTCTGACGCGTATTCCAGGTCCCTGGCGCATGAATATTGCACATGCCTGTGCCTTTCAACTTCAGCGTATCCCCCACGCGAACGCCAGCTTCTTCCAGCTGATTCACGCTGGTGGCTTCAATGGTTTGCGCGCCTTTAATCCATGAGACAGTGAATTTGATCGGCATATCGAGAGGAACAAGGAAAATCAGTAACGCCAGTACCACCGCCGCCCCGCCAGCAATCACGCTGCTGCGCAGCCAGTGCTGGAGCGGGAAGTTTTTCACCTCATCATGCAGCGATAAAAAACGTCCCTGACGAACAACCTGACGGTCGAGATAGATATCAATATCGGTTTTTTGCCCTAAATCCTGGGCAATCCACGGCTGCCAGTGACGCGGATAAATCAGATCGATAATGCCGAGCGAAATATTGTTGATGTGTTCCTGATCGTTCTCACCGAACAGACCCCAGCGTTTTGGAGTACCGCGTAAACAGTGAATTTCACGCAAGGCCGTTTTGGCAGGCGAAGCGAACAGCCCCCACAGACCTGCGGCGATTAACAGAACCGCACCGCCTGCGAGCCACGGCGCAAAAACGTCGGGTGTCATCAGGCACAGGAAAAACAGCAGGAAGGCGGCGACAATCAAAATGGCTTCGCGGATGCCGTCCGGGCGGCTCAGGGCGTACTCTTCGTGCGTTTCCTGACGAATATTGAGCAGCTCAATCTGTTCGGTCTCTTCACCACGGATGGACGCTTGCGTAGAGCTTGCGCGTTCGAGCGCAAAGCGTGGCGCTTCCTGAACATATTCGCTCAGGGTATGACCATTCAGGGCGATAACCAGCGGAATAGAGTCGGTATGAATCAGCTCGACGCTATTTTCATCATTGATGTATTGCTCCCAAAACGGCGGCAAATGCACTTCGACGGAGTCGAGATAGTAGCGCCATTTATTGGGATCGTCGGTAGTGATGCCATAGCGGGTGATCGAGCGTGTCACGCACAGGACAGTGTCGCTGTGCGCGTTAAGATTCAATGATACAGGCGCTGCGGTCGCTCCCGTCGGCCCTGGCGTTTGCAGGATGCGGTTGAGCGTATCGAGATAATTTTCAATGGCGCTGCGTTCATCTGGCGCCAGCGTGCGCGTGGTCGCACCGGCAAAGGCGTTTAAAAAGGGCAGTCGAAATCGACGTTGCGCCCGGCGTCTGAATAACCATCCTGCAATCAATACGCAGGCCAGCATAGCAGCGAAAAATATCAAAATGGTGCTCATGCTTTCCCCATCTTACTTATTTTCAGGTGTAGTCAGTCGCACCTAGTACCGTGAATGAATCTCTGTGGTTGGCTATCGGCAAGTATGGAGTCGAACTTGAGCAATCTAAAGCGCATCCCAGTGACCAAAAATGATAGCAAAGGCAACCAAAGCGGAATATCAGCAAATTCCTGGAGTTATTTCAACCTCTTGACTTTTAATTTGAAATAATAACTGATTTAGGATAAGTTGCAAAAATGTAAATTTAGGGCAAATGACATTGCCGAAACCGTGCAGCATATCGCACAATGCACTCAGTTCACCCAGCAAAGACCCGTCAAGATGAGCAAACCCTTACAAAAACCCATCATTCTGAATGTTGAAACAATCGCCAAATCGCGCCTGTTTAATGTCGAGAGCGTCGATCTGGAATTCAGCAATGGCGTACGCCGCGTTTATGAACGTATGCGTCCGTCCACGCGCGAAGCCGTGATGATCGTTCCGATTGTTGATGACCATTTGATCCTGATTCATGAATATGCCGTGGGCACGGAATCTTACGAGCTGGGTTTTTCTAAAGGACTGATCGACCCGGGTGAATCCGTTTTTGAAGCGGCCAATCGTGAGCTGAAAGAAGAGGTCGGTTTTGGCGCAAACGAACTCACCTTCCTGAAAAAGCTGTCCATGGCCCCGTCCTATTTCTCCAGCAAAATGAACATCGTGCTGGCAGAAGATCTCTACCCAGAAAAGCTGGAAGGTGATGAGCCTGAACCGTTACCGCAGGTGCGCTGGCCGCTGGCGCATTTGATGGATTTGCTGGAAGAACCCGATTTTCATGAGGCGCGCAACGTAAGCGCGCTGTTCCTGGTGCGGGAATGGCTCAAAGGGCAGGGGCGGCTGTAGTCCCTCGTTTCGCTCGCCTCGTCTGAAAGCATGCATAAAAAACGGTAACCCTTGGGTTACCGTTTTGCTTTGAGTTTCAGCGGTTGCCATTCGTCAGAACAGCTCGTGCGTCTCGCCGTTATCTATCAGCTCCGTCCCCACCTCGTGCACCGCCTGCGTTGTCGGCTGCGTGCCCTCAATGAAGAACTCTTCACGGCTGTTTCCGCCGTTGGCTAACTGACCTGTGCTGCGGTCGATATTGACTGTCACAACGCCTGGCGGCGGCGTAAGCGGCTGTTCAGGTACGCCTTCCAGAACAGCTTTCATGTAAGCGTTCCACGCTGGCTGCGCGCTCTTCGCACCGCCTTCGTAACCGGAAATCTGATCTTTAATCGCCCCCGATGCTGACGTACGGCCTAGATCACGGCGGTGATCGTCAAAGCCGATCCACACGGAAGTCACCACGCCCGGACCGAAACCGGAGAACCAGGCGTCTTTAGAGCTATTGGTCGTCCCGGTTTTACCGCCAATGTCATGACGCTGTAAATCACGGCCTGCGCGCCAGCCCGTGCCTTGCCAGCCTGGCTCACCAAAGATATTGGTATTCAGGGCGCTCTTAATCAGGAACGAGAGCGGCGTATTAATCACATGCGGAGCGTATTCCTGCGCGCCGCTTTGCGCGACAAGTGCCTGGTTTGCTTGTTCCAGCTGTGGCTGGGGAACGGTGGAATTCTGCTGTTCCTGCGACATGGCAACATCTTCCATGTCTTTATTTTCCAGAACGTTCGATTTCGGCGTGTCGCCGTAAATCACCGGGATATCACACTCAGGGCAGGCGATCTTCGGCTTCGCTTCAAAAATCACGCCGCCCTGATCGTTTTCAATTTTGCTGATGAAATACGGATCGACGAGGAAGCCGCCGTTTGCCATCACCGAGTAACCGCGAGCTACCTGGAGTGGCGTAAAGGACGCGGAGCCCAACGCCAGCGATTCGGTATGCACGATGTTTTGTGCCGGGAAGCCGAAGCGTTGCAGATATTCCGCGGCGTAATCGACACCCATCGCACGCATTGCACGGACCATCACCACGTTTTTAGACTGCCCCAGACCCTGACGTAAACGGATGGGACCGGAATATTCCGGCGGGGAGTTTTTCGGCTGCCAGTCGGAGCCTGCGCCTGCATCCCAGCGAGAAATCGGCACATCGTTGAGGATACTGGCCAGCGTCAGCCCTTTATCCATCGCAGCGGTATACAGGAAAGGCTTGATGTTGGAGCCAACCTGACGCAGAGCCTGCGTTGCGCGGTTAAATTTGCTCTGGTTAAAATCAAAACCGCCGACCAGCGCCATCACCGCGCCATTCTGCGGGTTGATAGAAACTAACGCCGAGTTCACATCCGGCACTTGTCCCAGCCACCAGGCGTCGTTGACTTTACGAACCCAGATTTGCTGCCCGGTTTGGACCACATCCGTAACTTTGCGCGGCGTTGGGCCTTGCGAGGTATCGGAGCGGTACGGGCGAGCCCAGCGCATCCCTTCCATGCGCAATGAAACCGAGGTTCCGTCTGCAAGCGTAGCGGTCGCTTCTTGTGGGTCGGCTGTCGTCACAACGGCAGGCAGCAGCGGGCCATAAGTTGGCAGCGTTTTGAGCGAGTCGGTGATTTTTTTGCTGTCCCACGCGCTTTCACCCACTTTCCACAGCACATTCGATGGGCCACGGTAGCCGTGACGCATATCGTAATCCATCACGTTGTTACGTACCGCCTGCTGCGCAGCCTGCTGGACTTTACGGGTGATGGTGGTGTAGATGCGGTAGCCATCTTCATACGCTTGTTCGCCGTAACGACCCACCATTTCCTGGCGGACCATTTCGGTCAGATACGGGGCTGAAAAAGCGATTTCTGGCGCGTGATAGTTGGCGTCAATCACAGCGCTGCGCGCCTGATCGTACTGCGTCTGACTGATATAGCCTTCGCTTAGCATGCGAGACAGCACCACGTTACGACGTGCTGTCGCGCGATCGAGCGAGTAAAGCGGGTTAAACGTTGACGGTGCTTTCGGCAATCCAGCAATGGTCGCCATTTCGCTTAAGGTCAGCTCCTGAATAGGTTTACCGAAATAGACCTGCGCCGCTGCGCCCACGCCATACGCGCGATAGCCCAGGTAGATCTTGTTGAGATAAAGCTCGAGGATCTCGTCTTTGCTCAGCAGTTGCTCGATGCGGATAGCAAGGAACACTTCCTTGATCTTGCGCGTCAGTGTTTTTTCCGGACTCAGGAAGAAGTTACGCGCCAACTGCTGCGTAATCGTACTCGCACCCTGCGAAGCATGGCCGGAGAACAACGCGACGCTCGCGGCACGGAAAATCCCCACCGGATCAACGCCATGGTGTTCATAAAAACGGCTGTCTTCCGTGGCGATAAAGGCCTTGACCATCACCGGAGGAATTTCGTTCAGGGTCAGAGGAATACGACGTTTTTCACCATATTGGGCGATTAACTCGCCATCGGCGCTGTAAACCTGCATTGGGATTTGGAGTCGCACATCACGCAGTGTGGCGACATCAGGCAGCTGCGGCTCAATATATTTGTACAAACCATAAATCGAGCCTGCTCCCAGCAGAATGCAACAGACTGCAAGGATCAATAAATACTTTACGAACTTCACTGGAGATTTCCCATTTAGTTTCACTTGGGCAGTTTCTAAACAATCGGCCGGTAGTATAAAGGCAAGCCTGAATCATTGATATAGCCGTCAAACCGGCGGGCGATAAGGAGATCGTGAAGTATGGCTTTCAAAACATGGCGAACAGGTGTTCACATTCAACAAGATAGGATTTTTGCTGTCGCGCTCACGAAAGAGCGTTCCACCTGGAATCTGCGCCGTTGGTGGCAAATTCCGCTGGATCCGGGAATCATTCGTGAGGGCCAAATTATTCAGCCAGAACAACTGGTTGCTGCGCTAAGTGCGTGGAGTAAGGCACTGCCGCACCATCACCGGATTTTCCTCGCGTTCCCTGCCGCACGCACGTTGCAAAAAGCGCTTCCTTGCCCGGCGCTAACCTTATGCGAAAGCGAACAAACTGCCTGGATTGCTTCTGCGATCTCACGAGAGCTGGAGATGGCACCCGATGCGCTGTGCTTCGATTATGTGCAGGACACGCTGACCCGTTCATTCCAAGTCACCGCAGCACAAAACAAAGAGGTCGCAGCATTGTTGACGCTGGCAAAAACGCTACGTCTGCACATCGCGGCGATTACACCGGATGCGGGCGCCCTGGCAAATCTGCTGCTGTCTCTTGAGCCTTCTGCCCAGTGCGCGGTGTGGCGCGACGAAAATCACTGGCTATGGGCAACGCGTCACCAGTGGGGCCGAAAGCCGTTGGCCGAGGCCGAAACTGTGCCTGAGCTGGCGGCGATTTTAGCGCTCAAACCAGAAGAGATGGCTCTTTTCGCGGCCAATAGCCTTGATCCTTTTAGTCTGGTCATCCGCTATTTGCCGCCATTACCTGAATGCGGAGCGGATTTTACAATCGCTCTGGCTCTTGCGATGGGAGAGATCGTTGAGTGAAAACAATTAATTTTTTGCCGTGGCGGCATCGGCGACAACAACTCTGCTGGCGTTTGTGGACGTTGCTCTTTGCCGGCTCGTTACTGTTCTCCCTCACCGTGATGCTGAGCCTCCAGGCGCGATACGCGATGAATTCGCACGCGCTGGAGGTGTATCTGGCAGGAGACAAAACGATTCAACATCAGTTGGAGGCGCATCGCGCGCGGTGGCGAGCGCTGCATGATGAACAGCAACTCACCCAGCAAGCCGCTATTTTGCTCGCTAAAACGCAATCCTGGCAGCCGACGCTCGTTTCGCTGGCTCTGGCTATGCCGGAGCAAGCGTGGCTCACGCAAATGACTTTTCAACAGTCCAGCCTGGTGTTGAAGGGTTACGCCACCACGCTTTTATCTCTTCAGACTCTCACAGAGTCCTTGAAGTACTTCGCTGGCTTCACTCCAGGACCTGCAGGTGAGTTGCAGCAGGACAGTCAGGGGCGCTGGATGTACAGCTTCAGGCTCAAGAGTCAGGAGTGACATGTGCCTATCTTATTTGAACGCTGGTGTTTGCTTGGTTCGCGCACGCGCCTTCTGAGCTGGAGTCTGGTTTCAGGCGTTGTGCTTTTGTCGGCGTATTTAATATTGGCGCATCCGGCATTACGGCATTTATCTGAACTCGAAATGAAGCGAGAGCAGACGGTCACAGCGATTAAGGGGCTTTGGGCGAGCGAGACTCATTTGCCCGCTGCGACAGGACAACCTGATATGTCTGTGCGGCAGCCTTTTTCGCCGCTGGATGTTCAAACCAACGGTGCGCGCCTGGTTCGCTGGCTGCCCAGCGCAAAAGGAGGCGAGCTGACATTGGATGCAGACTGGGTGCTGATTCCAGATCTTTTTGACCTGTTCGCAAAGCGAGGAATGGGCGTGACGGCCTTCTCCGTAGAACCCGGAGAATCGCGGCTTAAGCTTGTCGTGCAGGTGGAGAGTCTACATGCGAACTGAGCTGCGCTGTTTGATTCTGTGTTCAATGATCTTCCTCACCGGAATGCGCGATCCGTTTCGTGCGCCTGTGGATCGGTGTGAGATCGGGAAGCTAGATAAATGGCGCTTTAAAGGACTCGTCCTCGGCGTGGGTATCGTAAAAGATGAGCAGGATCGCTGGCATCGTGTCCGACAGGACGATCGTCTGTCATTGGGTTGGCGAGTTCTGGCGATCAATGAAACCGAAATAGTCGTCGAGGTCGGTGAAGGATGCGATCCGAAGGAATGGCGATGGAAACGAGAAGGAACGAAAAATGAAAAAAATAAGGATAGCCGCTCTGCTAATGATGGTCAGCACGTCGGCATGGAGTATTCCTCAAAAACCAGTGACCCTGGTAGTTGATGACGTACCGGTTGTTCAGGTTCTGCAATCACTGGTTGAGCTGGAAAACCGTAACCTCATCGTTTCGCCCGATGTCACCGGTACACTATCGCTGCATTTAACGCGTGTGCCATGGCGACAGGCGCTGCAAACCGTTGTGACTAGCGCTGGGCTGGTATTACGAGAGGATCGCGGTATTTTTTATGTGAACACCGCTGCGTGGCAACGCGATCAACAGACGCGCAATGAAGAGGAGAAAATCCGGCTCAAACTGAATGTTCCGCTTGCATCGCGCAGTTATGCTCTGGCCTATGCCGACGGCACCGAACTGCAGAAATCGGCTGAGAAACAGCTCAGCCCAAAAGGGAGTCTGTCAGTGGACAAGCGCACGAATCGTTTGCTGGTGCGCGATATTCCAGCAGTGCTTGAAAGCTTTCAAGAGTGGGTAAAAGAGATGGATCTCCCCGTGGCGCAGGTGCAGTTGGAAGCACATATCGTCACGATAAATGAAAAAAGTCTGCGTGAGCTGGGCGTGAAATGGAATCTTGCAGAGGCACAAGGTGCAGGATCGCCCGGGCAAGTCACCACGATGGGTGCGGATCTTTCCGTCACCAATGCCACCACGCATGTGGGATTTAACATTGGGCGAATTGACGGCAGGCTACTGGATTTGGAGCTTTCCGCCCTCGAGCAGAAGCAGCAGCTTGAGATTATTGCCAGTCCCCGGCTTTTGGCTTCACATATGCAGCCCGCCAGTATTAAGCAGGGTAGCGAAATTCCTTACCAGGTTTCCAGCGGTGAGAGCGGGGCGACATCGGTAGAGTTTAAAGAGGCGGTTTTAGGTATGGAAGTGACGCCTGTTGTGCTTCCTAATGGCCGAGTGCGTTTGAAACTGCGCATCAGCGAAAATATGCCAGGGCAGGTGTTACAGCAGGCTGATGGCGAAACGCTGGCGATTGATAAGCAGGAAATCGAAACTCAGGTTGAAGTGAAAAGTGGTGAAACGCTGGCGCTGGGCGGTATTTTCTCTCAAAAGAATAAAACGGCCACTGATAGCGTGCCGGGCCTTGGAGATGTTCCCTTGCTGGGCCAGTTCTTCCGCCATGACGGCAAAGATAACGAGCGACGAGAGCTGGTGGTGTTTATTACGCCACGTTTGATTGATATTCAGTAATGGAAACGATCTCCGCGAGGATTTTGCACCCAGTTTGTTGCAGATGTTTGACGTGAGGCATGAATTAGCATACAAGGAGTACCGATTTGAGTTTCAGCTTCTCTTATCTTACCTCTTGTTGCGCTAAGCATTTGGCATGGTGATTTAATCAGTTGCCAAACAAGCAGGACTACTGAGATAATTTTTAGTCTGACTCTCGCACTATCGCATATGAGGTTTCAGTTCATGTCCTGCTACGTTGAGTACTCGC
>Ga0308165_1003167_pt1 | contig 18097 bp, 17 predicted proteins | sample PhyWR2_FD_201032 | JGI IMG/M metagenome (GOLD analysis project Ga0308165, IMG submission 201032) | Phyllosphere microbial communities from UC Gill Tract Community Farm, Albany, California, United States - DLSLW.R2 | ecosystem: Host-associated > Plants > Phyllosphere > Unclassified | place: USA...
ATTTTCTACCAGGTTCTTTATGTCGTTATTGTTATCTACCCTGATCAGCGAAGGCTGATTAAAGGTTTTACTAAATGTAAGATTAGAAGCTTTAATGGCATGTGATAAATCAGGTGTGCCATCTACTTTGCCAGAACTTTCGCTCAGCAGCATCTCATTCTGTTTTGGATTGTAAGAGAAACGTTTGTTCTTGATTGGTGCAATTTCCATTGCATATTGCATTTCCTGCACATCCCTGCCATAAAACAAAGATATTTCTTTCTGTGTATCGGGCTTACCGAAATTTAGTTGCTTACCATCATAAAAAAACCACTCATGGTATTCGGCCGAAAGGCGGTTTAGAAACGAAAAATCGCTTTCTCTATATTGAATAATGTAATCAATTGATGAACTTCTTGCAGCGTTTGCAATAACTTTTAAATCATTAGCCGGGGTATCTTTTGTAGCTAATTTTACAATTTCATTCAGATCTTTATCAAGATAAGAACCTAAATCCGGTCCACGATCGATTAAAATAGTTGGACTATAACCACTTACAATTAAAACACCGTGATAACCATGGCTTTGCGACAGTTCTACTTTTGAAACTAAACCTACAAAATTCTGCATACCATCTGGCGAATGACCAAAAGATGCAGTTAACGTTTTACCGACAAAATCGCGGCTGTCATCTAAACTAATCAATCCGGGTGCACCCATTTGATCGTGATTAAAACGCAGTTCGAAATAATTATGTTCGTTAAAAGCTTGCTGGAGACTAAAGGAAGCAAAATGGGTAATTTCCTTATCTTCTATATTAATTTCTGCAATGAGTTTCTTTTCCATATTGATTTATCTTGATCACAACAATACCCAAATCCAATACTAAATATATAAACGTGCGGTTAAATTAATAATGGAACCGTGTTCAATATTACCTATGTTTTGCTGAATATTATGTGTGGTTGCCGAACCAAACGTTTTACTTGAATAGTAAATGTTTTTTACTGCAATATGTTTGAGATGGTTAGACATAATTGAGCATTAATTTACGAGCTGGCTTTGTAGTTATAGCTACTTAACCCTGGGATGATAATTTAGGATGATATAATTTAGCGCAATAATGGGTTAACTAAATACGCCCCGATAAATCGGGGCGCATCAATTAAATTGATTTTATATTAAAAATGATTAAGCTTTAGGCCAATCGTTTTCGTGTTCTGCGTTGCCTAGTTTTAGCTTACGTGCAGAAACCACAAAACTTAAAGTCATCGGGGTATTGTCGTTAACGGCAATACCTTCGTTATATTGAATGATATAACCATCTTCGAAAGACAGTTCTTTCATTTTTGCATCTTCTTCGCCTTTTTTGAAAACCAATGTTCCAGAAAGTGGCTTATATTGGTTGTTAACCATCGATTCGATTACCGAAGTATCTTCAGTAGATTCGATTTCAATGTGAATGGTACCACCATAAACACCTGATGATGGACGGCCTTTTGCGTCAACATCTCTATTTAATGAAAAGCTGCACTGTAGTACATCAAATTCTTTTGATCCTAAGTTTAAACGGGTTTTGAATGCCATTGTAGTAAATTTTAATGTTTTGAAAAATGAATTGCATTGGGCGGTTTGAGAATAGCATAGGCAATATTAAACCTCAGCCCCTAAACCTTACACCTTTTACCTCAAACTAGGCTTTTGGCCAATCGTTAAGGTGCTCGGCGTTGCCTAATTTAAGCTTTCTTGCCGAAATCTGGAATTTGAGCGTCATCGGGTGATCCCCAACAATGTTGATTCCTTCAGAATACTTAACAATGTAGCCATCTTCGAAGTTAACTTCTTTCATTTTGGCATCTTCTTCTGTTTTTTTGATCAGAAGCGTTCCTGTAATCGGTTTGTACTGGTTGTTTACCATCGCCTCGATAATTGAGGTGTCTTCGGTTGATTCGATCTCAATGTCGATGGTACCGCCGTAAACTCCGGAAGAAGGTCTTCCTTTAGCATCTACATCACGGTTTAATGCATAGGCACAATGAAGTACATCGTACTCCTTGCCTGAAAAATTTAATCTAGCTTTGAAAGCCATAGTTTTAAAATTTAAAGGTTAAAAATTTGATTTTTATGTAGCCTCCGCTACTTCAATCTTTAAACCAAATATCAGGCCAATTATGATCTATATCGCTCATATATAATGGATAGCCTTAATCAAAAAACGATAGTAAAATGCAAAAAGCACACTAAATGGTTAGTTGAATGAATTATTTTTGTGGATAAGATGTGGAAAAGTTAAAATATATTTTTAGTGTTACAAATACAAGCCAATACAAAATAAGCTACAAAGTGTAGCGATAATCGGCAAAGTGTAGCAATTTAGGGCAAAACCAGAACAACTTCCAGTATTTTACTCTATTATTCTACACTCCGATAAAAAAACTAAATTTAGATCAGTTGTGCTCCAAATTTTTCCATTTTAGCAACCCATTTCTGGCTATAATGATTTTCTAGCGAATGCAATTCGCCTATTGTATTGGTAAGCACAGGGCTCATTCTGCACTTTTCAAATACAGCCTTTTTAATGGATAAATAGGTTGTTTTTTTATTGGCTTTCCACTCTTTAAAAGTGGCTTCGTCCAAAATAGATACAATCCTTGCTGAACGGCCGCTAAAATTGTTGTTTACATTTTGCTGTTGGGTATTAAATATCTGATCGGGCATAAAAAGGCGATCGAAAAAGCCTTTAACTTTGGCAGGAATATGATCTACATATACCGGGCAAAAGAGCACAATATGGCTACTTTGCCTAATCGCCGTAAGGGCTTTCTGCAAATCGGGTTCTAATTCGGCAATCTGCCTGTTGTTAAACAGTTTGTTCGAATTAAATATCAGATCGATAATGGCCAACTCTTTCACAGTTGCGCCAACACTTTCTGCACCTTGCTTATAGGCGTTAATCAGGAAATTTGTAGATGCGTTTTTTTCAATATCCCCATTTAGGATAAGTACTTGCTTCATTTTTTTTGATTAATCTGATCTGGCCGATGCATTACAAAATTATAAAGAATTTGTTAAGTGTTATGCATATCCATAAAAAAACCCAACGCTAAGGTTGGGTTTTTATTTTCAGTAATCAAAAACTATTGTTGATTATACTCCGAGTTCCATGTGGTACTTTCGTCTTCACCTTTATGCCCATCAAGTTTTACAACAAAACTTTTAGCCGGGAAATATGGGGTAATGTGGATATCTAAATGAATCCTGTCTTTTTGAAGTTCATCTCTTTCGAAACGCATAATTTTAAACCTTTCAATTAAACGATCTGCACCTTGTATACCATCTAAAAATTTAACAATCTGCCCGCGTAAATCCTGCTCGGTTTTTGAAGTCCAGTTTTCGAATGCTCTTCTGTTTAAGAAATCGAACAATACTTTGGTGATATAATCAAATACACGAACAACAGAATATGTTTGCAAGCCAATATTATCTCCATTAAATAGGGTTTTCGCAGAGAAAGCCATTACTTTGCCATACTCATTTACCATTGGCACTAAGCCAACTCTTTCTAAATGAGAGATTTCGCTTTTCTTTAAATCGAATTTTACACCATCTACTTCGTTTATTGCACCATGTTTTTTACCGGCAGTAACCTGCGACATTAGTGTGTAATACATTTTACCTGCAAGTGCAGCTGATCCAGGTACAGTAAGGTCATCTTCTTCCCCAACCTCGGCAACTTTTCCACGGCCTACCAACCAGTTACAAGTCATGATTACGTTAGATCTGAAAGCATCGCCTCCGGTAAAGTTTGCTGCGGTAAATAAATCAAGTACATCATCAGGCTGATCAAGATCGGCAAAATCTGTTACCAGCATTGCTTTGTTATTGTGCGCTATTTTCCCCCATCTTTCTAATACTTTGTTGGATCCCATATAACCCGGAACCACCATTAATGAGTAGTTATTGCGTAAATCCAAACGGTCGTAATTTTGTTTCAGCTCATCATCCACATAATCGATAAAACGAGGATTATCCAAATCTTTAATCTGATCCATTGATGCATTTAAGAGCACCACATTTTTAAGTTTATCCGATTCGGTATTTTTGTAAAACAAATGAACCGATCTGTAAGCTTGCTCTAATTCTTTAGTACTTTCTAAGGCTGTTCCGAGGTTTTTTTTCAGATTTTCTTCCGCAGCATTTAACTTTTCGGTACTTTTTTCAACCATATCCGCAACAGAGCCGGAAGATTCAAGTACATCTATCCAAAGCTGAATTTTCTTTTTTAGCTCTTCGCGCTCTTTCTTTTTCTCGTCGCCGGTTAAAAAGATCTGCTTACGTGCTTTTCTTTCAGGATTTAAATTCTGAAGTCCATCAACTGTAGCTTCCAACAAATCGAAACCACCAACCCTGGCCAGTTTTTCTAAGTTATCTTTGAGTGATGTTTTTTCTATGGTTTTTACTTCGGCTGGTTTAAAACCTGCTTCGGATGTATTTTGGTCTGCTTTTAATTCTTGAGGGTTTGACATGTTTTCTCAGCGTTTAGATTATTTATTTTCCTCTAATTCATCAACAAAATTCTTTAAAGCACTAATGAATGCAGATTTAGTTTCTTCATCATCAAGGGTAGCTTTTAAAGTTTTATTCGATTTTAATTGTTTGATCACATTAAGCGACATTTCTCTCTCAATATTAACATTGGTGAGGTAATTGCTTTGGTTGATGATGTTTTTTACACCAAAATCTCCCAAATCGTTAAAATTTATAGTTTCGCCAACGGTAGATCCATCCTGCTTTTCGAAAGCTACTTTTACATTTGGTTTATAATGTTCGAACACCTCTTTAACCGTTTTTAATCCTTCTACCTTTTCTGGTTTAATGGGTTCGTTATCGGTAAGTTTTTGAACAAAAAGTGTTTTGTTATGGGCAATTTCTGCGAAAGCTTCTGAGGTATCAATTTTTCGTTCATTACCTCCAATTTCATAGTTAAACATAGTATGTTGATTTAGATTTAAGATTAAATTTTCTAATAATATAATAGTTAACGTTTTAACTCAATTTTTGTTCCAATATTACTGCTTCTGGTTGAATAATATTCCATTCCAACTGATCTTCATCCGGATGTTTGCTTACTTTAATCTTTGATCCTTTTTTTAGTTCACCCGAAATGATGTATTTGGATATTGGTCTGCGCAGCAGATTTCTGATTACCGCAGATAACTGACGTGCACCATATTTTGGAGTAAAGCCATCCAAGGCAATCATTTTCTTGGCATCATCGGCTATTTCAAAGTCGATACCCATTTTATTTAGAGATTGGATTAGGCTGCTTAACTGGATTTCGAAAATACGCACTACATTGCTTTCGTTGATTGGTGCAAAAGGAACAATTTCAGAAATTCTGGCCAAAAACTCAGGTCGGAAATGCCCCGCCATTACTTCCATCAATTGGTTAGATGCAGGAATAATGCCTTTACCTATCTGTTCGGCAATCCACTCGCTACCAATATTTGAGGTGAAAAGTATAAGTGAATTGCTAAAATCACCTTCTTTCCCCAAACGGTCGTGCATATGCCCTTCATCCAGAATCTGTAAAAAAGTATCAAACACTGATGGGTGTGCTTTTTCTATTTCATCGAAAAGCAATACAGAATAAGGTTGTTGTCTGATTTTATTCACCAGCAAACCACCTTCTTCGTAACCTACATACCCCGGAGGAGCACCATACAACAATGCTGCGCTATGCTCTTCTTTAAATTCGGACATATCAAAGCGGATCATTGCCTTTTCATCATTAAACAAAAATTCGGCGATTGATTTAGCGAGTTCCGTTTTACCTGTTCCTGTTGGCCCCAATAAAAAGAATGAGCCGATGGGTTGGCCTTTTTTGTTCAATCCGCTACGAGATTCCAAAATTGCATCAGAAACTGCTTTTAATGCCTGATCTTGCCCCACCACACGTTTTTTAAGGTATTGCTCCATGTTGAGCAATTTCTCTTTTTCTCCTGCCTGCAATTTACCCATCGGAATTCCTGTTTTATAGGCAACGATAGAGGCAATATCCTGTTTTGTTATGCGGTCGCTTTTTTCTGCGGCGTATTTTTTTAATTCCTGAAGACTGCTGTTGATATAACCCTGATATTCATCAGCCGTTTCGAAAGCATCGGTTTGTGTTTCATCAGTTAAACGGCCAAGCAAAACCGGACTTAATTTATTCTGAAGTAATGAAAAAAGCCATTTATAATCTGCAAACTGATCGGCTTCTGACTGATCTGAATTTGCTTTCAATACTTCTAAATCGCTTTCCAAACTCTCAATTACCTGATCAGAAGTATCGTTCATCATTTTCATGGCGGCCATTGTACAGTCTAACAGGTCGAAAGCCGAATCAGGCAGGCGCCTATCTTTCATGTAACGTTTTGCCAAACGTACACATTCACCCAAGGCATCAGGCTCTATTGTTAAAGTATGGTGTTCTTCGTACTTTATGGCCAGTTTCTGTAGCATTTTTATGGTGCTTTCTTCGTTTGGCTCATTTACCTGTAATACTTCAAACCTGCGACTAAAGGCTTGTTCGGGTTCGATAATTTTACGGTATTCATCAATTGTGGTAGCACCGATTACTGTAATTTCTCCCCTTGCCAGTTCGGGTTTCAATAAATTGCCAATGCCTGCGCCAAGTGGTCCTTTACTATCTAATAAGGTATGAATTTCATCTATAAAAAGAACTGCTTTTTCAAACTGTTTTACTTCTTTGATGATGTTTTTCAAGCGGTCTTCTATTTCTCCTTTATAAGATGCTCCCGCAATTAAAGAACCTAAATCCAATTCAAAAAGCTGAACAGGCTTTAAACTTTCGGGAACATTTTGGTTTACTATATCAATAGCGAATCCATCAACCAGGGCTGTTTTACCTACTCCGGCATCACCCGTTAATATTACATTGGGTTTTGTTCGGCGGCAAAGAATTTCCATCATCATCCGCGTTTCTTTATCGCGGCCAATTATTGGGTCGGTTTTGCCATCACGTACCATTTGCAGCCTATCTATACAATATTTATGTAGCGCATTGCCTGTGCTTTTGTTTTCAGTACCTGATGTTGTTTTATCAGGCGAAACTACCCTCGATATTTCTTCGTCTTTTACGTAAAGATCCAAAATTTCGCGTTCCTTAATCGGGAATGATTTCAACTGGTCGGGCTGAAAACCAATGCCAGGTTTTGCCAAGGCAGTTAGCACGCATACTGGCGTAATGAGATCAAGACCAAGTTTAATGCGTACATTATCTGCTTCTTCAAAAATCACAGCAATTTCCGGGGAACCGCTTACGGTATCATTTAGACTGGCTGATTTAGCCTGCTCATCAATCCGAACTTCAGCCCACTCGCTTATGTATTCTTCATCTTTACCTATTGAGGTTATAAATGAACGTAAACCAACATCCTTATGCATTAATCCTTTAAGCAAATGGGCAGCAGAAAATACTTCATTTCTGTATTCCTTTGCCAGAGATTGTGCGATATGCAGTGCTGTTTTTACCGATTCGCTTAAATTTGTAATTGCCATATTTTTCTCTATTGAATGCTTTTTGCTCTTTTAGTATAACCTTCCAGATAATCGGAAACACTGTGCCACATTGTTTGTAAAATATTCTCTTCTGTTATTTTTTCATCACGTTTTTCTATAATTTTTGCACTAAAAGCCCGGATCACGTGCTCTGCGGAATCTTTTAAACTATCATCTTCTTTATCAAAATCTACTATTACAACAGGCTTGTTTGTAGAAACCTTAACAAGATTCTCGTAGAGATTACTAAAAGATATATCAGAAAATAATCCTGCAAAATCTATCCCTAAACCGATGTAACTAAAAGCTTTAACAGAGGCTGATGCCTCACTAAAAACACCACCCAATAGAGGGCCTGTTGAACCTAAGGTAAAGGCTCTATCTAAATCTTTCTTACCCATGCCCTTTCTATCATTGTAATAATTTCCTCCATCTTCAAAATGTGCTTTATTATAAGATTTAATATTATAAATCAGATTATTAAAGTTTAACACACCTCTTGGGAACAAACCTTGTACAAAACTTAAGTTGGCAAAAGATTCGTGCTTATTGGCAGATTCTCTAGCTTCCAATTTTCCAAAAACTTTACTTATTCTACGGTCTGAACGTGTTGTTTCACCTGTTTTTATTCTACCCTGTTCACCTCTTGCTGTTACGGTATCAATAAAACTGCATTTATGTGCTTGTATCTTAAGCGTTTTCCCTTCTTCTACAAACTTTATCCAAATACCGTTAAATTGTAGTGAAATGGTATTTTCAGCATTACCCGATAATAAAATATTATGCGATTTAATATGCCAAATCTTCATAATTCTATATTTAAAAAAGATATGGAAACAATAATAAATACATAAAATGCGCTCAAGCCTAAAATTATATAAATGGCTGATTTCCTATCACCTTCATTAATAAGTCTATAAATCATAATCCCTAAGGTTAATGTAATGGCAAAAAGAATCGAACCTATAATAATACCTTGTCTTTGCTTTAATATTTTAGCTAAAAATGGCAATAGCCAAAAAACAATCAACATTGGTTTCACATATTTATCAGACCGATATTTTTTGTTAGTCAGCATATTATTATTCAGATAACCTAAGCGGTAAACAAGACAGCAATTGTGATAGTAATTAATTTGCAGGCAATACTGCCGGGTTAAAATTATTTTCGGTGATGTAGTAATAGGTTTTTCCGTTCGATATAAACTGTTGCTCAATCTGAGTAGCGCGTTTAATCTGCTGTACGGATTGATTTAGCAATTTAATGTAGGTTTCAAACTGATCTAAAGGCATTTTAGAAGTGCTTTTTAAATCACTCACCTTGTATTTGGCTAAAAACTCATTATTTAAAGGCAAACCTGTAACCAGTTTAATGTAATCGGCCAAAGTCATGGCTTTAATATCACCTGATGATACTTTCATCCCCAATAACTGTTTAGGCATTTTTACATAATTTTTTACCAGCTTACTTCTAAAAGAAGACTGATCTGGCTGAAGGTTTTGACCAAGCATAATCGAAAAAACATCAACTATCTGCTTGTATTCCATATTGTTTAATACAATGGCGTATTGTAAACTGGAGCGGTTATTTTTTACCACATCTGCTGATACATTTGCTGTACTGTAATATTTAAAAGCATTGTGAGGCATCCTGTCGGCAATTTCTACACCTACAGGCAAAGGCAACAAACCTTCTACATCAGCAGATAAATTTTTGCGGGAGATGCCTGTTAAACGGAATGCACTATCCAAAGAGCTGATCTGGTTATAAATATCTGCATTGGTTTCTTTTACAAAACGGCGCAGCGCAATCGTCATACTCTGGTTGGAATTAACCGTTCCTTTTGTTGGAAATACAACTCCTCCTTGTATTAAACTATTTTTTGGATAATCTAAATAGTAAGAAATAGAATCTTGCAAACTTGTGTTGTAAGGTTGGAAGCTTTTTAAACCTTCACCTTTAACCATGGTATTTTTTCTGTATTCTGCAGAGCGGATGGCTGACTCAGAAACCAACTTACGTGATTGAATTACGAAATCATTAAACGACTGGTTAAAATCGCTATATACCTGTAAGGCCAAAATGCGTGCATCGGCCAATGCAACCTGCTCACTCAGTTCATTAATAAGATAATTATTGGTACCGCCAATGTTTCCTGTACTTCCTACCAAAATAATTAAATTGGTTTCATTCTTTTTGGCTTTAAACAGATTAATTCCTGCTTTTAATGCACTAACTACAGGTTCTTCTGAAATTTCGCCATTACACCTAAGTGTATTTTTGGCCTGGTTTGATAAAAAAGTCATTAATTGCCTGTAATCATCCTGAATAGGGCTCACAAAAATCCCCTGTAAGGCACATCCGCTTTCTCCGCGGTAAACTACCCCACCATAATTTACTTTGGTTCCTTTTCCAAAATCGCCCATTATACTTTCAAACGAAGCAATGGTATTTGTCATACCAGAAAGATATTTGGTCATCGGGCTTCCGCCATCCACTACAAAAACAACATTTACCTTTGTTTTATTTTTGCGGAGTTTCAGGTAGTCCTGATAAGAAAGTGCCGAGCCGTTAATGGTTAATATTTTATTGTCTTTTTTGTTATAAACATCAGTTGCAATACCTACAGCATATGCACCGGCATCATCCGAAACAACTGGTACACTTCTTAAAATCAGATTTTCGCTTGGCAATAAAGGATCTACCACGAAAGCTGTTCCCTTATCAATTCCATTTTTTATAGCAGTTGAGGTTGAATCGTCATTATCATAATTGCCAGGCTTAACTGAGGTGATGTACAAACGGTCTCCCCAGCTATGTACAGCTTCAGCAGAAACCCATCCATAAATACTTTTTAAGGCTGTATCGGCAACCAATTGGTCGTCCGATCCGATTAGATACTTTTTACCATCTTCTGATTTTTTGTAGATATAAGCAATTTCATGCAACCTCACTTTGGTTCTTCTATCTTTTAGCTCTGGCGTATTATAAACCAGGATAGAATCAGTTGTATCAAAATAAAATTTTGGCTCGGTTAAGGCATTTTTTCCGTTTATGATCCCAATAGCTTTTTCTGCATAACCTGTTTTTTGGTTAGAGAAAGCGCGTTGCCATAAAAGCAACTTGGCTTTAGAAATCCAACCGTAACTGATGGCACTTTTTTTATCGTTAATTTTCCGGCCTCTAATCATTCCGGCTTTGTATTTAATCAGTTTAAGGTATCCGTTTTCTTCTTTAGAAACATAAAAAGGTTCCATAAAGCTGATTTTCTTCATAATTAAACTTCCACCGGGTGAGGTTGTAGTGTAATTGTCTTCACGATCGGAAAAAACAATCCATGGCAAACTGCTGCTGCTGGTGCTTTCGTTTACATTGATGGTTTCGGCAGGCCTTTCGTAAGATTTAGGCATGTATTTCACTTTTTTGCCAAACGATGCCGGTGATTGTGCATAGGCAAACGATATTCCTAAAAACAGGATGGTTAAGGCATAATATTTTTTCATATTTTTTGTAAATGAGCTTTAAAATTAGGTTAAGATGTTAATCTATTTAGTTTTTGCCGGAGCCTCTGCAGTTGCTGTTGCTGCGGGCTGCGCAGTTCCGGAGTGTTGTTTAATATTTAATAAACTGGCGCAGGTAGAATTTGGCTTAATGGTTAATTGTGCTTCATCTACCGCTATTTCGCCTCCAAAAGTTAAGCCCATACAGTATGAATAAATATCTGTTTGTTTTTTCTTACCGTTCATTTCTACATTTACAGTTACTTTTTCATTGCTGCACATGTATTTGTTTATGAGGTAGTAATAATTGGAATTAAAATCGGCTCCATTTGCAATGGCCTGTAAACGGGCCCTGATATCATCAATCGTTTTGCGCTCGCCATCGCCAGGCGCAACCAGATCATCTACTATTTCGGCATTCGGATCGGTAATTAATATGTTTAAGAAAGCTGGTTTACGGGCTTTATCAGATCGAAGACGTACCACATATTTACCCGGAGCGCGGTAGGTGTATAAAGCAGTTTTTCCTTTAACATCCACACGGCCGGTTTCGCCGAAAGACCATTCAAAATCTTTTCCCTCACCATCGCCTTCCAGCCTGATTTCTTCATTAACCAAACCCGCAGTTGGCCCGCTTATGGTAAGTACGCTATCCACAGCAATTGCCCTAACCGTATCGCGTACCGTGATTGGAAATTCCTGGCGAAGTTCGCCATCTACAGTTAAGCGCACAATGTAAGTATCGGCTTTTGTGTAATGATAAGATCCAGTTTTGGTGGTGGCTTTTTCGCCATTTCCAAATTCCCATAACCATTTTGAGGCTTTTGGAGTGTTATCGGTAAAAACCAGGTCTTCGTTTAAATAAATTTCATCTTTAATGATTTTCGCATCAATTGCCCGCTTTTCGAACAATGAACTCTTAAATAAGAAAATTAGACCTGTTAAAAGCAATACAGCTAATAGGATGTAGAGAATAACGTAGCCCTGCGAATTTGAATTAACTTGCTTAGTGTTTGTGTCAGACATAGGTAGCGTTGTTTATAGGTTGTTTTGAGAATGTTTATCTTGCTGAAATGGTTTGTTGGAGTTGTCGCCTGTTGGTAATGCAATCGTCAAGCTGTTTTTGATAAAGTTCGATATCCGAAATGTTTTTATTCTGTTCCTGCCTGTCGTAAAATAATCTGTCGTATAAAAGTTGGTTCTGAACAAAAATTTTATAGCGAGAATCAGATGCTTTCCGGTCAAATGCAGATTTGATTGATCCTAATGAGCGTTGAATGTCATCTCTTAAAAATACAGCCCTAACATTTGGATTGTAACGTGTGATCCATTTAAAGGTAGTATCAACGATGGGCATGGTTTCTTTTACAGTATTTTCGAATACTTCATTTTCATTGATCTTTAATTCCAGGTCGGCTTTGGAAATTTCATACTTGGATTTACCGCTGTAAAAAATGCCAAAACTTAAAAGCCCAACTGTAAAAATAAATAGCGCTAAAAAGAACAAGAATTGTTCGCGCCTATCTTTTATGCTTAGTTTTATCATAATAGTGCTATTTACCGGCCAAACCTGCCGTTTCTAATTTTTTTTGCTGCTGATTGATTTGCTTGAATACATTCGTTAACCCTTTCTTTAGCCCGCTGTATTACAGACCTTGAATCGATAAGCGAATCTTGAAGGTTGGCCATTGCACCTACATTGTTGTTCAGTTTTTCGTACAACGTAAAGCTGGGTGTAACTTCTGTTTTTTTAGAAATAAGCTCTTTTATCCTGTTATTTGCGCTTTGAATATCGCTAAGTAAAATGGCCTGTTTACTCATTTCATCAGCATTATAATCGCTGTATTGTGAGAGTTCTTTAAAGCGGAGCAGAATAAGGTCGAAATTTGTATTGATATCTTTTCTCAGGTAAGAAAGTTTTTCAGTCTCTTTTACTTTTTTGTCGAGTAATGTGTACTCATAATCAGAAGCTGCATAAAATAGATAAATGCAAAGAATGGAGAAAAGGGTAAGAAACACAAAGTTTAAGATAAACTTGGTGTAAGCACTCCTAATTTCAATGGCGTTAATGGGTTTCATAGAGCGTTAATAGTTTCACATTGCAACAGTATAAGAATTAATCCGACATCAAATTCACTTAAAATCACACATCTTTCTCAAATTAACACTGTACCATAACAATTTTTAATATTTGTTGTTTGGTTATAAAAACGATTTTATTTCTTTTACTTTTAACAAACTTTAAGCCAAATCATCTATGTCTGAAAATTTTTACAACAAACCCTTCAGATTTAAGTCCATATTTTCAGGTGCTGGCCTTCAGCCAACTGACCTAGGTAAATCGATTTCGAACCACATAGAATTGATTATTTTCACCCGTTATGGTGAACATAGGTTTCACAATGATTTTGGGTGTGAAATATGGGACTTAGACTTTGAATTAATCGTGAGTGAAAGCATCTGGGAGGAAAAATTCCGTAAATCCTTATTAAAATCAATTACTAATTCTGAGTTCAGAATATACAATACTTCGGTAGAAGTGCGCATTACGGAGGTAGAAAATGTATATCCATTGCGTAAGATAACAGAGATCAAAAAAAAGGTAGATATTAGTGTTAGGGCACTGATAAAAACCACAGGAGAAAAATATTTTTTTAACACTGCTTTATTCCTCAGCCCCTTATCAACCTAAATTAAAACGCCCCAAATTTTCTACACATGAAGCCAGTTTTTTATTCATCAAAAGATGAAATCCGAAATAGAATTTTAAAAAATGCCGAAGATTTTTGGAATGTCAAAGACAGTAATGATTTTGACCCGCTGGTAAAACTGATTATTGAGGCGTTAAGCAACGAATTATTTAATGTATCTAATGATGTTAAAAACCTGGAAAACAGGATTTTTGATAAAATTAGCCGCATTCTGGCACCTGATCATTTAACCTCTTCATTACCTGCCCATGCAATTATGCATGCAAGGCCTATTGAAGATGAAGATTACCTTTCGCCGTATACCCAGTTTGCATTTAAAAAGAACATTCAGCAAGAAAACGATAAGACAAAAAAAACTGATATTTTCTTTAGTCCGTTACACGCTGTAAAAGTTCATAATGCATCTGTAAAATACATAGCCACCGGAAATACGCTTTTTAATGTTGAGCAATTAAGCAAACAACCTGGCTTAAATACGCTACCTGGCTCTGCTATTGAAAAAAACACCCTATATATTGGCTTTAGCGGGCTAAAAAACTGGATGGATTTTAATAAACTGAATTTATTTTTTGACTGGAAAAACTATTCGGTACCCGATAATGCTTACGACCTGCTATCATTGGGGAAATGGTTCTACAAAAACAATGAGCTTACGCCTTACACTGAACGTTTTATGGACGAGCCTTTAACGGGTAAGGTTGAAGCACCTTTTCACCACAAACAATTACTCAATCTGATTAAAGCCGACGTTTTGCAGTACTATAGCAACAGGTTTATCACGCTGGGCGACCTTAACGATTTTAACATAGACGATAGCAAAGAACTTCCTCCGGTTTTTGAAAATATTTTTCAACCTGGAGGATTAAATCAGATCGATGGAAAAGTTAAATGGTTAAAAGTTGTTTTTCCCGCAGCCATCAATCAGGAAATGCTGAACGAACTGCATATTTATATTAATGCATTCCCTGTGGTAAATAAACGGTTGAGCCAGATTAAACACCGGTTTAAAACCATGAATAACATTATTCCGATTAAAACTGAAGCAGCAGACCAGATGCTGGCGGTAGAAAACCTGAAGGATAATAAAGGCAAAAGCTATAATGAAATTCCATACACCAACGAGAATGAAAAGGGGGATGGCTCATTTTCAATCAGGTATGGTGGTACCGAACGTTTTGATACCCGAAACGCGAAAGAACTGGTTGATTACCTTTTTGAACTTTTAAGAGATGAAAAAGCAGCATTTTCTGCATACGGGCCTGATTTTTTAAGTACAATACTTAAAAACCTGGAACAAAATATTGCCCTTATTGAACAAAAAAGCCGCTCGGCATTGAAAGATATTAAAGAATTGCCAAGTTATATTGTATTGAAACCAATTGATGATGCAGATATCTTATTTCTGGATATTTGGGTTACTCAGGCTGAAGAAGCCAACCACATTAATGCAGGAAGCCGGTTGGTTATTTACGAAAACAACAGGGTTAATGCAGAAAGTGTCGTTTTACTGAGCCAAACAAAAGGTGGCCGATCACGACTTAATGCTGCCAACAGGGTTCAGGCTTATAAATATGGCTTAACCACTGCCGACCGGATTATTACCAAAGCAGATGTAATTAATTTTTGCCGTTACGAATTGGGCAACCAACTGAAAAGCGTTACGTTAGCCAAAGGTTTAATTATGGATAATAAGCCAAACGCAGGCTTTATTAAAACTACGGATATTATTATTGAACCGGCAGATCACCTTAAACTGAGCGCACAGGATTGGGAAGAACTTTTAAGCCTTACTTTAGCAAAATTAAATTTACGCAGTACCATGAATATACATTACCGAATGTTATTAAAACCTTCGATTTATAGAATGGCATAATGCTAAATATAAACGGTATAGCCAAGGTAGGCACTTTCAACATCGGCACTTAATACCGTTTCCTGAAAATCGACAGCGGTGAGCATTTCTACATTAACTTCCGCATCAACAGGTATGAGGTAACTAATGGCCATATCTAAAATGGCCCTGTTCTTTTGCCCTGGGATAAAATTAACGAGTTCGTGGGGCGAAGTTGGCCCAATATTGATGTTAAATGATTCATGCTCGGGTATAAAGCTATCTCCAATAATTGTATCAATGCCCAGGGCACTTCCACCCAGCTGCATCTGCATATTATCGGCTATTTTTATCGGCGTTATATTGGCGGTGGCATCTACAATGGCAATAGGCAAATTAAATAATGCGGTAAGCACTTTTGATGCAAACTCAATATCATTTCTTTTTTGCTGTATTTCTGGTAGTAAATGCATCCAGATGATACTTTGCTCTTTATTTAACAGGTTAAATTCGTCCCATCCAAGTTCAAAAATCTGGCTTAAATCTGCATAAGTAGTTTTTTTATCGAGCTTATTTTCATAGAGCTCGGTCATGATCCTTACATGGTTGATTTCTGCATCAAATGGGGTAAAAAATAACCTGGCCTGCTTTTCTTCCTCTCTCCTGTCTCTGATATCTTTAATCATCGATTCCTCATCCATGCCCGCGCTACCTGTAGGCGGACGATGGAAAAGTCCTTCGGGCAGCATATCGTATAAACCTTCCCTATTGATGTTTACACGGATACGATCATGCCTTCTTTTTTCAGAATAATAAGTGTTTGTATCTTCAATATCTTTTGCAAAAGCGCGCTTATCGGGCCCTATCGGAATGATTTCTATCCGATCTGCCTCAATTATATTTCGCTCTATCAAATCAGCAGCATAAGCCACAGCTTTGTAATCTGTAAAGAGTTCGTTATTAATCAAAGTTTCTTTTTTCATTTAAACTTTAAGCTTGCATTTTTGTTATAGATTAAATTTTTATTATCGAAAAAATAAAGGATCAAAATCAAATACTAAAGATACTATATTTGTAGTACATCACATCTAAAAAAATTAATGGACGTTAAATCATTTTTTATTCGCTTTCTCTTATTCCCGCTGATCTTTATTATCTCAACGGCAGTACTTTCTATCATCAACAAAAAGAACCAGTTTCTTAACAACAAAAGACTTATCGTAAGTGTTCTTCTTATCGGCATTATTTTAGCATTACCTGGATTTTTAGGTTTTTTAAACTTCAATTTTATGCCCTGGGGGTATATTATCTGCTGTATTTTTTACATTTTAATGGGTACGGTTTTCGTTTATTTATTAACCAAATATTATCCTAAGGATTTGCTGGAGCGTAAAGTATTTATCTTTTTCGCCACTTTAATTTCTGCCCTTTTATCTGTTTATTTATTTCAGCTTGCCTTTAACTGGTTAAGTTCGGTAAATTTTGGATGGTTTGGCGCAGGCAGCATCACCTGCTTCTTTGTGCCGCTTATTTTTTGGTGGGCCTATGTTTCACTACTCGGTATTCCGTCAGAAATTTACAAAATCTGGAAATATCCAGACACTCCTCTTGACATCAACATGGACCATGTGGATTTTAACAGGCTTTTGGTATTGGAGCTGGAACTTTACAAAAAAAGTAGCGATCCGGAGCCTTTGAAAGTGAAGGTAAAAGCGGTAGAAAACATGAATTTTGGAATTTGGTTCCACAAATTTATTGATGATTATAATCTGAAGTTTGCTAAAAGTCCGGTTGAGTTTAAAGGCGATGACTATGAGAATTACAAATGGATCTTTTTTATCAAAACATCCTTTTTTAAACGGAACATTTTTATAGATCCGGATCTTGATATTATCGAAAACGGCATTACCGAAAAAATGACGATTTATGCCAAACGTGTATCAGAAAATGCAAATAAGCCACACGAAGTGGGAGAAAGTGCTATCTTTATCTAATCTATAAAAACATTTACCATGATAAAGCCGCTAAAATATAAATCCATTAACTGGATTAATGGCATGAAGCTTTCTAGTGATCATTTTACTTTAAGCGATCTCTATTTACAAGATTTTGTACGCGATGCTGTATCGCTGAACTTAAACAGCAGTAATTACGGTTTTTTACCTCCCTTTGCCGGCTATAAGAGTTCGCACGATATCGAAATATTAGAAAAAGCAACCAATCATATCGAAGTTAGGGTGAGGTACTGTAATGCGATTACGCCTGAAGGCTGCCACATTGATATTGTACAATCTGACAATATGGATACTTTGGTTCATAACCACTATTTTGGGCAATCTGAACCCCGAAATTATGTTATTTTACTCGTAGTTAATCCGTTTAACCGTACGCCATCTGGTACACCTAATCCTGAAGAAAGCCCTATCCGATATCCCGAACTGGCAAAAAGTTATTCAATTGCTGTTCTGCCAGAAACAGAGGTAAGCTCGCAAACGGCTGATAGTTATTTTTTA
>Ga0308165_1003168_pt1 | contig 18093 bp, 12 predicted proteins | sample PhyWR2_FD_201032 | JGI IMG/M metagenome (GOLD analysis project Ga0308165, IMG submission 201032) | Phyllosphere microbial communities from UC Gill Tract Community Farm, Albany, California, United States - DLSLW.R2 | ecosystem: Host-associated > Plants > Phyllosphere > Unclassified | place: USA...
TCGGTCTTTCAACCAGATATCATTTGTTACTCCATGTGACAAAAATAACACAATAAAAAAAAGAGTAAATGCTCTAGAAAAACTAATTGGAATAAAAATACTATTTATTGGAGTTTTTAATTTAAATCTCATTATTTTTTAATTTTAAATTATTGATAAATATTGATATATTTAATTTAGATGTAAATTTTTATTTGATTAAAAAATAACCATTTATCGTGAAAAGTGTATTAATTATTTGTTATGTAGATCACATTATTTTTTTACACAAAATTTACGACAGAAATGTAAGATCCGGAAGGACTAAATCGTAATAGGGTAAATTCTTATTTTTAGCTTAAATTCTTTAATATGTATTCTTAATTATTAATAAAATCATGCTCTTATTTATTAAAATAATAAATTTCAAAGGCTTAATGAGAAGGTCATGAAAAATAAATTGATTTAATATTTATTTAGGGAGGCGGCAGCTTAGAGATTCTTTATACGAAAATTTTATTCCTTATTTATAAGCTTGTGCGCCCTGCGGGAGTCGAACTATTAATTTAAGTATATAATAAATAAAATAATAATTTATGATTTAAGTGTTTTGTACCGTATAGTGTACCGTAAAAAATAAAAGTACTATTCATTTGTTTTTTTTATAGTTAGGTAATGATCTGATAGCGAGTATTGCGTCCACCATCTTCAAATTTAATTATACAGTCTTTTTCTAATAAGTTAGATAAATGACGTGTAGCTGTTGCCTTATTGACTTTTATTTGGCTCATTTATTGAATCGAATGTTGGATTAATTAGCTCATATTGAATTAGTTGACCTAATGTGAAATATCTATTCAATCGCGGATGCGACTGAGCATCAGCTTGCTCATGTGTCTCAGAGTAGAATTCGCTCGGCTTATAACCGAGTGAATTATTGAGATGAGAGGGTGAGGTTGATGGAGTGGTATGGGGGAGCAAGTTAAAAGTGGGAGGGCAAATATATAAATAGTTGCCTCGTTAAATAAGGTGGATATGCTGTTTATTTAATTAAATCAAAAACTGCTAATACATAAAAAAACCACACCTAACGGTGTGGTTTTTTTATGTATGAAAGAATAATGATTACCATATTTTAGAGAGACATATAAATTCCAATCTTTGGAAGTTGCCATTAGGTTAACTATATAGTTTGAAATTTAATCGAAGATATGTTGATCAAAAAATATAATAAATGACTCTGGCCTACTGTTGGTTTGGTCAGGAATTTAACTCGAAAAACTCGGGAATTTAATGGAAAATATATAGGAATTAATGGTTTACATGCTAGGAATTGTAGTGGTAGTTTGAAAGATATAGATGTAGTAGCGATGATATAGCATGATGAATGATGTCGAAAAAGATCAATCAGTTGACCAGGGTGATCAAGATAGTAATGATATTTTAGGAGGAATATCATTTGATGGAAAGGATCAAATGATAGAAAATGTAGCTGAAGCTATTCTGAATCGAATATTTGATGATGAAAGGATTAAAGCAGTAAAGCTTCCAAAGGGTTTGAATACAGATAGCAGAAGCAATGAAGTTAATAGACAATATGGCGCTCGATCTGAAATTCAAAATAATACGAATCAGAGCATTTTATTAGTAGATGTAATTCCAGATAGTAATAAAGCGTTAGTAGCGAGCATCAAACAGTATAAGTGGGCAAAAGAATATTTAGGTGTTATAGAAACTCTCTATGAAGAATTACTTGTAGAAAATATTAATTTCCCCTACGGGGAAGTTGACGTTTCCTATAAGAGGAATCCAATTGAAAGATTAGTCAGTGATTTTATTAGTAGCGAAACATTAATACGAATAGAAGTCTTTATGTTAGCGCTGTTATATCAGCCGACACCAGCTTTCATATTTTTTGGAACATCAGGTGAAAGGGTACGAACAGAAACTCCATTAGAATTAAAAAAAAGAATGACGCGTTTGGGGGGAGAGCTCCTATTTTTGTGGGGCAAGAAAGATTTTATAAAACGGCTCAATTGTAACTATCTGACGAGAAATATAAAAATATTGGCTGATTTTCTTCGAGAGGAAAGCCAGGGTGGAAATGAGACTTTCACGCTTGAGCAAGATTTAACTTTAGGTTCATTAATTGAGTTGGATACGCTCTTATTAAAATTAAAATCATTCGCTGAAGGTGGTATCTATCAGAAGACACCTCATCCAAGATTGCACTATAGAGTACAAGACGGCGATGCAGAGCCTATAATGCAAATTATAAGACCTAGTCATATTGAAATGACTAAAGAGTGGGGAAAACGCTCTAAACAACTATCTGAAGCAATTTCATATTTTCAGAAATATAAAAGCCAAAGTATTCTTTTATTCCGCTCTCAGATACGGTTAGGTTCTGAGTCAGAGCGAGTAACAGCTGACCAATTCCAAACTTTTTTTGGTACTTCTAATAAAAAAGCTAAGAAACCTAATGGATTTCAAGGTTATTTAGACTTTTTGTATTTTTGGAAAGAAGATTTTAAAACTCAAGAAATTGTCCTAGATTTGGTATGGGTCATTGATGCTGCAGCTCTGATACAAAAAAATGAAAATAATGGGGAGCACCTATATAAATTCAGAAATATTCATATGGAACTGAAAGCTTTTCTTCAAAAGGTTATAAATGAAAAACCTGAAATTTTTGAGGAGAAAAAAATTTTTCTGGAATTTGAACCCATTCCACTTTTGCAAAATCGATCACATGAATTAACACCAGAGTTCCTCATTGAATTAGGTGATAAAACTAAGTGGAAAATTTTTGAGCAAAAAATTTTACCGTATTTTATTTTTCTAGAATTTTTCAATATAGATTATTCCGATGAGATCAGGAGTCGTTTTAAGAGAGGTCAAACGAGTTAATAGTATTAATTTTTGTACTTAACTTACGCTTCACTTTTCTCTGTAAAAACAGGGCAATTCGTAAGATTTTCCCTGTTTGCTATAGAAGTAGAGATTTTCATTTCAGTCTTATACTTGCTGGCTTATTCAGTCTGAGAATAGCTAGGATATATATTTAATATTAATATTATTAAATACTTAAACAACTTAATAACCTTCATCATCCCCAAATGATAAAGGTGTTTTATTGAGAGAAAAATAACCCACCCTCGTCAAAGTTAAAAAATACAGATCAATCACTCCTATGGAATTAACCATAGGAAGATCTCAATGAACGAACCACAAACATTACTTGCAATTGAAAATTTGATGAAGGTAGTAATTAAAAAAACATATCACTGGCAAGACCTGGAATATGATTTAAGCGAATTAAGAAATGATGCCAAATTAATTTATGACTCAAACAGAATGTACAGCCCTTTGATTCAGGCTTACTTTGATTTGCTACCTGAGCTAATTAGAAAAGAAGATAAAGCTATTTTTTCAAGCCACTTGGTATTTAAACAATTTCAAATTGAGCTAAGGAAAGAACAGAGTTCATTTTTAGATAGTGCTAAAAAAAAGAGAGAACGTAATTGGGAGCCCTTCAGAAAGTACTTCAAGGATATGGTCAGTCATCATTGTAAACTGCTTTTGGTACGGGTCGATTTAAACTATCCATCAGAGACACATCCTGGCGTGACTAAGTTTAATGAACATATAAGATTGCTGCTTAAACGGATACATGACAAAGATACAATTTTTGAAGGTCAAATCGGATATGCATATCGTCTTGAGCAGGGAGGGAAATCGAGAGGCTACCATTGCCACTTACTGGTGATCTATAACGGTTCACTGCAATTTAATGACAACTATTATGGACATGAGATTGGTCGGTTATGGAAGGAAAAGATTACTAAGGGAAGTGGTGGTTTTTTTAATTGTAATCAGGCCTCCAATAAGCAACGTTATCGGAATAAAGGTACGTTAGGTATAGGAATGATTAAACGATGCAACGAAAAGAGTGTAGATAACGCTTTTGAGGTAATTCGTTATTTGGCTATGTCTGAGAAAGCTGATCAATATATGCGAGTATGCTGGAAAGGAATGAATCAATTTAATATGGCACAAAATCCATGGAAAGACATCGATCCCAAAAAATCATAGATATACATCATCTACATGAACAATGAGTGTTTATTCCAACATTCAAAGGCTTATCAGACGGTAAGCCTTTTTCATTTTAGAGGTATATCTTATGAATATTACATGTCCGTATTGCCATTCAGAAAACGTAAGCCGTGAAACAGCTCAATCAGGCACTGCCAATAGTTTTTCTTCTATGGCGGGTGCTGGAATTGGAGCAAGCCTTGCCAAAAGTCTTCCTACACCATTTTCACCCATCTTAGGTGGGCTTGCTGGCGCAGTGATTGGTGGGGTGATCGATAGTTTCATGCAGCAGCCAAAGCCACAACAGCCTGTGGCATTCTTTCATTGTCATAACTGCCAGCGTAATTTCCAGTAGTTATTTATATGTGGAAGCGGGTATATTGGATTTCTTTAAGGATTAAAGCATCCTTTATTATTTCCAAAAAAAAATAAGGGAAAATGTATTCCCTTATTTTTTTTAGCGAGTTTGTAATTTAGCCATCGTAGGCGGTTTACTTAAGCTGAGTGCTTACCAAGCACAAACTTTAAAGTCACTGCCAACCCAACAAGCTTTTTGTTTTTGAGAACGAACTGCTTCACCCCACATTGAACCGCCACCCCCTAATTTCGTCGCTTGGACAACAGCCTGATCTTTGCCTTCAACCATCACCATAAGGCCTTCAACTTTTAATTTTTTAGTGATGTTGGGATGGTTGATATAAAAGCTGCCACCGCCTTGAGGCTGAAAATTACATTTGCCTTTGTAACGTATTTGACCGCTTTCATCAATTTGACAGGTGGCTTCTTTTGCTTGAGCAAGTACAGGGAAGGTAGAGAGTAAGCCAAGTGATAAGATGAGGCATAGATTTAATTTTTTCATATTCAATTCCGTAGTCATTTATTATTTATTTTTTTAGCAATAATTTAAGCCAATGGGCTGTAATGGTATCTGATTACTTAGATACTGATCTTTAAGCATGAAGACACTGGCTCAACCATAACTAAAAAGTGAAGTAAGTCTTTATGCTTTATTTACAAGCTACTTTCTTAATGCTCTTAAAATCCATAATTGAAATCGTACCCTGATACTTTTCCAATTTGCTTTCGCCCGCAGTGATAAGGACACAATCGCCTTTTTTAATGGCATTCAGGCTTTGGAATTGTTTGGTTGAGATACCGACCGTATAGATAGAAATATCTCCCTTGCTTGAAGAGAAGTAGGCACCTTCTTCACTCCATTCCAGCTTACTGGTGACTTTAGTGGTGATGGTCGCTGCATAAATACTAGATGTAGAAAAGAGTGCAGCAATAGCCAGTAGTTTGAGTGCTTTCATTTTTAACCCCATGATTATTTTAATAATAAAGAATATAGTTAGAGCGCTAATTGTTCAAGAATTATCTAGAGTTAAAGAGAAATGCTGATGTGACTTGGTGGGGGTTAATATTGAAAGTTTACTGTTTTTCATGGTAATGATCCTTTTGTTTTAAAAGAGTCTTACCAGATTACTGTCAAATAATGGTGGCAAGACTAGAAGGGTTGACAGACTGGTACAAAAGGAAGCCAGCGCACGCAAGCGTGCCCCTCCTAGCCTCACCATAAAGGCGTGACTTAAGAGAACGCACAAAACCAAAAACTGCGTTGTTGTGCGCCTTTTGTACACGGTCTGTCAAAACCGACTGGCAATGTAGGCCAGCAAGGGAATCATAATCTGAGAGGAAGATAAGGTCAATTCACTGCCAATGTACTTGGCTAGAAATTTAGACGATAGATTCTAAATAATTTCAGATATATATCATCTAAATGAAAGATTATTCAGATCTTCATTTCTGCGTTAAACACTATTTTTACCTGCTAGCTCAGCAGGTTTTTTTATGTCCAAAATTTGAGTTTAAGCAAATCGATCTTTAATTTAAAAAGGAAAACATCATGGCACATCAACTTGAACAAATGGCTTATGTCGGTGAAACACCTTGGCATGGCTTAGGCAATCAACTGACCCAAAACCAATCTATAGAAATATGGGCACAACAAGCAGGCATGGACTGGCGTATTGAATCTTCAGATGTTAGCTATATGGCTAAAAATGATCGTGGACAAAGCATCATTATGCCTTATGAAGAGCAACGCGTTTTATATCGTTCTGATACCCATGCACCATTGTCTGTGGTCAGCCAGCGTTATCAGGAAGTGCAACCGAAACAGATTTTAGAATTCTATCGTGATCTGACGGAGCAATCAGGCTTTGAACTGGAAACCGCAGGGGTACTCAAAGGCGGCAAGAAGTTCTGGGCATTAGCCAAAACTGGACAAACTTCTGCTTTAAAATGCAAGGATGTCAGTAATGGTTATATCCTCTTAGCCACTGCTTGTGATGGAACCTTAGCCACCACCGCACAATTCACCAGTATTCGTGTGGTGTGTAATAACACCTTAGCCATTGCCTTGAAAGGACAAAACAGCAGTGCCGGTGTGGTCAAAGTGCCACACAGTACTAAGTTTGATGCTGGAAAAGTCAAACAGCAACTCGGGATTTCAGTCCGTGCATGGGATGAACATATGTATGAAATGAAACAACTGAGTCAACGTAAAGTCAGCCAACAGGAAGCAGAGGCTTATTTTGATGCGGTGTTCAACAACACGAGTCTGAGTATTGCTGAACAGGATGAAGGCATTATTCAATTTTACCGCAATGTGGCACAAGCACAGAACAACAGCTCAGCCAATAAAGCTGAACCGAATGGTCGTGCTATGTCCAAAGTCATGACCATGTTTAATGGACATGGACGCGGGGCAGAACTCAGTTCAGCCAAAGATACAGCCTATGGCTTACTCTGTTCGATTACAGAATTCTGTGACCATGAGCGTCGTGCCATGAGCCAGGATCATCGTCTGGATTCTGCATGGTTTGGTGCAGGAGCAGGCTTAAAGCAACGTGGATTAGAACAAGCTTTACGGATGATTGCTTAAGCTTGTACGGTGTATACCATACAAGTTACCGATCAAGCTCGCGTACAAGCTATTTGTCCTTTTTGAACCTAATTTTTATCGTTTATTTATACAGAGATTAAATCTACCTATTTAGCCATGTCCTTTGGGGCATGGCTTTTTTATGCCCAAAATTTAACAATTACAGGAATTTATTATGAATTCAGCAATTACAGCATCTCATCAAGTTACACCTCAATTCAATTTAAATTTACCAAAACTGTTTACCGCTAAACGCTTTGTCGATACCCGAAAGCTCAGTCAAGCCGAATGGCTGGAAATCCGTAGACAAGGTATAGGCAGTAGCGACTGTGCCGCAGCGTGTGGGCTTAATCCGTATATGTCGATGTTAGAACTATGGATGATTAAAACAGGTCGAATTAAACAGTCCATTGAAGAGGAAAGTGAAGGGCATGCACCTTTATATTGGGGTAAACAGTTAGAACCATTGGTCGCTGAATATTACAGCATACACACCAATCATAAAGTCCGTCGCGTGAATGCTGTGTTACAGCACCGCGATCCAGATAAACACTTTATGTTAGCCAATTTAGATTACTCGGTAGTGGGTAATGCTGAAGTACAAATCTTAGAATGCAAAACCGCAGGTGAATATGGGGCCAAGCTATGGCGTGATGGTGTGCCTTTATATGTGTTGTGCCAAGTGCAACACCAACTGGCAGTGACAGGTAAACAGGCAGCGCATATTTGTGTACTGATCTGTGGGCATGAAACCCGAATTTTTAAAGTGACCCGCAGTGAATCGGTGATTCAACATATCGTCAATGCCGAACGTCATTTCTGGGATTGTGTGGAAAAGGACACGCCACCTGATGCCGATGCAAGTCGCTCAGCAGCGAAAGCATTACAACAACTTTACCCTGAACATGTGCCATTAACGACTGAGGATTTATCTGAAGATAAAACGGCCAATCAGCAGTTTGAACAATTGATTCAAGCCCGCAATCAAGTCGAAAAATACCAACAGCAATTCGATCAACTTAAGCACCAACTACAAGCCAAGATGCAACAGGCAGAGCGAGCGACTTTTAAGACAGGTTCGGTTACATGGAAAAAGGCCAAAGACTCGATCAGCCTCGACAGTAAAGCTTTACTCAAATCATATCCTGAATATCTGAATCAATTTCCACAGAGCAAACAGGGTACACGGCGTTTTAACATTTATACCGATTAAAGCTGAAGTATCCTAAATCGATTTTATCGGTGATGGCTTAGCCTAATCCACTTAATCAACTCATTTAACGCCATCACGATCCCATGCCATTTGGTGTGGGATTTTTTTATATCTATTTAATTTGTACAGAAGAGGAAATTACCATGATTAAAGGTTTAGCCATTACACCGCCAATATTAGGTCGTATCAGTATTGGCAAGATAGTCGAGAAGAACGGCAAACGCCTGCCTGAAAAAGATGACCAATTTACCATTACCTCTCAAATCCAAAATAAAGAGGGTTGGATTAAGCATCCTTTAGATGAACAACTTCGAGCCAAAGCACCGAATCAAAAACTCAGAAGCATTCCAGTCCGTATGATTTTTAATGATCCAGAACTGAATTTGCGTGCCGAGTACAGTTTGTTTGACAGACAGACTGGGCGTCCTGTGTGTATCGGGAATGGTGAAACCTGTCAGCGCTTAACCAATCAAGGGGTAGAACATCATCCTTGTCCATCACCTGATCTATGCCCATTAGCACAAGGTGGGAACTGTAAACCCTATGGCCGTTTACATGTCAATTTAGATGAGTCGGATGAATTGGGCACTTTTATTTTTAGAACTACAGGTTTTAACAGTATTCGGACGCTGGCAGCGCGATTGAGTTATTATCATGCAGCTTCAGGAGGCTTACTGTCGTGCTTACCATTGCAACTAACTTTAAGAGGGAAAAGTACCACACAAAGTTATCGCCAACCTGTTTACTACGTGGATCTGACTTTACGAGAAGGTGTCAGTTTGAATTATGCGATTGTTCAAGCCAGGCAGATTGACGAACAGAGTAAGGCCGCTGGGTTTTATCAGGAGGCTTTGGACTTTACGGCAAGGAAGGGTTTTGCGAATGCGCGATTTGAAACAGATATAGAGGAAGGGTTAGATGTGCTGGAGGAATACTATCCGGAACAAGAACAGAACCGGGCAGTGGAGCAACAAGCTTCGCAGGAAGGATTTGTGCAGGATATTCAGCAGGGGTTGAAGAGGAGTGTGAGAGCGGTGAATTAGACCGATTTGATCAAGTATCCAAATTAGTTTTTTACAGAAGATCCTGATTGTTTGAGCAGTAGACAGCTCGCTTAAACAATCTAAGGAGAATCAGTCATGAATATATTTGTTGGTCAAACTTTTCAAATGAATCGAATCATTAACTTGAAAGAAGTGATTCAGGTTACAGGCTTAAGCCGTGCAACTATTTATAACATCATGGATGAGCGTCATAAACAGTACGATCCGACATTCCCTAAGCAAGCAAATTTAACTGTTGGTCGTGTAGGGTGGTCAGCTTGGGAAATCAATCAATGGATTGAAAGTAAGCTGGCGAGTCGAGAATAAGGGAAGCACTTGCTTCCTTATTTTTTTTGAAGTGAACTTGTAATATTTAAACTTAAATAGCTACTCAAAATATGATCTGATAAGCTGGCGGACAATATAAAATTTATTTCACATTTCCGTATTGAAGACGTAAAAGTGTGAGCTTTAAAGTATGAAGGGGTAATATGTTAGATAATCAAGAAGAAATAATTAATCAGTATTCAATCGATGTTGAATCTACTTCAGCTTTAAATTTTGTACTCCAACAGAATTCTATTGCATTAATTAGCAAGGTTATCCTAACTACTGAAAAGGACATCGGTTCTTCAAAAGTTATAGTACGATCAAATCCAGAGTGTTTCAAAGAATATGTGACCAATATTTCGAATCTGACTGCGGGACAATCTTTAGCTATTGAAAAACCAAAGTTAATTTTTGATGTAAAATATTTATTGGAGCTTCCCGAAAATATTAAAGCCAATATAGAAGTGATTTGGCTGAGAGAGACAGGTGAAATTTTAGTTGAACATCATCTTGAAATTGATGTACTGACAATAGACACTTGGGGAGGGGAAAAACAGCCCATAGAATTATTGGCAAGTTTTTCTCAACCGAATTCTTCTTCATTATCTCCACTTTTAGTTTCAGCCAGTGAAATTCTTAAATCCCAAAAGCAAAGTGTTCTTAATGGATATTTAGATCGCGACAGAGAATCTGTGGTAACACAATTAAACGCTGTATGGGAATCATTACTCAAACAAGAAATTCATTATATTGTAAATCCTGCGAGCTTTATAAAGTCTGGACAAAGAGTTCGTTTAGCCAAACAAGTTTTAGGAGAAAAGCTAGCTTGTTGTTTAGATAGTACACTGCTTTTAAGTGCTTTAGCTGAACAAGTCGGTCTGGATACCCTAATTGTTATTGAAGAAGGGCATGCATATTTAGGAATCTGGTTGAATGAAACTCCGAATATTGATTTACTAATAGATGATATTCAAATTCTTAGAAAACGGTTCGATTTAGGTGAGCTTGTTTTTATTGAAACAACCTTGATTACACAAGGTGCTTCTTTCTCACAAGCAATGAAAACAGCAAGTGCTTATATCAAAGATGAATCACGTCACGATAAATTCTATATAGCTATTGATGTTAGACAGGCGAGATTAAGAGGAATAAAACCAATATCTGCGCAAGGTGATACTAAACAATACTTAGATGACACAGAAATTGAATGGTCAAATGTATCTATACCAGATTATGAAGTAGAAAAGCACTCAGCAGTAAAAACAACACGTGTGGATCGTTGGCTAAGACGTTTATTGGATTTAAGCCTGAGAAATAAATTATTAAATTTTAAAGATAATAGATATAGCATTCCGCTACAGTCTTCTGATATTACGTTGGCAAAGTTAGAGGATGCTTTAGCAAATCAAGAAGGATTTTTATTTAAAAGTACTGAAACTATCTCATTAAAAGAGGTTCAGCGCGATAATGAAAAGCAATATATCAATCGATTTGTAGATGAAAATCTTGCACGTAATTTATTATTTAGTCCTTTAGATACATCTGCTTTGGAAAAACGTTTAGTAGAGGTATATAGAGCTTCACGTACAGCAATTGAGGAAGGAGGCGCAAATACACTGTTTCTTGCTATAGGATTCTTAGAGTGGAGAGAATCTGAGCGTTCAAAAAAGATATTCAAAGCTCCCTTGCTATTGATTCCTGTACAAATTACTCGAGAAACTGCAAAAACAGGTTATCGATTATCTATCTATGATGATGAACCACGCTTTAACTCAACTTTATTACAATTGATAAGACAAGATTATGATTTAGAAATATCAGGTCTTAATCCTCTACCCATAGATGATTCGGGTGTGGATGTGAATAAAATTCTCCATATAGTACGCAAGGCGATTATTAATATTCCAGGATGGGAGGTTAAAGCGGAGGCGGCAATTGGACAGTTTTCTTTTTCTAAATATTTGATGTGGCTAGATTTATCAACTCGCATGGAGCAGTTAAAGAATCAAGCTGTAGTTAACCATTTAATTGAAACGCCAAGAGAGCCATTTGTAAAGCAAGAGTCTTTTCCTCTCCCATCCCAGCTAGATCAACAGTACTTACCTCAGCAGCTATTTACACCTTTATCATCCGATTCCTCTCAACTTGCCGCTGTAATGTCTGCAGCATTAGGTCGGACGTTTGTTTTATCAGGCCCTCCAGGTACAGGTAAATCACAAACCATTACGAATATGATTTCCCAGTGTTTAGCTGATGGAAAATCAGTTTTATTTGTATCCGAAAAAATGGCAGCTTTAGATGTGGTTTATCGGCGTTTGACCCAAGTTGGACTGGCTGAATTATGTTTACAACTACATTCTTCAAAAGCTCAGAAAATGGAAGTACTGGATCAGTTACGTATAAGAGCAGAAAAGAATAATGATCCGTACTTTTTGAGTTCTCAGCCAAAAGGCACTGAGTGGCAAAAGCTATCTGATAAATTAGTCAGGACTCGCGATGAGCTTAATCAGCATGTAAAAATACTGCATGAACAACATAGTATTGGCTGGACACTATATGCAGCTATGAGTGATGAACTGCGTTATCGTGAAATTAATATATTACGATATCCAGATATCGACATTTCATCATTAACGGCAGAAAAAAGAGAAAATTTAACTGAACTTGTAGTAAAAGCTGCTGGGCTTGCAAGTTTGATTGATAAAAACTCTAAACATATTTTAGAAGGGTTTGGTGAAGGAATATCAGATTCTATATGGAATCTTGTATGGCAAGAAAATTACAAACTAATTCAGGATCAACTTCCTGAAAAAATTCAAAGGCTGAAAGAGGTTATTGCACCTTGGCAAAAATCATTTGAATTAAGTGAAAAAAATAATCTAAAAGAAATCCAAGAAGATTTTACCTTGTTCAGTAGAATTTTTGAGCTTGTTCAGAAGACCGATTTAAAGACATTAAAAATTGTTAAAGACATAGATATTTCTAGTGTAAAAACAGCTAAAGAAATAGTTGGTGATTTGCAACGATATCGTCAAAATCTGGTGGGGCAGTATCAGCCTCAAATATTCCAAATAGATTTAAATCAACTCAATTTCAAATGGAAAGAGGCTGAATCTAAATTTTTCCCGTTATCTTGGATTGGCAAATTTCAACTTAGAAATCTAATAAAAATATATCAGTCATTTCCACAGCGACCAACATCTTTGGCAGTAACTCAGGATTTACCAACTTTACAACATATTCAAAATTTACAATTACGGTTTGCAGAATGTGAGGCTAAAATAGCGGTCCAGCTTGGGGAGCTTTGGCAAGGTGAGGCTAGTAATTGGGAGGAATTGATAAATCTCCATGCTCAATGGTTGGATATTAAACAAATAGTTGAAAAGAAAATTACTCATCAAACTGCGCTCGTCTCTGCACTGAATTATGCTAAAGAAAATCATGTAGATAATATAAAACAAGCTTTATCTGAAATTGAAGGTTTGTTTGAGGCATTAATTTATGATGATAAGTTGGAAGTTGTACGCAATAAAAAAACTTACGCAGACGTGCCTTTTGAAAGTTTATTAGAGCGCCAGCAAGAATTACAGAAACACAGTGGACAATGGCGTCATTGGTTAAATTGGCAAGCGATTAAGCAGCAATTAAATTTAAGTGGATTGAAGCCTTTAACGCATACTTTATTAGAACAAGAATATTTGCAGGATGACGTTGTTAAATTATTAAACATTAATCTTGCAAGACAATGGATTACTTATCAATTTAGTAGACATCCTGAACTGAATCAGTTCAATAGTGAGCAACATGAAAAAAGGGTATTAAATTTTGCTCAGCAAGACATCGAACATCAACGTGCTTCAAGTGAAGAAATCATTTATCGCTGGAATAAAATATTTAAAGATCAAAATCAATTTAAAGAGCAATGGAAAGTTTTAAATAAAGAGCTTGGGAAAAAAAGACGTCATATACCAGTGCGTGAATTAATGCGTCAGATACCTGAGGTGCTGGTTGGATTAAAACCCTGTTTATTAATGAGTCCACTTTCAGTAGCTCAGTATTTGGATACAGAAGCAAAATTTGATGTGGTGATTTTTGATGAGGCTTCACAAATTCCCGTTTGGGATGCAATAGGTGCATTGGCTCGTGGTAAGCAATCAATTGTAGTAGGTGATAATAAACAGATGCCACCAACAAGTTTCTTTGGAAAAGGTGATTCGGAAGAAGAGCTGGATGAAGAAGTAACAGAAGATTTAGAAAGTATTCTTGACGAATGTTTAGCAGCGCAATTACCAGAATTGGTACTTAATTGGCATTACCGTAGTCGGTATGAAAGTTTAATTCAGTTTAGCAATCAGAAATATTACAAAGGAAGTTTATTTACTTTCCCTGCTGCTGTGGCTAAAGATACAGCGGTACAGCTTCATATGGTAAATGGTATTTATGATAAAGGTGATACACGAACAAACTTAGGTGAAGCAAAAGCAATTGTTAAATTTATTATCCAACATTTGACCTCTCAAATTGGTAAAGATCAGCCATTAACCCTTGGCGTAGTTACTTTCAATATGACACAACAAAAACTTATAGAAGATATTTTGGACAATGAACTAGCGTTAAATCCAGAGTTAGAAACATTAAGTAAAGTAGGTGTTGAGCCACTCTTTGTTAAAAATTTAGAAAATGTGCAGGGAGATGAACGTGACATTATTCTTTTCTCTATCACTTATGCTAAAGATCAAGAGGGGAAATTAAGTATGAATTTTGGTGCCTTAAATAGACAAGGGGGGCAGCGTCGCCTAAATGTCGCAATTACACGGGCACGTCAAGGATTGCATGTATTCTCGGCACTAAGCCCTGAAGAAATTAATTTATCCCGCACGAATAGTGAAGGTGTAAGAGATTTGAAGGACTTCTTAGTTTTTGCGCGTAGTGGACAATTACATTTAGCTAATCTCGTCAATAAAAAGCAGACTAAGAAAGAGTTAGTTCAATACTTACAGACTAAATTGCAAGATCTTGGATGGGGAGTGGATATTGGGGTTGGTCAGGGGGATAGTTCAGTTGATTTAGCGATTCGTGATGATTTGAGTTCTGGAAATTATATCGCTGGAATTTTAGTGGACGGAGAGAATTATGCAAATGCTGCAACCGCTAGAGATCGAGATCAGCTCAAACCTACAGTACTAAATGGCTTAGGTTGGGAAATATTTACCGTATGGACTGTAGATTGGTGGCTAGACCCCGATGCAAATTTGTCAAAATTACATAAACAGCTTAACATGTTGATTAAGGGTGAAAATGTAGCCTAAGAAAACAAATTCTTTAATAAATAAACGCTATATCATAAGGGTGAAGTATGACCGTAAAAGTTAGTAATATAGCCGTCAAAGTTTTAAAAGTTGATGATGAAGATAATGTAGTCTCCTATGCTATTAAAGCTGATATTACCAATATGAAAGATGATGAGTATTCTGAAGAAGATGTCTCAGTTGAAATTCAAGGTGTAGATGAAGATGGATTTGAGATTATCTCTGTTTACCTATCTGGTAATGTACAATTCAATACTACTAAAACGCTTACTGATAGAGAAGATTACCAAGACAAAGATGAATTTGATCAAGTAGTAAAATGGCAATTTGTTAATTAAATTTTTAAATATTTAATTTATTAGAATAACGTCAGCACGACATGTACTGACGTTATTTTTTTATCTATAGAAAGTCTATGCATATTTCAGGCACAATCAAACTAATCTAAAAATGCTATAGCTTTCACGCTTTGGAAATTGCTGGTATGTCGAATAATAACTTCTCTCAAGTTGCAGCCTTCATTTGGTCGGTTGCAGATTTACTTCGTGGCGATTTTAGACAATCGCAATATGGACGTGTCATTTTACCGTTTACCTTGTTGCGCCGCTTAGAGTGTGTGCTTGCGGAAAGTAAAGCTGCGGTTGTATCAGAGCATGAAAAAATTCAGTCATTAAACCTACCTGAAGAAGCACAAGAAAAGTTCTTATTACGTGCCACCAATGAATTGGCATTCTTTAATACTTCGCCTATGGATTTAGGCAAGATGGGTCAAACCGATATTAAAGCCAATCTAAAAACCTATGTGCAAAGTTTTTCTAAAGATGCACGTGAGATTTTTGAGCATTTTAAATTCGATGAATTTGTCGGTTTACTCGATGATGCCAACTTACTCTATAAAGTCGTGAAAATGTTTGCCACGACTGATCTCAGTCCTGAAGCTGTTTCTAACCATGAAATGGGCTTAGTATTTGAAGAACTGATTCGTCGTTTTGCGGAAAGCTCAAATGACACCGCAGGAGAACATTTTACCCCGCGTGACATCGTGCGTTTAACCACCTCACTGGTCTTTATGGAAGATGATGAAGCCTTAAGTAAAGATGGCATTATTCGTACCATATACGACCCAACAGCGGGTACAGGCGGTTTTCTATCATCAGGGATGGAATATGTATTAGAGCTCAACCCTAAGGCGGTAATGCGTGCCTTTGGACAAGAATTAAACCCTGAGTCTTATGCCATCTGTAAAGCAGACATGCTGATTAAAGGTCAGGATGTGAGCCGAATTAAACTCGGAAACACCTTATCCAATGACCAACTCTCCCAAGATAAATTTGACTATATGCTTTCCAATCCACCGTTTGGTGTGGACTGGAAAAAGATTGAAGCAGATATTAAAGATGAACATCAGGTCAAAGGCTTTGATGGGCGTTTTGGTGCAGGCTTGCCACGTGTATCGGATGGTTCATTACTGTTCCTGATGCATTTAATAAGCAAAATGCGTGATAGCGATAGCAGCAACCAACAAGGTAGCCGGATCGGGATTATCCTGAATGGTTCACCGTTGTTTACTGGTAGTGCAGGCAGTGGTGAAAGTGAAATCCGTCGTTATATTCTAGAAGCTGATTTGCTGGAAGCGATTATCGCTTTACCAAATGACATGTTCTATAACACCGGTATTGCCACTTATATTTGGGTACTCAGTAATAAAAAGGACGCTGAACGCAAAGGCAAAGTACAGCTGATTGATGGTAGTAATCTGTACAGCAAAATGCGTAAGTCTCTCGGCTCTAAACGTAATGAGATGAGCGAAGACGATATTAAGACCATTATCCGCAGCTTTGGTGACTTTGAAGTGATGGACGCGCGCACGTTGGATAAACCAGCAGAAGTTAAGTCTAATCGTGGTCGCCAGTCAGCTAACCCTAAAAGTGAGTCTGCCAAAACCTTTGCCAGTAAAATCTTTAACAGCTATGAATTTGGTTATCGCCGCGTGACCATTGAACGTCCACTGCGTTTATCTGCACAAATTACTGATGAAGCGATTAGTTCTTTGCGTTTTGCACCGAAGCCATTTAATGCAGTGATGCAAAGCATTTATGAGCAGTTTGGTACGACATGGACAGATGCATCCACAGACCAAAGCTATGGTGATTTATCCGAGGTTGCGCTTGAAGTACGTGCCTTAGTTAAAGCCGAATATCCTGAGCTGAAAGAAAAAGATATTAAAGATGTACTGGATAGCAAAATCTGGTTATTCCAAAAAGAACTCATGCAAAAGGCTCAAGTCTTACAAGAGCATATTGGTACGGCGCAATCTGATGACTTTAATTGTTTTGATGAAACCTTAAAGCAAGCCTTTAAAGCCACTGATATCAAGTTTGATACCAAAGAGAAAAAACAATTCCTCGATGCCATTACGTGGAAAAATTCTGAAGCGGAGCCTGTCATTAGTAAAGTCGTAAAAGGTGCTGAAAATCCGCTTTATGGTCTGTTTGCTTACAATGGTAAAGTAGTTGAGTTTGTACAGGACGGTGATTTACGTGATGCAGAAAATATTGCGCTTAATCCAAACGTAGACACCATCGATTTAATTGAGTCTTATTTTAAACGTGAGGTTCAGCCGCATGTGCCGGATGCATGGATCAATGCCGATAAGCGTGATGATAAAGATGGTGAGATTGGCATCGTGGGTTATGAGATTCCGTTTAATCGTCATTTTTATGTTTACCAACCGCCACGTGATTTAAAAGAAATTGATGCGGATTTAGATGCTGTCAGCAGCGAGATTATGAAGCTTCTGCAAGAGGTGCATTCATAATGACGAATTATCAACAATATGCGGAGTATAAGGATTCAGGAGTAGAGTGGTTGGGTGAGATTCCTAAAGAATGGATTTCAATTAGACTTAAACACCTGTTGTTAGAGTCATTAGTATACGGAGCTAATGAAGCTGCTGAAGATGATAATCCAAAGAATCCTCGTTATATTCGTATTACGGATATGAATAGTGATGGAACTTTAGATCCAAATACATTCCGATCATTACCGTTGCATATAGCTGAAAACTATTTGCTGAAAGATGGTGATATTTTACTTGCGAGAAGTGGTGCAACTGTTGGTAAATCTTTTTACTATAAATCTGAATTTGGAATAAGTTGTTTTGCAGGATATTTA
>Ga0308165_1003170_pt1 | contig 18085 bp, 14 predicted proteins | sample PhyWR2_FD_201032 | JGI IMG/M metagenome (GOLD analysis project Ga0308165, IMG submission 201032) | Phyllosphere microbial communities from UC Gill Tract Community Farm, Albany, California, United States - DLSLW.R2 | ecosystem: Host-associated > Plants > Phyllosphere > Unclassified | place: USA...
GACGCGATCGCGTCGATCCCGATCGCCTCGGCTGTCGAGTCCCTCAACGCCGGTGTCGCGGCGGGCATCGCCCTCTACGAGGTCGCGAAGGTCCGCGCCGAGGCCTGACGACCACAGACAGCACGAGAGAGGCCGACCCCAGGACCGCGCGGTCCCGGGGTCGGCCTCTGTCGTGCTGGGCTCGCTGAGGGGCCCTGCTACTCCTGCTGGTCTGCGGACTCTGGGGGGAGGCCGAGGATCGCCATCTCGTCGGGGCGGTCGCGCAGGACGTTGTCCACGTAGCTGGCGACGGCCTCGGAGAGCGGGACGTCCCGGCCCTGCTTCTCGGAGATGAACCAGCGGTGGTCGAGGACCTCGTGGAACAGCTGGGCGGGCTCGAGCTTGCGGCGCTGGTCGCGCGGGACGGCGCGGACCGTCGGCTCGAAGACCCCGGACAGCCAGTCGTGCGCGACGAACTCTTCTTCGTCGTTCTGGCGGTCGGTCGCGGCCCTGTAGGAGTCGAGGTCGTTGAGCAGGCGCCGGGCCTGGTTCTCCTGGACGTCGAGCCCCGTGAGGCGCAGCAGACGGCGCGAGTGGTGACCGGCGTCGACCACCTTCGGCTGGATCTGCACGCTCGTGCCGTCGATGTCTGTCGTGATCTCGAGCTCGCCGACGTCGAAGCCCAGGTGGTTGAGGCGCTCGATGCGGGCAGCCACGCGCCAGCGATCCTCGGAGTCGAAGGACTCCTCGTCGGTGAGCGCGCTCCACAGCTCGTTGTAGCGGTCCACCAGGGCGTCGCCGATCGCGATGGTGTCGACGTCCTCGTCGAGGAAGTCGCCGGCCGCGAGGTCCATGAGCTCGCCGATGATGTTCGTCCGGGCGAGGTCGACGTCGTAGTTGCGCTGGCCGTCGGTCAGCTGGGGGTGCAGGTCGCCGGTCTCGGCGTCCACGAGGTACGCGGCGAAGGTCTCGGCGTCGCGGCGGAACAGCGTGTTGGACAGCGACACGTCACCCCAGTAGAAGCCGATGAGGTGCAGACGCACGAGGAGCACGGCGAGGGCGTCGATGAGACGCGTCGCGGTGTCGGGGCGCAAGGTCTGGCTGAAGAGCGAGCGGTAGGGCAGCGAGAACTGCAGGTGCTTGGTGATGAGCACGGCCTCGAGCCGTTCACCGTTCGCGTCCTGGCGACCGGTGATGACCCCGACGGGCTCGACGCTGGGCACGCTGATGCGGCTCAGCTGCCGCAGCAGCTCGTACTCGCGGTAGGCGACAGACTCGCCGATCTCCTTGACGGCGATCACGCCGCCGGACATCTTGACGAAGCGCACGATGTGCCGCGAGATACCGCGGGGGAGCGCCGCGAGGACCGACGAGGGCCACTGCTCGAGCGGGACGTCCCACGGGAGGTCGAGGAGCGCCGGGTCGGGCGAGGCAGCGGTGATCTGGAGGTTGTGCGCCACGGGTGCGGTCCTTTCCGTGGTGGGAGCCGCACGTGGGCGCTCCGACCGTGGGGTCGCGGTGCGCCGTCGACCGGCGCGCAAGAGTGTCAGCTGTCAGTGGACCACATGCGTGGCCCGGCACGGAAAGCGACGGGACGAGACGAGGAGCACAGCAAAGGGCGGGTACCGACCAGCTGGTCCGTACCCGCCCTCGCTGTCACGTCACTGGCTGGAGAGACGCAGACCCGTGCTGGGCGAGAAGACGTGCTCCTGGCCCTGGCGGATCGAGACGTAGATGCGCTCGCCCTTGGCGGGTGCGGTCCGCGGGTTGATGCGGACGATGACCTCGTGGTCGCCGGCACCGGCCGACGAGAGGTCGGCGCCGCCGAGGTCACCCTTGAGGGTGCCGTAGACGAACGCGTCGGAGCCGAGCTCCTCGACGATGTTGACCTGGACCTCGAGGGCAGCCGGGTCGGTCTCGCTGACGATGTCGAGGGCCTCGGGACGGAAGCCGAGGGTGACCTTGCCCTTGTCCTCGGCCGTGAGACCAGCAGCAGCCTCGCGGGACAGCGGGATGCGAGCCTTGCCGATCTCCGCGACGCCGTTCGTGACCGTGAAGGTGCCGAGGTTCATGGCCGGGGAGCCGATGAAGCCTGCGACGAACACGTTCTTGGGGGAGTCGTACATCTCGCGCGGCGTGCCGACCTGCTGGAGGAGACCGTCCTTGAGGACCGCGATGCGGTCGCCCATGGTGAGCGCCTCGGTCTGGTCGTGCGTGACGTAGACGGTCGTGACGCCGAGACGGCGCTGGAGCGACGCGATCTGCGTACGGGTCTGGACACGGAGCTTGGCGTCGAGGTTCGACAGCGGCTCGTCCATGAGGAACACCTGCGGCTGACGCACGATGGCACGGCCCATGGCGACACGCTGACGCTGACCACCCGAGAGGGCCTTCGGCTTGCGGTCCAGGTACTCGGTGAGGTCGAGGATCTTCGCGGCCTCTTCGACACGGCTGCGGATCTCGGCCTTCGGCTTGCCGGCGATCTTGAGCGCGAAGCCCATGTTGTCGGCGACAGACATGTGGGGGTACAGCGCGTAGTTCTGGAACACCATCGCGATGTCGCGGTCCTTGGGCTGCACGTCGGTGACGTCACGGTCACCGATGAGGATGCGGCCCGCGTTGACGTCCTCGAGGCCTGCGAGCATGCGCAGCGAGGTGGACTTTCCACAACCCGAGGGGCCGACGAGGACGAGGAACTCGCCGTCTTCGACGTGGAGGTTGAGCTGGTCCACCGCAGGACGCTCGGTCCCGGGGTAGATGCGGCTTGCGTGGTCGTACGTGACCGTAGCCATGGCGATACATCCCTTCACCGGCAGGTACGTGCCGGACGATCCGTTGTGAAAGGTGTCAGAAGCGTCTTCGCTGACACACCCACACCTGCGACGGTGTGAGCCAGGACTCATCCTGCCACAGAATCTGGGGGGTGGTGTCTCGGACGGGTCTCGGTCTCACGAGGCGCTCGTGCGCCTGGGGCCGGGACCCGTCCGGAGGTGTCAGGAGAGCAGGTCCGCCACCGTCGCGAGGACCTGCGCGGCCTCGTCGACCGAGGCCACCCGGAACCGCGCAGCGGTCTCGCCCGCGCCGACCTTGACGGTGACGTCGGTCGGTGCGAGCACCTCGAAGGCCCGTTCGTCGGTCACGTCGTCCCCCATGTACAGGACGGCTGCCGCGCCGAGCTCGTCGCGCAGCCGGGTGAGCGCGAGCCCCTTGGAGGTGTCGAGCACGGCGATCTCGACGACGTCCTTGCCGGTCATCGTGTGAGCGCCGTAGCGGGCGCCCACGGCGCGGGCGGCGTCCCCGGCGCGCTCGGCCGCGCCGGGCTCGGCCCGGCGGGTGTGCAGCACGGCGGCCGAGGGCTTGTCCTCGACCCAGGCACCCTCGGCCTCGGCGGCGACGGCCTCGAGCCCGGCGCGCACGCCGTCGAGGGTCGCGCGCTCGTCGGGCGTGAGGGCGAAGGGGTGCCGCTCGACCGACGACGTGCCCTCTGCGCCGGAGGTCTCAGCGTCTGTGGGCGCTGCGACCACGTGGCCCTGCTCGGCCCCGTGGCTGCCGACGAGCGACGTGCCGACTGGAGCACCCGACAGCTCGGCCAGGGTCGCGAGGTCGCGTCCCGAGACGAGCGCGAGGCGGACGTCCGCCGGGGGGAGAGCAGCGAGCCTCTCGAGCGCCGCAGCAGCGGCAGCCGTGGGCGCGGACGCCGACGGGTCGTCGAGCAGCGGTGCGAGCACCCCGTCGAAGTCGCTCGCGACCAGGACGGGGTGACCGGCGGAACGCGCCGCGACGAAGGTCGCGAGCGCTGTGGTGAGGTCCTGCTCGAGCGTCATCGTCATCCTCGGTCGTGGGACGCGAGGTCCCGTCGGTGCGCCGCTGCGGTCGCGTCGCCTCGGGCGTCGTCAGAGTGGGTCTGGTCGCCGTCCTGCGGGATCGCGAGGGTGTCGAGGAACCGGCTCGACCACTTCGCGACGTCGTCGGTGAGGACCCTGCGGCGCAGCCGGCGCATGCGCTTGCGCTGCTCCTTGGGGTCCATCGTGGCGGCGCGCAGGATCGCGTCCTTCATGCCGTCGATGTCGTGCGGGTTCACCAGGACGGACCCGGCGAGCTCGTCGGCAGCCCCGGTGAACTCGGACAGCACGAGCACGCCCGCGTCGTCCGAGCGCGCAGCGACGTACTCCTTGGCGACGAGGTTCATGCCGTCGCGCAGGGAGGTGACGAGCATGACGTCGGCCGCGAGGTACAGGGCCGCCATCTCCTCGGGAGGGTAGGAGTGGTGCAGGTAGTGGATCGCGCTGTGGCCGATCTCGCCGTACTCGCCGTTGATGCGCCCGACGAGGACCTCCACGTGCTCGCGGAGCTCCTGGTACGCGCCGACGTTCTCGCGGCTCGGGCTCGCGACCTGCACGAGGGTGCAGTCGGCCGGGTCGAGGCTGCCGTCCTGCAGGAGCTCGCCGTAGGCCTTGATGCGGTGGCGGATTCCCTTGGTGTAGTCGAGACGGTCGACACCGAGCATGACGATCTTCGGGTCGCCCAGGTCGTGCCGGATCTCCCGGGCGCGGGCCTGCACCTCGGGGGAGCGGGCGAGCTCGTCGAAGCGGCGCGAGTCGATCGAGATCGGGAAGGGTGCCGCGCGCACCGTCCTGGCCGGGGCCCCGTCGGTCGCAGGGACGTGGATCATCTGGCCGCGCGTGGTGAGGTCGGTCAGGCGGCGCACAGCGCGGGAGAAGTTCGCGGCGTCACCGGCACGCTGGAAGCCGATGAGGTCGGCGCCGAGCAGCCCCTCGACGACCTGGCGGCGCCAGGGGAGCTGCTGGAAGATCTCGAGCGGGGGGAAGGGGATGTGGTCGAAGAACCCGATCCGCAGGTCCGGGCGGATCTTGCGGAGCATCCCCGGGACGAGCTGCAGCTGGTAGTCCTGCACCCACACCATGGCGCCGTCGGCAGCCTGCTCGGCTGCGGCCTCGGCGAAGCGCTGGTTCACCTTGCGGTAGGTGTCCCACCACTGCCTGTGGAAGGCAGGGGGCGCGATCACGTCGTGGTAGAGCGGCCAGAGGGTGTCGTTGGAGAACCCCTCGTAGTAGCGCTCGACCTCGCCCGCGCTCAGGGTCACCGGGACCAGGCGCATGTCGTCGGCGTCGAAGGGGTCTGCCTCGAGGCCTGGCGAGCCGGCCCAGCCGACCCAGGCACCGTCGGCGCTCTGCATCACGGGCTCGAGCGCCGTGACCAGGCCTCCTGGAGATCTCTGCCAGCTGACGGTCCCGTCGTCGTCGACCGACATGTCGACCGGGAGGCGGTTCGCCACCACAACAAGGTTGAAGCCATCTTTACCCACGCGTGATCAACTCCTTGGATGTGGTCCAAGGGTATAGACACTGTGCGCACGGTGCTCAATGAGCCCGTGTGAGGCTGCTCTCCAGCGTACGGTAGCCCGATGGAGCGGATCGGACTAGAGCCCGGGACCGAGGTCGGCGGGTACAGGATCGTCTCGCCCCTCGGGGCGGGCGCGATGGGGGCTGTGTACCGCGCTGTCGACGGCGGCGGGAACGTCGTGGCCTTCAAGGTGCTCCACGCGCACGTCGCAGCAGACGCCGACATGCGGGCCAGGCTCGGTCGCGAGATCGCCGCGCTGCGCCGGGTCGACCACCCGGCCGTGGCCCACCTGCTCGACGCCGAGCCTGACGCCTCCGACATGTTCATCGTGACCGAGCTCGTCGACGGGCCGACCCTCGAGGCGGAGATCGCCGACGGCGGACCCCTCGGGCCGACAGACCTCTACGAGCTGGCCGACCAGCTCGCCGACGCCCTCGTCGCCGTGCACGCCGCCGGGGTGATCCACCGCGACCTCAAGCCCAGCAACGTCCTCATCAGCCCGGAAGGGCCCGTGCTCATCGACTTCGGGATCGCCCACGGCCTCGAGGACGCCCGCATGACCTCTGTCGGCTTCGTCATGGGCACCCCCGGCTACCTCGCCCCCGAGCTCATCGACCGCGGCGATCCCTCGCCGGCGAGCGACTGGTGGGGCTGGGCCGCGATGCTCGTCTACGCGGCGACAGGACGCGCGCCCTTCGGTGTGCGACCCCTCGACGCCGTCATCGCCCGGGCCCACTCGGGCGACCCGGACACCGCAGGGCTCGGGCCCGTCACGACAGCCGCGCTGCGCGGTGCGCTCGACGCGAACCCAGCCCGCCGGTGGTCGGCCGACCGTGTCGTCGAGGCGCTCCGGGTGGCCGCCGACCGCGGGGACACCCCGGGGACCACGTGGTCTGGGCTCGGCGGCTACGGCTCGCTCGCCCCGGGTGCGGCAGCTGCCGCCGCTGCCACCCAGGTGCAGGGGCCGCAGCCCGCCGGGACCGAGGTGCTCGGCGGTCAGGTCGGTGGACCTGCCGGTGCGCAGGCGTCCGGGACCGAGGCCTACGGCTCGTGGCCCGACGACGGCACCCAGGTCGCGTCGGTGGCGGCGCGCGAGGGAACGGGCACAGCGATCATGCCCGTCACCTTCGACAAGGAGCCCTACCCGCCCCAGCCGATGCCACCGTCGTACGGCCCGGGCGGTGACGGTCAGTCCCGCTCCCCGGGCCAGCCCGGTCCTGCCCAAGGCCAGCCCGGTCAGCCGCAGGGCTTCGACCCCGTCCTCCCTGGCTACCAGGGCGGACCGGAGCGCGGCTACGTCCCGCCGCCCGTGCCGCACCGGCCGCTGGCCGTCTTCGCGCTCGCGGTGCCCTTCGTCCTCGCTGCCGCGACCTTCCCCGGGCGGGCGCTCGTCGCGCTCCTCGCCGTCGTCCTGGTATGCCGCGTCGTGGGGACCGTCCACTCGAGCCTGCACGGGCGGCGCGAGCAGCGTGGGGTGCGGGCCTCTGACACCGCTCAGGCTGTCCTGCGGGCCCCGTGGCACGTGGTGCGCGCAGTCCTCGCGACGATCCCGTCCGTGCTCGTCGCGGCGAGCGCCGTCGTCGTGCTCTGCGGCCCCGTGTGGTGGTTGCTCACCACGGACAGGCTGGTCATCGGGTCGAACGGCTCGGGCGGGGGCACAGCCCCGGACGGGGGCAACGAGCCCTGGGTGTACGCGACGCTCCTCGGAGCCGCTGCGCTCCTCGCTGCTGTCCTGCTGTGGTTCGGTCCGGTGACCTCTCTCGCCCGGCACGGTGCCAGGGTGGTCCTGCGGACCGTGGCGCCGGGCTGGATCGGGACCCTCGTGATCGTCCTGCTCGCGGCACTCGTCAGCTGGCTGTTCCTCGGTGCTGTCCTCGACGGGAGGGCTGTCGAGTGGGCGCCCCTCCAGGAGCCGCCCAGGTTCGATCGGTAGGGTCTGAGGCTGACGCAGACCGGCGGCACCCCGTCCCCTCGCACCCTGTCGTATCGCCCGAGAGTCCCTCATGCTCAGCACCCACCCCCAGAGGTCCACGGCGGACCGCCGCGCCCAGGCGCTGGCGAACGCCGACCAGGCCGCGCGCGACCAGGCGCGGCGAGACCGTCGTACCCGCGTCGTCCTCGGGGCGGCCGCAGCGCTCGCCGTCCTCACCGTCGCGCTCGTCGTGTGGTTCGTGCTCGGACGCGGTGGCCCTCGGGTCGAGGGGATCAGCGAGCTGCCTGAGGGCGTCGACGCGCCCTCGGTCTCCGACGCCCACGGTGGCATCTCCTTCGGTGCGAGCGGCGAGGCCGGGTCGACCTCGGGCGAGGACGCCGTGCGCGTCGACGTCTACGTCGACTTCCTCTGCCCGGCGTGCGCCCAGCTCGAGGACGTCAACGGCACCGACCTCGAGAGTCTGCGGTCCGAGGGCTCGGCGACGGTGGTGCTCCACGCCATCAGCTTCCTCGACGCCAAGTCCGACGGCGGCAGCTATTCGACCCGTGCCGCGGCGGCCTTCGCCTACGTCGCCGACGAGGCCCCCGCCCAGGCCTACGACTTCCAGGCGGCGCTCTTCGACAGCCAGCCGACCGAGGGGTCTGCGGCGCTCAGCGACGAGCAGATCGAGAGCATCGCGGTCAGGGTGGGCGTGCCCGCAGACGTCGCCGAGGGCATCGACGGGGAGCGCTACAGGGACTTCGTCGGTGCGCTCACCCAGGTGGCCTTCGGCGACCCGGACCTCCTCGACGCCCAGGGCCGGTTCACGACGCCGACGATCCTCGTCGACGGCACGGTGTTCGAGGGCGACTGGAGCAGACCGGGTGAGCTGCGGGCTGCCGTCGAGGCCGCGGCCGCCGACTGACACGGGCCCTGACCGGTCCTGACCGGCACAGACCGACCTCGGTTTCCCTCCACGGGCCGAGCAGGTAGAGTGGCGCACCGCACGGGACCACCCGTGCATGCCGCCTTAGCTCAGCTGGTAGAGCATCCGCCTTGTAAGCGGAAGGTCGTCGGTTCGAACCCGACAGGCGGCTCCGTCGCTCGCTGCGACCCTGACCCGTCTCTCGCCTCGCACGACGCGACCCGACCCACCCCTCCAGACCTCTCCTGACGACCGTGCCGGTCCGGTAGCGTCTGTCTGAGCAGGCTGCGCGTCCAGCGTCCGTCCAGGATCGCGCCGTACTCTCCTCACGCCGACCCTCATCCGACGAATGGTTCCGAACTCATGGTCACCAAGCCCCCGCAGTCGCCCAAGGCAGACCGCCGTGAAGCTGCGCGCGCCCAGGCTCTCAAGCTCCAGCAGGAGCAGCTGCGCCGCGAGAAGCGCACGCGCATCACGATCTTGTCGTCGATCGTGGCAGGGCTCGTCGTCGTCGGGCTCATCGTCTGGCTGATCCTGCGCAGCGCGGGCCCGGACTTCACGGGCGCGAGCGAGATCCCCGCCGACGTCGCGCGTCCCGCGACGGCGACCGAGAACGGCGGCGTGACCTTCGGCGTCGACGGCGTGGCCGGGACCGACTCGGGCCCGGACGCCGTGAACGTGGACGTGTACCTCGACTACATGTGCCCCATCTGCGGTCAGTTCGAGGACACCAACTCCGAGGCCCTCGACCAGCTCCGTGAGGCCGGCGACATCACGCTGACCGTCCACGCGATCTCGATCCTCGACCGCGTGTCGCAGGGGTCCGCGTACTCGACCCGCTCCGCGCAGGCCTTCGCCTTCATCGCGGACCAGGCGCCGGAGCAGGCCCTCGACTTCAGCGAGGCGCTGTTCGCCCAGCAGCCCGCCGAGAACACCGCGGGTCTCTCGGACGAGCAGCTCGTCTCGATCGCGGAGAGCGTGGGTGTCCCGGCCGACATCGCGGCGAAGATCCCGGACCTCACCTTCAAGGAGTTCGTCGACGCGAAGACGCAGGTCGCCCTCGGCGACCCCGCGCTGAAGAACGACCAGGGCAGCTTCGGCACGCCGACCATCCTCATCAACGGCGAGCAGGTCACCTCGAACTGGACGGTCCCGGGCAACCTCACGACCGAGATCCAGGCCGCCAAGGGCTGATCGCCCCCTCGCACGCAGCACAGCAACGAGGACCCCGACCGTCACGGTCGGGGTCCTCGTTCGTGTGCTCAGGCGAAGGGTGTGAGCTCCGGGTACTTCGCCGTGCGGCTGTCCCCTGACGAGCGCCGGCGCAGGCGCCGCGACGCCCAGGGGCCGACGTGCTCGCGGAGCCAGTGCGCGTTCTCCCGCACCCACTCGATGCGCGGGACGGGCGGCAGCGGGGAGAGCGGGTCGTCCCACGCGGCGTCGTCGGGTGCCTGCCCGAGCCCGACGAGGGCAGCCTCGGCGACACGGCGGTGGCCGTCGGTCGTGAGGTGGATGCGGTCGTCGGCCCACATGCGCCAGTCGTGAAGCGACCGCATGCCCCACAGGTCGAGGACGTGCGCCCCGTGGCGCTGGGCGATCGACCAGAGGTGCGCGTTGAGGATGCCTGTGCGGCCACGGGTCATGCCCACGAGCGGGCTGTCCGAGGCGTCGAAGCCGGTGCCGAGCAGCACGTCGGCCCCGGTCTCGCGGATGCGGACCACGGCTTCCTCGATGCTGCGGGCGACCTGGTCGACGTCGACCGAGGGCCGCAAGATGTCGTTGCCACCCCCGATGAGGCTGACCAGGTCGGGCTTCATCTCGAGGGCGACGGGCAGCTGGTCGCCCAGGATCGACCGGATCTGCTTGCCGCGGATCGCGAGGTTCGCGTAGAGCAACGGGTCCTGGCCAGAGTCGATGCGCCTGTGCGAGAGCGACCTCGCCAGGAGGTCGGCCCAGCCGCGGCACTGTGCGGGGTCGGCGGGCTCGGCGTCCCAGAGACCCTCGGTGAAGGAGTCCCCGACGGCGACATAGCGCGCCCAGGGACCCGGCGCGGGCAGGTGCACGGTCCCTTCGGAGGGGTCGGTCGGTGCATCGGTCGCTGGGGCGGTGTCGTCGTGGTCCACCTGTCCATTCTGTACCTGGCCCCGGACAGGTGGATCCGCCAGGTCCCGGTCGTGCCTCTAGAAGAGTGCGTCGTCCGCCGACGGCAGCGACCAGTCGACAGGCGAGGCTCCCTGGGCCACCAGCAGCTCGTTGACGCGGGAGAAGGGTCTCGACCCGAAGAACCCGCGCCGGGCCGACAACGGGCTCGGGTGGGCGGACTCGACCACCGGGACGTCGCGCAGGGCCGGTCGCAGCGTCGCGGCGTCTCGTCCCCACAGGACGGCGACGAGCGGTCCGCCGCGCTCGACGAGGGCCTCGATGGCGCGGTCTGTCACCTGCTCCCACCCGGCGCGTCGGTGAGACCCCGCCTCGCCTGCGGCGACGGTGAGCACCCTGTTGCAGAGCATGACGCCCTGCGCCGACCACGCCGAGAGGTCGCCGTTCGCGGGGGTGGGGACCCCCACGTCGTCCCGGAGCTCGGTGACGATGTTGGCGAGGGACCGGGGGAGCGGGCGCACGTGGGGCTGGACCGAGAAGGACAGACCCATCGGGTGCCCGGGGGTCGGGTACGGGTCTTGCCCGACGACGAGGACCTTGACGGTGGCGAGCGGGTCTCGGAAGACGCGCAGCACGTCGGCGCGCGCCGGGAGCACGGAGCCGGGCGCTGCGTCGGCGAGGAGCTCGGCGTCGAGACGGTCGATGGTCTCGGCGACGGGGGCGAGCGCCTCGGCCCAGTCCGGGGCGACGTCGTCGAGCAGGCGGTGGCGGTCGGCCGAGGGGTGGGAGAAGAGTGCGTCTGCCATCTGGAGAGCCTCGCAGACAGGCCCGGGTCGGCGCACGCCGGAGCAGCCGGAGCCCTGCGCAGGACGAATGACACGGGTGTCATTCGCGCGTACGATCGGACGCGGTGAAGCCCTCGTCGCGTGGGGGACGCCGTGCTGCGAGCCCCGGCCCGCACCGCGTCGGTGATCCACGGCGTGCACCCAGGCGCGACAGCAGGCACGGCCGAGACGAGACCGAGGAGCAGACGATGATCGAAGCAGTCCCGAGCATCGACGAGGACACCCCGACGTCCTCCGACGACACCTCGCCGGAGCCCGCCCTCTCCGAGCGGGACGCCGCGGTCCTCGACTTCGAGAAGCAGTGGTGGAAGTACGCCGGGGCCAAGGAGCAGGCGGTCCGAGAGCTGTTCGACCTCTCGGCGACGCAGTACTACCAGGTGCTCAACACCCTCATCGACTCGCCCGCCGCGCTCGAGGCAGAGCCCATGCTCGTCAAGCGTCTGCGCCGCATGCGCGCGACCCGTCAGCGCGAGCGCACGCAGCGTCGCAGCCAGGTCTGACCAGGACCTGCACACCCGCCTGCCTGCCTCGGGGCCGCAGACCCGCTAGCCTTGCCCGGTGAGCAAGTACCCCGAAGACGAGTTCGACCGGACCGACGGGCTCGGCCTCCCCGCCGGCGTCCACAGGACCCCGCGGTCGGCCTGGAGCAAGACCGCCCCCTTCCTCGTCGTCGTCGTGCTGTGCGCGGCGCTCGCCGTCGCGGCGGTCTACGTGCTGTCCCGCACCCCCGGGTCGCCGCTCGACCAGAGCAGCGCGAGCCCGAGCGCGAGCGCGCCTGCCGAAGACCCGGCTGCTGAAGACCCGGCTGCGGCGGACCCCGCGGCCGAGGACCCCGCTGCTGAAGATCCGGCTGCCGAAGACCCCGCCGCTGAAGATCCCGCGGCGGACCCGGAGACCCCCGCCGAGCCCGAGGCGCCCGTGGCCGACACGTCCGTCGCCGTCCGGGTGCTCAACGCGACGGGCCGCTCGGGCGCCGCCGCCGGTGCAGCCGACACGCTGTCCGGGGCCGGCTGGTCCGACGTCTCGGCCGACAACTACACGGGCGACAGGCTCAACGCCTCGGTCGTCTGGTACCAGAGCGAAGACCTCGCCGACGAGGCGCAGGCTGTCGCAGACCTCCTGGGCATCCCGGCCAGCCAGGTCACCCTCGTCCCCGAGCTGCGCGGACCGCTGTCCGTGATCCTCGCCGGGTAGCACCGTGGACGCGTACGACGTCGTCGTGGTGGGGTCGGGGCCGAACGGCCTCGCCGCCGCGGTCACGCTCGCCCGGGCCGGCCTCGGCGTCCTCGTCCTCGAGGCGGAGACCGAGGCCGGGGGCGGCGCTCGCACGCAGGCGCTGCCCGGGTCGGGCACCGGGCTGCTGCACGACACCTGCTCGGCCGTGCACCCGATGGCGCTCGCGTCGCCGTTCTTCCGCGAGTTCGACCTCGCTGCACGCGGGGTCGAGCTCGTCGAGCCCGAGGTGCAGTTCGCGCACCCGCTGGACCATGGCGAGGCCGGCCTGGCCTACCGTGACGCCGCCCGGACCGCTGCTGGCCTCGGGGTCGACCGCGATGCGTGGCTCGGTCTTGTCGGCCGGCTCTCCGAGCACCCCGACGCGGTGGTCTCGGCCGGTCTCGGCGACCGCCGGAGCATCCCGGGCGAGATGCTCTCGAGCGTCGCAGGCTTCGTCGCGACGGCGCGCTTCGGGCTCGGTGTCCTCGAGCAGGGGACACCGCTGTGGGGTCGTCGGTTCCGGGGTGAGGTCGCCCCGGCGCTGCTCACGGGTGTCGCTGCGCACGCGATCGCGCCGCTGCCCACGCTGTCCGCCGCCGGGACTGCGCTCATGCTCGCGACCCTCGCGCACTCGCACGGCTGGCCGCTCCCTCGAGGCGGTTCGGGGGCGATCACCGCTGCGCTCGTCGCAGACCTCCTGGCCCACGGCGGTGAGCTGCGGACCGGCGTCCGTGCCGCCTCGACGGCCGACCTGCCGTCCGCACGGGCCTACGTCTTCGACACGACCCCACGGGCCGCCGCCGACATCCTCGGCGCGCGGCTGCCGGGGACGGCCGAGCGCGCGCTGCGCAGGTTCAGGTACGGCAACGCGGCCGCCAAGGTCGACTTCGTGCTGAGCGGTCCCGTGCCGTGGGCCAACGACGGTGTGTCTCGGGCGGGGACAGTGCACCTCGGGGGTTCACGACCTCAGCTGGTCGAGGCTGAGCGGGCTGTCGCCGCGGGGCGGCACGCTGAGCACCCGGTGACGCTCGTGAGCGACCCGGCTGTGCTCGACCCCGGCCGGGAGGTCGGCGGGCTTCGGCCCCTGTGGACCTACGCGCACGTGCCGGCAGGCTCGACCGTCGACCCGACCAAGGCCGTCACCGCGCAGATCGAACGCTTCGCGCCAGGGTTCCGTGACGTGGTCGTCTCTGCCCACCCCACCACCGCGTCGCGCATGTCCGAGCATGACGCGAACTACGTCGGCGGGGACATCGCGGCCGGGTCTGTGACCATGTGGCAGATGTTCGCCCGGCCGACCCCGCACGTCGACCCGTGGGCGACTGGAGCGCCCGGTGCCTATCTGTGCTCCGCCTCGACCCCGCCGGGGCCCGGGGTGCACGGGCTGGGTGGGTACTTCGCCGCGCGGCAGGTGCTGCGCCGGGAGTTCGGGACCAGGACCATGCCGAGCCTCGCGCCCGAGCGAGGCTGAACCTCTCGGTGGTGCGGGCCGGCGCCTGAGCGCGTGCGGGCCCCGATCTTGTCCGGGTCCGCGGTCTGTGGGATCGTCCTCGCCGCGCTGCGTCGGGCTGTCCGACGACCCTGCTGGTCGTGTCAGCCGCGACCGGCCTCGGCCTCGTCGAGCAGCACGAGGGTGAGCAGCACGTTCGCGCTGCTCCACGCGAGGGGTGCGAGCTGGGCAGGGGAGCCGTCGAAGAGCACCTTCTCGGGGATCGAGCCGAGCGTCGTGCGGTGGTCGTCGAGCCACGTCAGCCAGCGCACGGCGCCGGTCTCGTCGCCCAGGCCTGCTGAGGCGAGGGCGAAGACGCTCGTCGTGGGTGTCCACGAGATCCCGTCGCGCTTCCAGCTCGTGCCGGGCGCGAGCCCGCCTCCGGGGCGGGCCATCCGGATGGGGGCGGCATCCCAGGCGCTCAGGACCGCGCGGGGGACCTCGTCGGCCGTCACGGGCAAGAACGGCGGAAGCAGGAACGCGACGGCCGTGTCGACGCTCGACCCTCCGAGATAACGGCCGTAGCCGGGCGCGAACGCGTCGTGCACGACGTCGTCGAAGGTCTCGGCGACAGTCGCGACCTCCCGTGCCGCTCGGGCGTCCCCGAGGGCGTCGAGGGCCGGCGGCGACGCAGCGAGGGCCATGAGCAGCGGCGCGCTGGTCCCGAGGGTCTGCTTGGACGTCTCGACCTCCCAGTAGTCGGGGGACGGCGGGGGGAGCGCGGTGCCGTCGTCGGTCAGGTCGCGGATGTGCGCGAGGCTGCGCTCGAGCAACGGCTCGAGGTCGCGAGCCGCGCTGGCGCGCTCCTGGGGCGACTCGATCTCCGCGACCACAGTGGCCGCAGCCCACAGGGCCCACCCTGTCGCGTCGGTCTGGATGCCACGGTCGTCGGGTGGGCCGGAGCCGTCGGGCAGGTAGCGGGCCTCGAAGGAGCCGTCGGCCTCTTGCACCTGCTGGAGGAACATGACGACAGTGAGCGCGTCCTCGACGTGCCCCGTGCGGGCGAGCGCGACAGCCACGAAGGCGTTGTCGCGGGGCCAGGCGTAGCGCCAGTTCGGCGACCACCCGGCCACGACGGCGCCGTCGTCGAGGGTCAGCGCCCTGACGTCGAGGAGCGCGTCGACGGCCATGTCCTCGAAGTCTGTCCCGGCGCCCGGGACTGTGCCGGCGGCGAGCCAGTCGCGGGACTCCTGAGCCGCGTCCAGCTGGGGCTGCGTGGCTGCTCCGGGGCTCGCGACGGCGACGCGGCTGCCGGGCAGGAACTGCACGTCCGAGCCCGGGGGGATCGGGGTGCGGGTGCCGTCGGGGGCCACCGAGATGCCGGCCGAGGAGAGCGCGACCGTCGCGTTCCGCGGGGAGAAGGGCCAGACCTCGAGGGCCCGTCCCGTGCCGGTGACGACGACCGCTGCGACGAGCAGGAGCGCGAGCAGCGCGGCGCGCGGCCGGCGACGGACGTGCGCCGGGCTCGGGGAGGCGTCGTCGTCGGTCGCTGGCATCGGGTCCACTCTACGAGGACGTCTGGGCATGCTCGGGTGCCGACGCGGTGGTGCCGGCTCCGGGTTCCGCCGTCGGCGTACCGACCTGGGCACCGCGGCGCGCCGCCGCCCTTGCACTCTCGGGTCGAGAGTGCCAATAATTGCATTAGCACTCTCGCTAGGAGAGTGACAGAAGCATCGGTCGCTCGATGAGGCCCCGAGGCTACGGCGTGACATGAACGCCGCGGTCCGAGGTCGTCCGTCGCGGGCATCGTCCGACCACCACACGCCACCAGCGGAGGATCACACCCCAATGGCAAAGATCATTGCCTTCAACGAGGAGGCCCGTCGCGGCATGGAGCGTGGACTCAACGTCCTCGCCGACACCGTGAAGGTCACGCTCGGCCCCAAGGGTCGCAACGTCGTCCTCGACAAGAAGTGGGGCGCGCCCACCATCACGAACGATGGTGTGAGCATCGCCAAGGAGATCGACCTCGAGGACCCGTTCGAGCGCATCGGTGCTGAGCTCGTCAAGGAGGTCGCCAAGAAGACCGACGACGTCGCCGGCGACGGAACCACGACCGCCACCGTGCTCGCCCAGGCGCTCGTGCGCGAGGGCCTGCGCAACGTGGCTGCCGGCTCGAACCCGATCGCTCTCAAGCGCGGCATCGAGAAGGCCGTCGAGGCTGTCATCGCGCAGCTGCTCGTCGACGCCAAGGACATCGAGACCAAGGAAGAGATCGCGGCCACCGCTGCCATCTCGGCCGGCGACCCCGCGATCGGCGAGCTCATCGCCGAGGCGCTCGACAAGGTCGGCAAGGAAGGTGTCATCACCGTCGAGGAGTCGAACACCTTCGGCCTCGAGCTCGAGCTCACCGAGGGCATGCGCTTCGACAAGGGCTTCCTCGCCCGCTACTTCGAGACTGACGCAGAGCGCCAGGAAGCTGTCCTCGAAGACCCGTACGTCCTCATCGTCGAGTCGAAGATCTCGAACGTCAAGGACCTCCTGCCGCTGCTCGACCAGGTCATGAAGGCCGGTCGCTCGCTGCTCATCATCGCCGAGGACGTCGAGGGCGAGGCTCTTGCGACCCTCGTGCTCAACAAGATCCGTGGCACCTTCAAGTCCGTCGCCGTCAAGGCTCCGGGCTTCGGCGACCGCCGCAAGGCCATCCTCCAGGACATCGCGATCCTCACCGGTGGTCAGGTCATCTCCGAGACTGTCGGCCTCAAGCTCGAGACCGCCACGCTCGACCTGCTCGGCCAGGCCCGCAAGGTCGTCGTCACCAAGGACGAGACGACCATCGTCGAGGGCTCCGGCGACGTCGACCAGATCGCCGGTCGCGTCAAGCAGATCCGTTCCGAGATCGAGAAGTCGGACTCCGACTACGACCGCGAGAAGCTCCAGGAGCGCCTCGCGAAGCTCGCCGGAGGTGTCGCGGTCATCAAGGCCGGTGCCGCCACGGAGGTCGAGCTCAAGGAGCGCAAGCACCGCATCGAGGACGCCGTCCGCAACGCGAAGGCAGCCGTCGAAGAGGGCATCGTCGCCGGTGGTGGCGTCGCTCTCATCCAGGCTGGCAAGGTCGCCTTCGAGACCGCCGGTCTCCTCGACCTCGAGGGTGACGAGGCGACGGGTGCGAACATCGTCCGCGCCTCGATCGACGCTCCGCTCAAGCAGATCGCGATCAACGCCGGGCTCGAGGGTGGGGTCGTGGCCGAGAAGGTCCGCAACCTCCCCTCCGGCCAGGGCCTCAACGCCGCGACAGGCGTGTACGAGGACCTGCTCGCGGCTGGTGTGAACGACCCGGTCAAGGTGACCCGCTCTGCTCTGCAGAACGCCGCCTCGATCGCTGCGCTGTTCCTCACCACCGAGGCAGTCGTCGCGGACAAGCCCGAGAAGGCTCCGGCCATGCCGGGCGGCGACGGCGGCATGGGCGGCATGGACTTCTGATCCAGCCCGCCCGGGCCTAGCCCGAGCACTGCACCGCCGACGGGCGGGCTCCACCGGGACACGTCCCGGAGGGGTCCGCCCGTCGGCGTACCCGCTGGTGGTCACCTGCCCCGCGCCCGCACCACCCTGCCCCTCGCCGCACGACCGCACCACCCCGCCCGCCCCGCGCCCTGCCCGCCCCCGCGCCCCGCCCCGCCCCGCCCCGCTCCGCGCGAGGTCGTACGGTTGCCCGCGAAGTCGTACGGACACGCCAGATTCGCGCTTCTGGGAGCTGGACCGGCGTGTCCGTACGACCTCGGCGCACGAGGTGCGACCTCGGCGCACGAGGTGCGACCTCGGCGCAGTGGGTGCGACGTCACGCACGGGGGTAGGGCCTCGGGACAGGGGTGCGACGTCGTGCACCGAGGTGCGACGACCTGGACGGGGCTGTCAGGTGCCGAGGACGCCGAAGCTGCTCTGGATGGCGACGGCTGCGGCGCCACGAGCCCAGGGGACGAAGCCGCTGTCGTCGACGACGAGGTCGACGGGGCTGCCCTCGGGGTCGCGGTCTGCGGCGATGGCGGCGTCGAGCTCCGGGCCGAGGCTCTCGACCAGGCCGACTCCTTCGCCCGCCAGCACGACGGTGCTCACGAGCGCGATGTTGGTGATGGCGGCCAGCAGCCGGCCGAGCGACCGCACGGCGGCCTCGGTCACGGCCCGTGCGACAGGGTGGTGCGCGGCGGCCATCTCGAGGACCTCGTCGTAGGTGACGGCGCGTCCGAGGGCCACCGAGACCTGGGCGCAGATGCTCCCCGTGGTGAGCATCGCCGTCGAGCAGCCGCGGTGGCCGTCCA
>Ga0308165_1003172_pt1 | contig 18076 bp, 19 predicted proteins | sample PhyWR2_FD_201032 | JGI IMG/M metagenome (GOLD analysis project Ga0308165, IMG submission 201032) | Phyllosphere microbial communities from UC Gill Tract Community Farm, Albany, California, United States - DLSLW.R2 | ecosystem: Host-associated > Plants > Phyllosphere > Unclassified | place: USA...
CACGCAGCCATCGTTGAAATTTTTACCCTAAAAGACGCTTACTGCCGCTACACCACCATTCAAAACTGGTCAGACAACGTCTACAACCTAGTAACCAAACGGGCCAAAGCCTTAGAAGGTGCTACCGTTGAATGGATCGATGGCAACCTAGGTGCCAAAACAACCATGAAATACCCAAGTGTTTATCTTGATGGCAAAGGCGCACGGGGCACGATGCTTTCCATTGCCTTTGCAGGTGCCAACCAAATCCAAGATACTGGTGCAAAAATGATCCATAACGCACCAAACACCTCCAGCTCCATCGTCTCAAAATCAATTTCTAAAGATGGCGGTGCAGTAAACTACCGTGGACAAGTCACCTTCGGCAAGAAGAGCGCAGGCTCTATCTCCCATATCGAGTGTGACACCATCATCATGGATGACCTATCGAAATCCGATACCATCCCATTCAATGAGATCCACAACAGCCAAGTGTCCCTAGAACACGAAGCCAAAGTCTCCAAAATATCAGAAGAACAACTGTACTACCTAATGAGCCGCGGCCTCTCCGAAAGCGAAGCAACTGAAATGATCGTCATGGGATTCGTCGAACCATTCACCAAAGAATTACCGATGGAATACGCAGTCGAATTGAACCGGTTGATTAGTTATGAGATGGAAGGGTCTGTGGGGTAATTGAATTGATTAAGCTAGAAATGCCTATTTGCAGGTGTTTCTGGCTTTTTTTATTTTGGGTGTGTATAAAGTAACACCATTTGGATATAAATTTTTAGAGAGATTTAACTAGTATGCAGTTATTTTTGCATTGTTAAGCCTAAATAAAATAATTAGTAGCGCCCAATTTTGAAAGTATACGTTTGCTGACTATATGAATGATAAAGGTAAAGAGACAAAACTATGGTATGTTACAAAAGATGATTTTGGAAAAGATACAGCAATTGAGTCTGTTTTAGTATTTGATAAGGATAATAAAATTAGCAGATATAAGAATACTAAGTTAACTATCGGCGAAGTCTCTAAGATGACAGATGAAGAGATATTAGAAAAAGTTAAGCAAGATGAATTTGATTATCAATCAGCTAGAATTCAAGGTGTACGAGAAGATATTGCAATGGCGGAGGAGCTGTTAGAGAAAAGCGACAGTTCCATAGTAAAATCAGGAAAAGAATTCCTATCCAAGATGAAATCAGATAATAATTTGAACCCAATTGATATCGAACCATCAGATTTTTATTTCAATATTATCACTGATTCATCAGGAAATCAGACGGAGAAGGAAGAGTTTTCATTTATTATTCATGAAGTGAGTTACCCTGATTCTAGTTATACAGGATTATATAATGTGGAAGGAGATTTGTATGCGATTGGGGACAATTATGTAAATGATGAGACAATCAATGAGGCAATCTCCAACAAAGAATATCAAATGCGTACAGTGCAAAATGAGGTAACTTATGAAATTACGGCTCCGACTGTAGTACGAGCGCCACAAGTTTATAAAAGTACGTATAATTATTTTCCTATTGAGCCTCTGGGATGGTCTATAGCCTTCAGAACAAAAGATTTAGTATCACTTCAATTTGATCAACCAGATACGGATATTGAGAATATTACCATTGATGAATAGTCTTTTGCTCCTCATTTTTTATGAATGAGGATTTTTTGTTTATTTTTACTACAAGAAAACGTATTTTTTAAAATTATTGAAAATATTCCTCGATTTTTATTCGAAACGTTAGAAAATGGACAATGTGACTAAAAAAGTATGGTATCATAAGTGAAAACGCTCACTAAGGGGGGGCATTATGCTTTATTTAACTGTTCCATTTGAACAAAAAGAGTTGGCTAAACAATTAGGTGCGAAGTGGGATCCAAAAGAAAAAAAGTGGTATGTTGAAAATCAAAATGACTATGCAAAGTTCAAAGAGTGGGTTGATGGATGTATTATCGTCAAAGACAACTTTTTAATTGTTGAAGGTCAACAGTCGTGTTGGAAGTGTCATAAAAATACGAAGGTTTATGCTGTAGGAGCTTTATCAGATAATATTATCGATTTAGACAGACCAACAGTCTCAGTTCAAAAAGATACTGGTTATGATCTCCAGTTATGGGCATTAAATGATGAAATTCCTAAAAAAATAAGAGAAGAACTTTCGACGAAGTTTGGATGTAAATTTAAATACTCCTACACAGAAAAGAGAAGCTACTTTGCTAATGTTTGTTCTCATTGTGACAGCTTACAGGGAAATTTCTTTTTGTATAATGAACCAGATAGTCCGTTTGGATATATGAATGACAGCGAATTGACACTATATAAGTATGACATGAAGGAAGATGTGGGCTCTTGGTTGATGTTGGATAGGAGCATTTCACCAGATTATTTTTATTTGAGACGATGTAGTTATGCAATCTAAATTTAGATTTGGTTGTTTTATATATTGAAAAAATAGTTTTTATGAGAAATAATGGAATAAGAAAATAAATTTTTGATTACAAGATATATCACAAATTAATTGATAGGAACTTTTCTTATCTTAGTCGAAATGTGATATTTTCTGTGATATAGTTCGAATCTATAAAAGTAAGAATTACAATGAGTATCTTATATCATATGCTTGTAAAATTTTTTTATAAGTGGACTTTATATAATAAACTAGACAATAAATTAGGGAAAAGCGATTGGAATGTCAAGGCTTTTTTTGATAAAAAGATAAACATATGATGTAATAACTCGAGATTATTATGAAGCGAATATGGTTTGTCGTCATAAGTATATTAGTTTTACGAGCTAAAGCACTCAAACTAATTTCTTCTGATGAGTTTGTAAAGCTTCAAAAACAAATTAATTATCGGAAATGGATAAAAATGAACTATATGATGATACTACGCAAGCTATGCGATCAGTGGCATTAAAGCACTCACTGGATCTTTTATTAGATAACGATATTATCAATCGAGAAGCTATATCAAGCGAAATATTTAGGAAATATGGTGTTTTTTTGTCCAATGAGATTATAGAAAAAATTTGTGGTCTAGAAAAAGGTTATTTAGTAAACTCTGCTGGCGATGGAGTGAAAATGGATCTTAAGACTGAAAAATAAATTATAATTTTAGGAAGTGACTTGATAATTTCAGATGCTATCAAATTGCTTTCTAAAATATTAAAGGAGCTATTTGAATGGAAAGAATATTTGTTTGGGAAGCAGATTATGGAGTTAGAAACCATCTACTTCCAGTATTAGGAACATTGTTAGATGAACAAGACGCGACTTCACTTCAAATGTTGGGTGTGTTTGTCAATAACGTTCCTTATAATCTTGAATTCTATATTGTGTTGAGTTATGATCAACCAAAGGAATATCATGTTGATAAAATGATTGAATTATTGAAAGATGCTAAATTGAAATACAGGTCAGATTTGACTTTCGAGCAAATTTTTCTTGAGATGGGGAAAAGGCGTTTTAACTCAATGACATTTATAAATTCTGAACAATTAAATTCGCATTTTGACAGTTTTTTTGACTATCCTGAAAAAAGAGTATTTATTGAGAACGGATACAACTGTTTAGATCCAATTTCAGAAAAGTCTCCAGTTTTTTTAAGTCATCAAGAGGATAGTAAGGAGGATATAAGAGAGTTAATTCCGTTCTTAAATGCTGCAAATTTACCTGTATGGTTTGATGAGATATCTATTGATTATGGTAAATCTTTAACTAAAGAAATACAGATGGCTATAAAAAATTCTGGAGCTGTTATTTTTTGGATTACTAAAAAATTTTTAAATTCAGGGTGGTGTGATGCTGAATTACAGAATTTTTTGCAAAAATATGTTAATAAACCTAAAGAAGTTCTTATAATACCTATTATCCATAAAGAAGTAGATTTAGAAGATTTTGAGAATGTCTTTTTGACCAATTTGAAATATTACAAAATAAAAGATACAGACAGTATTGAAAAAATTGCAAATGAGATTGTCCCATCTATGAGAAATTTTTTTAAAATAAATAGTTAAATTGGGTATTGGAAGATTAATATTTATCTTTGTAGTAAGCATTGGATAGGAAAGATAATATGTTTAGAAGATATAATCTAGAACTAGCTAGTACTCAAACACAGGCTTTCTAAGTGTTAGTAACGATGAGATGCAGGCGTTTGAAAAAAGAATGCTGCATTTGAACAAACCTTGAAAAGTAATATAACTAATCAAATTACTTTACCTAGAACAGAAAAAAATCTAATTGATGGTTCTAAGCTAATCAACGACTGGTTTCCAAGTTACAAAGCTGATGTTTTTATTTCTCATTCACATAATGATTCAAGAACTGCTAAAAGATTGGCAATTTGGCTGAAAAAAGAATTTGGATTGACGACATTTTTAGACTCTATCGTTTGGGGTAGTGCCAATGATCTTCTAAAAAAATTGATAATGAATATAGTGTGCTAAACAAAAAAGACGGAAAAACAATTTATAATTATGATATACAAAATTTTACAGCCAGTCATGTTCATATGATGCTTTCAACCACTCTAAATGATATTGTTCATTCCACAGAGTGTGTTATCTTTTTAAATACTCCAGAATCATTATCAATAAATGAAGTACGGAATCAAAAAACGAACTCGCCTTGGATATACAATGAATTGAAAATAGCTTCAATAGTTGAAAAGATATATCCGAGAAAACATTTATTAGGAGAACAAATTATGAAAAGAGAAAACAACTTCTCAAAAAAAGTACAAAATAGCTTAGAGATACTTTATCCTATTAGTAACCAATTAGCTGGATTTGAAAGTTTAGATTCTAACGGTCTTCAAAAGTGGGTAGTAAATAAGTCTATGTGGGAAGCAAACTTCCATCCTTTAGATATTTTATATTCTGGTGTTGGAATATGAGGAGTATATTGATTAATAATAAAGTAAAACTATTGGATAAAAGGGTTAGAAACGAATTTGGGAAATTTATTTCTGTAATCGGAACAATTTTTTCTTTTGGACTTATTTTTTTTGAAATTCCAAGTGAATATAAAGTTTGTGCAAGTGTGTTATTTGGAATAAGTATGGTTATTGTGTACTTCTCAATATGGAGATACGCAAATAGACAGACAAGTGTGGAATTAAAAATAAATGGATCGTCAATTCAAATTAAGACGGGTAATATTTTTGATCAAGATGGCTTTAAAGTAATTCCTTTTAACGAATTTTTTGATACACAAGTGGATGATAGAATAATTAATAGATTATCGTTAAACGGTCAATTTATAGAGAACTACGTTGATGATATTGAAGAATTAAATGAGAGAATTAGGTTGGATAGTGATTTAAATGACTCATGTAATATTATAGAAACAGATGTTACAAGAGGAGGCAATAAAATTAGATACAAGTTAGGAAGTATATTCGTAACAGGTGAGTTTCTTTTAACTGCTTTATCTAGATTTTCAAAAAAGAACGAAGCATATTTAAATATTCATGAATATGTGAATTTTTTAATTTATTTTTGGGATGAAATAAATAGAGTCTATGCTCAAAAATCTGTTTCCGTACCTATTTTTGGTTCAGGAATCACAAGATTTAAGAATGGTTTTGAGTCTATTGACGAAAATGAATTATTATCAATAATGATATGGACTTTTAAAATAAGCAAAATGAAATTTGCTTATCCTGCAAAGCTATCAATTATTGTACATGAAGATAAGATAGATAAAATAAATGTTTTTTCTTTAAAGGAGGAAGAAGACTAATGGTATACCGTAATAAAACATATGTAGCATTTGATGGTGATAATGATATTAGATATTACAATTTAATGAAAGCTTGGCGGCAAAGGGACAATACTACTTTTAATTTTTATGACGCACATGATATAAATACTGCTAGGGATAGTAGTATTGAGGAATCTATAAAGAGACAACTTAGAGTAAGAATGGCAAATAGTAAAGTATTTGTCTTGTTGATTGGAGATAAAACAAGATTTCTACACAAATTTGTAAAATGGGAGATTGAAACTGCCAAAAGATTAAAACTACCTATTATTTGTGTTAACTTGAATAATAGTAGAGTAAAGGATAATCTTTGTCCAGCAGCATTAAACGATACCCTAGCTATATTTGTTCCATTCGAAAAAAAAATAGTACAATATGCATTAGAAAATTGGAGTTCTTCTCACGAAACATATCTAAAGCAGGGGAAAAATAGTCATTATTACTATAAAAACTCAGTTTATGACAGTATTTAATAGGTTCAAACTAACACCCAAACTAGCACCAATCCCGAAAAATCATCAGAATTTCATGGTACCGTCTAAAACAACGAATGTTGATCTAACAGCATTTAGAAGCTATTGAAACTTGTAGAAAAAACCACCTTGTTACTGGAAGGGTCTGTGGGGTAACCATATAGTACGAACTTCAAATGTTGATATACCAGCATTTGAAGTTTTTTTATTTATTGATTTTAGTCAGTTTCATGGGACTGAAGAATCAATTCTGATTCATCTGTCCCATGAATTATAGAGTCATTTCTATCGGTCCTAAGTTTATAAACGCTGAGAGACACTTAGCTTGATTCCTATCAATTAGTACTAAAAATTCAGTATAATTTCAGTTATTCCTTATAGACTTTCTAGCTTATCATCTATTATTTTTATTCTATTATTTTCCATTATTTTAAAGAATGGATAGTAAATAAAAATGCTGACCAAGATAAGTACGAAGCAGAAAATAATATTACGCCAATCCATACTAGAAAGATAGGCTTGCGCAAAGAAAGGTGTGAATGAGGGATCAATTATAAATCCTAATCCAATCCATCCAAATTGCTGAGCAAAATAAGTTAATAATAAAGAGACAATAGGTGTAAATAAAAATGGAATTGCTAAAATAGGATTGAAGACGATTGGTAATCCAAAGATGACTGGTTCATTGATGGAGCAGATTCCAGGGATTAATGATAATTTTCCTATCGTACGATATTCTGGAACTCTACTTCGCATCATTAGTAACACTAATCCCAAGGTTCCACCAGCTCCGCCAAGAACGGAAACACGGAACATTTGAAGATTCATCAAGTGGGTCATCGTCTCATTATTTGTCATTTGTTCAGCATTTAAGCCAGTTTGGGCGATTCCTAACGTGAAGACGATTGGGAAGATAATTGAGGAGCCGTTAATACCAAACATCCACAAGATATTCCCTAAAGTTACAATAAATAAAAAACCTCCTAAACTGCCAGCAATGTTTGTTGCAGGCGTTAGTAATTGCATTATTGCTTCTGGGAAAATTGTATTTGTTGTCGATAAGACAATTAGATTGGCGCCATAAAAAATAATGATGTTAGTAAGTAGTGGCACCAACATATTGATAAAGGTTGCGACCATTGGTGGGACAGTATCTGGAAGTTTCAGCTTGATATTTTTTATTTCAAAAGTGCGCTTCACCTCTACGACAAGTAAACCGATGATAATTGCAACGAAAAGGCCATTCGTACCTAAAAAATCTAGTGAAATCATTCCATCTTTCACAGGAGTGCAAACCGTTAGAAAAATGACTACTGCGATCATTCCGTTCATGGATGCATTGAATTTATATTCATGAGCAAGTGAGAAGGCAATACCAAAAACACTGATCAAACCGATGATACCCATCGTCAAATTATAAGGCGCAGTAATTACATCATAATTTGCTACTGCAAAATATTTCCAACCGGCCATGAATTGCATGAAGTAATTTGCTGTTTCTGGGTTGTAACGGTCAATATTTATAGGTGGATTGGCAAAAATCAGAAAAAAAGAACCGATAACAATAAAAGGCAGACTGAACATCATCCCACTGGATATAGCTTTCAAATGACGTTGATTTCCAATTTTAGCTGCTAATGGACTCAGTATTTCATTAAGCTTTATGACAAGTGCAGAATTTTCCATACTATTTCCTCCTATACTTGCCAAGGGTTGAAAGCAAAAGCACTTGGCACGACACGTTCTGGATCATATTTCTCAATTATTTTTTCATATTGTTCTTTGTAATTATTATCAATATCGGCTTGAGGAATTACTTTACTTGCTTCATATAAAAAATGTTCGGACCCTCGCCCCATTTCTTGCCCACGAGTGGTGTGTTTATCCAAAGCAATATCTGGTATTTCTGGAATATAGCCCATAGCGAAGCTCTTTATAACGATATTTTTGAGTAAATCGGATGAACGATCCTTTTCAGAATCACATAAGTAACGTATTGCATGGAAGAAATACATTGCACGGTCTGATTCATTATACTGGAATTCTCTACGCATCACGTTCAAATTATTAATCATGATGGCAGCTAAAGGATTACCCATTCCTACATCTTCTACACTAATTGCCAATAAGCGTCGCCATAATTTTTCTTCAAATTGTGGCGAGGTAATGTACATTTCATATGCAAACTCGCAAGCATCTTTTTCCTTTCCACGGCGAATCGATTTCTGTAGTGCAGAAATAACTTCATCTCCTCGCAGCCCGTTACGTGTGGTCATCTTTGCCCATGGATCTTGAATGAATTTACTTTCTGTCATGATATAATACTCCTAACTAAAAATTTGAGGTGGATCTTATGGATATTGAAATGCTTATCGACAAATATCAGTTGAACAATTCAGAAGCTGATGTCTTAAGATTTATGTGGAAAAATCGTCAGTCATTAAAAAACTTAGGTATTCGAGATGTTGCCAAAGCTTCTTATGTTTCTACTGCTACAATTATACAAATGGCTAAAAAAATTGGCTTTACAGGATATAGTGAATTAGTCTTTTCGGTAGGCAATCAGCGGCACAGTATGACCTTGCCTAAAATCTGTTCAGACAAAGAAAAAGAGACATTTATTCGTCTGATGTCTGATTACCAAGATAGACGAATGATGATCCTTGGATCAGGATTTTCTCAAAATATAGCAAATTATTTTTCTGAAGCTCTTAATCTACATGGTTTCCGTGCGACTGCCAATAGTCATCTTGAATTCTTGAGAGAAAATGTTCAAAGCGATATCCTGCTTTTTATTATCTCAAATTCAGGGGATACGGTTCGCTTAGCTGAATTAGCTAAAGTTGCGAACGATCATCATATTGATTTGATTGCTTTTGTTGGTGAAAAGAATTCAAAGATAGGTAACTTGGCGACATTAACAATCAGTACTGAAACATATACACCGAAAAGAATATCAGATTATCAACCCAATCTTTTTTTTGGAACAACATTAAATCAATTTGAAATCTTACTGAGTGAAGCATTATTAGCTATTTTTAGCTAGAAGAACGATGTGGCCACTGTTTCTTCATTCATTAGTATAAATGGTTTCAAAACGAATGTAAGGGTTCTCTCGATATTAAAAACATGTTTTGAAATTTAAAAACTTGTTTAAAAATCATACTCTCAGCTTTTAAATCAGCAAAGCTTCATTTTATTGTTCTCGCTAGTTTTAATCATTATTCGTATTTTATTTATAAGATAAGTGAAGTAGTTTGAAATAAAATGAAATTTTTTTTTGTTAAGAAAGGAACCCTAAGTGCTATGTAAGTGAAATAGAAATATTTCTATACATTTTTTGTTCTAACTGTTCATTAAAATATTTATAAAAGAGCGATTGGTTTATCTTTTTTGAATAAATGAGAATCAATATAATTGATTGAGCAATTCTTGTCACTCTCAATAATTATTCAAAAAAATAAATTCACCCTTGATACCGGTTTCATAGTATGCTAAACTGTGTCCATAAGTGATAGGGTGCTACTATTAAATTAGGCACGACCGAAGAAAGGTTTCTTTCTTTGGTCGTTTTTTATTGTTTGAAAACAACTCGATAGTTTCAGAAAAATAGTTATTCTAATTTTGAAGAACTATGCGGAAAGGGGGACAATCAATGTTTGTGGTAAAAAAACTGAATCATAATGCCGTTTTGATTGATGATGATGGAGTTGAAAAAATAGCAATGGGGAAAGGTCTTGGGTTTTCAGCGGTAGTCAATCAGCCATTTGATCCAGTGTTTGCAGATAAAATTTTCACATTGGATTCAAAAGAAAAAACAAAGCGATTTAGTGAGATCGCTGCACAAATCCCGATTGAATTTATTGAGTTTACTGAAGAGATGATTCAACTGATTTCCACTAGGATCAGCTCTCCATTAGATTCCAATATCTATATTACATTGACAGATCATATGTATTTTGCCGTTCAAAGAAAAAGAGAAGACAGTCATGTAACTGCCATTATGCTGCCAGAAATGAAACTTCTTTATCCAACCGAATATGATACAGCTGTCGAGGTAGTTGAACGGATCAATCACCAGTATCAAACGGAATTGGGTGCAAATGAGGTCGGATTTATCACGATGCACATTATAAATGCGGAATTAGGTGAGCCCAATAGCTTGAACAGTTTGAAAATATTAGAAATGACGACAACGATCTTGAGCTATTTAGAAAAATCTTATTTAGAAAACTTTGATAAAGAATCACTGACATATCATCGCTTAATGATCCATATCAAGTTCTTGGTCAAGCGTTTGATTTATAACGAAGCCTCTCCAGAAGAAAATTTTGGCTTTTTTACGGAAACTTTTAAGAGCAGCGAAGCATACCAAGCAGCTTTAAAAATCAAGGAAATCATAGAAAACCAGTTTCAACTGGCAGTTCAAGAGAATGAAGTTATTTATTTAGCCATTCATTTAGCACGTATCTATTAAATAAGTGAATCCGGGCGTAACTAGTTGGTAGGCGCAACCGAATGAAACATAGCACACAAGCTATGCTCATTTGGTTGCGCTTTTTTAGCGGAAAAAGAAAGGAAGAATGAAATGGGAAAAGTAATTTTTAATTCGGATGATTTTGGTTACAGCTATGGTGTTAACTATGGCATTTTAGATGCCTACCAGCGAGGGATCCTCACCTCGACAACATTGATGGCAAACATGCCTGGTTTTGAACATGCAGTGAAACTAAAAAAGGAGGTGCCGGGTCTAGGAGTAGGGGTTCATTTGACCCTAACATGCGGAAAACCACTTTTGGAAAACGTTGATAGTCTAACAGAAGGTGGCCGATTTAGACCGTTGAAGTTTTATCAGCAACCATTTGCTATTGACCAAGATCAGCTCTATCAAGAATGGAATGCTCAGATTCAAAAAGTATATCGAGCTGGGATCTTGCCTACGCACTTAGACAGCCATCACCATACGCATTCTTTTGGCAGCAATCAGGAAGTAGTGATTGCTTTAGCCAAAAAATATGATTTGCCCGTCAGAGGAAACTTTGAGCGAAGTGAAGAAGTGCGGCATGTCGATTATTTTGAGCTGTATTTTGATGACGTGGGAGAAAAAGAGGTGAAAAAAAGACAAATTAGTACGTCTATTGAAGCCTATTTGAAGGATTTGTATAAAAAGCTTCAAGGGAACCAAACGATCGAAGTCATGTGTCATACTGCTTATTTGGATCAGGAGTTATTAGAGGGGTCGAGTTTCATTTATCCTCGTGTGAAGCAGGTTGAATTTTTGATTCATTCGTCGTTTGCTCAGAAAGTAAAGAAAGATCCGTCGATTGAATTAACTACTTACAAAACAATTTAATATAGGAGGAATGTAATAATGACGAATTTTAAAGCAAATGTACAAAAGTTAGGGCGGGCAATGCTGTTGCCAGTTGCAGCAATGCCGCTAGCAGGATTGATCATGCGGCTATCAGCTGACGACATGTTGAATATTCCCGTTTTGGGAGCGGCCGGCAATGCAGTTTTCGGCAATTTGGATATCCTGTTTGCGATTGGGGTCGCAATTGGTTTTGCTAAAACCAAAGACAAAGGAATACCAGCACTTACTGGTTTCTTAGCAATAGCTACCTTGAAAAAAGGGTTGGAGATTATGAATCCAGCAGTAAGTATGGGTATTTTTGGGGGCATCATTTCCGGACTGATTGCCGCTTGGACTTATAACCGCTTTAAGGAACAAAAATTACCGATGGTTTTCTCTTATTTTGCGGGTGAAAAATTTCCTTTGACGATGGTCATGATTTTACAGACGATCTCAGCGGTTGTTTTCGGTTTGGTTTGGCCGATCATACAAATGGGTATCGACAATTTTGCCAAAATGCTGGTTGACATGGGGGCACTCGGTGTTGGGATTTTTATGTTTTTAAATCGATTGTTGATTCCCTTTGGCTTGCATCACGTTTTGAACACCTATGTATATTACGATTTAGGAAGCTATACTTCACCTAGCGGGGAAGTTTTCCGAGGAGAAATGACACGCTTTATTAATGGCGATCCGCAGGCAGGATTGTTTTTATCAGGATTTTTTGTGGTGATGATGTTTGGAATACCAGCTATCTGTTTAGCGATTTACAAAGCAGCGTATAAAGAAAACAAAGAGATGGTTAAAGGAATCATGGGAAGCGGTGCTGCCACATCGTTTATTGCCAATATTACAGAGCCTGTTGAATTCAGCTTTATGTTTCTCTCACCTATGCTGTATGTGATCCATGCCTTTTTTGCTGGGCTAGCAGGGATCGTCTGTTATTTGTTTAATATACGAATTGGTTTCACTTTCGGAGCATGTATTGTAGATTATCTTATTAATTTCCGTATCGCGACGAATGCTATTCTGATCCTTCCAATTGGGCTCGTCTTTTTCGCCTTGTATTACTTTACCTTTTATTATTTGATTAAAGCGAGAAATATCCAGACATTGGGCCGAGAAACTGCGACAGAATTTGGGGAAGAAATATCTCCAGAGGAAACAGAGTTGGGATTGGCGAGCAAAAATTATGAATACATGGCAAAAAAAATGCTCCAAGCGTTTGGCGGGAAAAACAATATTTTGGATGCATACAGCTGCAACACACGCTTGCGTGTTGAAGTTGCTGATTCTTCATTAGTAGAGGAACAACGAATCAAGCAATTAGGCGTGAGCGGGATTATCAAGCCAACTGAAAAAAACTATCAAGTGATCATTGGGTTAGAAGTGACATATGTAATGGCTGAATTTGATAAATTATTGGAACAATAGAAAGGAAGAAAATAGGATGAAAAAACAAATCATTACCATCGCTGGAGGCGGAAGTACTTATACACCAGGAATTGTTCAGGCTATTTTAAATAATGCACAACGTTTACCGTTAGCTGAAATCCGTTTGTATGATATTGATGCAGAACGAAATGCAGATATGTACTTGATTATTCAGTTTATGTTGAAAAAAGAGGGCTTTTCAGATGTCCAGATCATTTCAACAGAAGATCCTAAGCATGCGTTTACTGGCTGTGACTTTGTATTCTCGCAGATTCGTGTTGGCGGAATGAAAATGAGAGAAAAAGACGAAAAAATCCCCTTGAATCATGGGCTAGTTGGACAAGAAACGTGTGGATTAGGCGGTTTTGCGTACGGCATGCGTTCAATGAAAGGATTGCTAGAGATCGTCGGTTATGTGCAAGATTATGCATCTGAAGCATGGATCTTGAATTATACAAATCCAGAATCGATCGTCTCTGAAGCGGTTCGCAGAACGTACCCAAATGCAAAAATGATCAATGCATGCGACATGACCATCTCGATCGAAGAAACGATTGCCGTCAACTATGGTTACAACCGTGAAAATTGGATACCGACATATTATGGGTTAAATCATTTTGGCTGGTATACCTCTATCTATGATAAAGAGCTAAAACGAGAAATCATGCCGGAAATTATTGAAAAGCTGACAGCACAAGAAATGCAGGTTGCTGACTTTAATGCAGGGGATAAAACTTGGCAAGAAGCGTTTCAAATGATGTCAGTCATCACGAGAAATTTTCCAAACAATATCCCTAACAATTACTTAGAGTATTATTTGTATCCAGATATGGTTGTAGAGCATACAGACAAAAAATATACGCGAGCAAATATGGTGATGGATGGCCGTGAGAAAAATACCAAAGAAATGGCAGATAAAATCCGACGCGGAGAGAAAGAAGATGTCTTAAATTTTAACTTTGGTGAGCATGGACAATACATTGTGGATATGGCGACATCTTTATTAAATGATGAACGGCGCCGATTTATGCTGATCGTGCCCAATCAAGGAGCAATTCCTAATCTGCGTTCGGATGCCGTAGTTGAGGTGCCTGCTTACGTGGGAGCAACGGGAGTGGAGCCGATTGCACTGAGAGAACCGATTTGTGACTTTCACAAGGGATTAATGGAGGCGCAAGTGGCTGCTGAAAAACTCCTTGTTGATGCTTACTTTGAAGGGTCTTATCAAAAAGCATTGCAGGCATTCACATTGAATCAGACTGTTCCGAATGCGCGAGTGGCTAAAAAAATCTTAGATGAAATGATTGAGGCAAATAAAGAATATTGGCCTGAATTAAAGTAGAGGTGATGGAACGTGCTCTTTTTTAAAGAAAAAAAAGTGTTGAGAGCTGTGGCAAAAGGTCAAATTATTCCTTTGGCAGCTGTAAAAGACCAAGTGTTTTCCTCGAAAATGATGGGGGAGGGCTATGCAATCATCGATCATGACGGTCATGTCTATTCTCCCGTTGAAGGAACGATCGAAAATATTTTTCCAACGTATCATGCAATAACAATTGGCAGTAAATCAGGAGAGAAAGTTTTGATCCATATGGGGATTGATACGGTTGAACTAAAAGGGGCACCTTTTTCTATTCACGTCACCATCGGTCAGAAAGTGCCTTGTGGTACTTTATTAGCTGAGATGGATTTGCAACAACTGGTTGAAGCAAAAAAAGATGCAGCTATCATCGTTGTTTCACCTGACCTGTCGAAAGGAAAACTGCTGAAAACAAATCAACAAGTATCGATACAAGACGATTGCTATCAATTTTAAAAACGCAAGAAAAGGCTGAGGTTTTCGCTCAGTCTTTTCTTAAGCGTATATTATAGGAGAAATGATGATATTCTTTTATTTTTTACCAGCGATAGGATGGGGTGTCATGCCGCTTATTGCGAAGCTGACTCGAGCCAAACCAATTAATCAGTTAGTTGGAACGACAACTGCTGCTGTGTCAGTCAGCTTATTGTTTACTTTTCTTATAAAACCAGAATTTACAAATATTTCCGTCATGATCGCATTTATTTCTGGATGTTTTTGGGCGATTGGACAATACTTCCAATTTTACTCGTTTCAATTTTTACCGGTATCAGAAGCAATGCCTATTTCTAATGGTACTCAACTAATAGGGACAACCTTTGTTGCCGCCTTCTTTTTCCAAGAGTGGACAAATGTTTCCATGTGGCTGATTGGCAGTGGAGGAATATTGCTGATTGTACTTGGTATATGGCTGACGTCATGGAAAGAAAAACAAACATTAGAGAATCAAAAGCGGACAAACCGAAAAGCAGTTGCCTATTTGTCGCTTTCCTCTGCGGCTTTAACCGTATATATAGTTTTGCCGCAGGCATTTCAAGTAAGCGGCTCAGGTATATTATTTCCGCAAGCAATAGGTATGTGGAGTGCATCAGCTGTTTTTGCTTTTTTTAAACAAAGAGAAATTGATTGGCAACAAATCAGAAAAAATATTAGTACGGGCATTGCGTGGAGTATGGCGAACATTAGTCTATTTTTAATGATCCCAATGCTAGGGGTAGCAAAGAGTTTCACTTTTTCACAATTTGCTGTTTTGATTTCCATGTATGGCGGATTGTTGGTTTTCAAGCAGAAGAAAAAGCGTAAAGAATTTCTTTTATTGAGCTTAGGGGGAGCTTGCATAATTGGAGGAATATTGCTTATTGGTTTCATCAAGTGATTTTGAAAAAGACGAGTTTAATAAGATGTTTCAGTGCTCTTCATTCGTCAAATGCTTTAAGAACAAAAATCACAATGCTATACTAGAATCAATAGTATTCGATTCCTTTGTATTGTAAACATGTATTTTATGTGAAAGCATTTTTCAATACAACAACATACAAAAACAAGTGAGCCACGGAAAAATAACTCTATAACCAACCACTTACAAGACTATATGAAATCAGAGTCCGTATTAAAAGGGATGGATAACTATTCGCCAACCATTCAGAGATGATAAAAACCGATCATCCAAAAACTCTTAACCCTACAAAACGAAAGGAGCCAGGCCTACCATGCAAAACCAACCCTCTTCAATGGAACGGATCAATAAATTCCGAGATGATCGCAATTGGCGACAATTCCATAATGAAAAAGATCTAGCTATTTCTATCTCCATCGAAGCCGCCGAATTGTTGGAGATTTTTCAATGGAAAACACCTGAAGAAGCCACTCAAGATTTCGAACATCTAAAAGAAGAAATTGCCGATGTTCTGATTTATTCCTATATGCTGGCAGACAATTTGGGTCTTGATATTGATGAGATCATCAAAGAAAAGCTGGAAAAAAACAACATGAAGTATCCGGTGAAAGAAAGTAAAGATTCGAAAAAGAAGTATAATGAATTGTAACAAAAAGAAGCAAGGACGCTGCAGGTTCTTGCTTCTTTTTTTGATGGAATAGGAGCAGCAACGGCTTTCTGAATTCATCTTCGATTGGTTACGAACGTCAAAAATCTGTCATAATTGAGAAAGTTGAAGATAACTTCAAATTGGTTACAATTTTTCGGAAAGTTGAAGTTAACTTCAAATAAGCGCAATTTTTGATAAAAAATGAAGTTAGACCTACTGTCTGCTCGAGCAAAAACAAGATTATCCTATCCGAAAATGAAGACAAGATCATCGGGAAAAAATCGGCAACAATGAAGGGCGTTTTCTATCAAAAAGATTTCTCCCCAAAAACCTAAAAAACCTATTGCCCCCCAAGCCCACTTACTGTATAGTAAACAAGAATATTTCATGAAAATAACCAAAAATAACTAATTAAAAAGACTTTTTTTATTGAAAATTGCGATTAAACGATGCTGTAAACGGAATGTAAGAAGGAGAAAACAATGACGTATCTAACAAACAATCTTGTGAATTGCATGATCACTTTAGGGTTTATCTTCATCCATCTATTTTCAAATGTTATCTCATCCAGAAAACTAAACGTGCAATACATGAGCTCCTTTGCCGCTGGGGTAGGAATCTCCTATGCGATCGTTCATCTATTGCCCCATTTGGCGTATTTTCAAACGGTGTTGATCGATGAATTTGGCTGGGATTCGGGAATTTTTTATAGTCATGGGGTCTATGGCATCGTTTTGTTTGGCTTAGTCTTCAGTTACGTGATCTACAAAATCGATGAGCGGACGTTTATGGTGTTAGAAAAGAAAGACATCACCAGTGCCAAAAACGCCTTTTTTTGGTCGGATATCGCTTTTCATGTGATCTACAATATCATGATCGGCTATATCGTGATTGCCAATACGCTATCGGAGCGTTTTTACATTTTGACCTACTTTATTGCCTTTGGTTTGCACTTTCTCATGAACGATTGGTTGCTCTATCACCATCATGGTGCCCTTTATAACAAATATGGCCGCTTTGTGCTTTCCTTCAGTATTTTCGCGGGAGCGGCGTTCTCCCTCTTTGTATCATTGCCCTACTATTTGGTGGTCATCATTGAAGCCTTGATCACCGGCGCTTTGCTGGTGAATATCATCAAATTTGAGTTACCCAATGAAGGGGAAGGCAGTATTCGTGGGCTATTGGTAGGCACGATCTGCTCTGGAATTTTGTTTGTATTTGTCTAGCGCGAAAAGGAGGACTGAATCATGGATGATTCGGTCCTCCTTTTTTTATAAATACGCAAAGCAATCACTATTTTCTATTTCAATCGAACAAATCACAATAGTTTTTTATTTTTTTGACCATTATTTACAATTTTATTGCAATGTTCGCTTGCTTTTCCCAAAAACATTCTATAAAATGTAAGCGAATAGAAACCAAAAAAATAGGCACCCCGTAATTCTGTTGGCGCAGACTTACGAGGCCCTGATCAGTCAGACCCCTAAGCAGGATGACCAATCAAGTTGCCATAGTTGATCGCCAAAGGCATCAACGTGTTTATTGTACCCGATTTCCTTGTCGATTTCTAGTAGATTCAGGCAGGTTTTTGGGCAAAAACCGTGGGATGCTGGACGCTTATTTTGCTATGCCAAAGGCATTGGACAATCTTG
>Ga0308165_1003173_pt1 | contig 18075 bp, 19 predicted proteins | sample PhyWR2_FD_201032 | JGI IMG/M metagenome (GOLD analysis project Ga0308165, IMG submission 201032) | Phyllosphere microbial communities from UC Gill Tract Community Farm, Albany, California, United States - DLSLW.R2 | ecosystem: Host-associated > Plants > Phyllosphere > Unclassified | place: USA...
CTGGCTTTTTAGTGTCACGTATAAATCTAAGACTTGCTTTGATCGTTGCTAAGGTAATGTTCCACACATCTTAAACCATTGATTTTAGGTTCAGGATTTTGGTTGCCATAACGTTACTTTGGGGTGTGCTCTAAAGCTACATAAGTTGTGCTGTATACATAGATACAGACACTTTGAATGGGTTCTAACAGCTAAATTTCGTATAAGCGCCATTATGTTAAATGGAGTCTAATTAATAAAATATTCATTTATAAAAACTAGTAATTTTTTGGTCAAGTTTTACTTCTCTTAGATCGAACTCAAGTTAATATAGGCAACTTTTAAAATTATTAATTTTATAGGGGAAATTTATGTTTAAAAAAGTTATTGCTAGTATTTTACTTAGTAGTTTTTCATTAAGTGTAGCTTATGCATCTGAGCTATCAGAAAAAAAAGACGTTATTCGCATTATGAATAACTACATATCTTCAATTTCTTGTATGAATGATAAGGTTGAATTAAAAGATATTTTTACTATAGATAAACCTTCTGAGAATGGTTCAACCTACTATATTTTCTGGAATGGTGATATAGGGTGCAATAGTGGAACAGGAACACACTCTTATTATGTTTCTGAGGTTTCTAGATTTTCACCGAATAGACCCTTATTAGTTACAACAAATGATGCTTTCGGTGACAACAATGAAGCTGTTTGGAATACTGATAAAGCTTCAATAAATTATCGTTTTATCAAGTCAATTAAACAAGTTAGTCCAGATGAATTTGAAATAACCTCATATGGTTATGCCGATGATAAATTCGGTGGTGTTGATGGGGGAAATATGGGACCAGCTAATAAATTTCGTTATACAGTTAGTCTTATTGAAGATGAAGGATGGAAAATAACTAAACAAGTTTTGTTGGAACAAAATAAGTAAAAAGGTTTTATTAAGGACCAATATTTTTAAATTATTTCTAAAATTAGCATAATATGGATTATACGAAGCCCAGATATAGTGTCTGGGCTTTTTTCGGCTTCGTGTAATTAAATGGGTAGAGATTAAGAGAGAATAATTTTACGAAGAGACTAAATATTCTTATACAATAAATCGCTATGTCATTAGTAAATAATATTATTTAGGAAGTGTCACTATGGGGTTTTGGGATAAATTAAGCGGTTTGGCTAAAACGTTAGAAGATGTGAGTGCTGATCTTGCTAAAAAATCTGAAGAATATGCAGCTTCTCCTATTCATGTTCAACAATATAAAAAACAAGTGAAAGAGACTTTTGAAAAAGTTGTTGAACATGTAAAAGGTAATAAAGATATTTCTGAAATAAATATTCATAAAGTAAAAGAATTAGTACCAGAAACGCTAGAATATCAAGAGTATATTAATGAACTAATAAAAAATAAAAATATTGGTTTATTTAAAAAATATAGATCTTATATGGAAGTTGAAATTAAAATTTTAAGCGTCCTTTCTATTTTAGTTATTGAAAAATATGGAGATAAAACTCTTAATGAATTTGATTCAAGTCTAATAGATTATAATAAAATTGAGAATGAAATAAAGTTACTGAATCAAGATCTCAATAATTTTGAAAGTTGGCCATCAATAAATCGGTTACAAATACTAGGGGAACGAGCTGAAAATCTATTTTCCTGCGTTAATGAATTATTTTTTTCCATGAAAAAACTTTTACTAAAAAATTATCCAGAAATTAATATTTAATAATTTTCTAGATAGCTTTGATAGAGGTGTTCCTAATATTAGTAATTTAAGGGCAAATAACAATGTATATAACTAACTTTAATCTTAATCGAATCACAAAAAGAGTCGATGTAGATGAACAACTTATATCCAATATTTTTAATGGTATTGACCTTAACTCATGTCTATCAATGGAGGAAAAAGAAGATCTTAAAAAAGCAGCTACTTTTTTTAAAAAAAGCGCGTTGGGTGAAAAAATTCAATTTCATCCAATAGAAGAGATAAAAGATACAGGTACTCTATTACATGAAAGCAATAATGCTGCATTTCACTTAAATACAAGTTGTCTTAGACTCAACGCTAAATGGGTAAATTTCTATATACCAGCAGAAGTTCAAAACAAAGGTAAAGCTACAATTGATAGATTTAGAAAGCTAGTAAGATCTAAAATTAATGATGATGGAACTATAGCTGATGAAAGTTTTATTCTTTTTCTGAAAGCTGAGTTTGCAATAGGTGATCTTAACTTTGGTCGGTTGGAGCGAAATAATTCAAGTGCAGTAAATTTTTCTGATTTGTTAGAGCATTTATCTTTAGATGATCTCAAGACTCAAATAGATAATTTATTACAGCAAATTTCCGAATTCCCTAGTAAATCTACCCTGCATAAAAAGATATACGATTTAAGATATTGGGATTCTTACAAGTTGAAACGTATTGAAAAAAATAGAGATAAAGAAGAAAAAGAACTAGCAGATGAATTTGCTAATCTAAAAAGTAGGCTTGTCACATCAATTATGATTTTCACGAAAAAGGCCAATCATTTTGATCAGGAAAATTTAGACGAGCAAATTTTATTAGAGTTAAATTTTAAGAAGTGTTCAGAATGTTTTAAAAGTTTTTAAGATTTTCTAAAATTAACATAATACACCTTATGCGAAATACCCTTGATCAAGGGTATTTTTAGCCTCTACTTAACATAAAGTCTCTTATAAGAAATGCTTGATTCTTGGATCTTTTTATCATCCATATAACAATAGATTATGAGAGATTCTATTGTTATATGGAAATTCAAATAAAAAACGTTAGGATTATGATTTTTAATTCTTTATAAAATTCTATGCAAATTTTATCTGAAAATTATAATAGGCGACCTGTAGTAAAAACCTGTTTAGAATGTCAAAAAGAAGTAAATAGCAAAGTTCACACTTGCCGTTCTTTTAAAGGCCATTTAATGCATATTCGATGTGCTGACCATCTTTTTAGCACACTATTTTTAATTTCACCTTTGACCAATGAACGGACATTAAGAAAAAGATTTAAAGAAAAAGTGAAAATTAATAAGTGCTTGATTTGCAAAGAGCATGCTTCAGGTGCGAATGGATTTAAACATTCCATAGTCTATGAAGGTCATCTTATAGATCTAAAAGTTCATAGAACATGTTTTTTTAATAGATATGGCTTGGAGTATGACCAAGAGAATAAACGAGCCATATCGCCTTAAAACTTCATTTTATAACTATTTTTCATATTTGGAGAATACTTCATCTCACTGTTAGGCGCATTTAGATTCTGTGATGGCTGGCTCTTCTTCTGCTGTTGCAGTTGCTGATTGAACTTACTCACCATTTCGACTTTATGGCGACTGTCAAAGCGTGCTGAAGTATGTTTTTTATATTCTGTTAAATACTTGTCTGAATAGCGAATGTTTAGCTTTTCAAAGGGTACTTCATATTCTTCAGCCTTAATTCTTAATTTCATCACGGCCTGATCTTTTACTTTGTAGGCATCAATGACTTGAAGCGGTGTATCTTTTTCAAAACGTTCTTTCTTGAAAAAGCCAGTCTTTAAAGTGAGTTCCTGATCTAACTGGAGCTGTTCGCCTTTGGCAATGTTCATTTGACCGTTAAACCTTACGACTTCATCCCCCAGTAAAGCTTTTGATCTTAGGCTATTTCGTACTTCTTCAATGATTTCTTTTTCGCTGAAATGCTTGTCTGGCGCAGTAATTGCCTTAAATGTGCTATTCAAGTTATACAATTCCCGCTGATCATCAAGGCTACTTCTATGATCACGAATATAGTTCTTTATGAGTTCATCTTTTGCCTGTACGACTGAATAATCCGTCGTAAAACTTTTAACTTCGGTACGTCCTAAAGTACGTTTCAAGTTATCAAACGGTGTGAGTTCTTTTTCTTGATACTTCCCTTCAGAATTTCTGACCCAAATTTTTTCATCTTGATTGAATACGGTAGCACTGTAATTTAGCTCTACATTGCCCTTGTGCCGTGTCAGTGCGACATAAGTTAAATTAGCATTCATATTCTCACTGGCAAGGATATAAGCATTTTCAACCGTCATACCTTGTGATGAATGAATTGTATTGGCATAGCCATGTTTAAAGTGCTGATAGCTATCTAAATCAATGTTTGATATTTTCCCGCCCTGATCTGATTCAACCATCATGCTTTTAATATTTTGCTGTTTATCTAGCTCGAAGCCAATAACTTTAGCTATTTCACTATTGGAAATATTCAGGTGCTTATCATTCTTTTTAAATACAATCTTATCGCCTATCGCTAGCTCAATTTCGCCTTTATAAGTGCTGACCTTATGGCTTTCTGCAGGAAGCTTACCGTCTTTAATCAAGATAGATCGAGCCATAGCATTCAGCTCGTTTACATCACGATTTGAGTGAGCAAGCATTAATTTACTTTCGCCCTGGTCAAGGGACCACGATTGAATCGTTTTGACTAAAGCAAACTCATGGGATTCATATTCGTTTACTTTATCTAGAGCTTTATAGATTTCTAATGCCTGATCTACGTTATGCTTGGAAAGATGCTGTGATGCTTCTTTCATTTCACTGGAACGCTGACGTTGGATGTTCTCAAGCGAAGCCGTATTTTTATGGTCTAAATTCTGCTGAATATGATTGAATGCAGAACCTGCCATAACAGCATTAAGTTGGTAGCTATCACCAACTAATTTGATTTGTGCATTATGTCTCTCAACGATCATCAAGAGTTTCTGCATATCTCTTGAACCGACCATGCCTGCTTCATCTAAGATTAAAACAGTTTTGTTATTAACCTCTAAATTACCACTTTCATACTTTGCTAAAAATGAAGCAATCGTACTGCTTGGAATATTGCAATCTGTCTCAATTGCTTTAGCTGTAATTGCCTGTAATGCAATTCCATGAACTTGATAATCTGATTCTTTATAGGCTTCAGATACAGCACTTAAAACGTATGATTTACCTGTACCCGCAGAACCATTTAAAAGACTGATTCGATCTGTAGAAGTGAGTGTATAAAATGCCTTTTCTTGCTCACTGTTAAATGTTCTAGTTTCAGCGACACGCACAGCGTTTAACGGCAATTTATCAATTAAAGTTCTTGGCTTTTGTACACGGCTCTCTTGGTTGGCATTGAAAATAAATGCTGAAATAGACTGTTCAATTCCGACCAACTCATTAGAAGATAAAACGACACTGTCTTTTCCATATAAAACCGCCATTTCAGGGCAGGTTAAAACAGCTTCACGTGCTTTTAAATACTGTTCCTGTCCATCCGTATGCGCTTCCAAGAATCGATCAAGTTCACGAATAGTAAAAAATGATTGCGTCGAAGTAAGGACTTTTAAAACTTCACTTGGTTTCTCAATAATTGTTTCACCATTCTGTCGTCGAATCTCTTTGATATTCTCGTTAATTAAATATTTATCATGGCTAATGTAGTCTGCTCGGAAATTTTGACTTTGAATTTCTGTACCAATTTTTTGATAGCTTCTATGGTCTATGCGTGAATCTAAACCAATGCTTTCCATATAATCATTTGCAGTATTCGTCCAACTTAAACGAACATCAGAAACAAAATTCCGAGCGTTAAAATATCGATCTTTCCCTGCTCCGCCCAATTCAGGATTTTTAGAATTGTAACGTTTGAAATGTTGTGATTCATCCCGATCAATACCGTCTAATTTTCTCTCACTAAACATCAAGTGAACATGCGGATTTTGTTCACCATCTCGGGCTAAAGGGTTATGAATTGCATAGGAATACGTAAAGCTTTCCCCTAAAGTTTTTTCTACAAATCTGCTAACTAATTCTTCTCGCTGTTCCTGCGTTAACTCTCTAGGCAATGAGATTTCTAATTCAGTATAGACACGCCCATTCATGCGTTCATTTTTATCTGCTGACTTCCAAAAGTGTTTTGTATCTTTCGCCCAAGTCGGCAAATTACCTGATTCAATCTTTTCAATATCGGCTCTTTTATACTTCCCATCACGATTGATATAGGCGTAATGGCTTGCCCCTCGGCTTCCCGAAGAACTTGCATTTTTTCCTGCCTTAACCGATAGATGATAAGTTGCCATTTTGCCTTTTTTGATGGTTTGCTTTTTTGTTTCTCAAAGAGAAACGAGGAAGCGTGCATTACTCATTGCTATTCGTAAATGATACCCTCACCACTCCTCTGCCTGTATAGAGTTTTCGTAACGTGTTTTATCTAATTCTATCTATATGATTTTTAGATATTTATTAAAAAATCACATCCAAAAAAGAATTTTTAAACGCCTATCATCATTAGAAAATTTTAAATTCCTGCGGTCATCTCGCCTAAATCACAGATTTAGACGGCTTCACTTGGAAATTTAAAGGTGATCAGAGAGGGGGATTTTTCTATTTCTTCAGTTCGCTTCGTTAACACTTAGCTCTGTACTAATATTTTCACAATTCGAAAAAAAACCGAATGATTTAAATCATTCGGTTTTTTTTAGTTTTCTATGATTATTTTGAAAACAGTTTTTTTAAACCTGCTTTTCCACTATTCATAATCCCTTGCGCTCCTGAACTAGAAGCTTCAAAACCTTGACCCATTAAAGAAATTGCAATTTTAGGAATCAGTACAAACATACCAATAACAATGACAAGTGTAATCTGTAGAACAAAAGCGACAACAAAGCTCCCACCTCCACTTTCTCCAACAGTATTTTGATATGCATTGATCACACCAGTTAAAAACAGATCACAAGTTATAACCATGAGTAAAACAATTACGTTAGGAATAAGAACTGCATTGAGCCAATTGGTTGCATATTTTCGAGTTGCTGGAAACAAAGCACATGCGATAAAAATTGGTGCCACTGTAATTAGAATACCAATAATCATTTTGCAAAGAATCCAAATTAAAAAGAAGATTCCACATAAAATAACGGCTAAAAACAGTAAGCAAAGGTACATCAAAACAAAAAACAATCCTGAGACAACATTGGTAATTCCTGTATCAACACTTGCCATTGAGGTTGAAATAACATCAAAAACTATTTTTACAAAAGTTTGTAATGTTGAATTAGCATCAGTTCCAGTCATTTCGCTAATCAAATTTGGTATGTCATCAAGGAATACTTCAGCTACATACGGATAGAAAGCATCCCATGAAAATACTATTGACCACATCAATAGCATAATGACAAAAGTAGCTATCACTCCCTGAATTTCTACAGTCATACCCAGCATCATTTTAATGGCTTGAAATGAGATCCAAATAATAATGAATCCCGCAAAAACAGGTATAATCGGTGCTGTAATTTTTTGATAGTAAGCTTGCAGGCTAGATTTTAAGTTTTTATCAACATTACTTTGAATCGCATCAATTAATTGCCCGAGCAAGTTCATACCTTGCTCGGTAACTTGACTGACTTCTTTAGAAACAGCATTACCATTCTGATTACTTTGTGAATTGCCTGAAGGAATCAGAATTGAACCATCAGGGTTAGTCGTAACCCCTCCAGTACCTAGATCCTGAGAGTTTGTATAACTGTCTACCGCATAAGCAAAATTGATCGTTAAAAAGCTAAACAAAAGTAAGAAAGCATAGATAATTTTTTTCATGGCTTCCCCCCTATTTATTCACTGGAATTAAAGGCGGGTTCGTTTTTGATTTAACTAAACGACTACCTTTATAAACATCTAATTTCCTATCAGTAAAGACAAAACATTCTGTATTTAAAGACCCTTCAACACAGTACGTATTATCTTTAGTGAACTCTAATTTTTTCCCTTCTTCCTTGTCTATCAGCTTAGGCAAATCCATCGGCATAATGTCTGCTATTGGATTACGTATCTTGTACTTAAATTCAGAAAGGCTATACCGATTAGAATCTAACGAGGTGATTTCATAATAAGAATAAAATGTATCACTTGAGCTAACCTTTTCGGGAATCCATACGCCTGAAATATCAGCTTTAGAGCAAGCTAAAAGTACAACTGGCAGAGTAGATAGGCATAAAAATTTGATTAATTTATTCATTTTTTACTCACTTGTTTTCCATGTTTTTTGATGTAATCACGAATAAATGCTCGTACCGCTTGGCTTGAATTCATGTCTTGAGTTCTACAAGCAACCTGAAATTCTTTTAATTCCTCAACATCAACCAAAACAGTTAATTGCTTTGTATTGGTATCTTTATTCATAACATTCCTAAACTGAATTAATCACAGCCTTATTCTATTTTTAAACATGATCTTTCTTTGTATTATTTTTGAAAAATATCCTTTAAAATCAATTGTTTTGTGAGTACAATTCAATCTAGGTATATTTTATGAGATGAGTTTTTTTCGAGTACAGCCATGCAAAGCATGAGCTACGCAGAAAAAAAGGCATCAGAATTATCTATGCCTTTAAATGCTCTCAATTTGCGATATAAGCGATTAATTTAAATTATGCTGTAAAAGGTATAGATTTAAAAAAAACATCCGAAATACCTCAAAATATGAAGTTTTAAGCACATATTTAACTACTCCCAAACACCCAATCTAATAATTCTTATTTAAAAAGCAATAAAGATAAATGCTCTCACTCACTCAAGATCACCACAGCCGTCGCTTCGCTTAGGGCTGATGGTGAACGTTGAGTGAGTTTCGGCAATACTCACCCTAAGAGCTTGCAAAAAATTGCCTGCTCTTAAAGTATTGCCATACACCTTTTCGGGCTGACGGAGCCACGCATCGGTCGTATCTGCAAAGGGTAATTGTGCTTTCCCTTATAGGCTGAGATTACGATTCACACACCGCATCGACACGTTCTCAAACCAACTGAACCCAACTATCTCCGCAAGGGTTTCCCCAATTTACGATTTAAGCTAAGTATTCAGCTACTCATCACGTTGTTGCTTTGTCGATTTCCCCTAGTAGCAACTCTTGCTTTATCCATATAAAACAATCGCTGTGGTGCGCTAGCGTCGCTTAATTCCTTCCACCCACACCACATGCCAGCCGTAAAAACGGACACGCAGAAGCAGGCAAAACTTGCTGAAAAAAGCTTATTTGATGAAAAAAAACACTTAACTAACGAAGACTTATCATTTAGGGTCTTGATCTAAACTTATTTTCCTGTGAAAATAGAGTTCAGGTACAAGCCTTGTGTGAAATCATAACGGTCGCCAAACCTTATGATCTTCGTTACTTGATGGTGAGACATCAAATAACTGCGTACCGACGAATTTAAAGCTCTCCTTGATGTATGTCAAGGAGGGCTTTTCTTTTTCTATAGAAAAACTTTCTAAAAAACATACATCTATTGATTTGTACTCACAAAACAATAGATGTATGTTCTTCTATAAATAACTTGTTATTAATCATCTAATAACAAGTTATTAGTACACTATTAGTCTCAAAAAATACCTTCTATAGAGATCTAAATCTTATAATAATGATCTATAAAAAATAAAATGAAAAATTTTTTCTTAAATATTAATAACTTCCCAATAATTTACATAACTTACGTAACTTATTTAACTAAAACTATTTGCTCCACTCAGTATTTGCGTATAATCTACGGTTAAATAAGTTACGTAAGTTACATAAAAATATGATTATCTTAGTTGGCGGTGAAAAAGGAGGATCTGGTAAAAGTTGTCTTGCTCAAAACCTAGCTGTTTACCTTCAACAGAAAAAACGAGACATTTTACTTTTAGATGCTGACCCACAAGGAACAACTACTGATTGGATTAAAGAAAGAGATGAAAACTCTGATTTAAAAAACATTCCATCAGTCCAAGCAGCAGGTAATATTCGACAGGTTTTAGACGATCTATCTCGACGTTATCAAGACATTATTATTGATGCTGGTGGTCAAGACTCCGAAGCTCTACGCTCGGCAATGACTATTGCAACGCATATGCTTTTACCGTTCCGCCCTAAACGTCGTGACTTAAAGACCTTAGTTCATGTTGAACAACTTATTAAATTAGCTAAGGCAGTTAACCCAAATTTAACTAGTAGAGCTGTGATTACTCAATGTCCGACATTACCTAGTCAAGTACAGCGAATTCTTGATGCAAAAGATGCATGTGAATCTTTTGGTTTATCGCCATTGAATCAATTCACAACCAATCGGAACGTATATGACGATGCCGATGAAAATGGACTTTCTGTATTTGAAGTTGATACCGATAAAAAAGCAATCATTGAAATAGAGCAACTTGCTTTAGAGTTTTTAGGAGAACTTTAAATGGCACTTAAAGGTTTAACAAAATCAGCTCAAGAGTCTAAATCTACAGATCAAAAGATCGAGGATTTTATAAGTGGCTCAACTAAGCGTGTTAAAAGTTTAGAATCATCTCAACATGTATATCGTAGATTTACTTTTTCATTAACTGAAGAAGTAAGCCAAGAAATTGATGATCTACTCATAGATTCCAGAGTGGCAAAAGCTAATCGTTCAATCATTTTGAAAGCTGCTTTACATCAGCTACAGAAGTTATCAAAAGAAGATTTACAACAAGCCGTTTTAAATGAAGTTAAATAAGTTACTTAACTTACATAAGTTACTTAATATATACCTTTATATCTAAGCATCAATCAGATTATTTATCCTATCTAATAAACGATTTCGAAAAATGCTCAAGAAATAGATGTATTAGATGAATATTCATATAAAAACTGTTCCAGTGCGCTGAATCCTAGAACAGTTTCACTTAAAATATTGATTGTTAAAATAAAATTTTAATCTGCATTTCACATAGGGTGTATTATGTTAATTTTAAAAAAATTAACTTTGAGATTTAATATACTTAATTGCATCAGATTTCACATTAGTGACATAAGCAAGACCTTCAATAAAACGACGTGTACTATCCTCATTATTAATTAACTCTCCTGCCTCAAGCCTACTAACTATTTCTTCAACAGACTTTGGAATAACACAAGGGCGAAAGAAGGCTGCATATTGTCCATTACTGAAGTTTAATAAATAGTAGGATCTAGATCCTCCAGGAATGATCAATTTACTAAAATTTTTATAAGTTCCTACCGAGACGTAAGGTTTTACTTGTTTAACTATAGGCATGGTTCGTAATAAGAAATTAAAAAGAATTAAGCTCTTTTATACCAATATTGAAATATTTTTTCTCTCACTTGACATGATGGTGCTTATACGAAATTTAGCTGTTAGAACCCATTCAAAGTTTCTGTATCTATGTACACAGCACAACTTATGTAGCTTTAGAACACACCCCAAATTAACGTCACATCTGTCGGTACTAGAATCAAGGGTTTAGAAGGAGTGGAACATTGGTTTAAGAATGATGAAAGCCAGTCTTAGATTTATATGACACTAAAAACAAGTAGTTTCTGCATGACCATAAGTCAGTGTCTATATCGACGTCTGATCACCACAGAAACTACTTACTATGATTAAATCATAATGTGTATAGAAAACGTTGTATAAATTAAAAATTTAAGATAATAAATTAACTAAAGTTTTATCCTGTTTAAATGAAGATTTCAGGCAGATAAAATTAATGGTAGATATTGTTGATAGTCTTACCCGTAGCCGTATGATGGCAGGAATAAAAAGTCGTAATACCAAGCCTGAGTTACTCATTCGCAGTCTTCTTCACCGCAAAGGGTTTCGATTCCGCATCCATGTAAAAGATCTCCCTGGCAAGCCTGATATTGTTTTGCCTAAATACAATAGTGTTATTTTTATAAATGGATGTTTCTGGCATGGACATCAAAATTGCCGTTTTTTTAAGTTACCTAGTACACGCCCTGAGTTTTGGGGAGAAAAAATCCTAAGAAATCAAAATAATGATGCTCGAGCAGTAAGTTTATTACTGGCTAAAAACTGGAAAGTTTGTATTATTTGGGAATGTAAAATACGAGCATCCAAGAAAGAGCCAAACCAGATTATTGATATTCTTTCTGATTTCTTCATAAGCAAGGACCCATATCTGGAGTTGGCAGAAAATCCAGATCTAATAAAGAAACATAACCTGAAAATTTAAAGATCTAAACTGAATGGGTTTGCTAAATAACTTTTGGATTTAAATGGCTTTTAAAGATAAATTGACGCAAGAAATTTTATATTAAGATAATTTAAATTATTTAGATATAATTCTATAAAATTTAAGAAGTTTTTAAGATGTTTAGTACTAATTTAGAAAGTATCGTCTTCAATCGTCATGTGCACAGTCATGCCGATGAACTATTGATTATTACTGGTTATATCGGTCCGGATCCATTTTCTAAGTTGAAAAATTTACCTCTAGACTGCCAGGTTATCTATGGAATGTATGGGGCTGATAGTATTGGTGAAAAGCTCCACAATTCTTTAAATAAAATAAATTCTTCAATGACCAATACTGATCTTTTTTATTCCCAAAGTGCAGTTCATGCAAAATGCTATTTATGGAAAAAAGATGGCGCAATAATTGATGCCTTAATTGGATCTGCCAACTTCTCTCGAAATGGTTTGGCCACACCAGATAGAGAAGTATTGGTTGAAGCTGATCCCTCTGTTTTTAATCAATTAAATTCATATTTTGATAAAATATTTAAAAATTCAATACCCTGTGATTCTGGCTCTGTAAAATTTAAATCTAAAGTAAGACTATCTCCTTTTACAGGGTTAATGACAGAATGTAAGCTTTCATTCTTGGCAAAGAAAAACGGTATATGGGAAGTTCCTGCAAAAAGTGGATTAAATTGGGGGGTCAATTCTATTCAGATAGGAGGAACTTCCCATACTTGTGTTGGTGATGCAGAAATACGAGTAACAAAGGATGCTATTGAAAAATTTCCTGATTTATTCCCACCAAAATTAGGTACTCCAAGTAAACGATCTGGAAAATTGCAACGTCAAAATGATGAGATCGAGCTTATCTGGGATGATGGTGTAATCATGAAAGGACTACTGGAACAAAATTTACCACAAGGGGATTTAATCTATCCTAAGGCTATATGTTCTAGTGACTCTAAAGCTGAATTGGGTTTATATCTGAGAAATAGAATTGGAGTATCTCCAACTCATGTAATAACGAAAGCTGATCTTGATCGATATGGTCGGACAGATATAACAATCTCGCTTCAGGGAGAAGGGGTGTATTATATGGATTTTTCCGTGTGATATAAAAAATGCCACTTATAAACTTATTAGATCAAAATGGACAAGTTCCTGAAAAAAGTGGAATCAATTGGGGTTTAAACACAAAAGAACTTGCAGGTAAGGTTAATACTCGTGTAGCAGATGCTGAACTGAGAATAACTGCTAGTTTAGTGCGTAATAATCCCAGTTTGATTCCTCAAAAAGATGGATCAAGCAAAATTCCAGTTTTATTAAAATGGGATGATGGAACCATCATGAAAGGTTCTTTCGAACAAAACCAATATGACATTATTGTCAGTGGAGATGTATATCCAAAGGCTCTTTGTTCTGATAGTGATAAATCCGTATTAGGGAGCTATTTGCGTCATCGTTTAGGCGTAAATCTAACTAAGAAAGTTACATTATCTGATTTAAGAGCTTATGGGAGAAGTAATATAGAAATTTCTCTTGAACCAGATGGTTCTTATTATTTAGATTTTTCAGTCTAAAGTTTAATAAACAAACAAAATATAAAATAGGGAGACGAATTAAGTCGTCTCCCTCCAGCTTTTTTTTTAAAATTCATTTAAACTTCTGATCAAATTTATTCAAGGTCAAGAGTAATGTCTCAGAAAAAGCCCACAGTCATAGATATGTTTTCAGGATGCGGTGGTCTGTCCAGAGGATTTATGGATGCAGGTTATGAAGTTTTACTTGGTGTGGATCATGAAGAAATAGCTCTAAAAACTTTTAAACATAATCATGGAGACGCTATTGCATTTCATGGTGACTTGTTTAAAAAAGAAACGCTTTTGGATATGGCCAGGCTTATAAAAACAAAAAAGGTCGATGTCATTATTGGTGGTCCGCCATGTCAAGGATTCTCTTTAACTGGTACTCGTCAAGAAGATGATGCCAGAAACATGCTTTTTCAATCCATGGTAGAAGCCGTAAAACTGTTTCAACCTAAAGCATTCGTTCTTGAAAATGTTCCGGGATTGGCTACTCTTTATGATGGAAAGGCTAAAAAGGCTATCCTTGAGCAGTTTGGGAATCTTGGATATACAATCAATTTTCAGGTTCTATATGCTCCTGATTATGGTGTACCTCAAATAAGAAAGCGCATTTTCTTTGTAGGTCTAAAAAATGGGGAAAAATTTTCCTTTCCTGAACCTACTTTAACTCCTGAAAAATATGTTAGTTGTGAACAGGCCATTGCCGATTTACCAAGTCTGGAAAATGATTTAGGTAAGGAAAAAATGGAATACCCCACGTCTCCACTCTCTAAATATCAAGAATATATGAGAAAAAACTCATCTATTCTTTTGAATCATGTTGGTACAGTTCATACGGAATTGGTTAAATCAGTTATTTCCTTGGTTCCAGAAGGGGGAAATCATAAGGATTTGCCTCCGGGCGTGGGAGATAGCCGAAAATTTAATGAAGCCTGGACTCGTTACCATAGTCAAAAGCCTTCTAAAACAATTGATACAGGGCATCGTAATCATTTTCACTATAAATGGAATCGTGTACCTACAGTTCGTGAAAATGCACGCTTACAAAGCTTTCCTGATGATTTTGAATTTTTCGGAAATAAAACTCAACAGTACAGACAAGTTGGGAATGCAGTCCCTCCCTTACTAGGCTTTCACCTAGCTAAAGCTCTTAAAAAACATTTAGATTGAGAGTAAAAATGGCTTATACATTTATTGACTTGTTTGCTGGTTGTGGTGGTTTATCTGAAGGTTTTCATAAGGCTGATAACTTTGAATTTGTTGCCGCTGTTGAGTGGGAAAAGGATCCTGCTCTCAACTTGATTAACCGTTTGGAAACAAAGTGGCAAGAGAAAAATGCATCAGATAAGGTTTTAAGGTTTGATATTCAGAGAACTGCCGAGCTTTTTGAGGGATGGGATAATGATCCCGAGTATGGTTCACATAAAGGATTAAATGATATTGTCGGCGATAAGACCGTAGATATTATTATTGGTGGTCCACCTTGTCAGGCTTATTCTTTGGCAGGTAGGGCACAAGACAAAAACAGTATGAAAGATGATTACAGAAATTATCTTTTTGAAAGTTATGTAAAGGTTGTAGACCAATATAAACCTAAAATTTTTGTCTTTGAAAATGTCATTGGCTTGTTGTCTGCGAAACCGAAAGATAGACATGTCGTTGATTTAATAAGAGAGGAATTTGACAAGCATGGTTATGTCATTGTTTCTGATCTTAAAAAACATGCCCTCCAAGACCTGACACTATTTGGTGTTCCACAGAAAAGAAATCGGGTCATTATCATCGGTATTCGCAAAGATCTTTGTAATGATACCGAAGCTGTTTTGAAAGATTTCTATAGCAATATATTAAGCTCATATCATGAGCCTTTAAAAACAGTCGAGGATGCTATTGGTGATTTACCCAAACTGTTTCCAGTTGAAGAATATAGGGTAAATGGAAAAAAATATTCACATTCTCAAGCTGAAAAAACGGTACTGAACCATGATCCTCGTTTTCATAATAGAACGGATATAGGAACATTTGGGCTATTAGCACAAGACATTGAATCTGGGGTAAAAAAATTCACCTCTACAGATGAGCTATTGAAGCTTTATACAGAAAGAACAGGAAAAAGTTCTGCGGTGCATAAATACTATGTTCTGCGTAGAGATGATGCTAGTAACACTATACCCGCTCATTTATACAAGGATGGATTAAGGCATATCCATCCTGATTCTGGGCAAGCTCGATCTATTACTGTAAGGGAAGCGGCCAGATTACAAACATTTGATGATGACTATGAGTTTATCTCAGCAGCTGGTGCTAACTATAAAATGATAGGTAATGCTGTACCTCCCTATTTTTCTTATAAGTTGGCTTTAGCAATTGATCAGCTACTATTCAAAATAGATGGTTAATATTGTTGTATTGAATAATCACCAATTTTGTAGACACTTTATAGTTCTTCTAAAATTAATTTAATACGGACTATACAAAGCCCGGACACTAGATCTGGGCTTTTTCGACTTCAGGCAATGACCATTATATTAAATAAAAATATCAGAGAAAACTTCAAATCTTTTCTGATATATAAAATTGAATTATCAAGGGTTATTAAGCTTCATTCTTCTGTCAATTTCTTCATCCAATTTCATAACTTGCTTAGAAGTTAATTCCACCATGGTCATACGGAAATTTGCTCCATTGTTAGTTAGAGCTTTGAAATCTTTGGCTGAAATTGCTTTAAATCCTACTTTAAAATCTTTTAACTTTTTAGAATATTTTTCGTCAGCTTTACCATGGTATTCACCTTTAATTAGATCTCCCGTAACTGTACCAGAAGCAATAAATCCTACACCGCTTTGATAAAGATATACTTTATCTCCTTCTGCCAAATTGCAAATATATTCTTTCCATCCTTTACGGAAGGCAGCTGCTTCCTTTTCCTCTAACATCGCGAAGTGTGAGGATTTATCATTATTAAAATTCGTATTAAGCATGAATTTCTTATATTTAATAAAATTCTCAGGATCTCGCTTTTCCTCAATTTGAGGGTTCATGGCTTTTTCTTCTAAAAGCTTATTTGTCTCAATAATTCCAGCTTTAACAAATTCTAATAAGAGAAAACTTTTTGATTTATCTAGAGTTTGAGTTAGTTCTTCTAACTCATTGTTTAGATTATGTGGAAGTCTAATTGATAAAGGCACAGTAGTACTTTCATCTGTTTGATCAAAAATAGACTTTGCTAAAATTTCGCGAATACCCATGAGATTAACCCGTATTTAGTTATGTAGTTCATTGTTGACTACAATATTCTAACTACAATATGTAGTCAATAATAAACTACAAAATAATCTCAATTGGTAGTCCATAAAATTGGAGAGATATATTCAGTTTTTCTACAACTAACATAATGTACGTTATACGCAGTTAAAAAAAATGGAACTTTAAGCTCCATTTTTACTGATATTTTTATGTCTAGATAACGTGAAAACAGCTGACAGTTAGATAATTATTCAGTATCTGTATATGAAATCACGAGATCTAATAATTCTTCTGTTGGCGTATTACAAAATTCACGAATTCTTTCAGCTACAGTTTTGGCATCTGTATACTCTTCATCAGCATAGTTGTGGTAGTCAAAAAGAACTTCTGCCATACCGATAGGGAGATTAAGTCCTACTTGTAAAGCATCATAGGAATCGATATTCGGATTTCCTTTCCATTTTACGATTGCCATAGCATAGGGACGACTTAATGGACTGCTAAGATACTCTCTAGTGATGTCTAAAGTCTCCATATAGAAACCTGCGTCTTTCCACGTTGGAAAAGTCACAGCCCATCCAATAGCACAAGCAACGGTATTAAAATCAGCTAAAAGTTGTTCATCACTCACAAATCCAACTGAGCTTTTAGTAGGTCTTCTCCAAGTGCGAATATCAAATCTATTCGGATCTAATTTTTCCAAAAAATCAGCTAGTTCTATAAGTAGATCTTTACGCATATTTATTACCTGGATTGCTTTTCAATTAAGTCATTGGCATGTTTAATTTTTACGTCATTAATAATATTTTCTGGAGAAAAACCAATCTTTTTAAGCTGCAAGATTAGTGAAATTGTAATAGCCAAATTCATAGGAATGATTCCAGTACTTTTATAATTAGTAATGGAATTAGGATTCATACCAAGCAAAATTGCGAGATCTTTAACTGATAAGCCCATTTCTATTAAGCTAATTTGAAGATCTTTATAAGTCATGGAGAACTCCTTTTCAAAGCACTCTAACACATTCTTAATGTGAAAACACATAATTGATATTATTGTATGTAGGAGTACTAATTTTTTAATTTTCTAAAATTAACATCATACGGATTATTTGAAGTAATTGAGGCAATAAAAAACCCCAACATCCTGTCGGGGTTTTTTACATATTTGATGCTTAGGTATAACTCCTGTCGTACCTCACATTCCTTGTATCTGATCTTATTATTCTTATCTGGAGCATCCTGCTCTCT
>Ga0308165_1003175_pt1 | contig 18065 bp, 14 predicted proteins | sample PhyWR2_FD_201032 | JGI IMG/M metagenome (GOLD analysis project Ga0308165, IMG submission 201032) | Phyllosphere microbial communities from UC Gill Tract Community Farm, Albany, California, United States - DLSLW.R2 | ecosystem: Host-associated > Plants > Phyllosphere > Unclassified | place: USA...
CACACAAACATTCTGCTGTTGTTGCAAAGAGGCATGGTGGAAAGCAGTCAGTTGCTGGCCATCAGACAGGCGCAAATCAACCAGATAGCGCTCCCCCTGATAAATACACCCTTCAACTCTGGCACTCAGCCCCGTCTCGGTGACCTGAACATGCTCCGGGCGCACGAGCACCGGTTGCACACCATAGGGCGTCCCGCCGCCAAAACTACCATGCAGTAGCTGACTATCAAGATGTTGCACATCAGCGGGGGTCGCTAAAGATAAAATACTTCCCTTACCAATGAAACTCGCCACCCAGGCATTTTGTGGGCGCAGATATAAATCCTGAGGAGCGCCCCACTGCATTAACTCACCTTTATGCATCACGGCAATATGACTGGCCAGAGCCATCGCCTCCGCCTGATCATGAGTCACATAAACAAAAGTCGCGCCGGTACGACGATGAAAATCACGGAAGGTTTGTTCCATGGTGGCGCGCAAATGCCTGTCGAGGTTAGCCAACGGCTCATCCAGCAATACCACTTTTGGTTCAGAAACCAGACAACGCGCCAGAGCAACACGCTGACGCTGTCCGCCACTGAGCTCCTGGGGAGAACGGCAGGCATAGGCCCCCAGTTCGACGATATCCAGCGCATCCATCACCTGTTTTTGCCGCGCAGCCCCTTTGACCTTACGCAGCTTTAATGGATAGCCGACATTTTCAGCAACCGTCATATGAGGCCACAGCGCGTAAGACTGGAATACCATCCCCATATCACGCAACTCCGGAGGAGTATGAATCATGTTATCTGCCAGTAGTTTGTCCCCCAGCAATAAACGTCCGCCGCTGAGTTCCTCAAGTCCAGCCAGAATACGCAGCGTAGTGGTTTTACCGCAGCCACTCGGCCCCAGTAGCGCAGTGAAGGCACCCTGAGGGATAGTCAGATTGAGATCCCGGACAACAGTCTGGTCGCCAAATACTTTGCTAAGCTGTTCCAGTTTTAGCTCTGCCATGGGATAACTCCTTTTGGTAAATACTTACTAAACGCACTCAGAAGCAACATCACCATTGCCACTAATACGACAACGAATACTGAAATGGCGGATGCCAGCACCTTATTGCCACTTTCATCCAGACTGAATATCACAACCCCGAGCGTTTCTTTTCCGGCACTCCATAACAGCGCAGAAACGGTCAGTTCATTTACCGCAGTCAGAAATACCAGCAGAGCACCAGCAAAGGCTGCCGGGGCCAGCAGAGGTAAAACGATATCCGTTAAACGCCGGGAGAAATGCGCGCCTGCCAGGCTGGCAGCCTCTTCCATCGCCGGGTCCAGCTGCATCATGCTGCTATGCACCGGTTTTAAACAAACGGTGAGAAAACGCGCCAGATAGGCAATAAAGATAATCGTGAGCGTTCCACTCAGACTTATCTCCAGAATGGGTAATGGACGAGAGAACAACAAAATACAGGCAATAGCCAGTACGACACCCGGCAGTGTGTAAGGGATATCTATCATGCTATGCAGCCAGCGCAACGGACGGCTGGAGTAGCGTACCAGTAACCAGGCAAGAGGAAGACTGAGCACCAGCAATACCATGGCCGCGGATACCGACAGAACCATGCTGTTAGTAAGTGCTCGCCATGCAGAGCTTTGTACATCAAAAACGCTGCGCCAGGCGGCGAAGGTGAGAGTATCACCATTGAGTGGCACCCCCATGGTCGGCACCAGTGAGGTTGCAATCAGCGCCAGTAAGGGAGCAACCAGAATGGCAAATAACACCAGTCCCATGATCACTTCAACACCCAGACGCCATTTCCCTAAAGTGAATGCTAACGAACGCCCCGCCATGCCAATTAATGGCAATGCATAGCGGCGCTGCATTTTCGCCTGCAAAGTCACAATCACAATCGCCAGAATGCCCATCAGTACTGACAGAGCGGCGACCTCGTTAATCATCGACGGACCGAAGCTGGATAGCGCCTGATAGATATAGATAGGCAGAACAAAATAAGAGATAGGGATGCCCAGCATCGCCGGAATACCAAAATTTCCCAGCGCAGAAACAAAAGCAATCGTTGCGCCTCCCCACAGTGCGGTACGGCAAAGCGGCAGCACAATATCGAAAAAGACTTGCCACAGCGAAGCCCCGTTCAAGCGCGCAGCTTCAATATGTTCTTTCGGTAAACATTGCAATTGTGTGCGTAGCGCCAGGAAAACCAACGGTGCGTGCTGAATGCCCAGTAACAGCGCGATGCCTTCAGGGGAGTAAAGCGGATTAACGCTACCAAATTCCGGCGCCAGACCAATACTGTTCAGAAGAATGCTATTGGAACCAAAAAGTTGTAACCAACTTAATGCGGTGACCTGTGGGGGGATCATCATTGGCAGCATAAATAAAAAGACCCATATCTGTTTCATACGGATATTGGTCAGTGCCAGACAAAAGGCAAACAAACTGCCGAGAAGCAAAGAGATGAGAGTGCCTAACCCACTGGTATAAATACTGTGGTATAGCGCGACCCAGGTTGCCCGGTTATTCAATACTCGCCACAGGCTACTGTCGCTGCCCAGCCGCCAGTCCATTAAGGCTGAAAACAGCAGACGCAAACTGGGCAATAAACTCAGTAATGCGACGAGACACAATAATAACCAGAGTAGCCCTTTCATGGAGTGATTACTGGCATTCTGATGCATTGTCATACTTGTCATGACTTAACAACTTCCAAAACGAGATACGATAAAAACCAGTAATAGCCTGTTATCTGCTATTACTGGCTATCTGATTGTCGGTGAAAGTGAATTAGCGATTGCCGAACAAATCAGAGAAACGTTTTTTGTTGGCTTCGGTATCCGCCAGTGCTTTAGCTGAGTCCAGTGGCATCAGCTTGATACTGTCACGAGGCGGGAAGCCTTGTGGAACAGGCAAACTGGCATCAGCCGGTAAAAAACCTTGCTCAAGAACCAATTGCTGACCTTCCGGTGAGAGCACAAAATCAACAAAAGCTTTGGCCGCTTCTGGATTTTTACTGTTGCTCATAATGGCAACCGGTTCGGTGACGACGCTAACCCCTTCTTTTGGGAAGACGAATTCAATCGGTGCACCCTTCGCTTTTTCTCGGATAGCCATATAGTCCACCAGTACGCCATAGGCTTTGCTGCCAGAAGCAATAGCGCTCATCACCGCACCGTTACCGCTTTGTGGCATCGCACCGTTCTCTTTCAATTTTTCATAATAAGCCCAACCCAATTTCGGGTCGTTCATGATGGCGGCCTGGTGAATTTGTGCCGCTCCGGAATACAACGGACTAGGCAGAGTGGTCATATTCTTGACTTCCGGCTTGAGCAGGTCGTTCCATGATTCCGGTTTTACCGGAGCTTTGCTGTGGTAAGCAATCCCGGTAGTAATAAGTTTCGTCCCGGCGTAATACCCGTCTTTGTCATACAGCGCACCATCAAACCGTGCCGTTTGTGGGGATTTATAAGGTGTTAACAGATTTTGATTCTTCAGAGATTCCATGGTCACACTGTCTGCCAGCAACAGCACATCCGGCGTGGCAGCGCCTGCAGCCAGTTCGGCCTGCAAACGTGCAGTCAGCTTGGTGGTTCCGTCGCGGATCCATTTCACTTCAATATCTGGGTGTGCTTTTTCAAATGCGTTGACGGTCATCTGCGCATCGTCATTGAGCTGACTGGTATAGAGATTCAATGTGGATTTGGCAGCAGCCGATGCGCTGATAATAGTGAGCAGCAGTGCTGCAAGCGCATTTTTATTACTCATGGTCAATCCCCTTTAGTTTTGTTGCGCATATCAGAACAAGGAAATTTGACAGAAGTATGACAAAAAAAATTACGTGATGAAAATCACGCTTCAACGAAAACACCTTACAATAAACAATGATTTAGGCACTTTCCGTTAAAAAAATAACTTTAATAATCTGATATTGCTTATTAAAACCCTAAAAAAGGATTAGAATATTTTTAGTACACCTTTATAAGATATTAAGTCACCAGAAAAGCATTACTCATCGCTAATATGTTAATAAGCAATGTTAAATTCTTCTTTAATTGATTAAACATAACCCCAGATTATTTAACTCATCAATAATAACTAATTACTCACGCAAACATCATGGAATTGAAAGCATTTTCATTATCATCTTAATCACCTTAAAAATACAATAAAAATCAATAAGTTAAAACAATCACTGGATAAGTAATGAAAAATTCATATTTTTTCTTTACGTTATTAAATTCTTAACCTATACCTATATAAGGTAATAATCATATATAAACGAGCCACTACTTCTTATATACCTAAGTCATTTTCAGTATGACGGGTGTATTAATTTTAAAATACGGTCAACTAATTATGTCCAGTGATACCCCCAAAAAAGACAATGCACAAAAGCTAGGTCTCATCGCGCTGATTTCGATAGTCGTCAGCTCGATGATTGGTAGTGGTGTCGATGGTTTGCCACAAAATATGGCTGAGAATTCAGCAGTTGGTCCCGTGGTTATCGCCTGGATCGTTTGTGGTTTTGGCATGTTTTTTATCTCCCGGGCATTTATTATATTGTCGAATCTCCGCCCTGATTTACAGTCAGGGATTTACATGTATTCCCGGGAAGGCTTCGGCGCATTTACTGCATTTATCGTCGCCTGGGGCTACTGGCTGATGACGATATTCAGTAACGTTGCCTTCGCGATTATGGTAATGGATACCCTAAATTATTTTCTGCCCGGTGATTTTAAAGGCGGTAATAATATTCCCTCCATTATTGGAGCATCAATATTAGTCTGGGGATTCAACTTCCTGGTTCTTTCTGGTACTCGAGTAGCGGGGACAATTAATATTGTTGGTACACTTGCCAAACTTATCCCCCTTGTAGTGTTTGTATTTGTACTCGTCTACTTTATGAAATACAGCCATATTACCAGCAACCCCTGGGGCCACAGTTCAGCACTGCCTGACCAACAATTAGGTTCAGTATTTTCACAAGTGACTTCCCCGCTTAACGTCGCGCTCTGGTGTTTTATCGGTGTTGAAGGTGCCGTCGCGCTTTCAGGACGGGCAAAAAACAAAAAAGATATTGGTAAAGCGACGTTTATCGGTTTTCTGATTTCACTGGCTGTGTGTGTTCTTATCTCAATACTGCCTTTCGGCGTAATGTCGCAGAAAGAACTCAGCGTTATTGCCACCCCTTCTACCGCCGGAATACTGAAAATTATTGTCGGTGACTGGGGCGAGATAATGATTACCCTGGGTGTTCTGGTCTCAGTGCTGACCAGCTGGCTGGCATGGACCATGATTTGTGCTGAAATACCTATGGTGGCGGCACAAAACGGTACCTTCCCGAAACCTTTTGCCCGGATAAATGAAAATGGCTCGGCTTCTGTTTCACTATGGATCAGCAGTGCTTTTATGCAGGCTGTTATTTTTATGGTGTATTTTTCAAACCATGCCTGGTTAGCTATGCTGGCAATATCAGCTCTGACCGTTCTCCCGGCTTATCTCATGTCAACGGCTTATCTGTTTAAACTCTGTCTTACTGATGAATATGATAAATATCCAACGGAGCATAGCCGTATTTCTGCCCTGATTTGTAGCATCATTGGCATGATATTTTGTCTGTTCATGTTTTATGCCAGTGAAGTCATGTACCTGGCGATGGTGCCTTTATTATTAACTATCGGATTACCGCTATTCGTCTGGGCCAGAATTGAAAATGATGGCGCGAAAAAAGTCTTCACCAATATTGAACGGTTATTTTTTATTGTTCTTATTGCCATCGATATTTTAGTGTTAGTTCTTTATCTGAATGGAACAATTAGCTTCTAATTTGATAAAAAATATTCGTCTCAATGAGTATTAATGCTGGAGTTAATCTCCGGCTCTGTATCGGCTTTAAAAAATAATAATGGAGAATCATGATGAAGTTTAATCATAATATATTATTCATATCATCCGCAGGACTACACAACGATATATCCGGTGTTCAAGCACTGGAAAATCTACAAGCAGCGCTGACCGAGCGTGGTTTCCATGCGCATGTTGTCCAGCATGTCAGTGATGGTCTTAAATTAATCAAAGAGAGCCCAAAGTATAGTGCTATTGGTATCTACTGGGATGAAAAAAACCCGGTAATTGGCACCGAGATCCTCTCTTTCATTGAAGTTCTGCGTGAAAGAAATGCCACCACCCCAGTATTGCTGCTCTCCGAAGAAAATATTACTGATAACGTTCCGCTCGGCATTTTAAAAGAAGTCAGTGAATATATTTATCTGTTCTCTGAAACAGCTGATTTCACCGCTAATCGAATTTATACACTGGTTCGTCGTTATGCCGATAACCTGTTACCGCCTTACTTTAAAACGCTGAAAAATTTCACTGAAGATGGTGATTACTACTGGGACTGCCCTGGACATATGGGCGGTATGGCATATCAGAAGCACCCGGTCGGAATTGAGTTCATTAACTTCTTCGGTGAAAATATGATGCGCGCCGATATTGGTGTCGCCACCGCAGAAATGGGCGACTACCTTATCCATGCCGGTCCGTCAAAAAAATCCGAAGAAGTAGCTGCTGAACTCTTCGGCGCTGACTGGACTTTTTATGGTGTTTCTGGCTCATCAGGTTCAAACCGTATTGTCGCGCAGGGCGCTGTTGCAGCCGATGAAATTGCCATTGTTGATAGAAATTGCCACAAATCACTGAATCATGGCTTAACGCTTTCTCAGGCACGTCCGGTCTATCTGAAACCCACCCGTAATGCCTATGGTTTGATAGGGCCTATCCCTACTCAGCGCCTGAAAAAAGCCAGTATTTCAGCCTTAATTGCAAAAAGTAAACTCGCTGCCGATGCCGTCAGTCAGGAACCGAGCTACGCAGTGGTCACTAACTGTACCTATGATGGTTTCTGCTATAACGTCAATGATGTGGTCCGACACTTAGGTGCCAGCGTTCCGCGTATTCACTTTGATGAAGCCTGGTATGCCTATGCTCGTTTCCATCCGCTGTATAAAGGTCGCTTTGCGATGGATGCGGCCGATACCCCTGAGCGCCCGACTATCTTTGCCGTTCAGTCTACCCATAAAATGCTGCCTTCCCTGTCCATGGCATCAATGATCCATGTGAAAAAAAGCGATCGTGCACCGCTGAATTTCGATGATTTTAATGACTCATTTATGATGCATGGCACCACCTCTCCTTACTATCCTATCATTGCTTCTATTGATGTTGCCGTGAGCATGATGCAAGGCGAGTCAGGCTACTCTTTAGTACAAGAGTCAATTGAAGAAGCGATTGCATTCCGTAAAGCGGTGGTTTCCGTAAAACGCCAAATACGCGAACAAGAAGGCCAGTCAGCCTGGTTCTTTGATGTCTTACAGCCAACAGAAGTCCGTGACAGCCAAAGCGGCAAACATTATAGCTTCGAAGAAGCCCCTCTCTCCGTACTCAGTCATGACCCCGAGTGCTGGGCATTGCGTGCTGGCGAAGCATGGCACGGCTTTGCTGACGCTGACCTTGCTGACACCAATAGCATGCTTGATCCGGTGAAGGTCACTATTACCTGTCCGGGCATTAATACTCAGGGTAAATACGAAAAACAGGGTATTCCAGGCTATCTGATCACGAAGTTTTTAGACGACAGACGCATTGAAATTGCCCGTACCGGCGATTATACCGTGTTGATCCTGTTCTCCGTGGGGATTACCAAAGGGAAATGGGGCACGCTGATTGAAAGCCTGCTGGCATTTAAAAAACTTTATGACACTGATGCCCTGGCGGTTGATGCTATTCCGTCCCTTAAAGGACAGTCTCCGCATTATGACAGTCTGACCCTCAAACAACTTTGCCAGTCCATGCACGAAAAAATGCAGGAACTGGATCTGATGAAACATATCAATGACGCGGTGAATACCGATCCTGAACCCGTGATGACACCAGCCGCTGCGTATCAGAAAGTGGTTCGTTATAAAGCCGAACATATCCGTCTCGATGATTTCAGTGGCCGAATTGCCGCCAGTATGCTGGTCCCTTATCCCCCAGGTATCCCGGTTCTGATGCCAGGAGAACGTATGCCAGCGGGAGACAAAGGTATTATCGGCTATCTGCGTGCACTTCAAGAGTTCGATAAACATTTCCCTGGCTTTGAACATGAAATTCAGGGGGTCAATGTTGATGACCAGGGTAATTTCTGGGTCAGAGCAATAATCGAAGACGACAGACAGGCCGTAGAGCCTGCGGAACATAAAACATTTAAACGTCGGGTATCACCAACCATTAAAAAAGGTCGCCAATAGCAGGTTGTCATTACATACCCAAAATAATTCGCGTTGCCTGTAGACGCAGGCAACTTGAAGTATAACGGGGATAAATGTCCGGCATTCAGATGCCGGACAGTCTATTGGCCAGATTCAGAGGATTTTATTTATGGCAGAAAACACTCCAGCCCCGGCAGCTGACAAAACGGCAAATTCATCAGACGGGCATAAACTCGGGCTTATTGCGTTAATCGCCATTGTGGTGGGTTCTATGTTAGGCGGCGGCGTATTCAGCCTTCCACAGAATACCGCAGCAACTTCAGCGGTTGGACCGGTTATCATCGCGTGGATTATCGCCGGGATCGGTATTTACTTTATTGCGAACTCATTTCGTGTGCTGTCTGACTTACGCCCGGATCTCCAGGCGGGGGTCTATATGTATGCCCAGGAAGGATTTGGCTCGTTCATTGGTTTCAATGTTGCATGGGGTTATTGGTTAATGACCGCATTCGGCAACGTTGCCTTTGCTGTTATTTTAATGGATGCCCTTAACGAGTTTTTCCCTGGCGTATTCACTGACGGTAATAACTTAAACTCGATTATTTGCGGTTCCGTTCTGATCTGGGGATACAACTTCCTGGTCCTGTCCGGAACAAAGGTAGCGGGTTTCATTAATACCCTGGGTACTATTGCTAAATTAGTGCCTCTGGTTCTGTTCGTTGTGTTGCTCGGATTTTTAATTAACTACTCTCAGCTTCTCACTAACTTCTGGGGTGATGCTCCACAAATTGTCTCCAGCGTCAATAATCATGCCGAACCGGTATCATTAATGTCGCAAATTCTCGCGCCTATGACGGTGACGCTTTGGGCATTTATTGGGGTTGAAGGTGCCGTTGTGTTATCCGGACGCGCCAAAAACAAACAGGATGTCGGTAAAGCTACGCTCATTGGATTTATCATCGCGCTGATTATCTACATTCTGATGTCGGTGTTGCCTTTTGGTGCCATGACTCAGCCTGAACTGGCTCAAGTCAGTAACCCTTCTACCGCGGGCGTACTGGCCAAAGTCGTCGGTTCCTGGGGTAGCTGGTTAATGAATGTTGGCTTAATTATCTCTGTACTCGCGGGCTGGTTAGCCTGGACTATGCTGTGTGCCGAGATCCCAATGGTTGCAGGACAAAAAGGCGCGTTTCCAAAAGCCTTTGCCCGTACTAACAGTAAACAAGCCGCCAATGTTTCACTGTGGGTCAGTAGCTTTGTGATGCAGGCGGCGATGCTGTTGGTTTATTTTTCGAATAATGCATGGAATACCATGTATAACATCAGTGCGTTAATGGTCGTGCCCGCCTATATTACGACCACACTGTATATGACAAAAATTTGCCTGAATCGTGAATATGACTCTTTAGCGAAAAAAGGACGGGCGCTGGCTCTGACCAGTGGTATCCTGGGTGCGCTGTTCTGTCTGTTTATTCTCTATGCCAGTGAAATTCAGTATGTTGCTTTGGTGCCATTATTACTGACATGTGGCCTGCCGGTGTTTATCTGGTCGCGGAAAGAGAAACACGACAATAAACCTTTATTCTCTGCTACTGAATATATCTATTTAGGTATTCTGTTACTGCTCGACGTGATTATCATCGCATTACTGATAAAAGGCGTGATCAGTCTCTGATATAACTACTGACAGAGTCGGGAATGATAATACTTCTCCCGACTCTGTCTCTTCGCATTATATTTCCAGTTCTGTTAATAGTGTCTTCTCCATCTCAGTCCGGATGCTACTCAAACTCTGGCTGACAAACACCACTTGCCACGGAATACCCGCCCGATCGTAACGTCATTGATAATTCTTCTGGTCACTCCGCCATAGCTCCGGTAGCAGTGATAGCATCTCATTAATCACCCCCCGTCTGTCGTTACCGGGTTTCCAGATGGTCACCATGACCTGGTTAAGCCCCTGGCTTCCCACCTCGGTAGGCAATTTTTTGACGTTTTTCCACTGTCCTGCATTCATATGTTTCGGCAGAAATCCCCATCCGCATCCCTGTTCAAGCAGGCAGCGCAACATCTCCTGCTCGTTGGTAAAAAGGGTATGCCCCGAAATTTGCAGGCATCGCGCCACAGGTTCATCTGAATGAGAGTGCATAATCACTTGTGTCGCCAGCGAGAGTTCCAGCAGCGAGCAGGGTTGTTTCATATCGGGAAAAAGTGCTTCAGACGCATAAAAATCCATTTCTATCGATCCTAAAGCGTGCCATTCCATGGCATCGCCTACACTATGATGGCGCGCCAGGCAGATCCCCAGATCGGCCTGGCCGGTCGCCAGCAGATTTTCCGCCTCGTCGCGCGATGCGTTAATCAAACTCAGCAACGTGTTGTGTTGGGCCATTGTGGCAACCAGCGCCTGCAGTAACGATCTGGGGATAAAGGGATCGTAGACTAGCGAAACTTTCTGAGTCGCGCCATTGGGTATCTCTCTGGCAAATGCTTCAAATGCTTTCACCTGACGCATCAGCAGGTGCGCCTGGCGTTGTAACTGCTCACCTTCCGGCGTCAGGATCAGGCTGCGCCCTTCATGCATAAATAATGTGTAGCCTAGCCCGTCTTCGAGAAAATCAATTAAGTCGCGCAGCGTCGTACGATCTTTGCCCAATTTGAGTGCAGCTTTCGCCAGGCTGCCACACTCCACCACGGCCGAAAAAGCTTCTAGTTGGGCAAATGAGTAAATCAGGCTCGACATTAATTTCCCTATGAACTTTAGGGGGATTTCCCCCCATTATGCGATTTTTATTATCAGTTGCATTTTCTTAAGCTGAACATCTTCCTGAATGAAAAGAGAAACAAAATGAAAAACAAAGTCAAGGTGTTTAACCGAGGTCTGCTGGTGGGTGTTTCCGTTACCCTCAGTATGGGCCTGTTCGCGCCCAATGTATTTGCCGCCTGTGCGGGCACTGAACTCAGCACTTGTCCGGCGCCCTTTGATGCCAGACTTCCGGATACGCACAAAATGCTGACTTGGGGTCAAACCGACCGGGTAGTCGGTTTTCGTAACGACTATCGTAGTTATACGGGAGATGTATTTCATCACGGTAAGTCTGTCCCGTTATCCAACGCGGCAAAACAGTTAACTGACGCAAGCTATCAGGTAAATGGCAAGACTTACAACCTACAGGATTACCTGAAGCGCGAGAATATCAGCGGAATGCTGATACTTAAAGACGGCAAAGTTGCCTGGAAGTATCTGGGTAAAGGCAATACCGACACAACGCTTTGGACATCGCGTTCTGTGGGTAAATCGGTCGTTGCAACGCTGGTGGGCATCGCGATTAAACAGGGAAAAATTCACTCGCTAGACGATCTCGTCACGCAATATGAGCCTGACCTGAAAGGTTCAGCCTGGGACGGCGTGACCCTGAAGCATCTGATCACCCACACCTCCGGTATGGCGTGGAATGAAGATTATACCGACCCGAAATCGGATTTCAGCAAGCTTACCGAGTGTGAAGCGAATCCCGGCACCTATGACTGCGTACGTAAGCTGGTGTCCGGATTACAGCGCGCACACCCGGCCGGACAAGTTTGGTCCTACTCATCCGGCGGCGCATGGTTGCTAGGTGACGTACTTGAACGCGCTACTGGCATGACGCTAGCAGCCAATCTGGAGCAAAATATCTGGAAACCTTACGGCATGGCGAACGACGGTGTATGGCATGCTTACACGAAAGGTCAGCACGATGTCGGCGCACATGGGTTTAACGCCACGCTAGAGGACTGGGGGCGTTTTGGTGAGTTCATTCTCCATAACGGCGTGCTGCCGGACGGTAAACAAACTTTACCAGACAACTGGATAGCCGAGTCATCAAACTGGATTAAAGCGAAAGGGTCGGTGTCAGAGGAATATCCAAACGGCATTTATGGTTACCAGTGGTGGAACGGTGATGTGCCGGCCAACGCGACAAACGTTAAACCGGGTCCGCATACTACGGTACCACCTGCGCTTTGGGCGCAAGGGATCTTTGGTCAGATGATTATGGTTAATCCGGCTGAAAATCTGGTGATCGTCCAGTGGGCTACCTGGCCTGATGCCGAGCCATCCCCCAACGCTCAACCACTAGAAATGGCGCTGATGTTTAGCGCGATCGCGAACGAACTCCATTAAGGTTCTGTCATATTAAACGAGCAAGTCACCAAAAGTTGCGTCACTGCATGTACTTTTCTTCAGATAGTATGCGACTTTTTGGTGATTCCCGGAATAGAGTGAATCTTGATCGTCGCCGAATACTCTTCCCTATTCTGCCTCTTCACATTATCTTTCCAGTTCTGTTAATAGCGCCTCCTCTATCAACTGCGCAAGCTTCAGTTGTGCTGTATGAGACGTTCCCTCTGTCGGGCAAAGCTTAAGTGAGATACCTACCGAACCCGGTGCGGGCAAAAGAGGACTTAACTTACGCAGGCTCGCCGGCATACCTATTTGTGTACGTACGGTTATACCAAGGCCCGCCTGGACTGCCGCCCAAATACCGCTAAGGCTCTGACTCACAAAGACCACACGCCATGGAATTCCCGCCCGATCAAGGCATGCTGTGGCTCTCGAGCGCATCAGACAAGGGCTGTCAAACATCACCAGGGGCAAGGGCTCGCCCTTCTCCAGTAACGGGGAAATATCAAAATCGGGATGGTGGATCCATGCCAGCGGACAGTCGCCGAGTGATTTGCCACTCTGAGGTTGTGTATCTGATTGCCATATCAGCGCCATATCCAGTAACTGATTATCCAGCGCGGCATGTAGCGCCTGATTGCGATCAACTCTGGCGACGATGCGTAATTCGGGATAATGCCGTTTGAACTGGCCCAATATGCCAGGCATCAGCGACTCACCAAAATCTTCCTGCAAGCCAATACGCACTTCCCCCGTTAACAGCTCGCCTTTAATCGCACGCAATGTTTCATCATTAAGCGCCAGCATCCGACGGGCATAACTGAGCAATATTTCACCCTGGCCTGTGAGCTGTAGATGGCGGCCTTGTTTCACCACTAACGCTGTATCACATTGCATCTCCAGTTTTTTTAGCTGGGCGCTGACTGCAGAAGTTGAGCGGGCAAGCCGGGAAGCCGCTCGAGAAAAACTACCAGACTCAATACCGGCAACAAAACTACGGAGTGCATCCAAATCCAGAGCGGGGAGAAGTTTGCTCACAATTATCCTTATTATCGGGATTATTTGTCTTAAATTATTTGATTTTCAGGATGAAACTATTGCGCGAGTATCAGGAGAATGTCAATAAGGAGTCAGCGTCATGGTAAAAATTCTCGATAAAGACACGCTCGCCCAAGTGGCCCCTAAACTTGCCGAACTGAGTAACGAGGTATTGTTTAACGATATCTGGGCACGTGAAGCGCTTTCGCCGCGTGACCGTAGCCTGATAACCCTGTCAGCACTGGTGGCGATGGGACGGTTACAGCAACTGCCCTGGCATCTCAGCTTTGCTTGCCAGAATGGTGTCAGTGATGAAGAGATTATAGAGATCTTCACTCATCTGGCATTTTATGCAGGCTGGCCCGCTGCGGTTTCAGCACTCGGCTGTCTTAGCGAGGAGAATAACTGATGCCTGTTACCCGAATCACACTTGGTGAACATTACACCGATACTCAGCTGGAGGCCATTTCCACCATCCTTCATCAAAGTCTGACAGAGACCTTTGCCGTCCCGCTAAATGACTGCTTTCAGATAGTGGAAAGACTGCCCCGTTGCCAGCGTATTTTTGACCTTCACTATCAGAGCGGTAAGCGTAGCGATAACTTTGTGCTCTTTCAGATAACGGCAGGAAAACCACGCACTGCTGAACAAAAGAAAAATTTTTATCGCACCCTGAGCCAGCGCTTATTCGCGGCTTTAGGTATTCACGGCGATGACGTGATGGTGATTATTCAGTTCAACACCGCTGATGACTGGAGTTTCAGCCAGGGTGAAATGTACAGCCCGGAGGCGCTATGATTATTATGCAATATAGTTTCACGTTTCCGGCCGATTACGATATGGCGATAATTGAGCGGCGTATTCAAGATAACGGCAGCAAACTCGATGGTTTTCCGGGTTTATTGTTGAAGGCATTTCTATTTTCACGATCGGACGATGCTCTTCTGGGAGCCAGGGAAAATCGTTACGCGCCGTTATATGTCTGGAAAAACGCTGAATCCATGACCCGATTTTTACAAAGTCCTGGCTTTGTTCGCCTGACACAAGACTTCGGCTGGCCCAGGATCAAGACCTGGCAGGCACTGCGTACCCCTGAAATAAAGGAGGTACGTAATAAACCCTTTTTGGCTATCACCCAACGGCCCATCTTGCCATATAGCACCCTCACAGAATTGGAGTTGAATGGGCAGCTTTGTGGCTGGGATGTCTGCCAGTGGCAGCTGTTGGATATCACCTTCCTTGAACCCCCCCGGCAGGGTGAGGATAACTACCGTGTGGGTTACCTGGCCGCAGAAGATAACTCGCTCTAATATCCCGCCTGTATTTGTTTGTTTAGCTGGCGTATCCTCTGCATTATTAAAGTTAATGCTATACGCCAGGTTATCTCAACCTTCAGGGTCATTATGAATATAACGTCAATCCTCCCCTCTGAGACACAGCGGCGACAAGCTGAGGGAGCGCTGTTAGTCGATATCCGTGAGGCTGATGAATATGCCGGTGAAAATATTCCCACAGCCCGTCTTCTGTCACTTTCGGCGATTGAACAAGGTGCCCGACTGGAAAATTTAACCGCGGGTGATGTGGTTATTTTTCACTGTCAGTCCGGAGCGCGAACAGCCAAAAATGCGGTAAAACTGGCCGCCATTGCGGCGCCTGCCCAAGTCTTTCTACTGGAAGGGGGGCTGGCTAACTGGAAAAACTCCGGGCTCACGGTTGCGACCGATAAGTCCCAGCCACTGCCGATTATGCGCCAGGTACAAATCATCGCCGGGGCTTTAGTCTTAGTCGGTGTAATTCTCGGGTACAGTATTAACCCAACCTTTTTCTTACTTTCTGGCGCCGTCGGGGCAGGATTATTATTTGCCGGGATCAGTGGTTTTTGTGGGCTGGCACGCGTACTCAATATCATGCCCTGGAACCGGCGTTAATTCCGTAATCAAGCGTTCTCTGTTATGGCTTTATTTAATAATGCCACAAGGTGCCGGGCCATATTAAAGGAGGAGATATTTGTGAAAGTTAACAATAATCCTCCAGGGCCTGGATGCAGTATACGCCAGTCGCTCAATGCCTCAACCGCCAGGCCTGCCTTATTAGCTCTGGCAACTAACGCGCGGTCATCAGAACGGATATCTATCACCATCTGAATCCCTCCTTGCTGTTTTTTCACCAAAAATCCCTGCTCATGCAGAGCAGTTTCAAGCCAGATACGGCGCTCGGCATAACATTGACGCATCTTTTTTAAATGCCGCCAGAAATGACCCCCTTGCAGAAAATCCGTCAGCGTTTGTTGGATAAGTGTCGGGACCGTACAAGGAAAGTTACGCGCCTGCTGCTCGAAACGTTCAATCGTCTGTGCAGGAACCACCAGCCATGCAGCACGTAGGGCCGGAAATAGCGTTTTACTGAAGGTTCCGGCATAAATAACCCGCTGTAAACTATCCATACTTTTCAATGCCGGGAGTGGCTTGCCGTGGTAACGAAACTCACTGTCGTAATCATCTTCAATCACCCAGCTTTGTTGTTCTGAGGCCCACTCCAGCAAGGCATGACGACGCGGCATAGAAAGCGCCACACCCAGAGGACTCTGGTGAGCGGGGGTAACCAGTGCAAAACGCGCGTCGGGGTAATGCACCCGGGCATAATCAATCTGCATTCCGTCTTCATCTACTGGGACAGGCAACAGCTTCATTCCCGCTCTGGAAAATACCGGTCGGATAATCGGATAACCCGGGTCTTCAAGCCAGACTCCGTCGCCAGGCTCAGCGAGCGCTGCCAGTACCAGATTAATTGCCGCCTGATACCCCGATGTGATAAACACCTGTTCTGGCTGGCAATCAATCCCTCGTGAAAAACGCAGATATTCGGCTATCGCTTGTTTTAGCCCCTGCTCGCCGGTGACCGGGGGAAGTGCCAGACAGAATTGTGTCTGCTGACGTAAACGGCGGCCCATTAACCTTGCCCAAATAGCACGTGGAAAAAGATCCAGTGCCGGGAGCCCCATCTGAAAGGGTTGCGGCCCGCTCTGATTCTTCAGCGGTGCCATTTTTTGTTGCTTTAGCGCCACTTTTGCCGCAGCGCTGACAAAGGTTCCCGCCTGCCCTCTTCGCTCCAGCAATCCCAGCGTGACCAGTTCACTATAGGCATTCTCGATAGTGGCTCGTGACAGCCCAAGTTCCCGCGCCAGAGTACGACTGGAAGGCAAACGGCTACCCGCTGGCAACTCTCCATTATCAATAGCCTGCTTAAACTGCGTAATAATTTGCTGGTAACGCGGCTGCGACAGGTGCTGGCTAGTGGGTGACAACGTCGGCAATGTAAACATTATGGTCTGCTTTTTTAAAAAGTTTATGGCTCTCTTCACCAGTCCATACTAGTGCTAAAGTTCCGTTATACCAACTGAAAGAGCAAGAGTACTATTATGACCACATTACGTTTACCGTATTACACGCTTTCTCCTGCAGTCTATACGCCAATGACACAAGCGCTGCAGGGATTAGAAAAAGGCCCGCTGGCCAATGAACTGATTGAACTGGTGTTCTTACGCGTTTCACAAATTAATGGCTGCGCATATTGTTTGGTGTTACACACCAAAGCCTTACGCAAATCGGGCATGGAACAGATTAAACTGGATGCCCTGGCAGGCTGGAAAGTGAGTGAATATTTTTCCGAAAAAGAGCGGGCGGCGCTGGCCTGGGCAGAGTCGCTAACACTGATTGCTGACAGCCAGGCTGGGGACGATGTTTATCAGCCATTATTGAAGTTATTCACTGCTGAAGAGATTGCGGATTTAACCTTCGCAGCGAGCTTAATGAATGCCTTTAATCGGCTGGCTATCAGCATGCGTCAATAGCCGAATATTCCCCCTCACAATAGAAGAAACAGGCCAGCATCAGGCCTGTTTTTTTTCGTGTCATATTATGGTCATCTTTATCGTTATTCTGATAATTAACATTTCTATATCCGCCATAAATTGGATAAATAGAAATAGCCGTTCGTGGAAAAATTATTGCTAAACGTATCCCCCAGATCGGCCATCATATCGTCTAATATCACTTCTGATATTTGGTAATATCAAAAAAATATTCATCGGCAATTATACCGGCTCAGCCCTGTGATACCGGGGAATGACGCCCCACATCAAAAGTGTGGATATTTGATAATATCAAAATTGAGGGTTGTCTCAGATTTTCGATATGTTAGGGTAGATAGCGTCCACTATTTCTTGTCAGGAATAATTATAGATAAATCAAAACACAGGATGATGTTTATTGCATGGCAATTAAATTAGAAGTGAAGAATTTATATAAGATATTTGGCGAACATCCTCAGCGCGCATTTAAATATATTGATAAAGGAATATCGAAGAGCGAACTGCTGGAAAAAACAGGTCTGTCGCTGGGCGTTAAAGACGCCAGTCTGGCCATTGAAGAAGGCGAGATTTTTGTCATCATGGGGCTCTCTGGTTCAGGGAAATCCACCATGGTTCGCCTTCTCAATCGCCTGATTGAACCGACCCGTGGTCAAGTGATGATAGACGGTGTCGATATTGCAAAAATATCTGATGCGGAGCTTCGTGAAGTTCGCAAAAATAAGATTGCAATGGTCTTCCAGTCATT
>Ga0308165_1003176_pt1 | contig 18056 bp, 18 predicted proteins | sample PhyWR2_FD_201032 | JGI IMG/M metagenome (GOLD analysis project Ga0308165, IMG submission 201032) | Phyllosphere microbial communities from UC Gill Tract Community Farm, Albany, California, United States - DLSLW.R2 | ecosystem: Host-associated > Plants > Phyllosphere > Unclassified | place: USA...
CGTAATACTTCACGTCGAGGATGCGCGCGGTATTGTCGGCCCGCTCAATGAAGGTGCCAATGCGGGAGAAGTTGAACACCTCGTTCCGCAACATCGTACCTTCAAGGGCGCCGCGCACCAGCGTACCGATGCGGCGAATTTCGCGCAGCAGTTCGCCCAGGTTCGTTTCCCGCACCGGCCGGGCGAGCAGGTCGCGCAGGTGCATCCAGCCTTCGTTCGTGGTTTCCCATACGGCATTGGTGATGCTGGTTCGCACCACGCGGGCATTGGTGCGCGCATTCTCCACCATCGCCAGCACCGAGCCGGGATTGTCCCGGTCGCGCAGGAGATAGTTGAACACCTGTGAGCCGCCGAAGTCGGAATGCTTCGAACAATAGTCCTCCAGCATCCCGGTGGTGGTGAGGACCGATTTCCACTCCTCGTCCTGCGACTGGCGATTGCCCCGCGTCAGCGCGAGGTGAAAACCCACGTCGATCAGGCGCGCGGTATTTTCCGCCCGTTCGAGATAGCGGGACATCCAGAATACGCCGCTTGCTCCACGTCCCAGCATCAGACTGCCCCCCTCACTCGTCCAGCACCCAGCTGTCCTTGGTGCCTCCGCCTTGCGAGGAGTTGACCACGAGGGATCCTTTCTTGAGCGCCACGCGGGTCAGGCCGCCGGGCGTGATGTCGATGCCATCGGGCGAAACCAGCACGAAGGGCCGGAGGTCCAGGTGCCGGGGCGCGAGGCCTTCCTTGGTGAAGATCGGGCAGGTCGACAGCGAAAGCGTGGGCTGCGCGATGTAGTTCGACGGCTTGGCTCGCAGCTTCTGCTCGAAGTCGGCGATTTCCTTTTTCGAGGAGGTCGGGCCGATCAGCATCCCGTAACCGCCAGATCCGTGCACTTCCTTGACGACCAGGTCAGCCAGATTGTCGAGCACGTAGCCCAGCGAATCGGCTTCCGAGCAGCGCCACGTCGGCACGTTCTGCAGGATCGGTTTCTCGCCGGTGTAGAATTCGACGATCTCGGGCATGTAGCTATAGATCGCCTTGTCGTCGGCGATGCCCGTACCGGGCGCATTGGCGATGGTTACACCGCCCGAACGGTAGACATCGAAGATACCCGCCACCCCCAATTGCGAGTTGGGATTGAAGCTGAGCGGGTCGAGATAGTCATCGTCCACGCGGCGGTAGATGACGTCGATCGCCTTGTAACCGGTCGTGGTGCGCATGCACACACGCCCGTCGACGACACGCAGGTCGTTCCCCTCCACCAGTTCCGCGCCCATCTGGTCGGCCAGGAAAGCGTGTTCGAAATAGGCAGAGTTGAAGATGCCCGGCGTCAGCACCGCCACCACGGGCCGCTTGCCGCCTTTATAAGCAGGCGGGGCGCAGGCGCGCAGGCTGCGAGCAAGGCGGCGCGGATAGTCCGAAACCGGCCGCACCGGAATCTTGGTGAACAGTTCCGGGAACATCGCCATCATCGTTTCGCGGTTCTCGAGCATGTACGAGACGCCGGAGGGGGTGCGGGCGTTGTCTTCCAGCACCATGAAATCGTCTGGCCCGGTTCGCACCAGGTCGATGCCGACGACATGAGTATAGACGCCGCCCGGCGGCGTGAAGCCGATCATCTGCGAAAGGAAAGCCTCGTTGTTGCGAAGCGCCTCGATCGGCAGGCGGCCGGAACGGATGATTTCCTGGCGGTGGTACAGGTCCTGGAGGAAAGCGTTAAGCGCCCTCACCCGCTGTTCGATGCCGCGCGTCAACTTGCGCCATTCGCGCGCGGTGATGATCCGGGGGATCATGTCGAAAGGAATGAGCCGCTCTTCAGCGGCATCGTCGCCGTATACGTTGAAGGTGATACCTATGCGGCGGAAGAACCGTTCCGCTTCGGCATCCTGCCTTCTCAGCCAGCCCTTGTCCTGATTATCGAACCACTGGCGATATTCGGCATAAGCAGGACGAACAGAGCCGTCCGCATTGAGCATCTCGTCGAAATTCGTACCGCTCTCAGCCGACATTTTGACTCCCTGTTACACAAGTGATGCAACAGGAATCGGGACTTGCCAAGCACTCTCGCTGCATGTGCGAAGAAAATTTAACGCTGATGACAAACGCCGCAAATCGGACAGTTTTGATCATTAATTATCAGGCAACGGCAACGCCTCACCCGAGCAGACCCCTTGCCGAAAGATCCGCGCGCAACGTGCGAGCATCGCGGAAGTGATGGACCTGCCACCCCAACGCGCATGCACCGTCGATGTTGGCGGCGCTGTCGTCGATGAATAGCATCGACTCCGGCGCATGGCCGAATCGGCGGGCGGCAAGGTCGAAAATGCGCGCATCCGGCTTGGCGATCTTCTCGTCACCGGAGACGACGATATCGCCGAACAGGTCGAACAAGGGCTCGCCCGCGCGGTAGTCACGCCAGAATACGCTTGCGAAGTTGGTGATGGCGAACAGCGGCACAGACCGCGCGGCCAGTTCGCGCACGATCTCGTGACTGCCGGGAACATTGCCGGGGATCGTCTCACCGAAGCGCGTGGCGTAAGCGTCGAGCAGATCGTCGTGGCCGGGGAACTCGGCCTGGCGGGCTGCGACCATCTCGCCAAGGTCGCGCCCGGCATCGTGCTCGAAGTGCCATGCCTCGGTGACGACGTTCGCCATGAACCAGTCGAGCCGCGCAGGCTCGGCGATCAGCCGCGCAAAAAGGCGGCGCATGTCCCACTGGACCAGCACCCGCCCGACGTCGAAGACGACCGCCTCGACCGGAGAAAATAGATCAACGACAGACATGACAAGACCCCCGCGGATGGCAGGGGCCTCATGCATTCGACGCGAAACCAGCCGCCTTGTTTACCCGCCGGTAGAGGCGGGCTTCAGGCGAAAGGAATCAGCCCTGGCGGGCTTTGAAGCGGCGATTGGTCTTGTTGATGACGTACGTACGGCCGCGGCGACGGATCACGCGGTTGTCACGGTGGCGGCCCTTGAGCGACTTGAGGCTGTTGCGAATCTTCATGGTCTATCTCGTCCGTGTCGTGTCTGGGCGGTTACCGACCGCCGGAAATTCGAAGTGGCGCCGTTAGTGGTAGCAGAGCGCGAAGTCAAGCAGGCTGCTCGATTCGAAGGCCGTTGCAGTTGATTTCACAAGGCCTATCTACACTGTTCATCTACGGGCAACTTGCGGCGCGCATAACAGGTTCACGGGCGCGACCCCACCGAATTCGGACAAAAACGATACCCATCATGAAAAAGCTCGAAGGCGCGGCGATTGCCGCAGGCATGGCCGCCATGCTCCTCGCCTCTTCCACCGCCCAAGCGCAGTGGGGGCCTGGGTATGGGCGTGGATGGGGCGGCGGATATCGCGGTTCCGGCTGGGGCAGTTCGTTCGATTCGCCCCGCATCAACAATTCACGATCCAAAGATTCGCGTGAAGGGCGTGTCGAGGTCAGCCGCTTTGTCAGCAGCGACCCGGCGGCTGCCGCCGAACTGGGCAAAGGCCCTGTCTCGGTCGAATCCGAATCGGGCGATGGCCCCTGGGTCGAGGCGAGCATGCGCCGTACTTTCGAAGCGGCGATCGTGGACGCCCTCGTGGGCGCCGGCTACGATACGCTTCATCCCGACGTGCCGCAGCCGCAGATCACCAAGCTGAAGATTTCGCGCCAGGTCCTGGCCCCGGGCGAAGAAAAGCGCAGCCCCGTCAGCGGCACCGCCGCGATTGAAACCGGCACTTACGGCACCGGCTACGGCCTTGGCATCAACGTCGACCTGACCAAGCCGCGCTCTGCCTTGGTTTCCACCCGACTCGATGCGCGAATCGTCGAGAAGGACAGCGGGAAGGTGCTGTGGGAAGGCTATGCCACGATCGCCACCCGCGAAGGCGACGACAAGTGGAGCAACGGGATGATCGCCACCAAGCTGGCCGGCGCCTTGTTCGACAACTTCCCCAAGGCCGACGCGATCACCCCTGCCCGCGAAGGTTGATGCGGGAACCGGCGGGCCTGCCCTGCACTTTCACTACTATAATGCAGCAGGCAAATTTTGCCGGTAACAAGGCTGGAGAGAACAGATGGCCATGATCGAGCGCAGGTTTACCGCGCGGGTGCGTGATGCGCGCCTTGGCGCCGCCATGGCCCTTGCAGCCAGCCTTGCATTGTCAGCCTGCGTTGCGCCCGTGGGGCCGGTGGAAGTTACGCGCTTTCATGCACCCGACACCACGCGCCTTGGCCGAGGCACGATTCGCGTGGAACCCGCCCCCGGTCAGGCCGATACGCTCGAATTCCGCACATATGCAGCTTCGGTCACGCGGGAACTGACGCGATTAGGCTATAGCGAGGCACTCCCCGGCGCCGCGCCCGGCCAACAAATCGCCTTGCTCACGCTGGAGCGCCAGACCTTCAAGCCGCAGCGTGGCCGCAACCCGGTTTCGGTCGGCGTGGGGGGAGGCACGGGCGGATATGGCTCGGGCGTCGGCATGGGCATCGGCATCGACCTTTCCGGCCCGCCCAAGGACCAGGTCGGCACCCGCGTTTTCGTGGCCATTCGCGAGCGGGCAGCCCCTGATACGGCGACAGCCTTGTGGGAAGGACGGGCGATGTTCACCGTGCGCAGCGATTCGCCGCTGGCACAGGCACCGCTCGGTTCGGCGAAATTGGCCGAAGCGTTGTTCAAGGGGTTTCCGGGGCAGTCCGGCGAAACTATTCAGGTAAAATGACCGACATTCAAATCACCGCGTCCTTTGACGCCGGCAACATCGAAGTACTCTCCATCGACGGCACCGAAGCGCGGCTGGCGATCCGCAAGGACCATGAATCGGACTTCTTCCAGTGGTTCCACTTCCGGGTCAGCGGCGCGGACGGGCGCGAACTGACCCTGCGAATCACCGGACTGGGTGCCTCCGCCTATCCGGGAGGCTGGCCGAATTACGACGCCTGCGTTTCCGAAGATCGTGAATTCTGGGGCCGCGCCGCCAGCGAGTGGGATGCCAGCCTCGATGGCGGCACCCTCACCATCCGCTACCAGCCCGAAGGCGAACTCGCCTTGTTCGCCTATTTCGCGCCTTATTCGATGGAGCGCCACCACGACCTCGTCGCGCATATCGCCGGGGCCGATGGTGTCACTCACCGTTCGCTGGGCCTCACCCTCGACGGCCAGCCGATCGATTGCCTCGAAACCGGCACCGGCCCGGTCCAGGTCTGGCTCTATGCCCGCCAGCATCCGGGCGAATCGATGGCGGAATGGTGGATGGAAGGCGCGCTGGACTTGCTGGCCGACCTTTCCGATTCGGTAGCGCGCGAACTGCGCAGGCGCTGCTCCTTCCACATCGTCCCCAACGCCAACCCTGACGGCTCGCGCCGGGGGCACCTGCGCACCAATGCGGCGGGCGTGAACCTCAACCGCGAATGGGACAATCCCACGGCCGAGAAATCGCCCGAAGTGCTCGCCATTCGCGACGCGATGGATGCCACCGGCGTCGACTTCGCGATGGACGTCCACGGCGACGAGGCAATTTCCGCCGTGTTCCTCGCCGGGTTCGAGGGCATCCCCTCGCTCAAGGACGAACAGCAGGCGGGATACACCCGCTATGCGAACCTGCTGGAGCGGCGCACGCCCGATTTCCAGACCAAGCTCGGCTATCCGCTGACGCGCCCCGGCAAGGGCAACCTGACGATGTCGACCAACCAGTTGGCAGAACGTTTCGGCGCGGTCTCGATGACGCTGGAAATGCCCTTCAAGGACCACGATCCGGCCGCTGACAAGCGCCAGGGATGGAGCCCGGAACGGTCGGCGCAGCTTGGCCGCGACTGCCTCGGCGCGCTGCTCGAATGGTTGATCGAACGCGAAACCTGATCGGCTATGCCCTCCCCCGGCTGGGGGAGGGCAGCACCGGTTCAATATTTCAAATCGCCGCCCACTGGCGCTTCGCCTCACGCACCGCGAGGTTTTCATCGTGCGTCCATTCCGGCGTCACCGAGCCGGCAGGCGAGAGGCCCAGCACCGACTGGATAAGCATCCAGCCCTGCGCCCAATCCCCGCGCGTATCGTCACAGACGGGGCATGAACCCCAGTCCTTCGCCAGCCGCATGAGCGAGCGCTGGTGCACTGCCGAGCCCTCAAGATCGCTGACGAGGAACGAGGTGAACGGCAGGGGCTGCCTGGGGCAGGCGCCGAAACGGCCCAGACGCGGATCCGCTCCGGGCAGATCGACATTCGGCGGATTGACGATCACCGCGCCCAGCACGGGATTGTCCTGCTCCAGTGCTTCGAATTCGACCCACCACGACAGCGCCAGCGCAGCGATATCGTCGGTGACGATAACCACTGGTCGGTCGGCGCGGCGGACCGCGAGGTTCAGCTTGTTGACCCAGGTATTGCGATGCGGCTCGTCCCAAAGGCCAAGCTCGACTACGCGGCAATGCTCACTCAACCGGGTCCAGCGGTTCATCCAGTGGCCTGCCGCCAGCGGCGTGCCGGGCACCAGCAGGATGAGCGGCGTATGCTCCTGCGCATTGGGATAACGGAAGTTTGCCATGGGAATCTCCAGTTCAGGTGGGGGTTCCGCCGGTCGACCCTGATCGCGTCCCGACTGCGCTCCTTTTATCTCAACTAAAATAATAGACAATACACTTGCGGTGATCCGCCCGCTCATTGCGCCGCCCCGACCTGACGGTCATCAGTCCTGGCCATGCAGAAACCGCCGCCGCCCCCGCGCGGACGGGGACGACGCGGCTTTGCGCGGGCGATTTTTCGAGTGCTATCTAAAGCAGGTTCGCGGGCCCGAAGGCGTGTGGGAGCAGCTGTGAGAGGCGCAGTTCCAGCACCCCTTCCGCCCCGTCGCACCAGATCACCGGATCGGTGCCGCCCACTTGCGCGATTTCGTTGAGGACCTGGCGGCAGCGCCCGCAAGGCGTGACGCGGGCACCCTGCCCGGCCTCTCCGGGCGCGCCGCCGGTTACCGCCACGGCCTGCACAGCAAGGCGCGTCCCCGACAGGATCTTGGCCACGGCGACCGTCTCGGCGCAAAGCGACAGGCCGTAACTGGCGTTCTCGACATTGGCGCCGGTGACGACCGAGCCGTCCTCCATCAGCAGCGCAGCGCCGACATGAAACCGTGAATAGGGCGCATAAGCGGCGGAGGCCGCCTCGCGGGCAGCGGTCATTAACGAGTCGCGGGCGCTGTCGGAAAGGCTGGGAGTATCGTTCATTCCTGCACCACTACCCAGCGCAGGCCGCCTTGCGCAATCTCGTTGGCGAGATCGCCGTTGGCAGTCCACATCGTCCAGGGCCTGCCGCCGTAGCTTGGAGTGAAACGATCGCGCACCAGCCACAAGTTGCGGTCCAGCTTGTGGGCGATGGTATAGCGCGACTGAAATGCGGACGTGACCTTGAGGATCACCGGCTTGCCGGTATGCGTCTCCACCTGGTTGAGGAACGTCATCAGCTCGCTCTCGACCCGGGCATCGCTGACTTTCACAGGGCAGCCGTCGGCCAGCATGTCGAGTTCTACCGCAGGCGGCAGCAGCTTGGCGTCGCGCGGCACCGTGGTGACGAAATTCGCCGCCTGGCTGCCCGCCGGCTGGCACGGGTCGTAGCGGTGAAGCGCGCCTACCTGCATTCCTGCACTGCGCGCGGCCTCGAAATTGTCGACAAAGCGCGGGTCGCGCGCAAAGGCGCTCGCGCTGGCGTCGATATAGGCGAAGTCGGCGCCGATCGCTTTCAGGGACTTCCAGTTGATTTCGCCGTCGTCGGTGCCAACTTCCACACCCTGCACGGCATAGATCGCGCGCTCGGGCGTCCAGTGGCGCAGGTGCCACCAACCCCAGGCACCGCCGACGATGCCCGCCAGCAGCAATGCCCCCAACGCACGAAGGCGCCAGTTGCCACTGATCCCGCCGGCCTTGCCACCCTTTCGCGCACCGCGAACTGCCACGTATTTTATTCCTCAGCCGCGGATGTGCAGGACGCAGATCAGCGTGAACAGGCGCCGCGCGGTCGGGTGGTCGGTCTCGATCTTGCCCTCCAGGCGTTCCAGCAGCATTTCGGCGGCCTCGTTGTGGACACCGCGCCGGGCCATGTCGATTGTTTCGATCTCCTGCGCGGTCGCCTTGCGAATCGCCTGGTAGTAGCTTTCGCAGATCGCGAAATACTCGCGGATCGGACGGCGGAACCGAGCCAGACCCAGCACCAGCGTTTCCAGCACCTCGCCGTCCTCGCCCGCGATTTCCAGCGACAGGCGGCCATCGCGCACCGAAAGGCGCACGCGGTATGGCCCTTCGTTCCCCGCCGCGCAGGAGCGTAGCGGATTGAACACGTTATCCTCGATCAGATCGAAGATGGCGATGCGCCGTTCCTGTTCGATGTCCGCGTTGCGCCACAGGATGGTCGCATCGTCGAGCTCGATGTGAGAGATGCGCGGGTCCGCCATGATCGCAGTGCCTTTACGCGGTTGCGGCATAGCCCGGCAAGTGGCCTTTGGAGGGACCACCGCCCTCCCGGCATCCACAAGCTGTGGATTAATATCCCGTACCGCCCCGCTTGAAGGACTCATCCGCCGAGAGCATTGTGCGCCGCTTATGGCCCAGCAAGATCTCCTCATCCGCGCCGACGACGGCGCCCAGAATTCTGGCGTGCGCACTCTGCCCGCCAACGTCGAGGCCGAGGCCGCGTTTTTGGGCGCCGTCCTCATCGACAACCGGGTGATCGAGGAACTGACCACCCCGCTCACCCCGCCGCATTTCTTCGAGCCGGTCCACGCCCGCCTCTACGAGCGGATTCTCCAGCTGCTTGACCGCAAGGCCGTGGTCACCGGCGTCACCCTGCGCCCCTATTTCGAGGCGGACGAAGGACTGAAGGCGCTGGGCGGCGTCTCCTACCTCGCGCGGCTGACCGGCGACGGCCAGGGCCTGCTCGCCCCGCGTGAACTGGCGAACCAGATCTACGATCTTGCGCTGCTGCGCGAACTGATCTCGGTGGGCCGCAACCTCGTCGAAAGCGCGATGGACACCTCCGAATCGGTAGAACCGATGGAGCAGATCGAACAGGCCGAATCGGCGCTGTACAAAGTGGCCGAAGGCGCCGCGACGCAAAGCGAAGCGCAAAGCTTCGGTGTCGCCACGCGCACCGCGATCATGTCGATCGAGAAGGCGTTCAATTCGGGCGGCCACATCTCGGGCAAGACCACCGGCCTCACCTCGGTCAACCAGAAGATCGGTGGTCTTCACGATTCCGACCTTATCATCCTTGCCGGCCGTCCGGGCATGGGCAAGACCTCGCTGGTCACCAACATCGCCTTCAACACGGCCCAACGCTACGTCGACGACACCGTGCGCGACGGCATGCCGCACGAAAAGTCGGTCGGCGCGCCGGTGGCCTTCTTCAGCCTCGAAATGAGCGCGGATCAGCTGGCCACGCGTATCCTTGCCGAGCAGTCGAACATCAGTTCCGAAGCGCTGCGCATGGGCAAGATCAGCCGCGAGGACTTCCAGCAGTTGTCCTTCGCCAGCCAGCGCCTGGCCGAACTGCCGCTGTTCATCGACGATACGCCGGGCCTGACGATCGCGGGCCTGCGCACCCGTGCGCGCCGCCTCAAGCGCCGCCACAACATCGGCCTTGTCGTGATCGACTACCTGCAGCTGCTGTCCGGCTCCGGCCGCGCCAGCGACAACCGCGTGAACGAAATCTCGGAAATTTCGCGTGGCCTCAAGACCCTGGCCAAGGAACTCCACGTTCCGGTGATCGCACTTTCACAGCTGTCCCGCGCCGTGGAACAGCGCGACGACAAGCGCCCGATGCTTTCCGACCTTCGCGAATCAGGCTCGATCGAGCAGGACGCCGACATGGTCTGGTTCGTCTACCGCGAGGACTACTACGTGAAGGCGACCGAGCCGAAGTATCCCAGCGATACCGACGGACCGGACGTCAAGGACAAGTGGGAAACCTGGCGCCAAAAAATGGAGGAGGTCACCGGCCTTTCCGAATTGCTGATCGCCAAGCAGCGCCACGGCGCCACCGGCAAGGTCCGCCTGCGCTTCGAGGCGCGCATCACCAAGTTCTCCGACCTCGCACCCGACGACATGCGCGCCGCGTTCGAAAGCGACTGAGCAGGGACGGGCGAAAGTGGAACGCGTGATGGGTTACGGTATACTTGGCATTGCCATCATCGCCGAGGTGATCGGCACCTCGTTCATGAAGCAATCGGAAGGTTTCACCAGACTGATCCCTAGCCTTGTCACCGGCGCGGCCTACCTCATCGCGTTCTACTGCCTTTCGCTGACATTGAAGACGATCCCCACCGGCATCGCCTATGCCATCTGGTCGGGCACCGGCATCGTGCTGATCTCGGCTGCGGCATGGGCATTTCAGGGCCAGAAGCTGGATGTGCCGGCAATGGCCGGCATGGCGCTGATTATAACCGGGGTGCTGGTTATGAACGTATTTTCCAACTCGGCCGCGCACTGAGCCTGCGCTTTTTGAGCGCCCCGCCTTACGGGCGAATAGCCCGCACCATGTAGGTCGAGCCGCCGCCATAGCTTTCCAGCTTGCGGGTGATCGCCGCATCGCCAGTGACCGGCTCGAAACCCATGCCGCGCCAGAACGCGACGGAATCGTTGACCGAAACCAGCGCCAGTTTGGCGCCTCCCATCTCGGCCAGCACCCCAGAAAGTTGATCAACGACCGGCCGGGCATGGCCTTGGCCGCGCACCTGGGGATGCAGCGCCAGATCGTGCAGGTAGAACGTGTCCCGCCCTTCCGGCAGCGCGCCAAGCAAGCTGTTGAGCGGCGGGATCGCGCCAAGCGGCCAGGGATAGGCGATCAGATAGCCGCTCACCGCTTGGTCCGAAGCGAGCGCGAAGCAGCCTTTCGGGAACAGCTTCAGGCGTTCCTCGAAGCAGGCGCGCGCCTCGAAGTGATCGGGGAAGCAGGCCGCAGCAACCATGACCACGCCGTCGATGTCCGCCGCGCGCATCGGGCGCCATGTGAAGACGCTCACAGCGCGCTCCGCCATGCCCCAAGCCGCACCGCCGCCTCGTCCAGAACCGGGGCCGGTTTGGTGAAGCACAGGCGCACGATGTGGCTGGGCGCAGCGTCACCGGAGTAAAGCGCGCCGACCGGCACTGTCGCCACGCCCGCTTCCACCACTGCGCGCTCACTGAATTCGCGGTCGGTCAGCGCTATGCCGGAAGCGGTGAGGTCTATGCACAGGAACCACGTGGCGGCGTTGGGAAGGACGACGAATCCGGCCTCCTCCAACCCGGTCTTGAGCCGCGCGCGGGCGGTAGCCCAGCCCTTGCGCTGCTGCTCCAGCAGGTCGCCGGAAAGGCCAAGCCCCTCCGCCACCGCCCACTGCAGAGGCACGGCCGTGGCGTAAGTAAGGAACTGATGGGCATGGGCTATCGCGGTCGCAAGATCGCCAGCGGCGATCATCCAGCCGATCTTCCAGCCGGTGAGCCCGAATATCTTGCCTGCCGAGCCGATCTTCACCGCTCGCTCCGCCATGCCGGGAAAGCTCATCAGCGAGCGGTGGGGAATATCGTCGAAGCGCACGTCCTCCCACACCTCGTCGCAGATCGCGATGAGGTCGTGCTGCGTGCAGATGCGGGCGATCATCGCCAGTTCGGCATGGCTGGCCACGGTCCCGGCCGGATTAAGCGGATCGTTGAGGATTACCACGCGGGTAAGCGGCGTGATTGCTGCGCTGAGCGCCGCCTCCTCATACCGAAAATGCGGCGGCGCCAGGGGAACGGAAACCGCAACGCCGCCTGCCCGGCGCACCATCGGCGCATAGGCATCGTATGCCGGTTGAAACAGGATCACCTCGTCGCCCGGCTTCACCAAGGCCAGCAAGGCGGCAGCGATCGCCTCTGTCGCGCCGGAGGTCACAGTCACCTGATCGACCGTCAGCGCCAGGTCCTGCCGCTTTTGATAATAGCCGCAAATCGCCTCGCGCAGTTCCATCAGCCCGGCGCCGGGCGGGTACTGGTTCGATTTTTCGCGCAAGGCCCGCGCCGCCGCTTCCAGCAGAGGCTCGATCACGGGACCATCGGGAAAACCCTGCCCAAGATTGATCGCGCCATGCTCGCGCGCCAGCGCCGACATGCGGTCGAACACGGTGCGCTCCATCTCGGCGTATACCGGGTGGATGCGGTTGATGGTCTTCATCGTGGGGGCGGCTCCGGTGGCGCATATGCGTAAAGCCATATCCGGCCGAACGCCGGAAACACAACCGCCCTTCGTCATGGCGAGCGCAGAGGACCATCAACCAAAGCTATCCCGACACCGCCGCGATCATCGTGCAACCGCATCCTGAGACCCCGCCCCTATCCCCAGCCACGGAACCAACCCCACTTTCACACGTCTATCGCTTGCACTACCAACATTGGCGAACCGGGGCCGACGCGATTGGGGTCTGAATTGAATACCTTGAGCCGGTTTACCGAACGCCTCCCGCTCCTTCCTGACCGGCCATTCCTGCGCTACGGCGCAACAGTGGCCTTTTGCATTTTCGCACTGTGGCTGCGCTGGGTGCTGGACGGTGCATTCCCGCCCGGATACCCGTTCCTGACGTTTTTCCCGGCCGTCATCCTCAGTTCGTTCCTGTTCGGTCCACGCCCGGGCATCCTGGCCGCCGTGCTCTGCGGGATATTCGCCTGGTACGTGTTCATCCCCCCGCGCATGGCTTTCGGGACTGACAGCGGCACGGCCACGGCGATGCTGTTCTATCTTGGCGTGGTCGCTGTCGACATCTGGCTCGTCCACTTGATGCAGGCCGCCAATGCCCGCCTGAACACAGCCCGCGAGGAAGTGCGCCTGCTTGCCGAGGAACGCGGACAACTGGCGGAGCGCGCGGAACTGCTGTTCCAGGAAATGCAGCACCGCGTCGGCAACAACCTGCAGATGGTGGGCGCCGTCCTGTCGCTGCAGATGCGCACTCTCAGCGAGCCGACCGCCCGCAAGGCCTTGTCCGATGCGGCAGCGCGGCTTCAGGTCATCGGCAATATCCAGCGCCAGCTCTACCGGCAGGATGGCCAATTGGTCCCGCTCGACCGGTTTCTCACCGAAGTCTCGGGCAAGATCATGGCATCCAGCGCCCGGCCCGGCATCACCTGCCACGTCGAGGCGGAGGCAGGCATCATCCTGCGTCCCGACAGCGCTGTACCTGTCGCCCTGATCGTCACCGAAGCGATCGCCAACGCCCTCGAACACGGTTTCGCAGGCCGCCCTGCCGGGCGCATCGTGCTGTGCGTAGCCCGCCGGGACGCCGCCATCGTCCTCAGCGTGGAGGATGACGGCATCGGCCTTCCGCTCGGTCTCGACCCCGCCAGCACCGACAGCATCGGCCTGCGCATCTCGCGCGTGCTGAGCCGGCAGCTGGGGGCGGAAATGGCGCTGGAAAGCCGCGACTCGGGCGCATGCATGACCCTTAATCTGCCTCTTTCCCGGCTCGCCGAGCCCGCCCTGGACGCGGTTTGAGCGCCCCGGACCGCCCGGCCGCAGGGCTTGCACGCCAAAACGAATATTATCCTTGTCCGCGCCAGCTTGAGATTCAGCGGCAGACGCCTACATTAGCGGTCTGAAAGGACGGTTTTCCCGAATGAACGACGACCAGCCAAGCGGCAATCCCTGGGTCAAGAGCCTGCTCGTATGGGGGGGCATCTTCCTTGCGCTCCTGATGGTGGTGTCGATGTTCGGCGCGCGCACCACGACGGGCCCGTCCATCCCCTATTCCGATTTCCGCAGCAAGGTTGCCGAAGGCAGCGTCGCCTCGGTGGAGATCGCCGAAGACCGTATCGACGGAAAGCTCAAGAACGGTGACACGTTCAGCACGGTTCCTGTGCAGAACGACATCACCCTCACCCAGCTTCTCTCGCAGAACGATGTCAAGTATTCGGGCAAGGAAGCAGAACAGGGCAGCCTGTTGCTTTACATCCTCGCGCAGACGCTGCCTTTCGTGCTGATCGTGGGTATCGCCTTCTTTGCGCTGCGTCAGGTCCAGAAAGGCGGCGGTTCCGGCGCGATGGGCTTCGGCAAGTCGAAGGCCAAGATGCTGACCGAGCGCTCGGGCCGGGTTACCTTCGACGACGTCGCCGGCATCGACGAAGCGCGTGAGGAACTGGAAGAAATCGTCGAGTTCCTGCGCGAACCCACCCGCTTCTCCAAGCTGGGCGGCCAGATCCCCAAGGGCGCGCTGCTGGTCGGTTCGCCGGGCACCGGCAAGACCCTGCTGGCCCGCGCCATCGCGGGTGAGGCAGGCGTGCCGTTCTTCACGATCTCCGGTTCCGACTTTGTCGAAATGTTCGTGGGCGTCGGCGCCAGCCGCGTGCGCGACATGTTCGAACAGGCCAAGAAGAACGCACCCTGCATCGTCTTCATCGACGAAATCGACGCCGTCGGCCGTCACCGCGGCCACGGCCTTGGCAACTCGAACGACGAGCGCGAGCAGACGCTGAACCAGCTGCTGGTCGAAATGGACGGCTTCGAGGCCAACGAAGGTATCATCATCATCGCGGCGACCAACCGCCCCGACGTGCTGGACCCCGCGCTGCTGCGCCCGGGCCGCTTCGACCGCCAGGTCGTCGTGCCCGTGCCCGACATCGAAGGGCGCGAGAAGATCCTTGCCGTGCACATGAAGAAGGTGCCGCTTGCGCCTGACGTCAATCCGCGTGTCATCGCGCGCGGCACCCCGGGATTCTCGGGCGCCGACCTCGCAAACCTCGTGAACGAGGCTGCCCTGCTTGCGGCACGCCGTAACAAGCGCCTGGTCGCCATGCAGGAATTCGAGGACGCCAAGGACAAGGTCATGATGGGCGCGGAACGCCGCTCCATGGTCATGACCGAGGACGAGAAGAAGATGACCGCGTACCACGAGGCCGGCCACGCGCTCGTCTCGGTGCATGAACCTGCTTCGGACCCGATCCACAAGGCCACGATCATCCCGCGCGGCCGTGCGCTGGGCATGGTGATGCGCCTGCCGGAGCGTGACAGCTATTCGTACCACCGTGACAAGATGCTCGCGAACCTCTCGGTCGCGATGGGCGGCCGCGTCGCCGAGGAACTGATCTTCGGCTACGACAAGGTGTCGTCGGGCGCCTCGGGTGACATCCAGTATGCCACGGGCCTTGCCCGCAGCATGGTCACCAAGTGGGGCATGTCGGACAAGCTCGGCCCGCTCCAGTATGAGGAGACCCAGGAGGGTTATCTCGGCATGGGCGGATCGAACCGCACGATGGGCTCGGACGATACCAACCGCCTGATCGATAGCGAAATCCGTGTGCTGGTCGACAACGCCCACGCCCGCGCCACGCAGATCCTCAAGGACCAGAACGAGGCGCTGCACACGCTGGCGCAGGCGATGCTGGAATACGAGACGCTCTCGGGCGAGGACATCAAGCAGCTGCTCGATGGCGGGGCGATCGATCGTCCCAGCACTCCGCGCGGCGTTACGGCGCCTCGCCCGCTCTCGGGTTCGGCAATTCCCAAGTCGGGCAAGCGCTTCAGCGGCGGCACCGCCCCGCAGGGCGCCTGACACATACCAGAGTTCTCCGACGGGAGAATGCAGGAGGGGCGCCAAGGTCTGACCTTGGCGCCCCTTTTATTTTAGGCCGCAGTTCCCCACTTTGCGGGCCGTCCAATCCATTCGTCATTGCAAACGCACCCGAGGGAGCCAAAACTCTGCGAAGGGCGGAGCCGTCGCTAGGCCCGCTTTTGCGCCAGCTTTTTCTCGATCGCCGCCCACAGCCGTCCGAAGGCCTGCGCGGCGGGACTTTGCGGTGCTAATGCGCCCACCGGCTGGCGGTGCACCGCGCATTGTTCGACCACGCTGGCATAGGGGATCGAAGGCCAGTTGGGATTCGCCTCGTGCGCCTGCTTGTGCAGTGCGCGGCGCATGTCGAGCATCGACAGCACCGGCAGTATTGGCGGGTGACGCTTGGTATTCCCCGCAATTTCGCGCACCACCAGATCGAAGGCGCGCGCCGACAGAGGCGACGGCGGCAGCGGCACGATCACCAGATCGGCGGCGCGCACGATCTGCGCGGACAATTCGTTCATCACTGGCGGACAGTCGAGGATGATGCGCGGATAGTCGGCCGCCAGCTCCTCGGTCAGCTTGGCCAGTCGCTTGCGCTTGCCGATCCGCGCGAGCTGCGCGTCGAGTGTGCGGATCGATTCGTCTGCGGGCAGAATATCGAGATCGGCAAAGGCCGTCTTCTGGATCAACCCGGCAGCCGAGCGTTCGCGCGCGAAGACTTCCTCGGCAAGCTGCGCCTCCTGCGGTTCAAGCCCGTACAGGAAGGCTGAGCCACCAGCCGCATCGAGATCCCACAGCAGCGTCCGCCGCGCGCTTGCCACTGCCGAACACCAAGCGAGATTGGCCGAAAAGGTGGTTTTCCCCACGCCGCCCTTCACGCTGTAGACGGCGATCGTCGCGCTGCCGGGTATGCCGCCACCCGCGCTTGCTTCATCTTTCACGGACGCCGAAAGGGGACCGGCCCTGTTGGGCGGTCCCCCGGAAATTCCGATAATACGAGGTAGTTTCGATTTAGCGGCCACCTCGTGATCGTTGCCTGCCGCGCCGCGACAGTCAACGAAAAGGATCAACCGTCGTAGTCGCCGCCGATCGAGGTGTTGCGCGTCGGTGCCGAAGCGGTGATGCGCAGGGCCTCTGCCGACTGGCTGAGCGAACCGACGTCGTCCATCTCGTCGTCGTCGTCAGGCAGGACGCGCTGCATCGAGGTGACCAGCGTTTCCTTGAGGATCGACGGGGTCACCGTCTGCTCGGCGATCTCGCGCAGGGCGACGACCGGGTTCTTGTCGCGGTCACGCTCGAGCGTGAGTTCCGCGCCGCCCGAAATCTCGCGTGCACGCTGGGCAGCGAGCAGGACGAGGTCGAAACGGTTGGGGATCTTGTCGACACAGTCTTCGACAGTTACGCGCGCCATGGGCACTCCCGGTAAAAAATCTAAAGGTTCGGAAAGGACGGCCGATAGGGGCCTCCGCCGCGAAAGTCAAGGAAATGGGCTGAAGCGCATCGTCGTCCCGGACCTAATCTGGGGCCACCACCAAAAAGCGCACCCAACTTTCGGCTGGAAAGCGCTTTTCGGTGATGTGCCGCTCGAAGAAACGCCTGCGGGCCCGGCTCAAGGCCAGAAGACGGTCAGGCCTTCCTTTTCGTAAAGCCCAGTGCCAGCTTCGCCAGTTCGGGGAAGGCCTCCGCCCGTTCCCGCGCCTGGGCGTTGGCGGCGGTGCCGCGGATCACGCGGCCCTTGATCCCGTGGAAAATCGCGGCGAGGCGGAAGAAGTTGAACGCCATGTAATAGCCGTAGTCCGGCATCCCATCGCGGCCCGTGCGGCGGCAATAAGCCGCGACGTAATCGGCCTCGGTCGGGATGCCCAGCGCGGCGATATCAGCCCCGCCAAGGCCCGCCACGATGTGCGGGGGCATGTGGTACATCATCGCGTTATAGGCAAAGTCGGCCAGCGGATGGCCCAGCGTCGACAATTCCCAGTCCAGCACCGCCAACACGCGCGGCTCGGTGGGGTGGAAGATCATGTTGTCGATGCGGAAATCGCCGTGGATCACGCTGGAGGCGCCGTCATCCTCCGGCATGTTCGCCTCGAGCCAGGCGATTACCGCGTCCATGTCATCGTTGCGTCCGGCGGCCTCGTCCGCAAAATATTGCTTCGACCAGCGGCCGACCTGGCGGGCGAAATAATTACCCGGCTTGCCGTAATCGCCCAGACCGATCGCCTCGGGATCGAACGAGTGGAGCTGCGCGATCGTCGCGTTCATCGCGTCGAAAATGCCCGCGCGTTCCTCGTTCGAGACACCGGGGACAGTCGCGTCCCAGAAGATGCGCCCCTCGACCATTTCCATGACGTAGAACCACGTGCCCAGCACCGAATCGTCGGTGCACAGGCCGTAGACCCGCGCGGCCGGGAAGCCCGCACCGTGGAGCGCGGAAAGTACCTTGGCCTCACGCTCCACCGCGTGGGCGCCCTTGAGCAGTTCCCCCGGCGGCTTGCGGCGCAGGACGTAGGCGCGGCCCGGCGTCACCAGCTTGTAGGTCGGGTTCGACTGA
>Ga0308165_1003178_pt1 | contig 18045 bp, 16 predicted proteins | sample PhyWR2_FD_201032 | JGI IMG/M metagenome (GOLD analysis project Ga0308165, IMG submission 201032) | Phyllosphere microbial communities from UC Gill Tract Community Farm, Albany, California, United States - DLSLW.R2 | ecosystem: Host-associated > Plants > Phyllosphere > Unclassified | place: USA...
CCGGCCGTCGTGACGCATGACGCGCCCTACCTGCTGCGCTGCCCGCAGGACAAGGCCAAGGCCTGGGACGACCTGTGCCTGGCCATCGGCCTGGCCGTGCGCGCCGGCTGAGCCGCAACGCGCCGCCCGTGGCAGCCAGGGCGCCTGCGCTCCGGCCCGAAAGCCGGTTTTTTCAGCAAAACAGGCTATTGGCGCAGGCCACGCCTCGGCAGGCAGCTATCAATTCAGTAGCAAACAGCGCCAGATTTCAGCCATGCCGGGAGGTCCGCCGAACTTGCCGGTCCCGCTGATGGCGCCCTGGCAACGCCGCGCGGCCCCTGGCGCCGGCCGGCCGGCAAGCCGGGCTTCTTACAATCGGCGCATGACTTTCCTCGACATGCTCGGCGCCGCAGAACGCCAGAACCACTCCATGCTGTGCGTCGGCCTGGACCCCGAACCCGCCAGGTTTCCCGGCGCCTTGCAGGGCGATGCCGGCAAGATTTACGACTTCTGCGCCGCCATCGTCGATGCGACCGCCGACCTGGTGAGCGCCTTCAAGCCGCAGATCGCCTACTTTGCCGCCCACCGGGCCGAAGACCAGCTGGAGCACCTGGTGGCGCACATGCGCCGCACCGCGCCCTCGGTGCCGGTCATTCTGGATGCCAAGCGCGGCGACATCGGCAGCACCGCCCAGCAGTACGCCATCGAGGCCTTCGAGCGCTACGGCGCGGATGCAGTCACGCTCTCGCCGTTCATGGGGTTTGACTCGGTGCAGCCCTATCTGAAGTACCACGGCAAGGGCGCCTTTTTGCTCTGCCGCACCTCCAACCCCGGCGGCGACGACCTGCAAAGCCAGCGCCTGGCCTCGGTCGATGGCCAGCCGCTGCTCTACGAGCACATCGCCCGGCTCGCCCAGGGTCCGTGGAACCTGAACGGCCAGCTCGGGCTGGTGGTGGGCGCGACCTATCCGGCCGAGATCGAGCGCGTGCGCGCGCTGGCGCCGACGCTGCCGCTCCTGATTCCGGGCGTGGGCGCGCAGGGCGGCGACGCGGCGGCCACGGTGCGCGCCGGCTGGCGGCCAAACGCGCCCATCGTCGTCAACTCGTCGCGCGCCATCCTGTATGCCTCGCAGGGCGAGGATTTTGCGCAGGCCGCCCGGCGCGAGGCGCTCAGGACGCGCGAGCTGCTGCAGGCGGCGCGGCCGGCTTAGGGCGGTGCCGTGAAGCGCCGGGCGCCGGACAGGTAGGGCAGCGCCTTGGCCAGGCCGTCGCGCCCGCTGGCGGCGCGGTACAGCAGCGCGCTGCCCAGCGCCGAGCCGGCGGTCCGGGCCACGAAGGAGCGGCTGCGGCGCGAGGCCATCAGCAGCGCCAGGCCGGCGCCCAGCACCAGCCAGTGCTCGCCCGGAAAGCTGGGACGGGCCTCGTCATAGGCCTTGAGTTGCCGCAGGTTGTGGATCGGTGGGAGGTTCATGGGCGGTTTTCCTTTGCAGCCGCCAGCCTAGCGCGGGCCACCCGCGCCCGCTGTCGGACGGCGCCTTGCCTTGCTGCCCCGGGCCGCCGGCCGGCGCGCAGCCCGCCCGGCGGCGCCGCGCGGCATGAAAGCCAGCGTCCAGCTTTTGCTATGGAATCGATAGCTGCCTGTGCAGGCAGTGCCTGCGCAATCGGCCTTTTCGAGGCTCAAAACCCCATGCTGGTCCGGCGACGGATGCGCGCCAGCCGTTTCAGCCGTCGCGGCATCCACCATGCCGGGTGCGGCCTTGCGCCTTTCAGCGTCCCTTGAGCCGCCCGCCCAGCATCACGCAGGCCAGCGCGGCCATCACCAGCGCGATGCCGGCCCACTGCCAGGCGGTGACGCTCTCGCCCAGCACGCCCATGCCGGCGGCCAGGCCGACCACCGGCACGCCCAGGCTGAAGGGCGCCACGCGGTTGGCTGGATGGCGCTTGAGCAGGCCGGTCCACAGGCTGTAGCCGACCAGCGTGGCGATCCAGCCCAGGTAGGCAATCGACAGCCAGCCGCTCCAGCCGGCCTGCAGCCAGCGCCAGCGCACGGCCGGCGCGTCAAACGCCCAGGACAGGGCCACGAAGGGCAGCACGGCGACCGCGCCGCTCCAGACGACAAAGGCGATCGGCGAGTAGTTGCCCGCCACCTTGCGCACCTGCCGCGCCACGATGTTGGACAGCGCCCACAGGGCTGCGGCGCACACCGTCAGCAGCAGCCCGGCCACGGTGGTGGCGCTGGCGCCGCCGGCCGAGGGGCTGAGGTAGTTGCCGCCAAAGCAGGCCAGGCCCAGCGCGGCCAGCACCATGCCTCCCTGCAGCGGCCGGCTGGCGCGCTCGTGCAGCAGCACAAAGCCAAACAGCGCGGTCAAAAACACCTGCGTTTGCAGCAGCACCGAGGCCAGCGCCGCCGTCATGCCCACCCGCAGCGCGATGAACAGCAAGCCGAACTGCCCCACGCCCTGGCACAGGCCGTAGAGCACCACCCATTTCCACGGCACCGACGGCGGCTTGACGAACAGCGCCAGCGGCAGCGCGGCGAACACGAAGCGCGCCGCGCCCAGCTGAAAGGGCGTGAAGTCGCGCAGGGCGAACTTCATGGCGACGAAATTCACGCCCCAGACCACGACGACCACCAGCGCGGCCGCCAGATCGCGCCCGCTCAGGGCTTCAGGCCGGCTCAAGCGCCCGCCAGCCGGCCGCGTTCGCCATCCAGGTAGGTCTTGACGCGCTGGGCCAGCGCGATGTCGCCCGGCGTCTCGGGCAGCCAGGCTTCGGCGGGAATGGTTTTTCCGTCGGCATCGATGGCGACGAACACCACCAGGCATTCGGTGACGACGTTCATCTGGCCGGTCTTGATGTCGCCGCTGCGCACCTCGACCGAGATGTTCATGCTGGTGCGGCCGGTGTAGGCCAGGCGCGCCTGGACCTCGACCAGGTCGCCGATCAGGATGGGGCGCTGAAAGCGGATGCTGCCCACCGAGACGGTGACGCAGTAGCGCCTGGCCCAGCGCGTGGCGCAGGCATAGCCGGCCTCGTCGATCCACTTCATGACGGTTCCCCCATGGACCTTGCCGCCAAAGTTGACGGTGCTGGGTTCGGCCAGAAAGCGCAGGGTGATCGAGGACATAAAGGGGTTACCGGGAAGGGGTTGAAGGAGGGCGGTTCAAGGCCGCAGCCAGACCTGGCCGGCGACACGCCGCCTATTTTCACCCATGACGCAGCGCAAACCGCGTCGCCTTGGACGCAACGCGGCTGACCCATGCCGTTTGATCGAATGAGTGGCTGTCAGCGCAGGTGGAGTGGGCGCTGACAGCTGTTCATTTTGTGGCAGCAGCGCCTTGCCAGCATGGCTGCCAATGGATGGGGCTGGGTGCGGCTCAGATGCGGATGCCGGACTTGCCCGGAGACAGAATGCCGTTCGGGTCCAGCGCGCGCTTGATCTTGCGCTCCACGTCGCGCTTGACCGGGCCGTAGCTATTGGCCACGCGCTCCTGGAAGGCGGTGTTGACGCGGTACACGGCGTAGCCTTCTTTTTCGAACTCGTCGAGCAGCTCGCTGAAGCAGGCGTTGGCGCGCTTGGTTTCTTCCGGGTTGGAGCGGTCATACAGCACGTCGATGACGTGGTGCATGTCGCGCCAGCCCACGATGAATTCGCCCACATAGTCCAGGCCGTGTTTGTTCAGGATAGTCTTGGCGAGCTTGACCTGCTTGTCGCACTCGCTGCCGCGCGCCTGGCTCACTGGGGCGAACCACATCGAGCCGCCGCCACCGCGCCAGTTGTAGAGGCCAAACTCCTGCAGGTTGGGCACGCCCGACATCAGTTCGGCGCGGTACTTGAAGGGCTGGCGATCGCCCGCTTCTTCCTGGGTGACGATGCGGCCCTTGCCGGCGCGCTTGATGGTGTCGGTGACGATCTTCCAGTTCACCTCGACCTGCTCGGGCGAGCCGTACAGCGCCGCGTACACGTTCCAGGCGCCCAGGTCCTTGTCCTTCTGAATCTGCTTGACCACCTCGTCCGGCGTGTGGCCCGGCGTCTTGAGGTAGTCCGAGCGCCGGGTGTTACAGGTGGAGGCCTCCCACAGCGTGCCGGCGATCACCACCGCGTTCGGGATGATCTGGGCAATGCGCAGCGGGCGCAGCATCTCGACGATCTCGGAGATGTCCGCTTCGTTGTCGAACTTCACCTCGAAAGGCTTGAACACCGGCGGCTTGGGCATCAGCCAGAAACCCATCTTGGTGCAGATGCCGTAGTTGGACTGGGTGAACATGCCGTCGAGCGTTGGGCCGTAGCCCCACTTGAAGACCTGCCAGGCCTTGTCGCCCTTGACGCCGCCCATGCCGGTGCGCAGCACGTCGCCGTTGGCCATCACCACTTCCATGCCGCACTGCATCAGGAAATGCTCGCCATAGGGCGTGTAGCCCACGCCGCGGTCCATGGTGTTGCCCAGCGGGCCGGCGATGGCCGAGGGCGCCGAGAACGACAGCATGAGCGGCAGCTTGTTTTCCTCGATGTAGTCGTAGAGCATCTGGTAGGTCACGCCCGGCTCGACCAGCGCGGTGCACAGCTCCGGATCGATGTGCAGGATCTTGTTCATCTTTTTGAGGTCCAGCACGATCTGGCCGCGCTCGACCGGCGCGGCCGATCCGTAGCCGAAGTTGCGCCCGGTGGAAATCGTCCACACGGGAATCTTGTATTCGTTGCAAATCTTCACCACGGCCTGCACCTGCTCCACGCTGGTGGCCATGACCACGGCCGAAGGCGTGTGCTGGGCGGTTTCCACGGCCATCATGACCTTGGTGTAGGGCGCCAGGTGCTCGGCCGAGGTCAGCACGTTCTCGGTGCCCAGCGCGGCATTGAATTTTTGGATGGCCGCGTCGAAGCGGTTTTCGCTCACGCCCTTGGGCAGGGCCAGGTATTTGCTTGTGGTCATGGTGGGGTCCGGTTCAGATCATGCAGCTCAGGGAAACGTAGGCAGTGCCTGCGGTGTGGTTGGGCGCGTCGGGCGCGGCTTGGGTTGCGGCCAGCGCCTGCCCCAGCAAGCGGGCCCATTGCGTGGCTCCCGCGTCCTGGCCGACGCGGTGGTGCTGCACCGAGAGCATGCGGCCACCGGCCGAGCGCACCAGGTCGATGACCACGGCGGCCGAGGCGTCGTCGATCAGGCCGACCAGCAAGGTCGCGTTGTCGTCGTTGAGCAGGCGGTTCAGGCGGGCAAAGGTTGCCGCGTCCAGCCCCTGCAGCGGCTGGGCCGACAGGCCTTGCCCGGACGGTGCGTCGATGGCCTGCTGCACGCCGGCCATGAAGGCGGCGTCCAGCGCCGAGCCACTGACCAGGGCGGTCACATGGGGCGGCCCGTCGCCGTGCACGGCCCGGCCCGGGGTGCCGGACGAAGGCTTGGCCTGTGCCCAGGGCATGGTTGCCATCACCAGACCGGCGCTGGCCAGGCCTTTCAAAATTGAGCGTCGATCTGTCGTCATCACAGGCTCCTGTTCAGGGTTTTTTCAGCGCGGGAGACTTCGACACGTAGGCCGCCAGATCCTCCAGCGTGGCGTCGTCGATGTCGGACAGGCGAAATGCGGGCATGGCGTTGCTGCCGTTGCGGGCGATCGTGGTGATGGCGATCTCCGGCAGGCCCCGGCCGGTGATCACCGGGCCGATGCCGGCCTCATGGCATTTGGCGCAGACCTTCTGGTAGAACTGCTGGCCTTTGCCGATCTGCGGGCCGGGCTGCTGCGCCAGGGCGCCAGGCGTCTGGCACGCCAGCCCCAGCAGCATGCCGGCCAGGACGGCCGGTTTCTTGAGGATGTGTTTCAAAGCTTTGTCTCCTTGTGGGTTGGTCTTCAGGGCCGCTCAGAACGGGTAGTGGCGCGGCGCGGTCTGGACCGTGATCCAGCGCAGCTCGGTGAAGGCGTCGATGCCGGCCTTGCCGCCGAAGTGGCCGTAGCCCGAGCTTTTCACGCCGCCAAACGGCATTTGCGCCTCGTCATGCACCGTCGGGCCGTTGATGTGGCAAATGCCCGCCTCGATGCGCGCAGCGACCTGCCAGGCACGGGCAATGTCGCGGCCAAACACGGCCGAGGCCAGGCCGAACTCGTTGTCGTTGGCAGTGGCAATCGCCGCTTCCACGCCCTTGACGCGCACGATGGCCTTGACCGGGGCGAACGACTCTTCGCGGAAAATGCGCATGTCGGTCGTGACGTGGTCGAGCAGCGTGGCGGGCATCAAGGTGTCGCCCGCCTTGCCGCCGCACACCAGTTGGGCGCCCTTGGCCAGGGCATCCTCGATCAGCGCATTGCAGCGCTCGACCGTCGCCATATCGACCACCGAACCCAGCACCGCCGGTCCCTGGCGCGGATCGCCCAGCGGCAGGCTTTGCGCCTTGGCCGCGAACTTGGCGACGAACTCGTCGGCCACCGATGCATCGACCACGATGCGCTCGGTGGACATGCAGATCTGGCCCGAGTTGGCAAAGGCGCCAAAGGCGGCCGCCGCCACCGCCGCGTCGATGTCGGCGTCGTCCAGCACCAGGAAGGGCGCCTTGCCGCCCAGCTCCAGGATGGCGGGCTTCAAATACTTGGCGCAGGTCTGCGCGATGATCTTGCCCACTTTCGTCGAGCCGGTGAAGTTCACGCGGCGCACCGCCGGGTGCGCCACGATGGCCTCGACCACGGCGCCGGCGTCAGCCGGGGCGTTGGTGATGAAGTTCACCACGCCTGGCGGCAGGCCGGCTTCCTGCAGCGCCTCGATGATCAGGCCGTGCGTGGCCGGGCACAGCTCCGAGCCCTTGAGGACGACGGTGTTGCCGCACGCCAGCGGCGTGGCAATGGCGCGCACCGCCAGGATCACCGGCGCATTCCACGGGGCGATGCCCAGCACCACGCCGGCGGGCTGGCGCACCGCCATGGCCAGGCTGCCGGGGATGTCGGACGGAATCACTTCGCCGCTGATGTGCGTGGTCAGCGAGGCGGCTTCGAGCAGCATGCCGGCGGCCAGGTGCACGTTGAAGCCGGCCCAGATGCCCGAGGCGCCGGTCTCGGCGGCCATTGCCGCCGCAAAGGCCTCGCCCTTGGCTTCGAGCGCCTGCGAGGCCTTCATCAGCAGCACGCGGCGCTCGCTGGGCCCCATGGCGGCCCAGGCCGGAAAGGCTTTGGCCGCCGCTTCCACCGCCGCCACCGCGTCGGCCGGCGTGGCTGCCGGCGCGCGCGTGGCCACGCGCTGGTCCAGCGGGTTGCGGCGCTCGAAGGTGGCGCCGCTGGCGGCGGCGCGGTGCTCGCCGCCAATCAGCATCTGAATATCGCTCATGGGAGTCATCCTCGAAAAAAGGGGGTAGTCCGATGAATTCTAGGAATGGCCCGGCGGGCCGACTTTTCTGTCAGAGCAAATCTTCAATGCCTAAAAGTGCAGAGGGCCTAGGGTTTACCCTTTGAAGGAGAAGGTGTTACCGGGTATTACCGGAGGGCAACAAAATTGGACGCGAGGCCGATAATGGCCACGATGGCCGACAAGCAGATTCTCAGCACCGATGAGCTCGCCAGCGCCGAGCGCACGCACGCCTGGCACGACTGGATGTCGGCGTTGTTTGGGGGACTGGACTCCGACCTGTATGGCGATGGCGTGTTTGACGGGCACATTGCCACCTCGCATGCCGGCGACGTGGTGATGACCCGGCTGGAGGCCAATCGCCACCGCGTCATGCGCAGCCCGCGCCTGGCGCGCACCAGCGACACCAGTTACCTGAAAATCATCGCGCCCTGGCAGGGCAACGCCGCGCTGGAGCAGCAGGGCCGCAAAACCTGGGTGCGCCCCGGCGGCTGGGCGATTTACGACACCACAGGCAGCTACGAGGTGGCCAACCCCGAACGCTCGGAGCACCTGATCGTGATGTTGCCCAAGGAGCTGCTGACCGAACGCTGCCTGCGCATTGACGCGCTGATGGGCCGCCACGTCGGCGGCGGCAGCGGCATTTCGCGCGTGGCGCTGGAAACGATGCGCAGCATTTTCCAGGAGTTGCCCCTGATGACGCCCGAGGCGGCCCGGGGCGCGGGCGATCTGGTGGTTCAGCTGGTGCGCCTGTCGTTGCAGGAGCTGGCCGGACGGGCCACCGCCACCACGCAGCAGGAGGCCCTGAGGGACCGAATCCGCGACTTCGTGGGCCAGCACCTGCGCGACCCCGACCTGTCGCTGGACCGCATTGCCCAAGTGCTCAACTGCAGCAAGCGGCACCTGCACAACGCCTTTGCCGATGAAGAAGCCACGCTGGGGCATTACATCCTGCAGCGCAGGCTGCAGGCCTGCATGCGGGACCTGAAAAGCCCGGCACACCTGCAGCGCACCATCACCGACATTGCGTTTTCCTGGGGCTTCAACAACGGCACGCACTTCAGCCGCGTGTTCCGCGAGCACGCCGGGCTGTCGCCGAGCGAATTCAGGCAGGCGGCGCTGTTCAAAGACGACGCCACCCCGTCCGCTCTGCCCATTTCCGGCTGGACCGGCTGGAAGCAGAAAAAATAAGCGCTGAAAGTGGCGTTCGCGCAATCAGCGCGGGCGTTATGTGCTATTGAATCAATAGCAATTTCGTGATCGAGAAGCGGCTGGCGCCGCCGCTTCAGTCCGCCGCTTGCCGGCGCCGAAAACCGCCGGAGGCCTGCATCAGGCTCAGCGTGTACGGGTCGGCGACGCGGCGGGCGGCCAGGTCTGCTGACGCCAGCACTTCCACCGTGCGGCCGCGCTGCATCACCATCAGCCGCTCGCACAAATGCGTGACCACCGCCAGGTCGTGGCTGACCATGATGAAGGTCAGGCGGCGGCGCCGGCGCAGGTCTTCGAGCAGGTTCAGCACCTCGGCCTGCACCGAGGCGTCCAGCGCCGACGTGGGCTCGTCCAGCAGCAGCACCTGCGGCTCCAGGATCAGCGCGCGCGCAATGGCGATGCGCTGGCGCTGCCCGCCCGAGAGCTGGTGCGGGTAGCGAAACCTGAAACCCTGGCCCAGCCCGACCTCGTCGAGGGCGCGTTCGATGCGCGCTTCGGCGTCCGCGATGCCGTGGATCGCCAGCGGCTCGGCCAGCAGCCGGTCCACCGTCTGGCGCGGGTGCAGCGAGCCGTAGGGGTCCTGGAACACCATCTGCACGCGGCGCCGAAAGGCCTTGCTGCCCGGCGCGGGCTGGCCGGCTGGCGTGCTGCCTGCGCGATTGCCATTCCCGTTGCCGTTGCGGCCCTCGGCGTTGCCGCCATCCGCAGGCCCCGTCAGCCGCACCGTGCCCGACTCCCGGGGCGCCAGGCCGCAGATGGCGCGCAGCACCGTCGATTTGCCCGATCCCGATTCGCCGACGATGCCAAAGCTCTCGCCCGGCAGGGCGTGAAACGAAGTGCCCGCCACGGCCACGAAGCCGTCAAAACTCACGCGCAGGCCGCTGACTTCCAGCCCCAGGGCCGGGCTTGCGTCCAAAGCCTTCGGGCCGGCTTGGCCCGCCCTCCCCATGGCGTTCATAAAGCCCACTCCGGGCGGCGGTCCAGCGTCGCCAGCGGATGGCTGGAGCCGCCCAGCTGCGGCAGGCAGGCCATCAGCCCGCGCGTGTACGGATGCCGGGCATCGGCCAGGCCGCCGGCCGCCAGTTCCTCGACCACGCGGCCGGCGTACATCACCAGGATGCGGTCGCAAAACGTGGACACCAGGCGCAAATCGTGCGACACCAGGATCAGGCCCATGCCGCGCTCAAGCACCAGCGCGTCCAGGATCGACAGCACCTGCAGCTGCACCGTCACGTCCAGCGCCGAGGTCGGCTCGTCGGCGATCAGGATGTCCGGCTCGGCAATCAGCATCATCGCAATCATCGCGCGCTGGCCCATGCCGCCCGAGACCTCGTGCGGGTAGAGCTTGTAGACGCGCGCCGGGTCGTCGATGCGCACCGATTCGAGCGCCGCCAGCGCGCGCTTTCTGGCTTCGCTGCTAGATACGCGGGTGTGCGCCCGCAGCGTCTCGACAATCTGCGCGCCGATGGTCATCACCGGGTTCAGCGAGAACTTCGGGTCTTGCAGCACCATGGCGATGCGCCCGCCGCGCAGCGCCCGGCGCTGCCTGGGCGGGCAGTTGAGCAGATCGACGCCGCCAAATTCGAGCCGTCGGGCTGTGACGCGGCCTTCGGGCGCGGTCAGGCCGAGGATGGCGCGGCCCGTCTGCGACTTGCCCGAGCCCGACTCGCCGACGATGCCCAGACGCTCGCGGCCCAGCGTGAACGACACGCCGCGCACGGCTTCGACCAGGCCGCCGTCGCGGTTGGGGAAGGCCACGCGCAAATCCTCGACGACCAGCAGCGGCGAAGTGTTCATTTCACGCCTTTCGGGTCGAGCGCGTCGCGCAGGCCGTCGCCCAGCAGGTTGAACGCCAGGCTGACGAGGAAGATCGCCGCGCCGGGCGCCGCCGCCACCCACCACTGGTCAAGCACGTAGAGCCGGCCGTTGGCGATCATCGCGCCCCATTCGGGCATGGGCGGCTGCGCGCCCAGGCCGAGAAAGCCCAGGCCGGCGGCCGTCAGGATGATGCCGGCCATGTCCAGCGTGACGCGCACGATCACCGACGAGACGCACAGCGGCATGATGTGGCGCAGCACGATGCGCCAGGGCGAGGCGCCCAGCAGCCGCACGGCGGCGATGTAGTCGGTCTGGCGGATGCTCAGGGTCTCGGCCCGGGCCATGCGCGCATAGGGCGGCCAGGAAGTCAGGGCAATGGCGATCACCGCGTTCTCGATGCCCGGCCCGAGCGCGGCGACAAACGCCAGCGCCAGGATCAGGCGCGGAAACGCCAGGAAAATGTCGGTGATGCGCATCAGGGCCGCATCGACCAGCCCGCCCGCATAACCCGCCACCGTGCCCACCACAAGCCCGATGGGCGCGGCCAGCACGGCCACCAGCACCACGACGAACAGCGTGATGCGCGAGCCGTGAATGAGCCGCGACAGGATGTCGCGCCCCTGGTCGTCGGTGCCGAACCAGTGCGCCCACGAAGGGGGCAGCAGCCGCGTGGTGCGCAGGTCGCCCGTATAGGCTGAGTAGGGCGCCAGCAGGTCGGCAAACACCGCCACCGCCACCAGCGCCAGCACGATGAACAGGCCCAGCAGCGCCAGCCGGTTGCGCGCAAACGTGCGGCAGCCGCCGTAGGTCCGGCCCAGCGCGGCTTGGCGCCGGGACGCAGGCCGGTCGGACATCAGCCAGGCGGTGAGTCCTTCGTCTTCGACCGCTTTGGGCGGCGTGGCGACTGCCAGGGGCGGCCCGTCGCCGCGCGCAGGCAAATGGTCGGATTTCGGAGCTGTCGAATTACTCATCGCGCGCGCGTCCTCGGGTCCAGCAGGGTGTAGAGCAGGTCGGACAGCAGGTTCAGGCCGATGAAGACCGAGCCGACGACGATGGTGCCGCCCAGCACCGCGTTCATGTCGGCGTTCTGCAGGGAGTTGGTGATGTACAGGCCCAAGCCCGGCCAGGCGAACACGGTTTCGGTCAGCACCGAGCCTTCGAGCAGGCCGGCGTACGACAGCGCGATCACCGTCACCAGCGGCACCATCGCATTGCGCAACGCGTGGCGCCAGACGATGCGCGCCTCGGACAGGCCCTTGGCGCGCGCGGCCACCACGTATTCCTGCGCCAGTTCATTGAGCATGAACGAGCGCGTCATGCGGCTGATGTAGGCCATCGAAAAATAGCCCAGCAGCGACGCCGGCAAAATCAAATGCGACAGCGCGTTGCCAAAGGCCTCCCACTCGCCAGCCATCGCCGTGTCCAGCAGCAACAGGCCGGTGACGGGCGTGAGCGTGAACTCATAGGCCACGTCGATGCGCCCCGGCCCGCCGACCCAGCCCAGCTTGGCGTAGAACACCAGGAGGCCCATCAGCCCGAGCCAGAAGATCGGCACCGAGTAGCCCACCAGCCCGACGATGCGCACCGCCTGGTCGATCCAGCTGCCGCGCCGCACCGCCGCCCACACGCCCAGCGGCACGCCCAGGCCGGCGCCGAGCACGATGCCCAGGCTGGCGAGTTCGAGCGTGGCCGGAAAGGCGCGGCGGATGTCCTGCAGCACCGGGTTGGACGTCAGCACCGAGGTGCCGAAGTCGCCGCGCAGCACCTTGCCCAGGTAGAGGCCGAACTGCGCGTAGAGCGGCTTGTTCAGCCCCATCTCCTCGCGCGCCCTGGCCACCACATGCGGCGGCGCGTTGTCGCCGACCATGGCCAGCACCGGGTCCACCGGAATCACCCGGCCGATGAAGAACGTGACCGCCAGCAGTCCGAGGTAGGTGAGAAAGATCACCACCCCGAAGCGCCCGAGCGCCTTCAGCCGGCGTGCATGACGCGACGGGCCGGCAGGGCGCGGGGCCGCCGCCAGCGGCGCCGGGCTCAGGGCCAGAGGGTCGGGAACTGCCAAGACGGGGGTCAGCGCTTGGCGACGCGGAACATGTAGTTGGTGTCAAACGTCGGGCCGAGCGTCAGGCCCTCGACGTTGCTGCGCAGGGCCGCCACCTCGGTCTTCTGGTAGAGCATGATGAACGGGCTGGTGCGGCGGAACTCGGCCTGCAGCTCTTCGTACATCTTCTTGCGCTTGCCCGCGTCGCGCTCCAGCACGGCGGCGTCCGACTTTTTCGTCAGCTCCGGAATCGCCCAGGCGTTGCGCCAGGCCAGCGGCTTGGCCTTGGCGTCGTCGGCGTTGTCCGGGTTGCGGGTGAAGGTGTCGGCGTTCGAATGCGGGTCCCAGTAGTCCGAGCCCCAGTCGCCGATGTACATGTCGTGGCTGCGGGCGCGGTACTTGGTGAGCACCTGCTTGCCGTCGCCGGGGATGATCTCCACATCGATGCCGGCCAGCTTGGCGGTCTGCTGAAAGGCCTCGGTGATGCCCTGCACCGGCTGGATGGTGCGCATGTCGAGGGTCACCTTGAAGCCGTTGGGCACGCCCGCCTTGGCCAAGAGCGCCTTGGCCTTGGCCACGTCGAGCTTGTAGGGGTTGTCCTTGCTCGCGCCCAGCAGGCCGATGGGCAAGAAGTTCTGGTGCACCACGCCGATGTTCTTGAGCACGGTGTCACCCAGGGCCGCGTAATCCACCAGCCACTTGAACGCCTCGCGCACCTCGGGCTTGGCCAGCGTCGGGTTTTTCTGGTTGAGGCTGATGTAGTAGACGGTGCTCTTGGGCGCCGAGACCAGCTTGACCGCCTTGTTGGCCGAGAGCGCGGCGATGTCCTGCGGGCCCAGGTTGCGGGCGATGTCGATGTCGCCCTTTTCCAGCAGCAGGCGCTGCGTCGCCGCTTCCTTGACGTGGCGGTAGACCACGCGCGCCAGCGGCGGCTTGGGGCCGTGGTAGTTGTCGTTGCGCTCCAGCGCCACGATCTCGTTGGCGCGCCACTCGCGCAGCTTGAGCGGGCCGGAGCCGGCGTAGCGGGTTTTCAGCCAGGCGTAGCCCCAGTCGCCGTTCTGCTCGTTGGCCATGAGCAGCTTCTTGTCCACGATGGCGCCGACGTTGGCCGTCAGGCAGTTGAGCACGAAGGTCGGCGCGTAGGCCTTGTCGGTCTCCAGCGTCAGCGTGAGCGGGCCGGTCTGCTTGATTTTTTCCTTGACGTTGTCCTTGGAAAAGCCGAACTGCGTCAGGATGAAGGCCGGCGACTTGTCCAGCGCGACCGCGCGCTGCAGCGAATACACCGCTTCCTCGGCCGTCAGCGGGTTGCCCGAGGCGAATTTCAGCCCGGGTCTGAGCTCGAAGGTGTAGGTCTTGCCGTCGGCCGACACCGTCCACGATTTCGCCACGTCGCCCACCAGCTTGGACGGGTCGTTCACGTCCAGGCGCACCAGCCGGTCGTAGATGTTGCCCATGACCTCGCCGGCCGACAGCTCGAAGGCCTCGGCCGGGTCCATGGTGATGATGTCGTCAAAGCCGAAGGCGATCACCAGCGTGTCCTTGGGCGTGGCCGCCAGCGCGGACGGGCCGTGGCACAGCAGCAGGGCGGCCGTGGCGCTGGCGCACAGCACGCGGCGCGACAGCGGGAAGGAGGGAAATGACGGGTGGTTCAAGATGAATTCCTTGTCGTGAAGGGAAGTGATCCGGCTCGGCGGCAGGCGGGTGGCTGGCTGGGAGTGAACCCGTGCAGGAACCATGCCCGAGGCTTGCCGTTTGAATTATGGCCCCTGATCCCGCGCCCGGCCGAAGGATTGCGCAGCACCCGCCACCGGCGCCGGGCGCCTGCCGGTATAACCGGAGCCCTGAACGCCGGCGCCGGCCCGATGCCAGGCGCCGCGCCGGCACCGCCTTCAATGATTCAACCCCGGGCTTTGACATGACCTCTGTGTTTCTCACCCATCCGCGCGGCGCGCGGGCGCTTTACTTTGGCGACCGGGCTCTGGCCGCGCTGCGGGCCGTGGCCGATGTGCGCCTGAACCCGGGCGACACCGAGCTCGAACCCCAGGCCCTGGCCGCGCTGGCGCGGGACTGCGAGATCGTCATTTCCTACCGCCAGACGCCCGGCGACGCAGCGCTGTTCGCCGCGCTGCCGCAGCTCTGGGCGTTTGTGCGCTGCGCCATCGACATCCGCAACATCGACGTGCCGGCCGCCGGCCGCCACGGCGTGCTGGTCACGCAGGCCAGCGCCGGCTTTACGGCCGCCGTGGCCGAGTGGACCGTGGGCGCAATGATCGACCTGAGCCGGCACATCAGCGCGTCCACCGCGCGCTACCATGCCGGCCAGCCGGCGCCCGCGCGCATGGGCCGCGAGCTGCGCGGCGCCACGCTGGGCGTGATCGGCTACGGCCAGATCGGCCGCTACCTGTGCGACGTGGCGCTGGCGCTGGGCATGCGCGTCGTGGTCTCGGACCCGCACACCGCCACCGGCCGCGCCGAGCTGGCGCAGGTCGGCCTGGACGAGTTGCTGCAGCGGGCCGATTACGTGGTCTGCCTGGCCGGCGCCAGTGCGGCGACCGAGAACCTGATGGATGCACAGGCCTTTGCCGCGATGAAGCCGGATGCCTTCTTCATCAATGCCGCGCGCGGCAACCTGGTTGACGAGGACGCGCTGCTGGCCGCGCTGGAGGGCGGGCGGCTGGCCGGCTGCGCGCTCGACGTGGGCCGCGCGCCCGACCAGATGCCCAGCGCCCGGCTGGCGGCGCACCCGCGCGTCATCGCCACGCCGCACACCGGCGGCCTGACGCTGCCGGCCATCGAGCACCAGGCCATGGAAACCGTCGCCCAGGTGGCCGAGCTGCTGCAAGGGCGTATGCCCCGGGGCGCGGTCAATGCGCCCGAGGCGCGCCGCTGGCGCCAGGCGCTGGGCATCGCGCCAGCCGATTGAGCGTTGCACCTCCGACTGTTTGCTATTAAAACAATAGCTGAAAGTGCATATTGGGCGTGCGCTGCGGGGCTTAAATCTATGAATTCCTGACGGCGGACCCGGGCGCTGCGGCCGGCGCCGGTTTTTCTTCCTTGGTGACCAGCCAGATGCCGCCGCACACCAGCACCAGGGCGGCCACGTTCTTCCACTCCAGGATCTTCTCGTCCAGGAACAGCGCCGAGAGCACCGTGCCGAACACCGGGATCATGAAGTTGAACACCGTCACCATGCTCACCCGGTTGTACTTGAGCAGGATGGTCCAGAGCGCGAACGCGGCCGACGACAGCACCACCAGGTAGGCCAGCAGCGCGGTCGATTTCAGCGTGAAGCCGCTCAGCGTGCCGCCGGCGGCCAGCCCCCCCAGCAGCAGCGCCAGCCCGCCAATGGCCAGCTGGTAGCCGGTCAGCACCACCGAATCGACATGCTGCGACACCTTCTTGCCGTAGATGCTGGCGGCCGACAGCACGAAGGCGGCGATGACGATGAAGCCTTCCCCCAGCAGCGTGAAGTCAAAGCTCAGCAGCCCGGCGCTGAAGTTCACCACCATCACGCCCGCAAAGCCGACGACGCAGCCCAGCGCCTTGTTGAAGCTCAGCCGGTCGTTCTTGTAGATGTAGTGGGCCAGCAGCACGCTGAAAAACGTGCCGGTGGCGTTCATGATCGAGCTTTTCACGCCGGTCGCGTAGGCCAGCCCGATGTAGAAGAACACGTACTGCAGGCTGGTCTGGCTCAAGCCCAGCAGCGTGACCTGGCGTAGCGTGCGCCGGTCCAGCCGCAGCGCCTTGCGGCCGATGGCGGCAATGGCCAGCAGCACCAGGCCGGCAAAGACGAAGCGCCAGCCGGCGAACACCAGCTTGGAGGCAATGTCGCCGGGCGCGATGTTGAACAGCGCATAGCCGTTCTTGATGGCCGGGTAGGCGCTGCCCCAGAGCAGGCAGCACAGCGTGGCGACGAGGAAAACCACCTTGCGGCGGGTGAAGATGGAAGCACTGTTCACAACAAAAACCTTTGAAAAAACGGGCGTGGCGGCGCCACGAAGGCAAGCCAGGCGGCAGGGCAGCGTTCTAGAGAAGCCGGGCCAAGTAATGGCCGGTGTGGCTGTCGGGATGGGCGGCAATGTCTTCGGGCGTGCCAACGCCCACCACCCGGCCGCCGCCGGCCCCCCCTTCCGGACCCATGTCGATCAGCCAGTCGGCGGTCTTGATCACGTCCAGGTTGTGCTCGATCACGACGATGGTGTTGCCCGCGTCGCGCAGCTGGTGCAGCACCTTGAGCAGCAGGTCGATGTCGGCAAAGTGCAGGCCGGTGGTCGGCTCGTCCAGGATGTAGAGCGTGCGGCCGGTGTCGCGCTTGGAAAGTTCGAGCGCCAGCTTGACCCGCTGCGCCTCGCCGCCCGAGAGCGTGGTGGCCGCCTGGCCGAGCTGGATGTAGGAAAGCCCCACGTCCAGGAGCGTTTGCAGCTTGCGCGCGATGCTGGGTACGGCCTTGAAGAACTCGGCGGCGGTCTCGACCGTCAGCGCCAGGATCTGCGCGATGTTCTTGCCCTTGTACTGCACTTCGAGCGTTTCGCGGTTGTAGCGCTGGCCCTTGCAGACGTCGCACGGCACGTACACGTCGGGCAGGAAATGCATCTCGACCTTCACCATGCCGTCGCCCTGACACGCTTCGCAGCGCCCGCCAGCGACGTTGAAGCTGAAGCGCCCGGCGCCGTAGCCGCGCTCGCGCGCCGTGTTCATCTCGGCCATCAGCTCGCGGATCGGCGTGAACAGGCCCGTGTAGGTCGCCGGGTTGCTGCGCGGCGTGCGGCCGATGGGCGACTGGTCCACGTTGATGACCTTGTCGAAATGCTCGATGCCCTCGATGGCCTCGTGCGGCGCGGGTTCCTCGTGGGCGCGGTAGAGCGTGCGGGCGACGGCCGCGTACAGCGTGTCGTTGACCAGCGTCGATTTGCCCGAGCCGGAGACGCCGGTCACGCAGGTCAGGAGGCCCACCGGAAACTCCACGCTCACGCCCTGGAGGTTGTGGCCGGTGGCGTTGATGACGCGCAGCGCCTGCACCTCGCCCAGCGTGGCCTGGTGGATGGCCTCGCGGGCGGCGCGGCGCTCGGCCGCCGGGCTGGGCGCAAAGCGCGACTTGGTCCTGTCGAAGGTCGGGGCGTTTTTCACTGTCGGCAGCCAAGCCGTGCGCTGCCGGGGCACGGCAATCTTCAGCGTCCCCGCCAGGTAGCGGCCGGTGAGCGAATCGGGATTCGCCTGCACTTCCTCGAACGTGCCTTGCGCCATCACCTGCCCGCCGTGGATGCCCGCGCCCGGCCCCATGTCGATCACGTGATCGGCTGCGCGGATCATGTCCTCGTCGTGCTCGACCACCAGCACGCTGTTGCCGATGTCGCGCAGGTGCTTCAAGGTGCCGATCAGCCGGTCGTTGTCGCGTTGGTGCAGGCCGATGCTGGGCTCGTCCAGCACATACATCACGCCCGTCAGGCCCGAGCCGATCTGGCTGGCCAGCCGGATGCGCTGGGACTCGCCGCCCGAGAGCGTCTCGGCGCTGCGGTCCAGGCTGAGGTAGTTCAGGCCGACATCGTTGAGGAACTTCAGGCGCAGGCCGATCTCGCGCACCACCTTGGCGGCGATCTCGGCCTTGGCGCCCTGCATGGCCAGCGTGCTGAAATAGCCGAAGCATTCGCGCAGCGTGAGGCGGCTGATTTGGTGGATGCTTT
>Ga0308165_1003181_pt1 | contig 18023 bp, 20 predicted proteins | sample PhyWR2_FD_201032 | JGI IMG/M metagenome (GOLD analysis project Ga0308165, IMG submission 201032) | Phyllosphere microbial communities from UC Gill Tract Community Farm, Albany, California, United States - DLSLW.R2 | ecosystem: Host-associated > Plants > Phyllosphere > Unclassified | place: USA...
TGCCTTGAGCCACAGCAAATAGAGCCACTACAATCTGCCGCTTGGGAAGGGGCGTTAGCTCAGTTGGTTAGAGCAGAGGACTCATAATCCTTTGGTCGTCAGTTCAAGTCTGACACGCCCTACCAGATAGTATTGAAAACCCCGGCCATTGAATGAATGGCCGGGGTTTTTTCTTGGCCGCCGCTTTAAGGCTTCAAGACGCGCGGGTCAGGCGACGTCAAGGCGTCGTTTTCTTTTCGCCGTGCTTTTGCGGGCCGGTGGGCGAAGTGGTGGCGTTGCTTTTTTCCCTTGATCCGGTGTCGGCCTTGCCGCCGGGGTTGGTGTTTTTGGCGGGGTGGTTCTTGCCGCCCTGGTTGTCTTTGCTGGACTGTGGCATGTCGGCTCCTTATGTCATGGCGGCCCGACGATCCGGACTGCTGGCCTGACTCTACCGGCTGCGGCAGAGGCCGGGCTGTGCGAAATGCGCCATCTCCCGGTAGGACGATCTACCCATTGCCCAGGCCGGTCCCGGCTGGCGCGCTGGTTGCCGGCATCTTGATAATCCAGCCATGCAGATCCAGCCTTCCTTCAAGATTGCCGAATCGGTTCTGGTCTGTGGGTAGCAATCAACATTGCACAGAGAGAATGAATAATCTGGTCTGAAAAAATTGACGTAAGCTATTGAATATATTAGATATTTTGTTAGGTGTATTGCTCCGGGACGGCCTCTGATTCCACACACTTTTGGAACAAGAGAGTCATGAAATAGCGGTATTTGCGCTGAATATTGCACAAGAAAATTGCTGGATTAACTCTGGGAAGGACTCGCTTTTGAGCGGCTCATCCCCTTTTTCTTGGGCGTCAAGCGTTAATTGAGGGTCTCTAGCCACCGTGTCAGACTCGTTGCCGCTTCCCAGGATTGCGGATGATCCGCACTGGAGCGCTATTCATGACGGCAAATCGACATCCAACTGAATTTCAAACACAAGCCCTGAGCAAAGCCAGGCAGCGAGGTACGCGCAGCGTGCAGAACGTCGCCAATGAATTGAATATGCCGGTAGACACCCTGCTGACGCTAATCCGACAGTCCTGCGACAGGGGTGCATGTCTGCAAAAGGCCTGCGCCCTGATTGGGTTGGGGACTACGAGTTGCTCAACCCGATTTCGGCCAACCTTCTGCGCATGAACTGCGCTACATCGATGACGAGGCCAAACGAAGAGGGACGCTGATTCAGCTCAATCGCGGGGAGGCGCGCCACAGCGTCGCGCGTGCGGTGTTTCATGGCAGGCGCGGGGAACTGCGCCAGCACTACCGCGAAAGACAGGATGACAAGTTGGGCGCACTCGGCCTGGTGCTCAACATGATTGTTCTGTGGAATTCCCTCTATATGCAGGCCGCTCTAATCCCGTGAACGACGATGACGTGGCCCGCTTGTCCCCGCTGTTGCATGAGTGCATCAACATGCTGAAGCAGTATTCGTTCTTGGTACCTGAAGCCATTGCCAAGGGCGAACTGCGGGTCTTGCGCGATCCCGCTGACGGTCTCGCGTGGGGTCAGCCCAGGTGACAAATCTCATTTGGCTGTTCATCTTGTCCTCTTAACTGCTTTTACTGTTCCGCTGCATCTCAGGCCCCAGGACTGCATAGCTTCAGGCAGTCTCAGGCGAGTTGAACGTGGCTTGGCGTACGATTTTTCTGCTTTTTTAAAGCAACACCAAGTACTGAAGGATTGAGTTAAAAATTCCAACCATTGAAACTTATTCTTTGAGTGGTGTCAATTTACGCTAAAAATATAGGGTTACTACTGGTTGTTGGATTGAGAATTGCCAGTAAAAATCAAATACATGTCAACATGTTCCATTGATTGGGATTTTTTAGAAAGCTAAATCACACACCATGGCCACCTTTTCACCCATTGCCGGTGTCTTTCCGGTTCTGCCCACCCCCTTCGACGATCAGGGACGCCCAGATGTCCCTTCGCTGCGAAAACTCGTTGAGTACCTGATCCGCTGCGGCGTTGACGGACTGACCTATCCCGGTGTCGCCAGCGAAGTGGGCCAGCTCACGCCGGCCGAGCGCAAGGAGCTCCTGAACGTCGTGCAGGAAGAAGTCGCAGGCCGCGTGCCTGTGATCGCCGGCGTCTCTAGTAGCCAGGCCGCACTCACCATCGAACTTGCGGTCGCAGCCCGCGCGCAAGGCGCTGCCGCGCTGATGGTGGCCGTGCCGCCGGACCGCAAGACCGCGGCCGAGCAGATCGACTATTTCGCCGAAGTCGCGAAGGCCGTGCCCGGTGCCACGCTCATGCTGCAGAACGTGCCGCTGCCGGTGGGGGCCGGGCTGGACCCGGAGGTGCTGCTCGAGATCCTCCAAGCCGTGCCCGGCATCTGCTACATCAAGGAAGAAACGCTGCCGAGCGGCCAGCGCCTCACGGCGCTGCGCGAGAAGGCCCCGGCCAGCCTGCTAGGCGTGTTCGGCGGCGCGGGTGGCCGCTATATCACCGACGAACTGCGTCGCGGTGCCGCCGGCACCATGCCCGCGATCGAGCTGGCAGAGGTGCACGTGGCCCTTTTCAAGGCACATCGCGAAGGCAACCCGGATCGCGTGCGCGCGCTCTTCACGCGCATGCTGCCCATCCTCAATGTGCAGGCGGTGTTCCGCTGGTCGCTCACCAAGTACGTGCTGCGCAAGCGCGGCCTCATCGCGGGCACGCACCAGCGCACGCCGGGCCCGCTGCTCGACCGGCTGGACATGGCAGACGTCGACGCCTTCCTCGCGGACATCGACGACCTGATGCTGCCGCAGGCGCAATTGCCATGACCGGCTTTCCGAAGATCGCCCAGGTCGAGACCTTCATCGTCTCGCTGCCGCGCGACACCCCTTACCTCGGCCCGCTGGGCCCGGGCGAACGCATCAATGAACGCGGCTACCTGATCCGCCACGGCAACCGCGCGATCTATCCATCGACCGACATGTCGGTGCTGGTCAAGATCACGGCGGACGACGGTACCGTGGGCTGGGGCGAGACCTACGGCATCGTCGCACCCGACGCGGTGACGAGCATCATCGACGACGTGATCGGCCCGGTGATCGTGGGCCGCGATCCGCGCGACGCGGTGGTGATCCAGGAGGATCTTTACGACCTGATGCGCGTGCGCGGCTTTTTCGGCGGCTTCTACGTGGATGCGATCGCCGGCATCGATATCGCCGTCTGGGACCTGTTCGGCAAGCTCGTGGGCCAGCCGGTGGTCAAGCTGCTTGGCGGGCGGCGGCTCGACACGATCCCGGCCTATGTTTCCGGCCTGCCGGGCGCAACGCTCGAAGCACGGCTCGAGCTGGCGCGCAGCTTCGTCGCCAAGGGCTTCGATGCCTTCAAGTATCACTCGGCCGTGTCCTTCGAAGGCATCGTGGCCGAGATGCGCTCGCTGCGAGAAGGCCTCGGCCCCGCGGTCAAGCTGATGGTCGACCTGCACTGGAAGTTCACCGCGCAGGAAGCGGTGCAGCTGATCGACCAGCTCGTGCCTTATGCGCCGTACTTCGTCGAGGCGCCGTGCCAGCCCGAGGACATCGAGGGCCAGGCGCACGTGGGCGCGAACGTGCGCGTGCCGCTCGCGCTCGGCGAGGAATGGCGCACGGTCTTCGAATACCGCCCGCGCCTTGAGCGGCGCTCGATGTCGATCGTGCAGCCCGAGATGGGCCACATCGGCATCAGTCAGTTCATGCAGATCGGCCGCATGGCCAACGCTTTCCACATGAAGGTGATTCCGCACGCGAGCATCGGCCTGGGCATCTACCAGGCCGCCAGCCTGCACGCGACTGCCGCGCTGCCGAATGCACCGATGCACGAGTACCAGCATTCGGTGTTCGACCGCAACCTGAAATACGTCCAGACCGCCATGCGCTGCGAGGCCGGTGCCTTCCATCTGCCCGAAGGGCCGGGGCTGGGCATCGAGCCCAGCGCCGAGGTCTGGAAATTCCTGAGAAAGAAAGGCAACATGCTATGAATGCGTCATTGATCGCCATCGATTGGGGCACATCCAATCTGCGCGCGAGCCTGCTCGATGCGAGCGGCCGTCCCATCGAAACGCGCAGTGCGCCCGGCGGCATCATGGCCGTGCCGGAGCGTCGCTTCGCCGACGCGCTGCTGAAGCTCTGCGGCGACTGGATCGACGCGCATGCGGTGCCGTTGATTGCGAGCGGCATGATCGGCAGTCGCCAAGGCTGGCAGGAGGCCCCCTACATCGAGTGCCCGGCGGGCCTCGCGTCCGCCTCGGCGCAACTCGTGCGGGTCGAAGTCAAGCCCGGCGCCTCGCTTCACATCGTGCCGGGCATTCGCTGCGTCGGCGCCGAAGGCGTACACGACGTGATGCGAGGGGAGGAAACGCAGCTCTGGGGCGCCGGACTCACGGCCGGAACCTGCTGCGTGCTGCCTGGCACGCACAGCAAGTGGGCCTGGCTGGGCGAAGGCGGCAGGGTCGATCGCTTCGAGACCTTCATGACCGGCGAACTCTACGGCCTGCTCACGAAGCACGGCATCCTTGGCCGGCTGATGACGTTCGGCGCTTCGCGGCCCGAAGTCTTCGAGGCTGGCGTCAGGCTGGGCCTGGCGCAGCACGCCAACGCCTCGCACGTGATCTTCGCGGCACGCACCGCAGGCTTGATGGGCAAGATCGACGCAGAAGGGCTGCCCGACTACCTCTCGGGCATCCTGATCGGCATCGAAATCGCCAGCGCCACTGCGCGCCAGACGCAACGCAGCGTGACGCTGCTGGGCGACGACGATCTGTGCAGCCGCTACGAGGCGGCGCTGCGCATCGCGGGCATCGACTCGACGCGAGCGGCCGACGGGTCGACCACGCAAGGGCAATGGCGCGTCGCGGCCGCTGCCGGACTGGTGAGGGTGGCCACATGATGAGCGTGATCGCGATCCTGCGCGGCGTAACGCCGAAGGAGGTGCTGGCGGTGGGTGAGGTGCTGGTCGACAGCGGCATCTTTTGCATCGAAGTGCCGCTCAACTCGCCCGATCCCTTCGACAGCATCGAAGCGCTGGCGCGCGAGTTTGGCGATCGTGCGCTGATCGGTGCCGGCACCGTGCTCACCGCCGACCAGGTCGATCGTGTCGCCGATGCCGGGGCACGCTTGGCGTTGTCGCCCAATTTCGACGCCGCGGTCGTGCGCCGCACCAAGGCGCGCAATCTCGCCTCGATGCCCGGCGTGGCCACGCCCACCGAAGGTTTTGCAGCGCTCGCGGCCGGCGCGGATGCGCTCAAGCTGTTTCCGTCCGAACTGCTAGGCACCGCTGCGCTGAAGGCCTGGCGCGCCGTCTTTCCGGCCGGCACGCAGATGTACAGCGTCGGCGGTGTCGGGCTCGACAACATCGCGGCCTTCAAGGCAGCTGGCGCGACCGGCGTCGGCATCGGCTCGGCGCTCTACGCACCCGGGGTGGCAATCGAAGAACTGGCGCGCCGCGCGCGCGCCCTGGCCGACCGCTGGTCGGCCGCTTAACAGACACAAGGAGACAATTCAATGATTCGCACAAGCAAGAGAGCCATCCTGCGCGCCGCGCTGGCCTGCGCGCTGCTGCCTGCCTTCGCCGGCACGCAGGCACAACCAGCCTTTCCAACGAAGCCGATCAAGCTGGTGGTGCCCGTGCCTCCCGGTGGCGCGGCCGACGTGATGGCGCGCATGATCGCCGAACACCTGCAGAGCAAGTGGGGCCAGGCGGTGTTGGTCGAGAACAAGCCCGGCGCAGGTTCGAGCGTGGGCATGGCGGTGGTCGCCAAGGCGCCGCCGGACGGCTACACGATCGGCATGGGCAACGTGGCGGCCAACGCCATCAATCCTGCAGTGCGGCCAGACGCGTTTCCCTACGATCCCGTCAAGGACTTCGCGGCGGTCACGATGGTGGGCATCACGCCGCTGATCCTGGTGGTCAATCCGAAGAAAGTGCCGGCCAAAACGCTGCAGGAGTTCATCGCGCATCTCAAGGCCAACCCAGGCAAGCTCAGCTACGGTTCGTCGGGTGGGGGCTCGGCGCTGCACGTCGGCATGGAACTCTTCATGCAGAAGACCGGCACCTCGATGGTCCACGTCCCCTACAAGGGCTCGGCGCCGATGATGACCGATCTGCTTGGCGGACAGATCGACGCCTCGATGGATGCGGCCGCCACCTCGTGGCCCCAAGTGCAGGCCGGCAAGCTGCGCGCGCTGGGTGTCTCGACCGCGAAGCCCACCTATTTAACGCCCGGGTTGCCGGCGATCGCCCAAGAGGTCAAGGGCTTCGAGATGAATCCCTGGCATGGGGTGATGGCGCCGGCCGGCACGCCGCAGGCCATCGTCGACAAGTTATCGGCGGAGATCCAGGCCTTCCTGCGCCAGCCCGACACCGAAGCGAAGCTGCGCGAGCGCGGTATCGTGCGCGTGGGCTCGAGCGCCGCGGAATTCGCCAAGATCATGCGCGACGAGGTGGCGCTGTACAAGAAGCTGGTGGCGGATGCCGGCATCAAGGCCGATTGAAGCGGGGCCGATTTGATGTCATCTGGCATGCCCAACCGTCGCCACGTGCTGGGCCTGCTGGCTGGCTCACTCGCGCCCGCGCTCTCGTGGGCGCAGGGAACTTGGCCCAGCAAACCCATCAGCGTGATCGTGCCCTTCGCGCCGGGCGGGGCGGGCAATGGCTCGGTGCGGATTCTGGCCGAAATCATAGGGCTGCGGATCGGCCAACCGATGGTGGTCGAGAACTGCCCCGGTGCGGGCGGCATCACGGGCACGGCATCGGCCGTCTCAAGCAACGACGACCACACGCTGCTGATGGGCAGCACGACCATGACCATCCTGCCCGCGCTGCGCAGCGACTTGGGCTATGACGTGCAACGCGATCTCCAGCCTGTCGGCATGATCTCCACGCAGCCGCTGGTGCTTGCGGTGGCGGCCGCTTCCCCGCTCAAGACACTCAACGACTTGGTGGCCAAGGGCCGCAGCGGCGAATTGAGTGCCGGCAATAGCGGTGTCGGCACGCTCTCACACCTGACGACCGAACTCATCAATCGCAAGATCGGTACGGGCATCATGGCTGTCCCTTACAAGGGCGACAGCGTGCTCATTCCCGACGTGGTGGCGGGCACCATCTCGATGGGCGTGATGAATCTTCCCGTTGCGCTGCCATTGATTCAGGCCGGCCGTCTGCGCGCGCTGGCTGTGACCTCCGCGCAGCCGCTTGCGAGCCTGCCGGGCGTGGCCGTTCTGCGCTTGCTGGGCGACGAGTTCGTCATTTCGGGCTGGGCGGCGCTTTTCGCCGCGAAGAAGGTTCCACCCGCCGGCGTCGCGCGACTCGAAAAACTGTTGCGCGAAGCCCTGGACACGCACGCGGTCCGCGAGCGATTCGCCGGTTTCGGTGTCACGCCCGAAGCCTCCACGCCGGATCAACTGCGCGACTTCGTTCGCAGCGAAACCACGCGCTGGGCCGACGTGGTCCGCAGCCGCGGTATCAAGCTCGAATAACGCGGGCATTTGGCTGAAGAAAACCCCATGGAGACAAACCTCCGCGATTGGAGTGCGAGCTTCCCGGAGCCGGAGCGAGTGGACATAAAATTCAGCACCCATTGCGACCCATGGAACTTTCCTCTCAGATATGAAAAGCAGTACCGGCGTCAGCCTTCGAACCCATCCGGAAGCCGATTCCGCGCCTGCGAGCCTGTCCACCGAAGCGGCTTCGCCGGGCCTCGGGGTGCTTGAGAAGGCCATGAACCTCATCAACATCGTGTCGGCGCGCCGGACACCGATGACCTTCACCGAATTGCTGCGTGCCTGCGATTTCCCGAAGACCACGCTACACCGCATCCTCGCGACGCTTGTGCGCGAAGGGCTGCTGCGCCACAACGCCTACGACAAAACCTTCCAACTCGGACTGCGCCTTCTCGAACTCGCGCACGACGTCTGGAGCGAATTCGATCTGCGCATCGCCGCGCAGGACGAGCTCGCACGCCTGCGCGACGAGCTCGGCGAGGCTGTGGAACTCAGCGTACTTGACGGAACGCGCGTGGTCGTCATTGCGAGCGAGCCGGTGGGCGATGCGCCGATGGCGCGTTCGGCCGTCGGCCAGCGACTGCCTGTGCACGCGTCAGCATCCGGCAAGGCGATCGCGGCAAATCTCGAGTCCGCAGGGCAGCGGCGGCTTGTGCAGGCGCTCGATCTGGAGCGCCTGACCCCGAGCACGATCGTCTCGGCGACTGAGCTGCACGCCGAGCTCGACCTGGTGCGCGCGCGCGGCTACGCGGTTGAGCAGGGCGAGTTTGCCGCGGACAGCGTCGCCGTTGCAGCGCCGATCTTCGACTACGAAGGTCGGCCGATCGGCGCTATCGCAGTTGCCGCGGATGCGACGCGACTCGATGCGGCACGCGCGCACAGCCTCTCTGCCGCGCTGATGGGTGCCGCGCGCAACATCTCGCACAGCGCCGCAGGCAAGGCGATGTCGATCGCGACGCGGGCGCCGCCCGAAACGAGCGTCGCGGTAGAGGTGCGCTGCGTGAGCCAGGTGCGTTCGCTGCTCGGCGAGGGGCCGACGTGGTCGCCGCGAGACAACGCGCTCTACTGGGTCGACATCCTCACGCCCTCGGTGCATCGCTACGACGCCGCGACCGGCACCGACAGCGAAACGCCTCTCGGCTCGATGGTCAGCCTGGTCATTCCGAAGGCCAGCGGTGGACTGGTCGTCGCGACACCCGGTGGCCTGATGTCGCTCGATCTGGCGACCCGGCGGCTCGCGCCTTTCTGCCACCCTGAATCGGAGCGCACGGACATCCGCTACAACGACGGCAAATGCGACCGGCGCGGGCGTCTCTGGGTCGGCTCGATGGACATGGGCGCGGCGGCAAACCGCGGCCACCTGTTCCGCGTGGATGGGGACGGCAGCTGGAAGAGGGCGGACTCGGGCTTCACCGTTCCCAACGGCATCGGCTGGAGTCCTGACAACAAGGCGATGTATGTGACCGACACGTACCGCCAGACGATCTATCGCTACGACTTCGATCTCGCGTCGGGCACGGTCGAGAACCGTCGCCCGCTGATCACGATCGCTGCGTCCGACGGCAAGCCCGACGGCCTCACGGTCGACGACCAAGGCTGTCTTTGGGTCGCCCTGTGGGATGCCTGGCACATCGCGCGCTTCTCGCCCGAGGGACATTTGATGCAGCGTGTGCGCGTGCCCGTGCCGCGACCCACGAGTTGCTGCTTCGGCGGCGACAACCTCGACACGCTCTATGTCACGAGCGCCTCGCTGCGTCTCAACGAGGAGCAACTCGCGCGCGCACCGCTTTCGGGTTCGTTGTTTGCGCTGAGCCTGCCTAACGTCCGCGGCCTCCCTGACACCGTGTTTGCAGGTTGACGAACTCCGTTCGCCGCCTCGTCAAAAAAGTGAAGGTGGACGTTTCCAACGTTGGCATGACGCGCCGCTGGTAGAGCAGCCGCGCAACGACCAGCGTAAGCGGTCTGCCCACGGGAGTGCTCGTATTTTCGATGCGAATTGATGCCCGGTGGCTACCAGGTCCAGCGCACGCTTTTGATGGCGGTCGGCTTTCACGCGCTGGCCGGACTGGCGTCCAAAGCGCACGCCGCGCTGCTCCCTGGATTTCTCAATTCCGTCAATCGTTAAGCGCGGCAGTGTCCTGCGCGGCAGAGGGAAGATTCCGGGGTGACGGCCGGCGTGCCTCTGTTCAAATAAGCGGAGGTTTTCCTTTTCAGGCGCCAGGGCTTCCTGCTGACAAAATTGCACTCAATGCCTTCCACATTTCTTGCCGGCTCCGAAACACTGCAGTTATTCCAGGGCGGCCAGGCATTGTTTCCGGCGCTCATCCGGGCCTTTGATGGCGCCAGGCGCTGGATCCAGCTCGAAACCTATATTTTCGACTTCCACGGCGCGGGCGCCGAGGTGGCCGAGGCACTGGTCCGGGCGGCGCGCCGGGGCGTGGCCGTTCAGGTGCTGGTCGATGCCGTGGGCACCGAGCCTCTGACGGCCGCATGGCAGGAAAAATTTGCCGATGCGTCGGTGCAGTGGTGCGTCTATTCCCCGGTGGGGCCCAGCTGGGGAATGCTGGTGCCCGAGCGCTGGCGCCGGTTGCACCGCAAGCTGTGCGTCGTGGACCACGCCATCGTGTTTTGCGGCGGCATCAATGTGCTGGACGATTTTCATGACCCCAACCATGGCCAGCTGCAGGCGGCGCGTTTTGATTTCGCGGTGGCCGTGACCGGGCCGTTGGCCATCGAGGCGACCGATGCGATGGCGCTGCTGTGGTGGCGCGTGCAGGCCGGCTACAGCGCGCGCCAGCGGCACCTGACCGATGCGTGGGAAAAGTTCAAGGCGGCCGGCTACGGCGGGCGCACCAATGCCCGGCTGCTGGCCCCGCCGGCAGGCGCGCGCGCGGCCACGCTGGGCAGCCCGGCCCGGCCCCGGGCGGCGCTGGTGCTACGCGACAACCTGCGCAACCGCCGCAGCATCGAGCGCGCCTACCGCAAGGCCATCGGCCGGGCGCGGCACGAAGTCATCATTGCCAACGCCTACTTCCTGCCCGGCGGCAAGCTGCGCCGCGCCCTGACCCGGGCCGCCCGGCGCGGCGTGCGCGTGACCTTGCTGCTGCAGGGCAAGTACGAATACTTCATGCAATACCACGCGGCCCGGCCGGTGTACGGCGCCCTGCTGGCCGCCGGGGTGGAAATTCACGAGTACTCGACCAGCTTCCTGCATGCCAAGGTGGCCGTCGTCGATGGCCACTGGGCCACAGTGGGCTCGTCCAACCTGGATCCGCTGAGCCTGCTGCTGGCGCGGGAAGCGAACGTGGTGGTGGAGGACCGGGCGTTTGCCGCTGAACTGCGCGACCGCCTGCACGAGGCCGTTGCCAGCCACGGCGTGCGCATCGATCCGGCCCGCTACGGCCAGCGCCCGCTGGGCCAGCGCATTCAGGGCTGGATGGCCTATGCGCTGATGCGGCTGGCGCTGCTGCTGACGGGCCAGCGCTACTGAAATGCAGGGCGTCGGCTGCGGGACATTGCTGCGTCAGAAATTTCAATTTGCTATTAATTTAATAGCTGACTGTGCAGGCGCGACAAGCGCAAGATGGCAAAAAGGCTGTTATTTTGCGTGGCGGCGTATTTTGGGCCGGGCTGGTAATATCTGCCATGCTTATGAAAATCACTACGCCTTCCCAGGACGCGACCGACGAGGGAACGCCCGTCTCCGTCAAGATTCGCGAACGCCTGCTGCAGGCACGCAAGCGTTTCAATGCCAATGACAACATTGCAGAATTCATCGAGCCGGGCGAACTGGAAAAGCTGCTGGACGAGGTGGAAATCAAGATGCAGGGCGTTCTGGACAGCATGGTGATCGACACCGCTGGCGACCACAACACCAGCAACACCGCGCGCCGCGTGGCCAAGATGTACCTCCAGGAAGTGTTCAACGGCCGCTATGTGGACGCGCCGCGCATCACCGAATTTCCCAATGCCGAGCACCTCAACGAGCTGATGATCGTCGGGCCCATCACGGTGCGCAGCGCCTGCTCGCACCATTTCTGCCCGGTCATCGGCAAGATCTGGATCGGCGTCATGCCCAACGAGCACACCAACGTCATCGGCCTCTCAAAGTACGCGCGCCTGGCCGAGTGGGTCATGGGCCGGCCGCAGATCCAGGAAGAGGCGGTGGTGCAGCTGGCCGACCTGATCATGGAAAAAACCCAGCCCGACGGCCTGGCCATCGTCATGGAGGCAAGCCACTACTGCATGGCCTGGCGCGGCGTGAAGGACATGGACAGCAAGATGATCAACTCGGTCATGCGCGGCGTATTCCTGAAAGACTCCACCTTGCGCCGGGAGTTTCTCGCGCTCATTCCCAGAAAGGGCTGATTTCATGCTGGTTCGTTTGCTTTATGCCAGCCGCGCCGTGGACAACAGCGCCGAGGCCATCAACAGTATCCTGACGCACTCGCGCCATTACAACCCGACCTGCGGCATCACCGGCATCCTTTGCTATGGCGGCGGCGTGTTCCTGCAGGCCATTGAAGGCGGACGCATGGCCGTCAGCGATCTTTTCGGGCACATCCAGAAAGACCCGCGCCACAAGGACGTGATCCTGCTGGACTTCGAGGAAATCTCCGAGCGCCGCTTTGGCGGCTGGACGATGGGAACGGTCAACCTGCTCAAGCTGAACCATTCCATCTTGCTGAAATACTCGGAAAAAGCCGAGCTCGACCCGTATGCGACGTCGGGCAAGGTGTCGCTGGCGCTGCTCGAAGAGCTGATGGCCACGGCCGCCATCATCGGCCGGGCCTGAAGGCAGCATCAGCCGGGCCAGGCGGCCAGCTGGCCGGCCGGAACCAACCCATTAGTGCAAACACCCCGCATTCCGATCTGCTGGTCGGCTGCGACTTTTCATCCAGCCCGAGCCGGCGAAAGCCCATCGTGATGGCACTAGGAACCCTTGCCCGGGGGCGTGTGCTGCTTTCCAGCCTGGAGCGGCTGGAATCGCTGGAAGGCTTTGATGCCTGGCTGCGCCAGGAACGCGGCTGGATCGGGGCTTTCGATTTTCCCTTCGGGTTGCCGCGCGAGCTGGTGGAGCACCTGGGCTGGCCGCTGGAATGGACGCAGTTGATGGCGCACTACGGCACCCTGAGCCGCGCCGAGATACGCGACACCTTCGCCGCCTTTTGCAATGCCCGGCCCGTGGGGCAGAAGTTTGCCCACCGCGCCACCGACGCGCCGGCCGGCTCCAGCCCATCGATGAAATGGGTCAACCCGCCCGTGGCCTACATGCTGCACGCCGGCGTGCCGCGCATCCTGGCCGCCGGTGCCCACGTGCCCGGGCGCCATGCGGGCGACAGCCGGCGCGTGGCGCTCGAAGGCTATCCCGGCCTGCTGGCGCGCGAGGCGCTGGGCAAGCGCTCCTACAAAAACGACGACAAGGCCAAGCACACGCCCGAGCGGCTGATTGCGCGCAAGGATCTGGTGATGGCGCTGGAGCATGGCCAGACGCGGCTGGGCCTGCGCCTGAAGGTCAGCCATGCGCAGCGCGACGCGCTGGTGGATGACCCGAGCGGCGACAGCCTGGACGCCGTGCTGTGCCTGATGCAAGCGGCCTGGGCGCAGCAGCAGGGCGCGCCAGGCTATGGATTGCCCGCCGGCATGGATGCGCTCGAAGGCTGGATTGTGACGGCGTAAATTTGCATCATTTATGCGGGTTGCGCAGGCGCAGCCTTGGCTTTATGCTATTAATTTGTGAGCAAATTGGCCGCTGGGAAAGTTTGAGCGCCGCCTTCTGGCTGCAAACGCCAACCCCCGCAAAGCGGCACGCACGAGGAACGGCAAACGTGCAAAATCAATGCGCCGTGCCCGTCCGGGCGCGCCAACTGCCCTGACTGTTTTCTGTTCAGCTAGCGTCATCCGAGAAGGATTTTTTTCCATGAAGCCTATATCTTCCGCGCCATTTTTGGCGCCCACATCCTGGCAAGGCCGCGCTGCCGTGCCGCTGTTTGCAGGGCTGGCCCTGACGCTGGCCTTAAGCGGCTGCAACAAGCCCGATGACAGCCAGACGGCGGGCCAAAAGCTCGACTCGGCCATTGCCAAGACCGAAGAGGCCACGGCAGAAGCCAGGCGCAAGACCGAACAGTCGGGCGCTGAAATGAAGGCGAAAACCGAGGAAACCTTTGCCAAGGCCGGCGAGGCACTGAAAAATGCCACCGACCATGCCGCCTCCAACGCCAAGGTGGCCGCCAGCAAGGCCATCGACAAGATGGACGACATGGCGATCACGACGGCCATCACCGCGGAGCTGGTCAAGGATCCGGAGATCAAGGCCTTGAAAATCAACGTCGATACCAAGGATGGCGCCGTGACGCTCAAGGGTTCGGCACCCACCGAGGCTGCGCGCGAGCGGGCGGGCGCGGTTGCCAAAACCTTCAGCGGCGTGCAGTCGGTGGACAACCGGCTGGTCGTCAAGCCCGACTGAGGCCCTGGGCGCGACCGGCCGCCCATAAAAAAAGGCAGGCCATGAACATCATGGCCTGCCTTTTGTGTTCCTCGGTCAGGCTGCGCCTGACCGGAAAGCCCGTTCAGCGTTCAGGGACGAACGACGATGTCGTTGCGCACGTTCCTGACGTTTTTCACGCCGCGGGCGATGTTTTCTGCCTGGGCCTTTTCAGCGCTCGATTTCGCAAAGCCGGAAAGCTGCACCGTGCCGTTGAGCGTTTCAACGCTGATGGAGCTGGCGGCAACCGTCTTGTCTTCAACGAACTTGGCCTTGACGGCGGTTGTGATCGCAGCATCATCCACATAGGAGCCAGCCGTCTCCTGACCGCGCCCCACGGCACAGCCGCTACCGATGACGGTGATGCCTGCCAGGGCTGCGAAGGCAATTGCGCGAAGGTATTTCATAGGAGTTCCTCTTTGAGTTTATGTAGTTGAGCTTGGTGCGAAGTTTGAAAGCCTGTCGATCAGCGGCACCACGCCCACCGACTTGCACTTGGGTTTCTTTAGAGGTCGAGCCAGTCTTTTAGCTCGTCGGCGTGTTCTTCTTCTTCGGCCAGGATGTCTTCGAGCATGCGGCGCGTGGTCGGATCCTTGTCGGCCAGAAGCGAGATCATCTGGCGGTACGCTTCAACGGCAATGCGCTCGGCGACCAGGTTGGCGCGGACCATGGTTTTCAGGTCGTTGGAGTCGTCGTAATCGGCATGGCTGCGCTGCAGCAGTGTGGCGGGCGAAAAATCCGGCTCGCCACCGAGCTGCACGATGCGCTGGGCAATCTTGTCGGCATGGGCTGCTTCTTCATTCGCATGCACCATGAACTCTTCGGCAATCTTGGGCGAGGACACGCCGCTGGCCATGAAATGGTGGCGCTTGTAGCGCAGCACGCACACCAGCTCGGTGGCCAGTGCATCGTTGAGCAGCTTGACGATGGCGTCGCGGTGCGGTCCGTAGGCCGGCGTGATCGCGCCCTGGTCCAGGCTGTTCCTGACGGAATCGAGCGCTGCTTGATCAAGGGTCAATTCGCCGGTAGAGATGCTGGTATTCATGGCTAGATGTCCGTGGAGTCGGGGTGGCGGGTCAGGGAGGAAAGCATGGAAAGCAGTGTGTTGGTCACGCCGGAGGATTTCACGGCCGCCACCAGCACGGTGCTGGCCGACACCATGCGCCATGGACGCACCAGGGCGATGACTGCGCCACTGGCTGCGGCAACGCCCAGCAGCTTGAAGGGATGAACCCGTGCGTAGCTGCTCAACAGGGGATTTGCCAGTTCGACTGCCGCGCTTGCCGGATGGCGGTGCCACCAGACGCGGGCGGCATATTTGAGTCGATCCAGGGTGCTGTTGTGCGCATGGGTTGTTGCCTCGAATTCTTCTTCATCCGTAGAACCGTCAACGTCTTGGTCGATACGCGGATGGTGCCGGTTCATGTGCCTGACGATGGCTTTTCGGCTGATGGCCAGGCGTTCTTGAGGAGTCAGTTCGGTGAGGGAGGCCATGCGTGGGTCTTTGAAGATTAACGTTCAGGAAACCGTACGCAATGCCTGCGCGTCGCTGTCAATCTGAGCTTTCAGTTCGGGAAAGCGTTCGCTCTTGAGAGGCTTCATGACGACCATGGTGGCAATGGCCAGCAACAACAGCATGAAACCGGGCACTGCCACCAAGATCCAGTGAAACTCATGCTGCATGAATCCGAGCATCAGGGCCACGCCGGATACGCAGAGAAAAGCTACCAATGCCAGGAGCGCCACCAAGCCCGCCACGGCACGCATCAACAAATCCGAACCTGCAGTCGTGGCCTCTTTGTGGAACAACGCTGCATAAGCCGACAAATGGTCAACGACCAGATCGGGCCTTTGCACAATTGTTGAAAAAAGAGGGTGGAGCATAAATAGGAACGTTGTTGGTGCGTTGCGGTGGGTATTGGCCGGAGGCGGTCAAGCCTGAAGGTCAATAACGGTTGTGGTCGCGATTGCGCGTGGCGGAAACCAGCAGCGCGACCGCCGCGCCAACGGCTGCAGCCATCAGCACTGAACGCATGGGCTGCTCGGAAACATAGCGCGTGGTGGCATCGGCGGCATTCTTGAACGACTTTTCCGCTCTTTCCTTGGCTTCGGAAGCCATGTCCAGGCTCTGGCGGGCCATTTTCTGAGCCTTGGAAGCGAGCATCTCAACCATAGGATCGACACTGCCGCGCAACTCCCGAACCTTGCTTTCTGCCTTGTCCAGTGCGCTGTTGGCATGCTCACGGGTGGCCTGCAGGGTCTGGCCTGCGGAATCGAGCATGTCATCGGACGCCTTGCGGATGGAAGATGCCGAATCCCAGGGTTTGTTCGAAGGAGTATTTGTATTCATGTCTTATTTCCTTGGTGAGTGAATGAAAAATCAATAAAAGAAGAAGAGTCTTCAAGCTCGGGTCTTTGAACCCGAATCATGGGTTCTGCCAAGGCCAAAGCCAATACTGACCATTGCCATGATAGCCAACAGAAGAGGAAGAAACCGGGCAATCCTGGCCGACATTTTTCAGGAATTCACCCAAACAGCTATTGCCTCTATCAGCACGGTCACGTGGGAAAAACAGCGAATGACACAGCATCTTGATTTCCTCGGAATGAACCTGGCACCTCAAAAGTGCTTCTTTAAAAGCATTGCGCAAGCTTAGTTTCAGAACGTGAGTTTTTTTATCGGCTTTAGACCTGAAACCCTGTCAGTGACGGGGGTACTGAACTGTAGGAAAAGGACGACCTTTTGTTACGTGCGCTTCGGCTCAAGCGTCAGTGCGCGCATTTTTCCTTGGGGCAGGGGATGACTACCGGGACTTTGGCAGCACAGCGCCTACCTGGGTTCCGCTGCCTTCGGCGCTGGCCACGGTCAATTTGCCGCCGGCAGCCTCGACCCTGTGGCGCATGCCGGCCAGCCCGTGGCTTCCGGGCCCGATGTTTTCCAACCTGAAGCCTTTGCCGTTGTCCTTCACATCCACCGTGATGAAACTGTCGAAGTTGTGCACGCTGATCTCCACCTGGCTGGCCTCGGCATATTTGGCGATATTGGTCAGCGACTCCTGGACCAGACGGTAAACGGTAAGCTGGGCCGAGCCGCCGAGTTCGACGTTTTCCAGGTCGGTGGCAATTGAAAGCCCTGAGCGTTCCCCGAACTCGCGCGCCAGGATTTCAAGGGATGCCACCAGACCCAGATGCGAGAGTGACGAAGGACGCAGGTCTTCAACAATGCGCCGTTTCAGGGCAATGCCGGTATTGAGGGTGCTGGTGAGGTGTTCGAGCCGTTCGGAGGCTTCGGGCAAGTTGCCAGCCAGACGCGACTTGATCCGGGCAACGTCGAGTTTTGCCGCCGTCAGCAATGCGCCCAATTCGTCGTGCAGTTCGCGCGCCAGATGGCCGCGTTCTTCCTCGCGCACATTTTGCAGATGGGTGGCCAGCTCCGCTAGGCTGGCCGTTCGTTCCCTGACCTGCTTTTCCAGCAAGTCGCGCTCGCGCGCCAGCGAGGCCTGTTCGCGCTGGCCCGAGGCCAGCAAGGCCTTGTTTTGCATCAGGTACATATAAAAAGCCAGCAGCCCGACCAGCGCCGTCGTGGCGATGCCGATGCGCGAAAGCTGCAGGGCCTGCCTGATCTGGGACTGGGCCTGCTCGATCTGCGCAATGCTACGGGCCGACAGCTTGGAGGACTGGCTGCGGATGGCCTCCATTTCTTCCTTGCCCACATCTGTTGTCAGAACAAATTTCCAGCCGTCTTCGTTGCCTTCCTTGCGCATGCGAACGCTCAGGTCCATCTCGGCCATCTTGCGTGACACATGGCGTGAGAGCGTGTCAAAGTCGCTGATCAGCTCGGGCTGGCTGGCAAAAATCTGCCGTAGGAAGTTGAGGTTTTCGGTAATATCTCCTACTGCCGCCTTGTAAGGGTCCAGATAGCCCGAGTCGCCAGTGAGCAAGTAGCCGCGTTGGCCGGTTTCTGCGTCCAGCACCTGTCGGACCAGCTGGTTCATGGCGCTGCGTGTCTGCTGAGCCGCTTCCATGCTGGAGACCGCCT
>Ga0308165_1003182_pt1 | contig 18023 bp, 15 predicted proteins | sample PhyWR2_FD_201032 | JGI IMG/M metagenome (GOLD analysis project Ga0308165, IMG submission 201032) | Phyllosphere microbial communities from UC Gill Tract Community Farm, Albany, California, United States - DLSLW.R2 | ecosystem: Host-associated > Plants > Phyllosphere > Unclassified | place: USA...
CCAGCAAAGATATTTTTGCTGGTCATCGTCTGTCAGTAACACAGCGGTGAGATTTCACTCGAGGTTAATATGCAAATAATCCCCTTATATCAGGCTCCACATCATGCTAAACAGGTAACTGACTGGATATGGCAAGCGTTTGGCAGCTCTGATAGTCGGGATTTTTTTGTCTCTATTATTGCCTCAAGCCAGAAAAAAGATGCGCTTCCTCTGACATTTATTGCACTTGAAGGGGATACCTTACTCGGTACGGCTGGCTTGTGGCGCTGTGATCTTATTAGCCGTCAGGATCTCTGGCCCTGGCTAGCGGCGCTTTATATCGATGAAAGTCAGCGTGGTAAGGGACTGGGCGAGAAGCTACAGCGCCATGTGATTAATTATGCGCATGAATGTGGTTTTGAAACGCTCTATCTCTATTCGGCCTGTACAGGCTATTACGAGCGTTTTGGCTGGCATTATATCGGCGATGGACTTGATTATCCGGCACATTCAGTCCATCTCTATCAGCGACAGTTATAGTTTTCGTCTGTTGTTCATCAGTACCGAGTGGCGACGCACCAGGGTTGGAGTAAACATATGCGTTACTTCCGGTAACGGAGTATTTTCGGCCAGCGCGAGTGCCAGTTCAGCGGCTTGTGTCGCCATATTGACTATTGGATAACGGACAGTCGTCAGCCGTGGACGCGTATAGCGCGAAATTAAGATGTCATCAAAGCCTATCAGAGAAATAGCATTAGGCACATCCTGACCATTGTCACTTAACACCCCCATTGCGCCAGCAGCCATCGAATCGTTGTAACAGGCAATCGCAGTAAAGTTTTTGCCGTGGCTTAACAGCTCGCTCATCGCCTGTTCACCGCCGCTCTCATCCGGTTCACCGAAGGTTATCAGGCGCTCATCCGGGATGATATTATGTTCGTTTAAGGCGTCAAGGTATCCCTGTAACCGTTCTTCGGCATCAGAAATTTTATGATTAGAACAGAGATAGCCTATCTGGGTATGGCCTTGCTGAATCAGATGGCGTGTGGCAAGCCAGGCGCCATAACGATTATCAAGCGCGATGCAACGTTGTTCAAACCCTGGCAGGATACGGTTAATCAATACCATTCCTGGTATTTGTTCCATTAAAGGGATGAGCCGGGCGTCAGGTGTTTTCTTGGCATGAACCACCAGTGCCGCACAGCGATGGCGCATCAGTTGCTCAATCGCCTGCGTCTCTTTCTGTTCATTATGATAGCCATTGCCAATCAGTAAAAAATTGCCGCTATGGTAAGAGACCTGTTCTACCGCCTTTACCATCGCGCCAAAAAAGGGATCTGAGACATCGCCGACCACCAGACCAATTGTTTTGGTATTTTGCTGCGCCAGTGCACGCGCATTGGCATTGGGATGATAGTTCAACGCTTTCATCGCACTATTGACTGCTTCACGGGAAGCCGTACTGGCTTTCGGTGAATGGTTAATCACACGGGAAACCGTGGCGACGGAGACGCCGGCGAGTTGTGCTACATCCTTAATTGTCGCCATGAAGCCTCTTTTTATCTATGAGATGTTTAATCGGGACTCAGTGTTGCGGAAATTGATCCTTACTTCAAGAAACTCACCATTATGCTGCTTGAACATTCACAAAAATAAGATAAAAAAGAAAATGAATGTTCAATAATTAAACGCTTATTGGTTATTTTTCAGCATCATGTCAGTAATATATTGCAGGGCAAATCTTTGCTTACATTTTGCATTCTACTGTTGCCATTTACCCATAGATGAACTGAGTCTCCCACTGATACAGTTTGAATCCCAGAGGTATTGATTGGTGAGAATTCTTGATACTCACAGAGTACAGTTAATTTGCACCAGCCTGCGCAGATGCGCAGGTTTTTTTTATCTAAAAAACGCCTGATATTGACGGCTATCCTTCTGGATAAATATCCATCGCACCGTTCCTCCATTGAATCGAACAAAATCAACATGTTAAGCGTGTCCTCCATCCCACTAACGGGGGATAATCGATGCTATTATTCTTATTTTTATACGTCTCTTTTTCGGGGGCATAAAAACTGGTGTACTCTGTGGGCTGAATGCTATGACTGACTAATGATAATAAAGGGAGTTTTTTATGCTCTTTACGTTTTTGCGCGCTGTATTTCGTGTGCTTTTTCGGGTACGCCTGTATGGCGACACGCAAAGCCTTAAGCAACCACGTGTCCTGATTGTACCCAACCATGTCTCGTTTATTGACGGCATTCTGCTGGCACTCTTTTTACCGGTACGTCCGGTGTTTGCGGTGTACTCCTCAATCACTGCAAAGTGGTATATGCGTTGGTTAAAATCGATTATCGATTTTGTCCCGCTGGATCCGACGCGTCCCTTAGCTATCAAACATCTGGTACGCCTGGTAGAGCAAGGCCGCCCGGTCGTCATTTTTCCAGAAGGCCGTATTTCGGTGAGTGGCTCACTGATGAAAATCTATGACGGGGCTGGATTTGTTGCGGCTAAATCAAAAGCTGTTGTCGTTCCTGTGAGAATTGACGGCGCGGAACTGACCTTTTTTAGTCGCCTGAAAGGGCTGGTTAAGCAACGTCTGTTTCCAAGAATTACGCTGCATGTTTTACCTCCGACAACACTTGCCATGCCGGAAGCCCCGCGCCCACGTGAACGCCGGAAAATTGCCGGAGAAATGCTCCATCAGATAATGATGGAAGCCCGTATGGCGGTACGGCCACGGGAAACATTATTTGAGGCACTATTGGCGGCTAAAGATCGTTACGGTGCGGGAAAACACTGTATTGAAGACATTAATTTCAAACCAGACAGTTACCGTTCTCTGCTAAAAAAGAGCCTCTCCGTCGGACGTATTCTGGATAAATACAGTTCGCCCGGTGAACATATCGGACTGATGCTGCCGAATGCTGCTATCAGTGCTGCGGTTATCTTTGGTGCTTCATTACGCGGTCGCGTCCCGGCGATGATGAACTACAGTGCGGGTGTTAACGGTCTGACTAGCGCTATTACTGCGGCACAAATTAAAACCGTGTTTACCTCGCGGCAGTTTCTCGATAAGGGCAAATTGTGGCATTTGCCTGAACAATTAACCCAGGTACGCTGGATCTTTTTAGAAGATTTAAAATCCACCGTAACCTTGGGCGATAAATTATGGATTCTGGCTCACCTGCTGGTTCCGCGTATGGCACAGGTTAAGCAGCAACCAGAACAAGCCGCTATTATTCTGTTCACCTCGGGTTCGGAAGGGCATCCAAAAGGGGTGGTGCATAGCCATAAAAGTTTACTGGCGAATGTGGAACAAATTCGCACCATTGCGGATTTTACCGCTGACGATCGTTTTATGTCTGCTTTACCGCTATTCCATTCCTTTGGTCTGACAGTGGGTTTATTTACCCCGCTATTTACCGGAGCACAAGTGTTTCTCTACCCGAGTCCGCTGCATTACCGTGTCGTACCGGAGCTGATTTACGATCGTAACTGTACCGTGATGTTTGGGACGTCAACTTTCCTCGGTCACTACGCGCGTTTTGCCAGTCCGTATGACTTTTTCCGCATTCGTTATGTCGTTGCCGGAGCGGAGAAGTTACAGGAAAGTACGCGTCAGCTGTGGCAGGACAAATTTGGGTTGCGTGTTCTTGAAGGCTATGGTGTCACTGAGTGCGCGCCCGTTGTCTCGATCAATGTACCCATGGCAGCCCAAACAGGCACTGTCGGACGTATTTTACCGGCGATGGACGCTCGTTTGCTGGCGGTGCCGGGTATTGAAGAGGGGGGCAGACTCCAGTTAAAAGGGCCAAATATTATGAATGGCTATCTGCGAGTAGAAAACCCTGGAGTACTGGAAGCCCCGGCGGCAGAAAATGCTGACGGAGAGCTGGAAAACGGCTGGTACGACACTGGCGATATCGTCACTTTTGATTCACAGGGCTACTGTATTATCCAGGGACGCGCTAAACGTTTTGCGAAGATTGCCGGTGAGATGGTGTCGCTGGAAATGGTTGAACAGATGGCTATCGGGGTTTCGCCTGAAAAACTCCATGCGACAGTCGTTCGCCAGGACGCCGCAAAAGGGGAAGCTTTGGTACTCTTTACCAGCGATCCAGAGTTGAAACGCGACAGTTTACTGAGTTATGCCCGTGCCAAGGGTATTCCAGAGCTGGCGGTACCGCGTGATATTCGTTTCTTGAAACAGCTTCCCGTGTTAGGCAGTGGTAAACCTGATTTTATGACACTGAAAGCACAACTTGATGAGGCAGAGAATTCCCATGGCTGAATCGACAATTAAGGGTAGTTCGCTGTGTTCTCGCGGCATGATGGCGGTCACTGGCGCACAGTTTCTCTCAGCATTTGGTGATAATGCGCTACTTTTTGTCACGCTCGCGGTTCTGAAGCAACAGTTTTATCCTGACTGGAGCCAGCCAATATTACAGATGGTGTTTGTTGGTGCCTATATTGTGTTTGCTCCCTTTGTCGGGCAAATCGCGGATAGCTTTGCTAAAGGGCGAGTTATGATGCTGGCAAACAGCCTCAAACTTCTTGGTGCAGCCTGTATCTGTTTTGGGCTGGATCCCTTTATTGGCTATACCCTGGTGGGGGTTGGCGCAGCCACTTACTCCCCGGCTAAATACGGTATTCTGGGTGAACTGACAACCGGTCCTAATCTGGTCAAAGCCAATGGACTGATGGAGGCATCCACCATTGTCGCTATTCTGTTGGGCTCGGTTGCCGGTGGCATTCTGGCGGATTTAAATCTGTTTGCAGCTCTGCTGGTGTGTGTCGTCGTTTACGCCGCAGCGGTGGTCGCCAACCTGTTTATTCCTAAACTCGCTCCAGCACGTCCTGGGGAATCATGGCATTTCCCCACGATGTTGCGTCACTTTGTCAGTGCCTGCCGCACGCTGTGGCAAAATCCAGAAACACGCCTCACCTTAGTGGGTACCAGCCTGTTTTGGGGGGCGGGTGTCACTTTGCGCTTCCTGCTGGTGCTCTGGGTCCCTGTCGCACTTGGCATTACCGATAACGCTACGCCGACCTACCTGAATGCCATGGTGGCCGTTGGAATTGTGGTTGGGGCTGGCCTGGCGGCCAAACTGGTAACACTGAAGACGGTTGCACGCTGTATGCCTGCCGGTATTCTGCTGGGTATTGGAGTGCTGTTCTTTGCGATACAACAGACACTACTCCCAGCCTATCTGTTACTGACGTTGATTGGCGTCTGTGGTGGATTCTTTGTTGTTCCGCTGAATGCTCTGCTGCAAGAAAAAGGAAAAGAAACCGTAGGGGCGGGTCATGCCATCGCAGTTCAGAATTTGGGGGAAAATACCGCCATGTTACTGATGCTTGGGCTCTATTCCCTGGCGGTGAAAGTCGGTTTACCGGTCGTTGGAATAGGTGTCGGGTTTGGTTTTATTTTTGCGCTTGCGATCGCTGCTTTATGGATCTGGCAACGTAATCAGAAAAAACGCGCTACCAGCACATTATAGCGTTACGGGCTGCCCGTTAAACGGGTAGCCCAGTTGCTGTATTTACGCAGGACTAGGGGGCGGGATAGGTATAAATACGGTGTACCGCATCGAGTTCTTGCAGCACATCTTCACTCAATTCAAGATGAAAACTGCCAATATTACTCTTCAGTTGATCAAGTGTGGTTGCGCCTAGCAGCGTACTGGCAACAAAGGGTTGACGGCGGACAAAAGCGAGTGCCATTTGCGCCGGATCCAGATTATGGTGTCTGGCAATATCAACATAAGCCGCTACCGCTTTTTGGGCCTGCTCACCGTTATAACGGGTAAAACGACTGAATAACGTATGACGTGCTCCGGCGGGTTGGGCACCATTAAGATACTTACCACTCAGCGTCCCAAATGCCAGACTGGAATAGGCCAGCAATTCGACACCTTCATGCTGAGTAATTTCAGACAGACCCACTTCAAAACTTCGGTTCAATAAACTGTAGGGGTTCTGGATGGTAATAATTCGCGGTAAATCGTGCTTTTCTGCCAGTTTCAGATAACGCATCACCCCAAATGGGGTCTCATTAGAGACACCAATGTAGCGAATTTTTCCTGCTTTTTGTAATTCTGTCAGTGCTTCCAGCGTTTCCAGAATCGTCACTGGGATCGTGGTGGTATCAGTCCAAGTGTAACCAAGCTGACCAAAACAGTTGGTCGGCCTTTGAGGCCAGTGAACCTGATAGAGATCGAGATAATCAGTTTGTAAACGCTTCAGGCTGGCGTCGAGTGCCTGACGAATATTTTTACGATCAAGAATCTGATTAGGACGGATCCCAGAGTCAACATTTCGTGGTGGACCACTGACTTTTGATGCAACGATCAGTTTTTCCCTGTTACCGCGGGCTTTCAGCCAGTTACCGACGTAAGTTTCAGTTAGCCCCTGGGTTTCTGGCCTGGGAGGAACCGGATACATCTCAGCGACATCAATTAAATTAATACCCTGGCTGACGGCATAGTCGAGTTGTTCATGAGCATCAGCTTCGCTATTTTGCTCGCCAAATGTCATGGTGCCCAGTCCCAAAGTACTTATTTCAAGTGAGCTCCAGGGGATACGATGATAGTGCATAGTGAGCTTCCTTAGTGTGTTGTACGGTCGGGAAATATCCCTAACCAAGGGTTATACCCGTCATACTTCAAGTTGCCTGGGTGTTGCTTTCGTCAATCCTGTCAAATCACATAGTGTGTCTATGTTCATTGCCAGAATTAACTCAGCGCCTACAGGCAACTCGAATTATTTAGGGGTTATAACATGGCAGAGGCGAGGGCAAAGAAAAAGGGGGGAGAGCAGAAAACATTGAGATCAATATAAAAATACTCGTCATACTGCAAGCTGCAGACGCACTGGCTGATACTGACTTACCCTGGTCGCTGACGGGGGCAACTTCCGAGGATTTGTTACATCGAAGCCTTACTGCAACTTGAGTATGGCGAGTGGATGATTAGCGTTTGATAATCTGTGAGACCTCTTGGCGGTCTATTTGAATTTCATTACCTTCAGGATCGTGATAGCTCACCAATCCGGTCTCATCATCTACCTTCGGTTTACCTTCTGTGAGGATCATACGACCATCTTTAGTGGCCATCACATAATCACTGCTACAGCCTGAAACGGCAAATACCAGACCAATGGCTGAGATTGCTACTGTCCATTTTGTCATCTTTAAGCCTCTTTTCGGAATGAGTTGCATATACCCAGACAACTTGAAATATGCCGGGTATATAGCTTTAGTAATAATCGAATAAACTGAGTAAGAAAAGCAGTTAATTCTGATTAAGGCTGTGAATGACTCTTTTTTCCAGTGAATGTGCAGAAAGTAACAAGATTACGCCTTAACAGCAGAAATGTCTGGCCAGCAGAGCGGCAGTAAAGTTCTTTTTCAGATAAAAACCACGAGGCAGAGTCAGAATAGGCGATCCGTCAACACCAATCGCTTCGGTCAGTGCTCGGCTGTTTGCTGCCTTAGGGCGTAGTTGTAACACTTCACCGTGGCGAGCAGTGATTCGCTCGACATGCCCGAGAACAATCAGATCCATCAGTTCTTCAAAGTCGAGGCGAAGCTGTTCCTCTTCTTTCGCATCGGGGCTCCATAATAAAGGCGAACCGACATGACGTTCAGCGAGCGGGATCTGGCGTTCACCTTCAACCGGTATCCATAAGACGCGTTTTAGTTTGTGTTTTACATGGCTGGTTTCCCAAGTGACACCGCTATTGCCAGTGAGTGGCGCGACGCAGACAAAAGTTGTTTCCAGTGGGCGACCCAGAGCATCAACGGGGATCGTTTTAAGCTCAATGCCCAAGGCGGCAAAATCTTGTTCAGGTTTACTGCCTGCGCTGGCCCCCAGCCATAATTCCAGCAATCCACCTACCCAGCCTTTATCACGCTTAAGATTATTGGGGATAGCAATGCCCGCTAAAGCCGCCAGCTCGCCCAGCGTATAACCGGCAATAGACTGAGCCTGATTAAGCAAAATATTTTCACTGTCTGGCGGTGAGGTAAAGGGTTGTATTGATGACTTCATGGATATAACACTTTTGGTTAAAAAATGAGCGTAAGTTATTCACAATAGACAGAGTATAAAACACGATCTATAAATAAATGACAACATAATGATTTATAGATTTTTTTTTATCATTTTTAATCTCGGGCGTGGGGAAAGAAAAACTTTTTCCCCATCTGGTCACTGGCAATGAACAGGATCTTATACCTAGTTATCCACAGAAAAATGGGATAACTGGCAAAATGACCGACTACTGGTTCTATTTACAGCCTTGACGGGGGGGTAAAATACAATACTTCAGCAATTTCTGACTAACTTGTTTGCACAAACTGTGGATAAAAACAACGTTGTACGATCTTTCATCAGTAGGTCATAGTGCTATGTGATCAACGTCACTATATTGGTTTTTTTACACCATAATTAAAACATATTCAATTGATATATATAGTTTAAATTTTAAATTAATCCGCTTTGATTTTAAGCTCATTTAAAGTTGTCCCTATGTAATTCTATGGTTCTGCACAGTTATATCCACAGAAAAAGTGAATAAAACCGGGTGCGACAGGTTGCCCCTGTTTATAACCCTGGGTTTTTTTGTGAGTTATTCAAATGTTATTCTGTTTGCAGCATGTTTACAGAGTGGTTTACCGCCTGACACTTGTATGAAACAATCGTCATAATCTAAGTTTGTTTTGAGGTAGTCCGGTGATCGATGATGATGGCTACCGCCCAAACGTTGGGATCGTAATATGTAATCGGCAAGGACAGGTAATGTGGGCTCGTCGTTTCGGTCAGCATTCCTGGCAATTTCCGCAGGGTGGTATTAATCCCGGCGAGTCAGCTGAACAGGCAATGTACAGGGAGCTTTTCGAAGAGGTCGGTCTACAACGAAAAGATGTGCGCATTCTTGCTTCGACCCGAAATTGGTTGCGTTACAAATTACCCAAACGTCTGGTGCGTTGGGACACAAAGCCGGTTTGTATCGGCCAGAAACAGAAATGGTTTCTTTTGCAGTTGGTTGGCAATGACTCGGCTATTAATATGCAAACCAGCAGTACACCTGAGTTTGATGGGTGGCGCTGGGTAAGTTATTGGTATCCGGTACGGCAGGTTGTTTCATTTAAACGCGATGTTTATCGACGGGTAATGAAGGAGTTTTCCAGCCTTGTGATGCCACTGCAGGAAGTGACTCCACCACGTAATAATGCGCCTGTATGGCGACGTAAAAGAGGTTAAGCTACGCCAAAAATGCTAACTCGTTTGCGAGAAATTGTCGAAAAGGTTGCCAGTGCCCCGCGCCTTAATGAGGCGCTGGACATTCTGGTCACTGAAATCTGCGAAGCTATGGATACCGAAGTGTGTTCAGTTTACTTGGCCGATAACGACAGACGCTGTTTTTACCTGATGGCTACGCGTGGTTTAAAAAAACCACGCGGTCGTTCAGTGACGCTTGCATTCGATGAAGGTATTGTTGGCTTGGTCGGACGTCTTGCGGAGCCTATCAACCTCGCGGATGCCCAAAAGCATCCTAGTTTTAAATATATTCCAGCCGTCAAAGAAGAACATTTCCGCGCTTTTCTCGGCGTGCCGGTTATTCAGCGCCGACAGTTGCTGGGGGTGCTGGTGGTGCAGCAGCGTGAGCTGCGCCAGTATGATGAAAGTGAAGAATCATTTCTGGTGACGCTTGCGACTCAAGTCGCTGCTATTTTATCCCAGTCCCAACTGACTGCCCTATTCAGACAGTATCGACATACCCGTATTCGTGCACTACCTGCCTCGCCTGGTGTGGCCATTGCTGAAGGCTGGGTCGATGCCACACTGCCACTGATTGAGCAGGTGTCCGAAGCTTCGACGCTGGATATTGTCTCTGAGCGCGAACGCCTGATGACGGCATTAGAAGAGTCGGCGGCCGAATTTCGGCGTTACAGTAAGCGCTTCTCCGCGGGAGCACAGAAAGAAACTGCCGCTATCTTTGATTTATACTCTCACTTACTCAGTGATACCCGATTGCGCCGTGAACTGTTCGAAGAAGTTGACCGGGGGTCTGTCGCTGAATGGGCAGTGAAAAAGGTCATTGAAAAGTTTGCTGCCCAGTTTGCCAGCCTGTCAGACAGTTACTTAAAAGAGCGTTCCGGGGATTTAAGAGCCTTGGGGCAACGCGTGCTGTTTCACCTCGACGATACCATTCAGAGCCCTAATACCTGGCCTGAACGTTTTGTTCTGGTGGCTGATGAACTTTCAGCGGCAACCCTGGCTGAACTCCCGCAAAATCGTCTCGCGGGGATAGTCGTGCGCGATGGCGCGGTGAATTCTCATGCCGCTATCATGGTTCGGGCATTAGGTATTCCGACGGTGACGGGTGCTGATATTCAGCCCTCGGTATTACATCGTCGGATGCTTATTGTTGATGGTTATCGTGGTGAGTTGCTGGTTGAACCGGAACGCGTACTGCTAAAAGAGTATCAGCGTCTGGTGAGTGAGGAGAATGAACTCAGTCGTCGGGTAGAAGATAACGTTGACGAGCCGGGCCAGTTGAAAAGTGGTGAGCGGATTCAGGTGATGCTTAACGCAGGTCTGAGCCCTGAACATGAGGGTAAACTAGGACGACGTATTGACGGTATTGGCCTGTACCGTACCGAAATTCCCTTTATGTTGCAGAGTGGTTTTCCTTCCGAAGAAGAGCAGATTGCCCAGTATCAGGGCATGTTACAGCTGTTTAACGACAAACCCGTGACTTTACGTACCCTCGATGTGGGTGCCGATAAACCGTTACCTTATATGCCGATCAGCGAAGAGAACCCTTCTCTGGGCTGGCGTGGAATACGTATTACGCTTGATCAGCCTGAGATCTTTTTAATTCAGGTTCGTGCGATGCTGCGTGCGAATGCGGCCACCAGTAATCTCAGCATTCTATTACCGATGATAACCAGCATCGAAGAGTTAGATGAAGCCTGTAAGCTGATTAAGCGGGCAGAGCATGAAGTTGAAGCTTCTCTGGGCTACGCGCTACCTGAATTACGTTTGGGCGTGATGGTTGAAGTGCCATCGATGCTGTTTATGTTTAAACATTTGGCGAGCCGAGTTGATTTTATCTCGGTTGGAACCAATGACCTGACCCAATATTTACTGGCGGTAGATAGAAATAACACACGAGTGGCGAGTCTCTACGATAGTCTGCATCCAGCAGTGTTGCGTGCATTAGATATGATTGCTAAGGAAACAAAACACTACGGTATCGATCTGGCTTTATGTGGCGAAATGGCGGGCGATCCGCAGTGTGTCGCTTTGCTAGTCGGATTAGGTTATCGACATTTATCAATGAATGGTCGTTCAGTGGCGCGGGTTAAATATTTACTGCGTCATATTGAGAGAGAAGAGGCCGAGGCTTTGGCTCGCACCTGTATTGAAGCCCAGACAGCTGCTGAAGTACACCAACAGGTCGCTGAATTTATGGAAAAAAGAGGAATGGGTGGCTTGATCCGTGGGGGGCGCTAAGTGTTGTCCCCAGGCAGGCACTTAAAATAGCATTACACATCTTTTACAACTTCGTTAATCAATCACTTCCGGCCTTTATGCTATGATGCGCTGTTTTCGGAGCGCATTGTTTATAATGCGTATTTGTAATTACACTATCCACATAGGGTGGTGTAACAATGGTTTGTGGTGACAGATGAACAGTGGCTATCTGCGTTTCCCTGAGTTTGATCCAGTAATTTTTTCCATTGGGCCTATCTCCCTGCACTGGTACGGTGTGATGTACCTTATCGGCTTCGTATTTGCTATGTGGCTTGCCGGGCGTCGCGCTAGCCGTCCGGGTAGCGGATGGACAAAAAATGAAGTCGAAAACTTACTTTATGCTGGCTTTGTTGGTGTGTTCGTTGGTGGACGACTGGGATATGTATTTTTCTACAATCTCCCTGTTTTTCTGGCCGATCCGCTCTACTTATTCAAAGTATGGGATGGCGGAATGTCCTTCCACGGTGGGCTTATCGGTGTCATCTGCGTGATGATAATCTACGCCCGTCGAACCAAACGATCTTTCTTCCAGGTGTCTGACTTTATTGCTCCGCTTATTCCTTTCGGGCTGGGTGCTGGCCGTCTGGGGAACTTTATTAATGGCGAGCTTTGGGGCCGTGTTGATCCGAGCTTTAAATGGGCCATGTTGTTCCCAGAATCACGCAGAGAAGATATCGGTTTGCTGGCCAGCCATCCGGAATGGCAATCCTTGTTTAATCAATTCGGCAGCCTGCCGCGCCATCCTTCACAGCTCTATCAGCTATTACTGGAAGGCGTAGTACTCTTCATTATTCTGAATGTCTTTATTCGCAAGTCTCGTCCTGTGGGGGCGGTATCCGGACTGTTCTTAATTGGTTATGGTACCTTCCGTATTATTTCTGAATTCTTCCGCCAGCCTGATGCACAGTTTACCGGGGCTTGGGTACAATATATCAGCATGGGACAGATCCTCTCGATTCCAATGATTGTGGCGGGTATTATCATGATGGTTTGGGCTTATCGCCGCCGTCCACAACCGCAACTATCGTGAGGTGACATGAAACAGTATCTTGATTTGATGAAGAAAGTGCTTGAAGAAGGCACACCCAAAGATGACCGTACCGGAACCGGTACCCTGTCTATTTTTGGCCATCAAATGCGTTTTAATCTGCAAGACGGCTTCCCTTTGGTCACGACCAAAAAATGTCACTTACGCTCGATTATTCACGAGCTGCTGTGGTTTTTAAAAGGGGAGACAAACGTTGCTTATCTGCATGAAAATAACGTGACGATTTGGAACGAATGGGCGGATGAAAACGGCGATTTGGGTCCGGTATACGGTAAGCAATGGCGTTCATGGACGGCCCCGGACGGTCGCCATATCGACCAGCTCGCCACGGTACTTCAGCAACTGAAGAATGACCCGGATTCCAGACGTATTATTGTTTCTGCATGGAATGTCGGCGAACTGGATCAGATGGCGTTAGCGCCATGCCATGCTTTTTTCCAGTTCTATGTTGCTGATGGAAAGCTGTCCTGTCAGCTTTACCAGCGTTCGTGTGATATCTTCCTCGGCCTGCCGTTTAATATCGCCAGCTATGCGCTGCTGGTTCATATGATGGCGCAGCAGTGTGACCTGGAAGTAGGCGACTTTGTCTGGACGGGCGGAGATACCCATTTATATCTCAACCACCTCGAACAGACCCGTCTGCAATTGACACGCGAGCCACGCCCGTTACCAAAACTGGTTATCAAACGTAAACCGGAATCGTTGTTTGATTATCGCTTTGAAGACTTTGAAATTACGGGTTATGACCCACATCCTGCGATCAAAGCACCTGTAGCTATTTAAGCTATTGAGGTTTTAAAAAACCGGCCCACCTCTAAAACCCCATGAACGCATCGCTGTTCATGGGGTTTTTTTCGAGCAGGCTTACAGCTGCTGTGAAACCCTCTGCAACGACGTCAAGTTAGTTCGATGATGCTCTGAGTCCGCTGTTTGGCTGCTGTTCAGTCACCAGACAGTGGGCATACTAATGCCATGAAAAATACAACGCAGGGTTTTAGCCTGATAGAAATAATGGTCGTCATGGCGATCATTGCTGCCATGAGCTCCGGCGCGCTCTATGGTTTTCAGCAATGGCAGCAACATCAGCGGCTCTGGCAAACCACACACCAGCTGAGTCAATTTCTTTACCATTTACGTAGTGATGCTAACGGACTTAATCGTAACCATATACTGACATTCTGGCAGCAACATGACCAGTGGTGCCTCACCAGTCAGCAATATGCTGGTAAGCCTTGTATGACAGCCAGTCAGTGGCAATTTATTCCGCGCTTTAAGGATGTCTCAATGAGTGAAATGACCCAAGGAATAGGGTTTTATGGGCTGATGAATACTGCTAAAGCGGGGCATATAATTTTAAGTAACGGTGCCGGGCAGCGGAGGATAATTGTTTCAGTCTGGGGGCGTATTCGTATCTGTTGCCTGGCGGGGAACAGATAATGCGCATCAGGCAGCGGGGTTTTACGTTAATTGAAGTGCTGGTGGCATTAGCACTAAGCAGTGTACTGCTACTCGGAACGCTGCGCCTTTTTCCTGCCCTGCAACAACATGTTCTGCGTGAATATCAGTCTTCCCGTGCGCGTGAATCGCTCTGGCAACTGGCACAGCGTATCGGGAAGCAACTTCAGCGTGCAGGATACTGTCGCGGAGTTTGTCGGGTTCCCGGCCTTCAAATAGAACAGGACGGGAGCCGCGTACTGATTCAGTGGCAGGCACCCGATCCTCGTTACGCTGCTGACGGCGAATACCAACGGACGGGTTACCGGTTGCATCAGGGGGAGCTGCAAATTCTTAAGGGAACGAAAGAATTTACCGACGAGTTATGGGAAAAAATTTCTGATCCCGGATTGATTACGCTGACGGATTTCTCCGTCACTCGGTTATCACGCAGTGCTGGCCCACCGCTACTGGTCATTAATCTGGTCGCCAGGCAAAAACAGACTTCGTCATTGATTCGAGTGCGGCATATCGTCAGAGGCGAAAATTTATGAACCCAATCCGTGAAACCGGAAATAGCTCATTATTGATGGTTCTGATGTTATTGCTATTAGGATTGATGATGCTGGCCGGGCTGTCATCTCATCTGGCCGCCCAGCGGCAATGGGGAATGAAAGAAGTCAGGTCGATAGTCCGTTACGCCGGTGCACAATCGGCACTGGCATGGGGAGAACGACAGCACTGGTCACTGCAACAGGGCTGGCAATGTCAGACCGCGGCATCATCAGCACAGCGTGCTTGTTTGTATCAAATAAAGGGTAATGAGTTTCTACTGGCTGGATTTCTCGCTGACGATAACTCTTTTGACCGGTTAGCTCTTTGGCGCTGGGGGGAACTGAAAAAAGGTAAATTTATTGCCTGCGCCCACGGATGGCTGGATTATTGCCCTTTAAGCGATAAAACACGCTGTAATCTGGCATCATAACCGTGCGGCAGCGGGGTTTTAGCTTACCGGAAGTGTTATGTGCACTGGTGCTGTTTGCCACTGTCCTTATTCTGTTATTGAATTATCATCGTGGGCTACAGCAAGGCTCTGAGGCACAATGGCAGACCCGGCAAGTCTGGCGCTATGCACTTGAGCAGACTGAACCTGAATCTCTCCCTTTGCCGGACGGGTGGTTAATGCAAAAACAGCAACAACCCTGTGAGGGTTGTCTGTGTATCAGTGTCGTGATAACCAGCCCGCAAGGACATATCGGGCAGTTATCAAAACGGATTTGTCCGTTCCCTAAATCTAATCAGGAGTAGCGATTCCATGTTGCGTGTCTACCATTCCAACCGCCTTGATGTGCTTGAAGAAATTATGGAGTTCATTATTGAACGCCAGCCACTGGCAGATGTTCTGGAATCTGAGGTAGTCCTGGTACAAAGCACCGGCATGGCGCAATGGCTGCAAATAACGCTGGCACAAAAATTTGGTATCGCTGCCAATATCCAGTTCCCTTTACCGGCGAGCTTTATCTGGGAGATGTTTAGCTGCGTCTTGCCCGGTATTCCAGAACAGAGCGCTTTCAACAAACAGAGTATGAGCTGGAAGCTGATGACGCTTATCCCAGATATGCTCAATGAGACACCCTTTGCCCAACTAAAGCATTATCTCCAGGAAGATGATAATGACCGTAAGCTTTTCCAGCTCGCATCACGCATTGCCGACCTCTACGATCAATATCTGGTCTATCGCCCGGGCTGGTTAAGTCGCTGGGAAAAGGGAGAGTTGATCGATAATGCAGGAGAAGCACAGCAATGGCAGGCGCCATTGTGGGCGGCTTTAGTGCGCTACACTGCCGATTTAGGACACCCTGAATGGCACCGAGCTAATCTTTATCAACGCTTTATCACAACTCTTGAAGAGAGTGAAACCTGCCCCGTCGGGCTGCCGTCACGAATTTTTCTGTGTGGGATCTCTGCTTTACCGCCCGTTTATCTTCAGGCACTACAGGCATTGGGTAAACATATTGATATTCATGTCTTATTTACCAATCCTTGTCGTTACTACTGGGGGGATATTAAAGACCCGGCGTTTCTGGCCCGCCTGACTCAGCGTCGCCGTCGCCGCCACCAGGCTGAAAATGAGCATGCGTTATTTAAAAATAACGACAGTGCCGCTGCGCTCTTTAATGCTCTGGGTGAACAGGATACTGCGAATCCACTGCTGGCCTCATGGGGCAAACTGGGGCGAGATTATGTTTATCTGCTATCCGAACTCGAACAGTTTGAAGAGATAGATGTGTTTGTCGATATCGAACCCGATAACCTGCTACACAGACTGCAATATGACCTGTTAGAGTTAAAAAATAGTGCAGTCCTGGGGCTGACGGAAGAAGAGTTTAAACGCAGCGATAATAAACAAGAACTTAGCCTGCGTGATAAGTCTATTACCTTCCACGAGTGTCATAGCCCGCAGCGTGAAGTCGAAATTTTACATGATAAGCTGCTGGCGATGCTGCAGGATGACCCAAGCTTAAGGCCGCGCGATATCATCGTGATGGTTGCGGATATTGACAGCTATAGCCCCTTTATTCAGGCCGTTTTTGGCAATGCTCGTGATGAGCGCTGGTTACCTTTTACCCTTTCTGACCGTCGTGCCAGCCACGCGCACCCTGTATTGCAAGCTTTTATCAGTTTACTTGCGCTACCCGAAAGTCGCTTTTTAGCTGAAGATGTTCTGGCTCTGCTTGAGGTTCCCTCTCTGGCCAGTCGTTTCTCGATTGATGAAGAAGGTCTGCGTTATTTGCGCCAATGGGTCAGTGAGTCTGGTATTCGCTGGGGCCTGGACGACGATAACGTCCGTCAGCAAGAGTTACCGGCCACCGGGCAGCATACCTGGCGCTTTGGCCTGACACGTATGCTGCTGGGCTATGCCATGGAAAGCGAAGTCGGCGTCTGGGATTCGGTGCTTCCTTTTGATGAGTCCAGCGGTTTGATTGCCAGGCTGGTAGGGCAGCTGGCCGAGCTACTAATGCGACTTAACCAGTGGCGACAGGTTCTGGCTGAGCCAAGGACTCTGGAAGAGTGGTTACCGTTATGCAAAGAGATGCTAACCTGCTTTTTCTCTGTTGATGATGAAACTGAAGAGGCTTTAGCGTTAATCGAAACCCAGTGGCAGGAGATGATTGAGCAGGGTGTTCAGGCGGCTTACCGCCAGCCAGTATCGCTCGTTTTATTGCGCAGTGCATTATCTCAACGCCTTGATCAACAAAGAATGAGTCAGCGTTTTCTGGCCGGTCAGGTTAACTTCTGTACCCTGATGCCGATGCGTGCTATTCCGTTTAAAGTGGTTTGTTTGTTGGGTATGAATGATGGTGTCTACCCCAGAACCCTTGCCCCATTAGGGTTTGACTTAATCAGCCAGAATCCACAGCGTGGGGACAGAAGCAGGCGTGATGATGACCGCTATCTGTTTCTTGAAGCATTGAGTTCCGCCGAACAGCGCTTGTATATCAGTTATATTGGTCGTTCAATTCAGGATAACAGCCGCCGCTATCCTTCAGTACTGGTGGAAGAGTTACTGGACTATATCGTCAACAGTCACCATTTACCGGGTGATGAGCAACTGGATATTGACGCGAGTAGCGAGCGGGTTAAACAGCACCTGATTGTCCAGCATTCCCGTACCCCCTTTGCCAGTGAAAACTACCTGATTGAAGATGCAGAGCAAAGTTTTGCTCAGGAATGGCTCGCTGCGGCTAATCAGCAAGGAGAAGCCCATGCTCCTTTTATTATTGAACCTTTACCCTCCATTTCTTTCGATGAGATCTCGCTGGAACAGCTACAGCGTTTCTGGCGCCACCCGGTACGGGCATTTTTCCAGACCCGATTAGGGGTTAATTTCCGTCTTGATGAGGCTGAATTACCCGATAGCGAGCCTTTTACGCTTGACTCGCTTGAGAGTTTCTTGCTGAATCAGAAAGTGCTTAATACTTTGATTGAAAAAGGAGATCCTCAGCAGC
>Ga0308165_1003183_pt1 | contig 18023 bp, 14 predicted proteins | sample PhyWR2_FD_201032 | JGI IMG/M metagenome (GOLD analysis project Ga0308165, IMG submission 201032) | Phyllosphere microbial communities from UC Gill Tract Community Farm, Albany, California, United States - DLSLW.R2 | ecosystem: Host-associated > Plants > Phyllosphere > Unclassified | place: USA...
TGCGCGTCATCGCGGGCTGCGCCATTCTTTTCGTCGCCACCTTGCTGGTGGGGGCCATGGTCAACTTCCTGGTCGGCGAGCTGATCCGCGTGACCGGGCTGTCCGGCACCGACCGTTTCCTGGGCATGGCCTTCGGCGCCGCGCGCGGGGCCTTGCTGGTAGTGGTGGCCATCGGCCTGATCAGCCTGGGGCCGGTTCAACAGGACACCTGGTGGCAGGAGTCGCGCCTGATACCACAATTTCTTCTGGTCGCCGACTGGTCGAAAAACCTGATTCTGGGTTTCGCCGGCCAATGGTCGCCCGGTGGTCTGATCAGCGCACCGGCTGATCTTCCGTTCAAGGAACAGTTGCTCGGGCCAGCTAAGCCCTGAGCGCTATTCACTCAAGTTTCATCAAAGTAGGGGTTGCGTCGCATGTGTGGCATCGTCGGTATCGTCGGTAAGTCGAACGTCAATCAGGCGCTGTATGACGCGCTTACGGTCCTCCAGCACCGCGGCCAGGACGCTGCCGGTATCGTGACCAGCCATGACGGCCGGTTATTCCTGCGCAAGGACAACGGCCTGGTGCGTGACGTGTTCCAGCAGCGTCACATGCAGCGCCTGGTGGGCCACATGGGTATTGGCCATGTGCGTTACCCCACCGCGGGCAGCTCGACGTCGGCCGAAGCCCAGCCGTTCTACGTCAACTCGCCTTACGGGATCACCCTGGCGCACAACGGTAACCTGACCAACGTTGAACAGTTGGCCAAGGAGATCTACGAATCGGACCTGCGCCACGTCAACACCAGTTCCGACTCGGAAGTGCTGCTTAACGTGTTCGCCCACGAACTGGCCCAGCGCGGCAAGTTGCAGCCGACCGAAGAAGACGTGTTCGCCGCCGTGACCGACGTGCACAACCGTTGCGTGGGTGGTTATGCCGTTGTGGCGATGATCACCGGCTACGGTATTGTCGGTTTCCGTGACCCGCACGGCATTCGCCCGATCGTGTTCGGCCAGCGTCACACCGACGAAGGCGTCGAGTACATGATCGCTTCCGAAAGCGTGTCCCTGGACGTGCTCGGTTTCACTCTGATTCGCGACCTGGCCCCGGGCGAAGCGGTTTACATCACTGAAGATGGCAAGCTGCACACCCGTCAGTGCGCGACCAACCCATCCCTGACTCCGTGCATCTTCGAACACGTCTATCTGGCGCGTCCGGACTCGATCATCGACGGCGTGTCGGTGTACAAGGCCCGTCTGCGCATGGGTGAGAAGCTCGCCGAGAAAATCCTGCGCGAGCGTCCTGAGCACGACATCGATGTCGTGATCCCGATCCCGGACACCAGCCGCACCGCGGCGCTGGAGCTGGCGAACCACTTGGGTGTGAAGTTCCGCGAAGGTTTCGTGAAGAACCGCTACATCGGTCGCACGTTCATCATGCCTGGCCAGGCTGCGCGGAAAAAATCCGTACGCCAGAAGCTCAACGCCATCGAGCTGGAATTCCGCGGCAAGAACGTAATGCTGGTGGACGACTCCATCGTACGCGGCACCACGTGCAAGCAGATCATCCAGATGGCCCGCGAAGCCGGCGCGAAAAACGTCTACTTCTGCTCCGCGGCCCCGGCTGTGCGCTTCCCTAATGTGTACGGCATCGACATGCCGAGCGCCCACGAGCTGATCGCCCATAATCGTTCGACTCAGGACGTGGCCGACCTGATCGGTGCCGACTGGCTGATCTATCAGGACTTGCCTGACTTGATCGAAGCGGTCGGTGGCGGCAAGATCAAGATCGACAAGTTCGATTGCGCGGTGTTTGATGGCCAGTACGTCACAGGCGATGTGGACGAGGCTTACCTGGACAAGATCGAGCAGGCACGTAACGATGCCTCCAAGGTCAAGACCCAGGCGGTCAGCGCGATCATCGACCTGTACAACAACTGAGTTTCAACCGGCCCTGAGGGGCCGGTTTTGTATCTACTGAAGAACAAGGCAAGGAGTGACAGCATGAGTCAGGATTGGGATGCCGGTCGGTTGGACAGCGACCTCGAAGGCGTAGCGTTCGATACCCTGGCGGTACGTGCCGGTCAGCACCGCACGCCGGAAGGCGAACACGGTGATCCGATGTTTTTCACTTCCAGCTATGTATTTCGTACGGCCGCCGACGCGGCCGCACGCTTTGCCGGGGAAGTGCCGGGCAACGTCTACTCGCGTTACACCAACCCGACCGTGCGTGCGTTCGAAGAGCGCATTGCCGCCCTGGAAAGCGCCGAGCAGGCCGTGGCGACTTCTACCGGCATGGCCGCGATCATGGCGGTGGTGATGAGTCTGTGCAGCGCCGGCGACCATGTACTGGTGTCGCGCAGCGTGTTCGGCTCGACCATCAGCCTGTTCGAGAAATACTTCAAGCGTTTTGGCATCGAGGTCGATTACGTGCCCCTGGCGGACCTGTCCGGTTGGGACGCGGCGATCAAGGCCAACACCCGCTTGCTGTTCGTCGAATCGCCGTCCAATCCGCTGGCCGAACTGGTGGATATTGCCGAGCTGGCGAAGGTCGCCCACGCCAAAGGCGCGATGCTGGTGGTCGACAACTGCTTCTGCACGCCCGCCTTGCAGCAACCGCTGAAGCTCGGTGCAGACATCGTCGTGCACTCGGCGACCAAGTTCATCGATGGCCAGGGCCGTTGCATGGGCGGCGTCGTGGCCGGTCGCAGCGAACAGATGAAGGAAGTGGTGGGTTTCCTGCGTACCGCCGGTCCTTCGTTGAGCCCGTTCAACGCCTGGATTTTCCTCAAGGGCCTGGAGACCCTGGGCCTGCGCATGAAGGCGCACTGCGCCAATGCCCAGGCGCTGGCCGAGTGGCTGGAGCAGCAGGACGGCATCGAGAAGGTTCATTACGCGGGCCTCAAAAGCCATCCTCAACACGAACTGGCCCGGCGTCAGCAGAAGGGGTTCGGCGCCGTGGTGAGTTTCGAGGTCAAGGGCGGCAAAGAGGGCGCATGGCGGTTTATCGATGCGACCCGTTTGATTTCCATCACCGCCAACCTTGGCGACAGCAAGACCACCATCACCCACCCGAGCACCACCTCCCATGGTCGCCTGGCGCCTCAGGAGCGTGAGGCGGCGGGTATTCGTGACAGCCTGATCCGCGTGGCGGTGGGGCTGGAAGACGTGGCTGACCTGCAAGCCGACCTGGCTCGTGGGTTGGCTGCCTTGTGATCGAGTTGTCTTCGTTGACCATGGCATCCATGGGGCGCGTAGCACTGGTGACCGGTGCTGCGCGGGGGATTGGCCTGGGAATCGCCGCCTGGCTGATCAGTGAGGGCTGGCAGGTAGTGCTGACGGACCTGGACCGCGATCGCGGGACGAAAGTGGCGAAGGTGCTCGGCGAAAACGCCTGCTTCATCGCCATGGACGTCGCGAACGAATCTCAGGTGGCTTTGGGTGTGGCCGAAGTCTTGGGGCAGTTCGGACGCCTGGATGCGCTGGTGTGCAATGCGGCGGTGGCCGATCCGCACAACATTACGCTGGAAAGTCTCGATCTGGCCCATTGGAATCGAGTGCTTGCGGTGAACTTGAGCGGGCCGATGCTGCTGGCCAAGCACTGTGCGCCCTACCTGCGTGCCCACAGTGGTGCGATCGTCAACCTGGCCTCGACCCGTGCACGGCAGTCGGAGCCTGACACCGAAGCCTATGCGGCCAGCAAGGGCGGCCTGCTCGCGCTGACGCATGCGCTGGCGATCAGCCTGGGGCCGGAGATTCGCGTCAATGCCGTCAGCCCTGGCTGGATCGATACCCGTGACGCTGCGGTGCGCCGGGCTGAACCGCTGACGGATGCCGACCATGCGCAGCATCCGGCGGGCAGGGTAGGGACAGTGGAAGACGTGGCGGCGATGGTGGCCTGGCTGCTGTCCAGAAATGCCGGTTTCGTCACGGGCCAGGAGTTTGTGGTGGATGGCGGGATGAGCAAGAAGATGGTCTATGAGCAATGAGGGGCAGCTTCAAGCTTCAAGCTTCAAGCTGCAAGTTCAAGCACGATCGACATCGCCAACTTCACCTCGCACTGGCTTTTACTTGCAGCTTGTAGCTTGGCGCTTTTAGCTGTTTTTGAAAAAAACTCCAATCCTGCTATTGACTTAGGTTCGCCACCTGCGTAAATTTCGCGGCCTCGGAGATGCAAACGGGTGATTAGCTCAGCTGGGAGAGCGTCTGCCTTACAAGCAGAATGTCGGCGGTTCGATCCCGTCATCACCCACCACTCCCGAGAGTCTTGCGAAAGCAAGATGGAAGCTGAAAAGCCTCCACCGACGCGCAGCGGTAGTTCAGTCGGTTAGAATACCGGCCTGTCACGCCGGGGGTCGCGGGTTCGAGTCCCGTCCGCTGCGCCATATTTTACGAATCGGATTTTTCCGGTTCGCGGTTGAAAAGCACCGAAGCTTTCAATCAAACGAGTTTGATGGACGCAAGTCCACAGCGATACGCAGCGGTAGTTCAGTCGGTTAGAATACCGGCCTGTCACGCCGGGGGTCGCGGGTTCGAGTCCCGTCCGCTGCGCCATATCTGCATCAAGGACCACTGAACGCCTTGATGCTACGAAGGCCGCTGATTCATCAGCGTTTACTTCGGACCGATAGCAAAGACCCTGGTCGAAAGACCGGGGTTTTTTGTGTCTGAAATTCGACTTTTATGCCCCTTTTCCTTCTCCGTGCGATTTTATGCGTATCCGCTGCATAAAGGGCTTGGTACGGCGCACTGACATTAATTAGAATCACTCTCATTTGCGAAACCCCCGGGGCTTCTTGAGATGAGTGATGTGCTGCAGGAGCAAACCCTTCACGACCTGTACCGCGATCATCGCGGCTGGCTGGAAAGCTGGCTGAGCAGGCGCCTGGGTAACGGTTGTGATGCGGCCGACCTGAGCCAGGATACCTTCCTGCGCGTGCTCGCCAGCTCGCAGCGCATCGCCGACCTGCAGGAGCCCAGGGCCTATCTGCTGACCGTGGGCAAACGCCTGCTGAGCAATTTCTACCAGCGTCGCAGCCTCGAGCAGGCCTATTTGGCCGCACTGGCATCGCTCCCTGAAGAGTGCGCACCATCCCCCGAGCAGCGCTGGCTGCTGCTGGAAACCTTGCAAGCGCTGGATGAATTGCTTGATGGCTTGCCGAGGGCGGTGCGCCGGGCATTTCTGTGGAGCCAGCTCGAAGGCTTGAGCTATCAGCAGATCGCCGAGCGTTTGCAGGTGTCCGAGCGCACCATCAAGCGCTACATGGCGCAAGCCTATGAACATTGTCTGCTGGTGGACCTGTGAACAGCCAGGCGGTGGATCCGCGTCAGGCCGTACGGGCTGCCGCACAATGGCTCGCGTTGCTGGAATCGGGCGGGGCCAATGAGCAGGACCGGGCGAACCTGCAGCGCTGGCGCGATGCTCATTCCACTCACGAGCACGCCTGGCAGAAGGCCCAAGCGTTGCGCCAGCGTTTCGCCGACTTGCCGCCCGCGCTGGCGATGAGCAGCCTGGATCGTCCTGACCCCGGACGACGTGTGGTGCTCAAACGCGCGCTGGGTGCAGTGGCATTGGTGCCGGCGGCCTGGCTGATCAGTCGGCAACTCCCGCTGGACGTCTGGCGTGCCGACCTGCACACCGCCACCGGTGAGCGCAGGAAAGTGCAATTGGCCGATGGCAGTTCCCTGCAACTCAATACCGCCAGCGCCGTCGACGTGGATGTGCAGGCGCGCCGGGTGAAATTGATCGAAGGTGAGATGTCGCTGAAAGCGCCGGGTTCGGTGTCGATGACGATCCAGACTCGATTTGGCAACGTGATCGTCAGTCAGGGCGAGGTCTGTGTGCGTCAGGACGTGCGCGGATGCAGGGTCTCGGTATTCGACGGTTCTGTGCAGTTGCAGCCTTTGCAAGGGCCGCTGCTGGCCTTGCGCGCCGGTCAACAGGTCAGCCTGCAAGCGGCGGGCGCCGGAGCAATTGCGCCATTCGACGCGCTGGCGCCGGGCTGGCGCGAAGGCGTGCTACTGGCGAACAACCAGCCGCTGGGGGATTTCCTTCGCGAGCTCGGCCTGTATCGGCCCGGCATCCTGCGTTGGGATCCGGAGCTGGAAAAGCTGCGGGTGACCGGCAGTTTCCTGTTGGACGATACCGATCGTGTCCTCGCGCTGCTTGCCGCCAGCCTGCCGTTGGAGGTGCATTCGCGTACCCGTTATTGGGTCACCTTGCTGCCGCGCAAAAATAGTGTGTAAAGCCTGTCCCCTTTTGCAGGCTCGCTGGTCATTCAAGGCATGTGAATGATCAAGAGAGCAATTGCGATGCCTGCGACCTGTTATCCGCGCCCGGTTTTTCCCCGTCTGCGTCCGTTGTTGCACCTGAGCCTGATGCTGGGCTTGAGTGCCAGTCCATTGTTTGTTGGTCCAAGCTGGGCTGAAGATGGCGCCCGCCGTCAATATCAGGTGCCGGCCGGGAGCCTGGGCAATGCGCTGACCCGTTTCGCCGGCTTGGCGGGCGTCAACCTTTCGGTAGACCCGGCGCTGGTGAGTGGTCGCAACAGCACCGGCCTTTCGGGTGAATACGCTGTAGAGGAGGGCTTCGCCCGGCTGTTGCAGGGTTCCGGCCTGCAACTGCAACCGGTGGGTGAGCAAGCCTACATTCTCACGCCCGCACCCGACGGCAGCAGCCTGCAACTGGCGCCGACCTCGATTCTCGGGGCCGCGGATGGCGCGCAGGGCGAGGTGTTCGCCGGTGGCCAGGTCGCGCGTCGCGGGTCGCAAGGTTTGCTGGGCTCCAGGGACTTCATGGAAACGCCCTTCAGCATGACCACTTACACCAGTGAGGTGGTCAAGAATACCCAGGCGCGGACCTTGGGTGACCTGATTTCCACTGATCCTTCAGTGCGCGCCACCAACCCGGCGGGCGGGCGTTACGAGCAGTTCACCATTCGCGGCTTCAGCCTGTTCAACAGCGATGTTGCCTACAACGGGCTTTATGGCGTGCTGCCGACCTATTCGATCGACATGGAGATGGCGGATCGCGTCGACATCATCAAAGGCCCGAGCCAGCTTATCAATGGCATCTCGCCGCGCGGTGCTGTGGGGGGAGGGATCAACGTCGAGCCCAAGCGTGCGACTGACAAACCCATCACGTCATTCACCGGCAACTATGCGTCCGACAGCCAGGTCGGTGGTGCTGTGGATATCGGCCGGCGCTTCGGCGAGGACAACAAGTTCGGCCTGCGTTTCAACGGCGTGAAGCAATCGGGCGACACCGAATGGGACAACCAGAATGTCGATCGCGAAATGGCCGTGCTGGGCCTGGATTTTCGCGGTGAGCGCCTGCGACTGGCGACCGACATCGGGCGTACCGAGCGTGATACCGATGCACCGCAGGAGCGGGTGCAGATCGGGGCCAATGCGCAGGTCCCGAGTGCCAACGATGTGCGCCACAACTATGCGCAGCCCTGGAGCAAGGCCAGCACCAATGACACCTTTGGTACGGTGACCGGCGAATTCGATGTCAGCGATTCCGTGATGCTCTATGGCGCTGTCGGGGCACGCGAGAGTCACCATGATTTCCTCCGGCATGCGGTTTCGGTGACCAACAACCGGGGCGATTTTGCCGTTCAGCCGCGTGACTTCACCCGTGACGAAAATGTCCGCACTGCCACCGCCGGAGTGCGTAACTGGTTCCACACCGGTTCCGTGAGCCATGAGGTCAACCTGGCAGCCAGCTATTTCTATATGGACTTCGAAAACGGCGGTGCTCGCTATGCCTCGGGCAACAGCAATCTCTATAACCCGGTGGTGACGTCGACGCCTGTGCGGCCGACGCGGCTCGATTCGAAGGTCTACACCGAGAACCGCTTCAGCGGCGTGGCGTTGTCCGACACGCTGGGCTTTTTCGATGATCGTTTGTTGCTGACCCTGGGGGCCCGGTGGCAGCGGGTGAAAGTTGACGACTGGTCTGACGATGTCAAAGGTGACACCGCCTATGACGAGGAAAAGGTTTCACCGTCAGGCGGGATTCTGTTCAAGGCCACCGACAAGCTGTCCTTGTACGCCAACTACATGGAAGGCCTGAGTCAGGGCAAGATCGCACCGTCGACTTCGATCAACGAAGACGAGATTTTCCCGCCATTTGTCAGCCGCCAGGTCGAGGTCGGCGCCAAATACGATGCCGGCCCGTTTGCGGTCACCGCTGCGGTATTCCGCATCAAGCAACCGGCCTACGAGACCAATGCCACCACTCGGGTCTTCGGGCCCAACGGCAAGCGCCAGAACGAGGGTGTGGAGTTGAGTGTGTTCGGTGAGCCGCTCAAGGGATTCCGCCTGCTCGGCGGGGTGATGTATATCGACAGCGAGTTGACCCACACCACCAACGGCACCTTCGACGGTAACCGTGCGCCGGCCACGCCCAAATACAACGTCAATCTGGGGGCCGAATGGGACGTACCGAACCTCGAGGGCCTGACGTTGACCAGTCGTTGCATTTATTCCAGCTCGCAATACCTGGACCAGTCCAACGTCAAGGAAATCGATTCCTGGGAGCGGTTCGACGTGGGCGCGCGTTATGCCTTCAAGGTTGAAGACAAGCACATCACACTGCGGGCCAATGTCGAGAACGTGGCGGATAAGCGGTATTGGAGTTCGGCCGGGGCTTCGGATGACAGCGAACCGGGGTTGACCTTGTCTACGCCGCGGACTTATTTGCTGTCGGCGACCGTAGATTTCTGATGGATTTGTATCGTTCGAGCTGACGTTATCGCGGACAAGTCCGCTCCTACCGGGGGGCATAGTCGATCACAAAATGCGTGGATGACACAAAACCCTGTAGGAGCGGACTTAAATTCCCCACCGTCCTCAAAACACTCCCCCTCAGCAAATTTCTGATTCTTTGGTCAGATTTTTCGTATCAAGCTGTTTTCTAAAAGTGCATAAGCCTATAAAGTTAACCTTTCGGTCAGCTTTGCACTGTCTATCGACCCTCTGCTTCGTCAGGAGGGCGCCTGCACGACCCGAGATTCCCAGAACATAACCAAAAGGGCGGATCCACAACCGCTCAGAGGATGATCCATGTCCAACCGTGATATTTCCCGGCGCTCGTTCCTTCAGGGCGGGCTGGTGGCGGGCGTGAGCGTCACGCTTACGCCTCTCAGCAGTAAGGCACTGGCGGCCCTGATGGAAAACAGCGTGACCGTGCCGTCCGAGCAATGGCTCGGCAGCAACGGCAAGGCGCGCGCCCGAAATGATGCCTTGTCCAAGGTCTGCGGCAGTAAAGTGTTTGCCCGTGATATCCGCGCCAAGGACATGCCGGGCTGGCCGCAGCAGCAAGGCCACGCCATGCTTCTGAAAACCATCAAGGCCGATCGCATCTACGACGGTTACGACCTGTCGTGGCTCGGCACCGAGTTGCAGCCTGACCGTATTGTCACTGCCGACGACCTCGTCAAGGACGGCATCGTCTTTCCGGAAGAGCACGCGCCCGATCCACTGCTGCCGACGGGCAAGGTGCCGATGTTCATCGGTCACCCGGTGGCGATCCTGATCTGGAACGATTTCGAACGTTTCCGCCAGGCCAAGGCCAGGCTCAAGTTCAACGACAAGGCCATCCGTTACGGCGCCCAGGTGCCGTTCTACGAAGGCGATCCGTACGGCAGCTTCCGTTACGTGCGTGTGGGTGGTGCAACGTCAGCGGACGAAGACGAATTCGCCAGCCTCAAGGATTCGATCCTGTTCCCGATGCTGCGCAATCGCCGCCCGGTGTGGAATTCCCAACCGAACCTGCATGGCGACCTGACCGAGCGCGGACTGTTTTACGCCGAACGCATGAAGCAGCAGATCGACACGCCACCGGACAACTGGCTGGTGTTCGACGAGCGCTACAAGACCCCGTCGATCGAACCTGCCGCGATGGAGCCGGACAACGGCAACGGTTGGTACGACCCGGCCACCAAGACCCTGCATTTTGTGGTCGCCACCCAATGCCCGCTGGAAACCGCCACCGAGACCGCGAAAATGATCGCGCCGTCGCGTTTCGGCCTGGCCAACCTGAACATGCACCCTGGCTACACGGTCGGCTACGGCTCCAAGGACCACAACATTTTCGTCTACTACGCGGCCCTCGCCGCGCTGTATGGCGCGGGTGTGCCGGTGCGCCTGGCCAACGATCGCTACGAGCAGTTCCAGAGCGGCATCAAGCGCCACCCGTTCGACATCCGCTATCAGTTGGCGGTGGACAAGACCGATCACAGCTTCAAGATTTTCCGCGCCGAGATGAGCGTCGACGGCGGTGGCCGGGTCAACTACAGCCCATCGGTGGCGGCGGTTGGCGCCACCGCAGCGCAGTCGATCTACTACATGCCGCAGAACGACCTGCAGGTCACTGCCTACCATTCCCGCGCCGTCGAGGCCGGGTCGATGCGTGGCTATGGCACCCTGCAAAGCATGGCGTCCACCGAAATGATGGTTGACGAAATTGCCGGCCGTCTCGGCATCGACGCCATTGAACTGCGCCGCAAGAACGCTTTGCGCTCGGGCATGAAGAACACCCAGGGCGCGGTTCCTGCGGGGGCCTTGCGCTTGCACGAAATCCTCGACAAGGCTGCCGCCCACGAGGTCTGGAAAAACCGCGACGCGATCAAGCAACAGCGCGAAGCCGCCGACCCGGATAACTGGTACGGCGTCGGTTTTGCGATCTGCCAGAAAGACTTCGGCACAGGTTCCGAAGCGCCGATGGCCAGTATCGAGTTCACCGCTGAGGGACGCATCAGCCTGCGCCACATCGGCATCGAGATCGGTACCGGCATGTCCACTTCACAAGCCATGGTGGTCGCCGACTTCCTCGGTAACCCGGCGCACGAAGTGAAGACCGGCGAAACCGAGTGGAAGGAGATGCAACTGGTCACCGGCGGCAACCCTTACATCATGAGCCAGGCCGAGCAGGACAGTCTGCTGCGCAATCCACGCTGGGTCGGCAAGCTCGCCTCGGCCTCATCGGCGACCAACTCCGCCTACTACTTCAGTCACGCCACCCGTGAAGCGGCGCGTGTGCTGTTCAACCACGGCTTGTGGCCGGCTGCGCTGGAAATCTGGCGACAAGGTCCTTACGGCGGCCAGGCCAACCCGTATGTCGTGCGTCGCGAGGACGCCCATTGGGTCGACGGCAAACTCACCGCCAACGGTATGGAGCCGCTGCCGTTCGAGGTACTGGCCAAACGTGCCCACGAGCGCGGACTGGTGACGGGCGCCACGGTGCACGGTTTCAACCGCTGGAGTTGGGCCGAGGCGGAGTTCAGCATTGACGGCGTTCGCGAGCGCCTGCCGCTCGACGGTATGGCGGTCAAGTACGGCGACGGCGCGCCGGCAGCGAAGAAGGCGCAGATGAATAGCGCCGGTTTCCACTTGCTCGACCGCCAGAACGTGCACTACCCGGACACGCAACTGAACAACGCGGCGGTGACTTACTACAGCCCGGTTGCCACGCTGGTGGAGTTGAAAGTGAACAAGGGGTCAGCCGAAGTCCAGGTGCTAAACCACCATTCGTGGGTCGAGTGTGGTCGTGTGCTGGTGCCGGAGCTGGTCAAGGGGCAGATCGAAGGCGGTACGGCCATGGGCATCGGCCATGCGCTGATGGAAGAAATGCCGTTGTACGAAGGCGGGCCGGGGGAGGGGGACTGGAACTTCAACCGCTACCGCCTGCCGATGGCACGCCACGTCGCGGTATGGAAGCAGACGGCGGAGATCCTGCCACCGCTGTCGCCAAGCGATCCGTCCAAGGGTATCGCCGAGGTCGTCATGATCCCGGTGGTCGGTGCCATCGGTAACGCCGTTGCCCACGCCATCGGCAAGCGGGTTCGCGACCTGCCTATCACTTCTGCACGCATCAAGGAGGCCCTCAATGGCTAACCGTCCGCTTCAACTGACCCTCAACGGTCAATCCGTCGGCCCGGTGGACATCCCTGATGACCTGCCGATGATCGATTACCTGCACGAATACAAGAACCTCACCGGCTCGCGCCTGGGCTGTGGCCAGGGCATTTGCCACGCCTGCGTGGTGATCGTCGACAACCCCGACGGCACCAGCGAGGAAGTGCGCACCTGCATCACCGGCGCGCATTACTTCGAAGGCAAGAAGGTGCGGACCATCGAAGGCCACGCGGCCCGCGACGAGCAGGGCAAGGTCACCGAGCTGAACCCTGTCCAGCAGCGTTTCGTGGACGAATTCGCCTTCCAGTGCAGTTATTGCGCTCCCGGTTTCGTCAACGCGGCGACAGTGCTGGTGGAGAAGCTGCAGCGCCAGCCAACGGTCAAGAGCCAACTGGAGAAAGTCATCGAGGACAGCCTCGGTCATCACATCTGCCGTTGCACCGGGTACGTGCGTTACTACAACGCGACGCGCAACGTTTTAACCGATCTCGGTCTGGTCAAGGAGGGTTAAGCATGAACCATTTACTGACCCGCCTGGCATTGGCGGTCGGTCTGGCTGCGCCTGTGTTGCTGGCGCAGGCGGGCGATCAAGTGAAGCGCGGCGAATACCTGGCCCGCGCCGCTGACTGCATGGCCTGTCATACCGCGCCGGGTGGGGCACCGTATGCCGGGGGGCTGCCGATCGTCTCGCCATTCGGCACCATCTACGGTACCAACATCACCCCAAGCAAGGAGCACGGCATCGGCCTCTACAGCGATGACGAATTCTTCGCCGCGCTCACTGAAGGCAAGCGGCGTGACGGGGCGAACCTGTATCCGGCCATGCCCTACACCTCGTATCACCTGATGCCCCGTGAAGATTCGGACGCGATCCACGCCTACCTGAAAACCGTCGAGCCGATCGAGCGTGCCGCGCCGGTCACCCGCCTGAGTTTTCCGTTCAACGTCCGTCCGGGCCTGATTGCCTGGAACCTGATGTACGGCAAGGACGTGAAGCTCTCGCCTGGCGAAGGCAAGAGCGAAGCGTTCAAGCGCGGCCAGTACATGGTCGACGTGCTCGGTCACTGCGGTGAATGCCACACTCCACGCGGGTTGTCCGGTGCGATGCAGCAGGACAAACGCCTGTCGGGCGGCGTCCTCAACGGCTACCTGGCGCCGAGCCTGCTGGCCACTGATCTGGCGGCGCGTGGTTGGAATCATCAGGACCTGAGCACGTTCCTCAAGCACGGCATGAGCGCCCAGGGCACGATGTTTAACGAGATGTTCCCGGTGTTCCACAACAGCACCCAGGGCCTCAATGATGCGGACCTGTCGGCCATGGCCACCTTCCTGCTGGGTGATCAGCCACCGGCAGCGAAGATGCTCACCGATGTGCCACTGGACAAGCTGGGTGCGAGTGCCCGGCGCGGCCGTCAGGAATATTTGAACGTCTGTGCCGGATGTCATGCGCCTGAAGGTGAAGGCAAGCCGCACATTGCCGTGGCCATGCGGGGCAACACCACGTTGCGCCTGGACGACCCGCGCAACCTGGTGCGGGTGATCGACGATGGCATCGGCGAGCAGAAGTTTTCCGGTTTCGAACATATGCAGCCGATGCCTGGGTTCGCTGAAAAACTCAGCCACGAGCAGCTTACCGATCTGCTCAACTACCTGCGTCAGGGCTGGGGCGGGCAGATGAGTGACCTGGCCGTGAGCGATGTGCAGAAGCTGCGCGCCGACGCGCCAGCGCTCGAGCACAAGGCCCACTGATATGCAGCACCTGGATCTGCAAGTGGTGCGCCGGGCGCTGGAGTGGTCGACGGCTGGCCAACGGCTGTGGCTGTGCACGGTGCTCGCCACCTATGGCTCGGCGCCACACGCGCCTGGCTCGTTGCTGGCGGTGAACGCTGCAGGGCAGTGGATCGGATCGTTGTCCGGCGGTTGTGTGGAAGAGGATTTCCTTGAGCGCGTGGCCGAAGGCGCCTTCGAGCAGGCGGTCAGTGTCGTGCGCTACGGCGAAGGTGATGACCCGCGCTCGCGGGTCAGCCTGCCCTGTGGCGGCGTGCTGGACGTGCTGGTCGAAAAGCTCGAGCCGGATTGCGACGTGCAGGGCCATTTGCGCGAGCTGGAATTGGCACTGTTGGGCCGGCGTCGTTTGATCCGTGAAGTTGACCTGGCGAGCGGCGCCCGCAGCCTGTTCGATGATCGTGAACAGGGCGTGCGTGTCGAACGGGAAATCGACCGCGTGCGCTTGCGAATCGGTGCCGCCCAGCGCTTGTTGCTGGCGGGGTATTCCAGCGTGGCGCAAGCCTGTGCGGAGTTTGCCGTGGGGCTGGGCTTCGAGGTGATCCTGTGTGATCCACGCAATGAAGTACTTGAAGGTGTGGTGCTGGACAACGTCGAGATTCGCCGCCAATTGCCATCGGTGTTCATTGCCGACGGTGGCTGTCATTCTGATACGGCGGTGGTCGCCCTGACCCATGATCCGCGCATCGATGACCTGGCGATGATGGAAGCGGTGCGTACCGAAGCTTTTTACATCGGTGTGATGGGGTCCCTGCAAACCTCGCAAAAGCGCTTCGAACGCCTGCGCCGGATCGGCGGGCTGGGAGAGACCGACCTGGCGCGCATCCACGCGCCCATCGGCTTGAACCTGGGCAGCAAGACCCCGGCGGAAATCGCCCTGGCCGTGCTGGCCGATATCCTGCGGATTCGCAGCGGTATCCCGCGCGATCGCCTCTGATCTCCTACAGGGGGGGGTGTTGGTTAATAGCCGAATTTATCCCGCAACCCGTAATACCACGCCCCCACCGCTGCAAACGGCGTGCGCAACAATTGCCCGCCCGGGAACGGGTAGTGCGGCAAGTCGGCAAACGCATCAAAACGCTCAGCCTGACCACGCAATGCTTCGGCCAGCACCTTGCCTGCAAGATGCGTGTAGGTCACGCCATGACCGCTGCAACCCTGGGAGTAGTAGATGTTGTCACCCAGGCGTCCCACCTGCGGCAGACGCGACAAAGTCAGCAGGAAATTACCCGTCCAGGCGTAATCGATCTTCACGTCCTTGAGCTGCGGGAATGCCTTTAGCATCTTCGGCCGGATGATTGCCTCGATGTTTGCAGGGGCTCGCGCGCCATACACCACACCACCACCGAAGATCAGGCGCTTGTCGCCGCTCAGGCGGTAGTAATCGAGCAGGTAATTACAGTCCTCGACGCAATAGTCCTGAGGCAGCAGGTTGTGCGCCAGCTCATCGCTCAAGGGTTCGGTCGTGATCACCTGGGTGCCGCAAGGCATCGACTTGGCGGCCAGCTCCGGCACCAGGTTGCCGAGATAGGCATTGCCCGCGACGATGATGAATTTGGCGCGCACCTTGCCTTGGGGCGTGTGCACCACCGGGTTGGCACCGCGCTCGATGCGCACCGCCGGCGATTGTTCATAAACCGTACCCCCCAGCGACTCGACGGCCGCCGCTTCGCCCAGCGCCAGGTTCAGCGGGTGAATGTGGCCACCGCTCATGTCGAGCATGCCGCCCACGTACTGCTCGCAATTGACCACTTCGCGGATGCGACTTTGATCCATGAGCTCGAGCTGCGTGTGACCGTAGCGCTCCCACAGACGCTTCTGCGACTCCAGGTGGCCCATCTGCTTGGGCGTCATCGCGGCAAACACCCCGCCGTCCTTCAAATCACACCGGATATCGTATTTGGCGACCCGCTCCCGAATGATGCGGCCGCCCTCGAAGGCCATCTGCCCCAGCAACTGCGCCTGCTTGGGTCCGACTGAGCGCTCGATCACATCGATGTCGCGGCTGTAGCTGTTGACGATCTGGCCGCCGTTGCGACCCGAGGCACCAAAACCGACCTTGGCCGCTTCCAGCACTGTGACCTTGAAGCCACTCTCCAGGAGAAACAGGGCAGAGGACAACCCCGTGTAGCCAGCGCCGATCACGCAGACATCAGTCTCGATTTCACCCTGCAGTACCGGACGCGGGGGAACTGCATTGGCCGACGCAGCGTAATAGGACTCGGGGTAGGGGGTGTTCGCCATCCTGCAGCCTCTGTTTAATAAATTTAACGAGTGCGGCGATCCTACCCGAGTTGAAAATCCACCGCCAGCCACCTCAAATGCTTCCGCGCCGCAACGAAATTAAAAATTTTGCATATTCATAGGGTTAGCGCGAAAAAAGGTGTTGACACCCCTCCGGATTTCCGTAGAATGCCGCCTCACAGCAGGCACGTAGCTCAGTTGGTTAGAGCACCACCTTGACATGGTGGGGGTCGTTGGTTCGAGTCCAATCGCGCCTACCAAACAAAATCCGCTCTGCTGGGCGGTCTAGAGGGGTCACCGGAAACGGTGACCCCTTTTTGCATTTATGCAAATGCTCGCCAATTAAGTGTTGACGGGTGGTTACAGAAAAATGAACATGGCGTTTCAATATCATGCAGGGCTGATTGAGACGTACATGAGAAAAACTGTTTTTGTTGCGGGCTTTTCGCTGTTTGCTAGTCACGCTGTCGCCGCGACCGTCAAGATTGAAAACAAAACCTCTTTGCAAATCCACGGCGTCTACCTTGCACCGTCGATCGATAACGATTGGGGTTATGATCGTCTAGGGGATGACATACTTGAACCAGGCAATCAGCTGACATTGACGGATGTGAAGCCAGGTAAGTGGAAGCTGCGGTTGATTGATGAGGACGAGGATGAATGCATCGGCAAGGATCAAAAAATAGTTTTATCGACCTCATTCGCCATCAGCGATGATGATTTTCTTGAGTGTAGGGAGTTGGCGCGGTAATCGCGCCAGCTTTTGGTTGGTGCTATTGGAAGAATTAATCCACTTCTCCCCGCCGTCAGAAGGGCTAATTAAAGTTGGCCCGTTCCACGATTTTTTCTATCCACTGCATTCGCCCGTGTTGCGGACGATTATTCGATAAATCTCAACCCCACCATTCTCCTCGCTAGGTCCGCGCGTTCACTCCAGCGATGGTGTGGCTTGCCCTTTTCCAGCGCACTTTTTATTCCGCAATCTTCAGCGCGTTCGATGACCTCGAAGAGTCGTCGCATTAACCCGGTGTCCCCTGGCTCATCTCGTCTTGAGAACAATTGGCATTTTTGAATAAGGCATGCAGATTTGGCAGCAGGCCTGGCCAACTCGTTGAATGCAGGATGCCGGTTGATGAGCTACTACTGACAAGTCTTATCTTGGGCACACTGGCAGGAGTTTATCGATGGCTCAATGGCTTCTTGCAGCGCTTCATCTCTTGGCGTTTGGCGTGGGATTCTGGGCGGTGCTGACGCGTGGTACACACTTTCGGCGTTTGGCCGCAGGCGCTGGCGAGGCTCGCAGTGTTTTGATCGCGGACAATATCTGGGGGATTTGCGCCCTGGTTCTGTTGGTGACCGGTGGGATGCGTGCTTTCGGCGGATTTGAGAAAGGCACGGATTATTACCTGCAGCAGCCGTTGTTTCACCTCAAGATGACGCTGTTCGTGTTGATTCTGTTGCTGGAGCTCGCACCGATGATGACTTTGATCAAGTGGCGAATAGCGCTGGCCCGCGGCGCGACAATCGATACCGCACGCGCGAAGTTGTTTGCGCGGATCAGTCATGTTGAAGGTTTGATGATGTTGCTGATGGTCGTCGCTGCAACGGGTATGGCGCGTGGCGTTACGTTTGGTTAACGGTTACCCACAAAAGCAGCGAGCAGCCTGACGCGAGGAATAGGGCGTGGAAGCCTGCGAATCTTTAGCCAGCCATCGTCGTCGAGTACGGGCTGGCTACTGACTGCAGCAGGATTCAGGACTGCGGTTTGTCCGGGGCGGTCAAACCGGCTTGAATGCGCTGGTAGATTTCTTCGCGGTGCACCGCAACGTCTTTCGGGGCATTGATACCGATTCGGACTTGCTGGCCGCTTACGCCCAGGATGGTGATCGTAATGTCATCGCCAATGTTTATGCTTTCACCGACTTTGCGGGTGAGTATCAGCATGGTCTTCTCCTTGATTGCTTTGTTGGGCACCTGATTCGGACAGTGCAGAGGTCGGTGGTATGTATAGATTAGTGCGAAGTCTCACGGTTTGGGTGCCTCTTTCTGACGCGCAGATGCTGCATTAATTCCCAAGGCGTAACTATACAGAGG
>Ga0308165_1003184_pt1 | contig 18019 bp, 11 predicted proteins | sample PhyWR2_FD_201032 | JGI IMG/M metagenome (GOLD analysis project Ga0308165, IMG submission 201032) | Phyllosphere microbial communities from UC Gill Tract Community Farm, Albany, California, United States - DLSLW.R2 | ecosystem: Host-associated > Plants > Phyllosphere > Unclassified | place: USA...
AAGCGGCAAGAGTATTCTGGCTGAAATAGCAACCATGCTTGCAGGTGAGGATAACGCTACCTCGGCAACCATAGAAATGCTTGAGTCACCACGAGAACGAGCCGCGTTGATAGGTTTTTCGCTGATTCGGCTTCCAGATCAGGAGAAGTGGAGCGGTGACGGGGCCGGACTAAAAGCCATCACTGGCGGAGATGCGGTATCCGTTGACCCGAAATACCAGAACGCCTATTCAACCCACATTCCGGCGGTCATCCTGGCTGTGAACAATAATCCGATGCGTTTCACTGATCGTAGTGGTGGGGTATCACGCCGAAGGGTGATCCTGCACTTCCCCGATCAGATAGCCCCGGAGGAACGCGATACTCAGCTCAAAGAGAAAATTGCCAGTGAGCTGGCGGTGATTGTTCGCCAGCTTATGCAGCGTTTCAGCGATCCAATGAGCGCCAGAGCGCTACTTCAGGCTCAGCAGAATTCTAATGAAGCGCTCACCATCAAACGTGATGCCGACTCAGCGTTTGATTTTTGCGGCTACCTTGAAGTCCTGCCTGACACCACGGGCATGTTTATGGGAAACGCTAATATTGTTCCACGTCAGCCTCGTACGTATCTTTACCATGCATATCTGGTCTACATGGAGGCCAATGGCTATAAAAATACGCTCAGTCTGACCATGTTTGGCAAGGGACTGCCTTTAATGCTGAAAGAGTATGGGCTGCAGTATGAGAAACGGCGTACCAACCAGGGAATGCAGACTAACCTCACGCTCAGAGAGGAAAGTAATGCAGATTGGTTACCAAAGAGCAATGTAGATATTACAAAATAAATTATCATACCGGCGTAAGCCGGTTTTTCTTGACATGTGAATCACCTAAATTTCAAATGCAGTTATCTAATGACAAAGCTGAAGAGGATTATTGATGAAAACTGTATTTGTGCTTGGTGCTGGGTTTTCAAAGGAAGCTGGCGCACCGATGCAGGTAGAGATAATGGAAGAAATATTTAAGATACGCAAGGAAGACCCAAGTTATTTTAATGGTTCTGAATTTAGACTTTTTGAAAATCTACTTATTAAACAATTGCATTATAAGCGTGGTCAGTTTAAATATATTCAAATTGAAGATATTTTTACTCCTTTAGATCGATGCTTGGCTGATAACATCCAGTTTAGAGGCCTTTCAATTGAGCAAATGATAAAAACCAGGGATGCTATTTTTAATATAATTGGCATGGCTATAAAAGAGATATTAAACAGGAAGGGTAAGAGTAAAGAGTATATTGATAATTTTGCTCGGTATTTGGTGGAAAAATGTAGCGAGAGACTAGACGGTAATTACAGGAGAAATGATCCTGTAAGCGTTATTAGTACTAACTGGGATATTTTATTAGATAATTCAATATATAATCATATCCAGCAAAATTTCCCGCAACGTGCTGTAGTTGATTACTGCTGCTATATAAGTTCCTTGAAAAAAATTGACGATACGGTAAAGCCTGGATTAGAAGTATTAGGAGCCGGTGGCTTTAATGTCAAGTTGCTCAAAATACATGGTTCTCTCAATTGGTTGCAATGCTCGCGATGTATGCGTCTTTATGTCGGTTTTAATGAAAAGATGGGAACTCTCAGAGGGCTAACTTGTAGACACTGCGATGATAATTACACTGCTAAAAATAATGAAAATAGATTAATATCAAATCTTATCATGCCTACTTTCTTAAAAGATCTATCAAATCCACAATATAAGATTATCTGGCAGAATGCTGGGATTGAAATTTCGGAAGCGGACAGGATAATTTTTATAGGTTATTCGTTGCCTAGTGCTGATTTTGAAATGAGACAACTTTTATCTCGAATGACTAAACGAAACGTTAAAATTGAAGTCGTAACGTATGAAAAAGATAAAGATAAAGAAAAGGAAAAGGAAAAGGATATAAAAAAATATTGGCAGGCATTTTTTGGAGAGCGTGAGATTAAAGTTCATTTATGCGGTGCCAGCCAGTTCATTGAGCAATCCTTATATCTTGATTAAATGTAATAGGCTAAAGATGGGGGGCAAAGTGCAGTATTTTGGAAGAGGTGATAGATAGCCTAAACCTATCACTAATTTGTTAACTAATGGACCACCAACCCGGCGAATGCCGGGTTTTTTTTATCGTCTACAGACCAAATGTAGAGTTCATTCGTCACTCTTCACTTAAGGATTAATTTCTATGGTATTGATATTTAATGTGAAAAGAATGATTGTGAACACTCTGTATGGTTATCTCAATAAAAAGTATTTTGTTGGGTGTTGAGATGAGTGAGTCTTGAGCGTTCTAGCCAATGTGTATAGTTATGTGTATAGGAATATTTTTCGATCTAAATAAAGTAATTAAAAACAGAGGGTTGGGTGTCATTGTTCGTTCCTATTATCGCACCATTTCAACTTCCTCACATGTCCGTACTCATCCATAAATACCCTGATTTATAATGATTTTACTGTTTTTTAGTCCATCAGTGACCGTTACCATCCAGTAGAATCCGATGCTGAACGTATATATGTTCCTGTTCGGTCCTGGATTCCTATACCCATGCCTTTAGACGATATATTAATCCGCCGTGCTAAGCCTGAAGCTAAAGCCTATACACTTGGAGATAGGCAAGGGCTGTAATTGCTTATAGAACCTAATGGAAGCAAGAGCTGGCGGTTCCGTTATCGTTTTGCCGGTAAACCAAAAATGTTTTCGCTTGGTGTGTATCCGACGATCACACTTGGAGATGCCCGTTCTCGTCGTGATGATGCCCGAAAACTGGTCGCCGAAGGAAAGAATCTGACGAGGTTCGAAAAGAGCAGAAAATTGCTTTGCAAACCGAGTCTGAAAGCGCGTTCGAAAAGATAGCGGCAGAGTGGCACCAGATGAAGTCTGCCAAAGGTCGGTAGGATATGCCTCAGATTTCATGGAAGCGTTTCAGAACAATATTTTTCCTGAGACCAGCAGGCGAAATCAAACCGCTAGAACTGCTTAATGTGCTGCGTTGGAAAAAAATCGCAAAGTGCGGCAACGCTGCTCAGAAGTTTTTCGTTATGCCATTGCTACTGGGAGGGCTGAATTTAATCCTGCTGCGGATTTTTCTAGTGTCCTCGACGTACATCAATCAAATCACTTCCCGTTCTTAAAAGCCGATGAGATACCCAATTTTCTGCGTGTCTTAGACAGTTACACAGGGAATCGGCTGGTCCAGATTGCCACGAAATTACTGATGATTACAGGTGGAAGAACCTCCAAATTACGTGCGGCTATATGGTCAGAATTTGATCTAGATAACGCTATTTGGGAAATTCCTGCTGAAAGGATGAAAATGCGCAGGTCACATCTTGTGCCTTTGTCGACTCAGCGTTAGATTTCCTTAATGAACTCAAGGTAATGACATGGAACTATTGTTATGTTTTCCGGGGCGGAACGATCCGAATAAGCCAATGAGTGAAGCTAGAATAACCCAGGTGGTCAAGCGGGTTGGGTATGACGGAAGACTAACAGGCCATGGATTTCGGCATACGCTTTCTACCATCTTGCATGAGAAAGGATATGACTCACAATGGATTGAGATGCAATTAGACCATGTAGATAAAAATTGTATTCGAGGAACTTATAATCATACTCAATACATTGAAAAACGGCGGTCTATGCTTCAATGGTATTCTAGTTTTTTATTTAACATAAAAGGATGATCTCATGGGTGAGTTTTCTAAACTAGTAGGGGATTATGGTGAGGACATAGTCTCGCATTTTCTTAATATATTTGGATGGGAGAACCATGCGACAAATAAATATGTTGACTGCCACACTCGTAAACATGAAAAAAGCACACATGGTATCGATGCATTATTTGTCTATAATTCACCGTTAGAATCAAAGACTATAGAAAATGTAATAGTATCATCAAAGTATTCTTCAAATCCTTATTATAAAGTGGCCTCCACCTTTAAAAGTCATTTTGAAGATATTGCTACAGCTATTGAGTGTTATGCAAAATCCTCGCTAAAAAAAGAAATCAATCAGCAGGTGATTTCTGCTGGTCGATATAATGGTTGTAAAAAGGTTGATACGGGTGTTCTTTTTTATATTAATAATGACAGTAACCCGGATAAACAAGATATTATTAGTTCTATTAAGAATTCGCAAATTAGCAGTGATCTTAAATATAGAACTATACATGTTGTGGATAATAAAAGAGCATCTTTTTTATATGAGAGTATTACTTATATAAAGAATAAGTACGGGGACGATAAAGTTAATTTTTTCTATCCTCCAACATCCCTAAATCTTACCATTACTGGTAAGAGGTATTTTGGAAAAATCTTCCCAGTTGAATATATTTCTTCCCCAATAATTCCTTTTGTCATTGAAAGAGGTAATCAAGGACAACCTATTATTTGTTTGGTTTCGTCTGAACCATTTTCTGCTGATGGCATTGAGCATTTACTATCATGTACAAGGGATTTAGTAGCTGATATATCTAAAAATCTTTTATTCGTATTTAGTCATTATAACAAGCTGAACTCTAAAGAAGATCTGGACAGATTGCGTTTGTCGCTTGACAGAGAGATAAATATTGAAATTGATTCTTACAATACCGATTTTAGAGGGTAAGATAATGGACTCTATGATTTTGCCAAGTGGCGATAATTTAAAAACTCTCTTGTCTCAATCAAAGATAAGTAAAAGTGAGGTAAAGTCCGTATTACGAGGGAGGGGAGTATTTTGCTCTAGTGACGAAAAAAATAATACAGTTCCATTATTGATTAAAACTCTAGTGAGTCCGTCGGAGTACTATTTTTTTCAGGATAGAATTAAAACCAAAGAACATAGCACAAAAATTAACATGAGGACTTTGAAATGGGACTCAGAAGAGTCTTTAATTGATTCTATAGGTGATGATTTCAACCTGTCTGATTTGGTAGATGATCCTTTTTGTAATTATGAAGTGACAAATGTTTCTGACTTTTATGTAAAAGATAATGATGATTCTATAGCTTTAGACTTCACCATAAAACGTATAGATCTAATGAATGGTTGGCATGAAGCAGAACAGTATTTTTCTGGTAGAATTGAATTGGAAAAAAATAGCGAGAAGAAAAATGATGTCGAAGTAAATATTTCTCTCAATCACACATCTCAAGAAACAAAGTTAGTTGCAGATATAATACTGAGAAGATTAAATTCCCATTTGAAGTCACAAGGACATATTAAGCAAGACTCTGAGATATTAAAAATTCAGTTTAATCATTTTGATAATGCTAAAAGAATACAATTTCTTGAGAATATTTCCAAATCTCATATCCAAAACGAATTTTATTTTCAAAAAATTATAGATGTTGATTTCTATCCGGATGAAACAACCACTTTTCCAGATGATCTAAAGTGGTTAGAGAGAAATATTGAAGAATTAAAACTAAAAGGTACTTTAGGTGAGTCAATATTCTTCAGAAATAAAACCCTTCACCCAAATCTGAAAATATCAAAGCTCGTGGCCAGTTACATAATGCAAGATATTGACTATGACGCAGAGTGTAAGATCTCATATGAATTTCCTGAGTATTCAACTAAGAAATCAGAAGTTGCTGAGCTTGTTATTGATTTTAAAGCATTTAATGGTAAAGGCGCTTCTGTTTCAAAAATTAATGAAATCAAAGCCAGTATTATGAAAACTATTGAAGCAAAAAAAGTAAAAGCCTATGATTTGTATAAGCTTGTCGCTGATTAATTAGTTTGGTGATTTTTAGATTAATGTGTTAAAGCCGCGTAAGAAGGTGGCTTTAACACGTAGTTGTCATCGTTCTTCAAATCTGCACTTACTTTAAGTGGAATATATAATTATTTATATTTCCAGCGCGCAATGCTCTCCCCGCCACGCCTGAACGCTTAAGGGGCCACTTTTAATGCGGTTGCATAAGCGGCCTCAGGCCATGCCAGAGCTGGCGCTGGCGGGAGTAGAGGGGGTTATAAAGCATGCAAAACCATGCACCTTACGCATGCATGGCTTAATTCTGGAATAAAGCGGGATTTACGGGGATTTTTTGACGGGCTACTGCGCGACCAGTTCTGCGCATTTATTCACGTAATTCTGGTTTTGTGCAGGTGTGAATTTCTCACAATTATCATCCCGCGAAGCCGTGTCAGGCCTGAATCCGATGGCGGTTAAAATGTCATTATCCTGTGCGGAATAATTAATTTTTTCACCGGTGGCCAGCCACACCGACAGCGCTTCACGCAGGTATTTTCCCCCCTTCGTGCGGGAACAGTGGGCAATCCATACCGTGAGGCACCAGAAAGCCGAAAGTTCAGTAGTAACCCATTAATAAGCCTTAGCTTTATGTGGTGTATAGGTGAATAGATAAATAGGTGAAAGGATGGGAATACTAGCCGGATCGGGAAAGAATCCGGCTCAGTCACGGTAGCGATCACCGAAACACAACGATCACCTGATAACAGGAAGATAGAGAGACAACCTGACAGCCGCAGATCTTCTAATGAAGTCGCTACGCTCCCGTGAAAAAGCGCAACAACCATAAGATCCATGCTAGTAAATTTCTGGCAACTCCAGAGGCCAAAGCATGGTTAGCGCAAAAGCAGGACGAAGAGGCACAGATCAAATTAGCCAAGGCTGCTAATACGATATTCTGATCTGGTTTGTCTCCCCCTCATTTATTACACAAAATCAGACTTTGCCCGGAAGAAAACTGTCCTCTATCTGACTGCGTAGGAGTACGATAAATAAGCAAGCCAATAGAAACGATAGGGTTACTGATGGATACAGTAGAAGAGCTAAACGGAACGTATTTCTATGCTGGAAAATCAAATCTTACCGCCTCAGAGCTATTCTTCATGGTTTTTATTTTCAACACTGCTGACCAGTTCGGAATTAAAGACATTGCCGCGGCATATGGCCTTTATGCAGGTATAAACGATCAGCCTACAAGGGGTAAGATTAAGGGAGCACTTAAAGGAACGTCCAAACTATCCAAAGGCATTAGAAAAACCTTCGGAAAAAGGTTCTTCCCGTGGGGAATAAAACTTCCTACGTGGATCGGTGGTTACACGCCCTGGACTGTAGAACTCAGAATGGTGAGAAGTATAACAACGTGGGTAGGGCGAACTATCCCCTTAGTTGAGGAGGTTGTATTGCTGGCTGACGTGTCACAGATAGCTTACAACTCAGTTAAGGAATACAACACCATTGCACGAGGCAACGATAAGCTATGGTAGATGACATTGATCAACGTGTAATCGCTCTTATCACCAAACACAGCAGTTACTACCCGTTCAGGAAGCAAAAGCGCGACACGTTTACAGCAGAATCAAGTATCCACTTTGATGTGAGGTTAGATCAGGGTGAGGTAGAGGAATTGATCGAGGATTTTGCCAGAGAATTTACCGTTGATGTGTCTGCATTCAACGTTGAAGCCTACTATCCCGAAGTTAAGCATTCCTGGAATCCATTCAAGAAGCCTGATCCTGTAGATGTTCCTGATTTCACGATAGATATGTTTATTAAATCGGCTAAAGCCGGGAAATGGTTGTACGACTAATTGCAAGGAGCTTAATAAATGGCCGTACCTGTTCACCTAATTTTAAAAGACGATGGCGGATCGCAGATTATGGGATCTTGCGACGTTCACGGAAGGGATGGAAGCATAGAGCTACGCAGCTTGCAACATGGCGTGATTATTCCTACAGATCCCCTTACTGGTAAAGTTACGGGCTCCCGTCAACACTGCTCTTTTAATTTCACTAAAGAAATCGATAGTTCATCACCTTATCTGTTTAAAGCCGTTGCAACAGGCCAGACACTTAAAAGTGCTGAATTTAATTTCTATCGCATTAACTACAGTGGACTAGAGGAAATTTATTACACGATCACTTTGGAAAATGTGAAAGTGGTTAGCCATAGCCCACTGATGCACGACACCCGCGACGTAACAGGTACAGGACACATGGAAGATGTTTCTTTGAGTTATGAGAAAATCACTCATCTCTATAAAGACGGTAACATCCTTCACTCTGACGCGTGGAACGAGAAGAAACACGCCTAAGCGCATAATGAAAAGGGGGCGTTACACCCCATCGTATCCTGCCTTGTGCCTCCCTTGAAGGTGAGGCAGTAACCATCGATGAGCATCATCGTCACTACTTCATAATGGGTGATAAATGTTCTCATACTACGCTGGTTCTCGCTGACGGCGGTTTTAACATTATCCTCGCTTTACCATAAATCCTCACTCCCCCTTAGCCTCAGCCCCATCCCCTTACCTAACCAAACAATCAACACCTCCCACTGCCACTTTCCGCTAGTGACAAATAATCCACTGCCTTATCCGATATATCACCGCTGATCTTTCCCTTCACCGAGAATATATTTGAGTTAAGTGGACTTATCCTCTTAAATAACCCTCTTTTACAGCTTTTATTACACGATTACACATCTTGACATGAATGTTGACGATCGGTGACTATTACGTAAAGCAATAAGCTTTTTCTTATTTCTAACTCGTTATTCCGTCCGCACCATTTATCAACTCATTGTTATGTCGGGATAACCTGAGAAAATTATGATCGGCGGGTCTTTTAATCTTTCTTAAATAAAGGCTCTTCAGACAATGGGGTTTCTTCCAGGGCGACACGGTTGTCGCATTCTTCCTGCAATCTTACTTTCTTTACCCTTTGTCATTTCTGTGACGATGGCTCAGGCGAGGGCATCTTCGTCCCCCTCGCACGCAATTTCTGACGACACCTCGCCGGGCGGTTTGTTTGCCGCACTGCGCAGCACAATGCTCCATCACCCTAGCCTGGCCAGTCAGCAGGCGCTTGTGCGTTCCAAAGAGGCCAACGCCGACAGCGCTCGCGCGGCACGTTTGCCCACGCTTGGGGCCAGCGCGGGGGCGGGGCAAATCTCCGGTTACAATGATTCCAGTTCGACCACGCTGAGCGTATCGCAACCGTTATGGGCATTTGGGCGTATCGATAGCGCCATTGACTACGCCGACACTGACACCCTTGCGCAGCAGGCCACGGCCTGGGCTGCGCGTCGTGAACTGCTGGAACAGACCGCAGTGGCCTACGCCAATGTGCAAGGTGTGCGCGAGCGTCTTGCCGTTGCTGAAGCAAACGTTAACAACCATCAGGCGTTGCAGGAACAGATCCAGCGCCGTGCGCAGGGAGGACTGGCGTCTTCTGCTGATGTCAGCCTGGCGAAGGCCCGATGGTTGCAGGCACGTTCCTCGTTCGAACAGGCCAAATCGGACCTGCTTACCGCCGAATCCACGCTGTTATCTCTGACACAGGATCCGATCGCCAGCGATCTGCCGGTGCCAGGCAGCATCCTCAAACTGCCTGCCGATGAATCTATACAGGAACAAGTCCTTGCACAGAGTGCGAGCGTACGAGCACGCGAAGCGGGGGTGACGCTTGCCGAAACGGATGTGGAACGTCAGCGCACCTCATCGATGCCGACCGTCTCTCTGCAAGCCTCTCGCAACGACTACTCAGGTATCCCCAACCAGAGAAATGACAACACGATCAATGTGGTGGTGAGCGGCACGATGGAAGGTCTGGGACTGGTGACCCGCGGCCTGCAGAACGCGGCCCTGGAACGCGTCGAGTCCGCGCGCCAGGATCTGGCTCAACAACGCCACAGCGAAGACATTGAGACGCGCCAGCTGCTCGATCGGCGTGATGCTAACCAGACGCTGATCGCCGGTTATGAACAGTCGGTGATTGAACTCAGCGACACGCTGGCATCGTTCCGTCGCCAGTACGAATCGGGCTACAAGAGCTGGCTGGACGTCCTCAACTCCGTGCGCGAATTAACCGAACAACAACAAGCGCTGGTCGCGGTGCGATCCGCATGGCGGAGCGACTGTCTGCGCCTGGCCGCACGCACGGGACGGATGGACGACACCTCTGGCGCCCTGCCCACGGGCACCCAATTAGCTAACACGTCTGCGAGCCTTCCTTGATGAAACCTGTTCCACTCTCTGAATTACTGGCCCTGCTGGACAAGCTACATGCCCCGGTAAATAAAGCGGCATTAACCCAGGCCTATGCGCGTGCGCAGACCGTTCCTCCGTTGACCGATCGCCCGCAGGATCAGGTGCGCAGTTTACTGTCGGACGCGGGGATGAAAGATGTCCGGCTGGCGTTGCTTCCCTGGTGGCGTTTCGATCCCCGCCATCTCCCGGCACTGATGTGGCACGAACAGACATGGTGGCTGGCCGAACGACACACCGAGGGTGGGAACACCGATACCCTGACGCTGAGCCGTGAAGATGCCGAATCCCGCACGCTGGCGATAGACGACATTGTGACCGGTGCGCCGGGTACGACTGCGGGTGACGAAACGGCGGTACTCTGGTTCAGCCTGGCTTCACCGGTACAGTCAGAGAACCTCGCTGATAGCGAAAACCCGGCCATGCGCCTGGTCTGGCGAGAACTGTTGCGCGACCGTCGCTGGATATCCCGGGTCGTCGCCGCCACGCTGCTGGTGAACATCCTGGCCATTCCCACCTCACTCTTCGCGATGCAGGTCTACGATCGCGTGGTTCCTACTCTGGCCTGGGCAACGCTGACCACGCTGGTGGTGGGGATGGTGCTGGTGGTGGGGCTGGACTGGCTGCTCAAAACACTGCGTGCCCGCGTCATGGACAGCGTTGCCAGCAGTGTGGACAAACGCCTTTCCCAGCATGTCTATGAACACCTGCTGCACCTGCAGCTCGACCAGCAGCCCGGCAGTCTGGGCACGCTGGCCGCCCAGGTAGGAGCCCTGGATTCAGTACGACAGGTTGTCTCTGCCGGTCTGGTCTTCGGGATCGTGGATCTGCCGTTTGCCTTTCTGTTTATCGCGCTGATTGGTTTGATCGGCGGGCCCGTCGGCTGGGTGTACCTCGGAATGCTTCCTGTCGCGCTGGCGCTTGGCCTGTTCACGCGTATGCGTTTACGCCGTCTCACGCGCCAACAGATGCTTCGCAGCAACGAGCGTCTGGGCCTGTTAGTCGACAGTATTCGCGGCGCAGAGACCCTGCGCGCCAGTCATGCTGGCTGGCGTTGTGCACAAGACTGGCAGACGCTGAGTAATTCCATCGCCGGCTACAGCATTCAGCAAAAATCGCTCAGCCAGTTCTGTACCAACACCACCGGCAGTCTGTCGACGCTGGCGTATGTCATGGGGATTGTGGTGGGCGTCTGGGGCGTCGAGGCCGGATATTTGACCACCGGCGGCATGGTCGCGTGCAGCATTCTCGGTGGGCGTGTCATCGGGCCGGTGAGCCAGGGCGTTCAGTACCTGATGCAGTGGCAGCAGGTCAGAGAAGCGCTGGATATGGTGAACAACCTGCTGCGCAAACCTACCGAGCGCCGCCCAGGACAGACCCTGTTGTTGCCCGATCGCCTGCCAGAACATATGAGTGTGGAAAAGCTGCGCTTTGCCTTTCCGCAGTCTCCGGTACAACAACTCAATATTCCCGCACTCCACTTTCGCGCCGGTGAACGCGTTCTGCTGTTAGGGCCGGTTGGCGGCGGTAAATCAACGCTGCTGAAGATCCTGGCCGGGCTGTATCGCCCCGGTGAGGGCCGCGTACGCCTGGGCGATGTCGATTTGTGGGAGATTGATCCCCAGCTGGTCAGTGCTCAGGTTGGCTATCTGCCACAAGCGGTGCAGCTCTTCAAAGGTACGCTGCGCAGCAATCTGATGCTCGCCGGAGCCGTCAGCGACACCACGCTGACGGACGTCACCCGCGATCTGGCGCTGGATCAGGTGGCTGCCGGTAATCCGCTGGGGATGGATATGGCGATCAGTGAAGGTGGCTCGGGTCTTTCTGGCGGTCAGCGCCAGCTGGTCGGCCTGGCACGTGTGCTGATGTCCCGTCCCCGTATCTGGCTTCTGGATGAACCGACGGCCTCGCTGGATGGCGAAGCTGAGGCCCGTGTCTGGAAAGCATTACAAGCCAGGCTGCAGCCAGAAGATATCCTCATCGTCGCCACTCACCGTCCGATGGCTGCGGTTAATTTTGCGACCCGCGTACTGGTCGTGCAGGAAGGCAGCGTCGTCCGTGATGGTGCGCCAGACAAGGTGATGCCAGGTCTGATGGCCCGCGCCACTGCCTCGCGGCCCACCGTTGAAGTCATGAACGTAAAAACACGTATGCCAGAAGCATCAAATACAGCAGGAGTCCTTAATGGCCGTTGAACTGTTTGACGACGAGGTAGCCGACGCCGCTCGCGTGCAGCGGCTGGAAAACGCCCACCGTAGCCGAATCTCCGCCGGGCTTATCTGGAGCATCGTCGCACTGGTGCTGGGGTTTGTTATATGGGCGATGTATTTTCGCATTGACGAAGTCGCACGGGCACACGGTGAAGTGATTGCCAGCAGCCGGGTGCAGATCATCCAGACCGTGGACGGTGGCGTCCTGTCCGAGCTGCATGTCAAAGAGGGTGACCATGTGAAGGCGGGGCAGGTTCTGGCTCGCCTCGATCCCACCCGCGTTGAGGCAGCGGCGGGTGAAGTGGACGCCCGTATCGTCGGTCTCAGGGCGCGTATTGCCCGACTTCGCGCAGAATCTACCGGACAGTCCGCTCCGCGGTTCCCTTCCGATCCCGGCCCGGCACTGCGCGAGCAGGCAGACATTGAACGCGCCCTGTTCCTGCAACGCCGTCAGAGCCTGCAGGAAGATATCACCGCGCTGCAAACCGCCGTCAATTTAGCCAGTCAGAAGCTCAACCTGGTGAACGGGCTTGAACGCTCTGGCGATGTGAGCACCAGTGAGCGGCTTAACGCCCAGCGCGATCTCAATGAAGCCCGCGCCCGCCTGCTGGGGCGGCGCAATAAGTTTCTGGATGACTCGCGAGCCGATCTTACCAAGGCCGAAGATGACCTGAGCCAGACCCTGCAACAGATGGCTGGCCGTCGCCAGCAGGTGCACGATACGGTCTTTACGGCCATGGGGCCTGGCATAGTCAAAAACGTCCGCGTCACCACGCTGGGCGGGGTATTACGTGCCGGTGATGAAATCATGCAGATCGTCCCGTCAGATGATGCCCTCATCGTTGAGGCTAAGGTTCTGCCTGCGGATATTGCCCGCGTTCAGGTTGGACTGCCGGCCACCGTACGCCTTGATCCCTTCGATTACACCATCTATGGCGCATTGCAGGGGGAGGTGATGTATGTGTCGGCCGACACCCTCAAAGAAAACACACCCCGTGGCGAGGAGATCTACTACCGCGTCCACGTTCGTTTGAAAAGCCATGCAGAAGGCCTGTCAGACCCTCAGGAAGAAGGGCAGTTTGTGCGCAGTACGACGGGTCGCCAGCTGGACATCCTGCCGGGCATGACATCTCAGCTCGACATCCGTACCGGCGATCGCACGCTGATGGACTTTTTACTTAAACCTTTGCGTAAAACACTCAGTGAATCATTCCAGGAGCGATGACACCGCAGGTGGTCGTTGCAACCCGATTTTCCTGTTCGCCCCAATTGGACACAACACACAATGAAATCCGAGACCCAGATGAAGCCAGGACAATATACGCTCAGTACCGGTAAAACACGCATCACCCTGCAGGCCGGGCAGACCAACATTCACAAGGCCGCACCGGGTGAAACGTACCGGGTGCTCAAGCGCCAGAGCGAAAAAGATCAAGAAAATCTGGCCGATGACGTCGTGGCTTCGCGTCACGGGCAAGATCTGCAGCTGGACTATGCCGATGGCACCACCTTGACCCTGCAGGACTGGTTTACGCAAAGCGATACCAGCGTCACCCTGCCTGCTGATGGCTCGTCTACCCAGCTGATGACGCCCGCCAGCACCGAAGGGGCAGCGTTGGCCGACGGCAGTCATGTTTTCTATGCGCACGGTTCGCCGGACGCGCTGGCCAGCATGACCTCAGGCCACCCGGGGCTGGAAAATATCTTATCCGGCCTGCAGAACAACTCGCTCGTGACTGGCCATCCGGTCACCTACCTGCCTCAATCGCACTCTTACACGGGCTACCTCGCCGGCGTCCTCGGACTCGGGGGCGTGGTTGGGGTTGCCGCGGCGAGTGGCGGCGGTGGTGGTGGAAGTCACAATGATGGCAAGCAGGATAACGGTGGGGGAGAACCCACTGTACAGAATTCCGTCGAGCTTAATTTTGTCGGCGGCCCGGCGCTCAGCAGTAACGATTTGAATGTCGAGATTTATCAGGCCGATGGCAAAACGCTGATTGGCACCGGGACGCTGGGGCCCAACGGCTCGGTAACCGTGTCGGCTGGCAGCTACAGCGGCGTGGTGATTGTTAAGCTCGTCAACAGCGGCGGTGCTGCTGACTACCTGGACGAAGCGACTGGCGTGGGTAAAGACCTCTCTGCTCAGCTCTGGAGCATGGGTGTTATCTCTGGCGACAACAGTACCCTCGTTCTCAATATTAACGTGCTGACTACGCTCGCCTATACCAAGGCCCAGCAAGCCCTCGGCGGCACGACTGACAGTCCAGCGACCCTGAGCGCGACGCAGGTGGCCGACACCTCCGCCGCCATCAGCAGCCTGTTTGGTGTGGATGACATTCTGAACACCACGGTCGTCGCAACCAACGGTGGCAGCTATAACGCTAATGATGGCTTAAGTGCCGGTGAAAAATATGGCCTCCTGCTGGCGGCATTCTCCGGTGCGGAAGCTAACGCCAGTGCGTCCACCCAGACCATCCTTGATAACGTGACTGCCGGAATCACACTCGGCAGCAATAGCAGCCTGTCCGATGGGGTGCAGTCGTTGCTGATTAAAGGCGCAGCGGCCGCCAGTGACACCTCCGGCGGCCTCAGCTTCATTATTGACACCCATGCGCCTGTCTTCAGCAGCGCCACGACGGCCAGCGTGGATGAGAACATCGGGGCAGGCCAGGTAGTCTGGACTGCTGTCGCTACCGACCCCAGCCAGTTTAGCTACAGCCTGAACTCCACCGGTGACAGCGCGCTGTTCAGCATCAATGCCTCCACGGGTGCGGTCACGCTTCTCGACAACCCGGATTTTGAAAGCAAAGCCGGTTACAGCTTTACCGTTGTTGCTACCGACGCAGCCGGCAATGCCAGCAGCCAGACGGTCACGCTGGGGATCAACAACCTCGACGAAGTTGCCCCGACGATCACCAGCGGCACCACCGCTACGGCGATTGATGAAAACAGCGGTGCAGGGCAGGTGATTTACACCGCCACCGCGACTGACACCGGCGACATCAGCAATGGCGTCACCTTCTCGCTGAAAGCGGGCAGCGATGCGGGCCTGACGATCGACCCGATCACCGGGGCGGTTACCCTGATCGGTAACCCGGATTTTGAAAGCAAAGCCAGCTACAGCTTTACCGTTGTCGCCACCGATGCGGCCAACAACGCCAGCGAACGTGCGGTCACGCTGGGGATCAACAACCTCGATGAAATTGCCCCGACGATCACCAGCGGCACCACCGCAACGGCGATTGATGAAAACAGCGGCGCGGGCCAGGTGATATACACCGCCACGGCAACCGACACCGGCGATATCAGCAATGGTTTCACCTTCTCGCTGAAAGCGGGCAGTGATGCGGGCCTGACGATTGACCCGATCACCGGTGCGGTCACGCTGATCGGCAACCCGGATTTTGAGAGCAAACCTGGCTACAGCTTCACCGTTGTCGCCACCGATGCGGCCGGCAATGCCAGCGACCAGGTTGTTACACTCGGGATCAATAACCTCGATGAGGTTGCCCCGACCATCACCAGCGGCGCGAAGGCCACGGCAATCAACGAGAACAGCGGCGCGGGTCAGGTGATCTACACCGCCACGGCGACCGACACAGCGGATATCAGCGGGGGCGTTACCTTCTCACTGAAAGCAGGCAGCGACGCAGGCCTGACGATCGACCCGATCACCGGTGCGGTTACCCTGATCGGTAACCCGGATTTTGAGAGCAAAGCCAGCTACAGCTTTACCGTTGTCGCCACCGACGCAGCCAACAACGCCAGCGAACGTGCGGTGACACTGGGGATCAATAACCTCGATGAAGTTGCCCCGACGATCACCAGCGGCGCGAAGGCCACGGCAATCAACGAGAACAGCGGCGCAGGGCAGGTGATCTACACCGCCACCGCGACCGACACCGGCGATATCAGCGGCGGCGTCACATTCTCGCTGAAAGCGGGCAGCGATGCGGGCCTGACGATCGATCCGATCACTGGCGCGGTCACCCTGATCGGTAACCCGGATTTTGAAAGCCAGGCTAGCTACAGCTTTACCGTTGTCGCCACCGATGCGGCCAACAACGCCAGCGAACGTGCGGTGACGCTGGGTATTAACAACCTCGACGAAGTTGCCCCGACGATCACCAGCGGCGCGACGGCCTCGGCAATCAACGAAAACAGCGGCGCGGGCCAGGTGATTTACACCGCTACGGCCACCGACACCGGCGATATCAGCGGCGGCGTCACCTTCTCGCTGAAAGCGGGCAGCGACGCGGGTCTGACTATTGATGCAGCCACCGGGGCGGTCACCCTGGCCGGCAACCCGGATTTTGAAAGCAAAGCCAGCTACAGCTTCACCGTTGTCGCCACCGATGCGGCAAACAACGCCAGCGAACGTGCGGTGACGCTGGGTATCAATAACCTTGATGAAGTTGCCCCGACCATCACCAGCGGCGCGAAGGCCACGGCAATCAACGAGAACAGCGGCGCGGGTCAGGTGATCTACACCGCCACGGCAACCGACACAGCGGATATCAGCAACGGCGTTACCTTCTCATTGAAAGCGGGCAGCGACGCGGGCCTGACGATCGACCCGATCACCGGTGCTGTTACTCTGATCGGTAACCCGGATTTTGAGAGCCAGGCCAGCTACAGCTTTACCGTTGTCGCCACCGACGCAGCCGGCAATGCCAGCGACAAGGCGGTGACGCTGGGTATCAATAACCTCGATGAGGTTGCCCCGACGATCACCAGCGGCGCGAAGGCCACGGCAATCAACGAGAACAGCGGCGCAGGGCAGGTGATCTACACCGCCACCGCAACCGACACCGGCGATATCAGCGGCGGCGTCACCTTCTCATTGAAAGCGGGCAGCGACGCGGGCCTGACGATCGACTCTAAAACCGGCGCGGTCACCCTGACCGGCAACCCGAACTTTGAAAGCAAAGCCAGCTACAGCTTCACCGTTGTGGCTACCGACGCCGCCGGCAACCACAGCGACCGGACGGTCACGCTGGGTATCAATAACCTCGATGAAGTTGCCCCGACCATCACCAGCGGCACCACCGCCACGGCGATTGATGAAAACAGCGGTGCGGGTCAGGTGATTTACACCGCCACCGCCACTGACACTGGCGACATCAGCAACGGCGTCACCTTCTCACTGAAAGCGGGCAGCGACGCGGGACTGACCATCGACCAAAACACCGGGGCGGTCACCCTGATCGGCAACCCGAATTTTGAGAGCAAAAATAGCTACAGCTTCACCGTTGTCGCCACCGATGCGGCCAACAACGCCAGCGAACGTGCGGTCACGCTGGGGATCAACAACCTCGATGAAGTTGCCCCGACGATCACCAGCGGCACCACCGCCACGGCAATCGACGAAAACAGCGGCGCAGGCCAGGTGATTTACACCGCCACTGCAACCGACACCGGCGACATCAGCGGCGGCGTGACCTTCTCGCTGAAAGCGGGCAGCGACGCGGGTCTGACTATTGATGCAGCCACCGGGGCGGTCACCCTGACCGGCAACCCGGATTTTGAGAGCCAGGCCAGCTACAGCTTCACCGTTGTCGCTACCGATGTGGCGGGCAATGCCAGCAGCCAGAAGGTGACGCTGGGCATCAATAACCTTGATGAAGTTGCCCCGACGATCACCAGCGGCACAACCGCCACGGCGATCAACGAGAACAGCGGCGCAGGCCAGGTGGTCTACACCGCCACGGCGACCGACACAGCGGATATCAGCAACGGCGTCACCTTCTCCCTGAAACTGGGCAGCGACGCGGGCTTGACGAT
>Ga0308165_1003187_pt1 | contig 18001 bp, 8 predicted proteins | sample PhyWR2_FD_201032 | JGI IMG/M metagenome (GOLD analysis project Ga0308165, IMG submission 201032) | Phyllosphere microbial communities from UC Gill Tract Community Farm, Albany, California, United States - DLSLW.R2 | ecosystem: Host-associated > Plants > Phyllosphere > Unclassified | place: USA...
GTGCTCGCGTGAGCGCGACGCCGCTGCCGAGCGCCCTCGACGTCCGCGAGCTGCTCGAAGGTCTCCTCGGCCGTGAGGTCGCGGTGGCCACGGGCGGCCCGATGGTCGACCCCGGCAGCACCGACGGCGCGCTCGTCGCCGAGTTCGTCTCGGACCAGATGCAGCTCGCGGCCATCGTCGTCATGGACGTGCCGCTCGCGGCACGCTCCGGCGCGTCGATCGCCCTCATGCCCTCCCTCGCCTCGGAGAACGCCGTGGGCGCCGGAGAGCTGACCGACGTGCTGCTCGAGAACGCCGGTGAGATCCTCAACGTCATGGCGTCGCTGTTCAACGCCGAGGGTGCCCCGCACCTGCGGCTCAGCGCCGTGCACCCGCCCAAGGCTGCGCTGCCGAACGACGTCGCAGGCTGGGTGCTGGCCTACGTGCCGCGTCTCGACCTCGAGTGCGACGTCTCCGGCTACGGACCGGGGAACCTCTCGGTGCTGGTGGTCTGACGACTGCGGCCACCTCCGAGCGGACCACGAGAGACCCGAGGCCTTGCCTCGGGTCTCTCGTGCGTCTGGGGCGTCCCGGCGGACCGCGGGCGAGCGCACGGCTCCGGTGGCCGAGCGCTGACCGTCCGCTGCCGCCGACCATCCCCGACCGCGACACCGGGCTGTCCGGCCGATGGTGAAGGTCCGGTGAGAAGGTGAAGATTTGGTATGGTCTGATGACAAGCCGGACGGACCGGCACGGCAGGTGACCGCCGTGGCCCGTGGCGTCCCCTGCTGACCAGTCGAAGGATGAGGAGCCCTCTGTGAACGGCTCGGCCTTCGAGCGCCTCAGGCGAGACCTCTGGCACCTGCGCCACGGCGGGCTCTCGCAGCTCAGGGCGTCGAGGAGACGCCGGCTCCGCTCCTCCTCACCGACCACGGCCTCGGGCGAGTACAGGCCGTGGGACCCCGCACCGCGGGTCACGGACCCGTCGGCTCCCCGGGTCGGGGTGGTGCTCGACGACTTCTCGAGGGTCGCCTTCGAGGCCGAGTGGGACCAGGTCCTGCTCAAGCCCTCGAGCTGGCAGACCACCCTCGACGAGGACGCGCTCGACCTGGTCTTCGTCGAGTCGGCGTGGGCGGGCAACGGCGGGGCGTGGAGCTACCACCTCACCGGGCCGACAGCCCCGCGCCCAGCCCTCGTCGAGATGCTCGCCCGGTGCCGCGAGCTCGGGGTCCCGACGGTCTTCTGGAACAAGGAGGACCCGGCCCACTTCGAGGACTTCCTCGACACCGCACGCCTCTTCGACCACGTGCTCACGACCGACGTCGGCCGCGTCGAGGACTACCGCCGCGAGCTCGGCCACGACAGGGTCGGGGTCCTCAGCTTCGCGGCGCAGACGAGCGTGCACAACCCCGTCCGGAGCCACGGCAAGGGACCACGAGGCGACGTCGCCTTCGCCGGGATGTACTTCGCGCACAGGTACCCCGAGCGGCGCGAGCAGATGGACCTCCTGCTCGGAGCCGCGGTCCGCGCCGGGGACACGATGCCCTCAGGCCTCGAGATCTTCTCGCGACAGCTCGGCGGAGACCCCGACTACCAGTTCCCCGAGCCCTTCGCCCAGCACGTGGTCGGGTCGCTGCGCTACGACCAGATGCTCACCGCCTACCGCGACTTCAAGGTGTTCCTCAACGTCAACTCCGTGGTCGGCTCGCCGAGCATGTGCGCCCGGAGGATCTTCGAGATCTCCGCCTGCGGAACCCCTGTCGTGTCGACTCCGAGCGCCGCGATCGAGGCGTTCTTCCCGCCCGACGAGGTGTTCACCGTCAGCGAGCCCGAGGAGGCCGAGAACCTCCTGCGGGCGCTCGTGCGCAGCCCCGAGCTCCGCGACCGCTCGACGCACCGCGCGCAGCGCCGCATCTGGTCCCAGCACACCTACGCGCACCGCGCCGACGAGGTGCTCGTCGCGGCCGGGCTCCGACAGTCCGGGACCCGGCGACGACCGACCGTGACCGCGCTGGTCTCGACCAACAGACCGCACCAGCTCGAGCACGCCGTCCGCAGCGTCGTCGCGCAGCGCGACGTCGAGGTGCAGCTCGCGCTGCTCACCCACGGGTTCGAGGCCGACCGCGACGCCGTCGACGCTCTCGCCGCGAGCCTGGGGCTCCAGGGCGTCGTGCACCTGGCCGCAGACGCGGCGACCCCGCTGGGCGCCTGCCTCAACCTGCTCGTCGACGCCGCCGACGGCGACGTCGTCGCCAAGATGGACGACGATGACCTCTACGGCGAGCACTACCTCTCCGACCAGCTGTACGCCATGGAGTACAGCGGGGCGCGGGTGGTCGGCAAGCAGGCGCACTACATGCACCTCGAGGCCTCAGACGCGACGGTGCTGCGGTTCGCCGAGCGGGAGCACCGGTACACCGACTTCGTCATGGGGCCCACGATCGTCGCCGCGCGTGAGGTCGCGCTGGCGCATAGGTTCGCCCCAGTGGGTCGAGGCGAAGACACGCAGTTCTTGAGCGACGTCGTCTCGGCAGGGGAGCGCGTCTACTCCGCCGACAGGTTCGGGTTCGTGCAGGTCAGGAAGGCCGGACCCGGGGCGCACACCTGGTCGGTGTCGGATGCCGAGGTGCTCGCCAACGGCGAGGTCCAGTTCTACGGGCGTGCTGAGCAGCACGTCATGATCTAGGGGAATCGTATGGAGAACATCAAGACCGTCGCGGTCATCGGGCTCGGCTACATCGGGCTGCCGACTGCCGCGATCCTCGCGTCTAAGGGGATCGACGTCATCGGGGTCGACGTCAAGCAGAGCACCGTCGACGCGGTGAACCGCGGGGAGGTGCCGTTCGTCGAGCCCGACCTCGGGACCTACCTCGCCGGGGCAGTGACCCAGGGCAAGCTGAGCGCGAGCGTCAAGACCCCGGCGGCCGACGCCTACATCGTGGCGGTGCCGACGCCCTTCAAGGGCGACCACGCTGCGGACCTCTCGTTCATCGAGGCTGCTGCCGACGCGATCGCGCCCCAGCTGGTCGGCGGAGAGCTGCTCATCCTGGAGTCGACGTCACCTCCTGGCGCCACGCAGCACATGGCCGACCGCATCCTCGCGCTGCGGCCCGACCTACGACACAAGGACGAAGACGGCGGGCTGTTCTTCGCGCACTGCCCCGAGCGAGTGCTTCCGGGCCGCGTCATGATCGAGCTCGTGACGAACGCCCGCATCGTCGGAGGCGTGACTCCCCGTGCGGCCGAGCGTGCGAAGTCGCTGTACGAGACCTTCTGCCAGGGCGAGATCCTGCTGACCGACGCCAAGACCGCCGAGATGGCCAAGCTCGTCGAGAACTCCTTCCGCGACGTCAACATCGCCTTCGCCAACGAGCTCTCGATCATCGCCGACAAGGTCGGGGTGGACGTGTGGGAGCTCATCGAGCTGGCCAACCACCACCCGCGGGTCAACATCCTCCAGCCCGGGCCCGGGGTCGGCGGGCATTGCATCGCGGTGGACCCGTGGTTCATCGTCGACGCGGCGCCTGAGGAGGCGACACTTATCCGCACCGCCCGCGAGGTCAACGACGCAAAGCCGGAGACAGTCATCGCGAAGGTCCTCGCCGCCGCAGCGGACGAGGAACGTCCGGTTGTCGCCGCCTTGGGCTTGGCATTCAAGGCCGATATCGACGATCTGCGCGAGTCGCCGGCATTGGAAATTGTGAATCGAATTGCTTCACGTCATTCGGATATCACTATCCTGGCTGTAGAGCCTCACATTGAGGAGCTCCCGAGAGTTTTGGCCGAATACGGCAATGTGGAGAAGGTTGATCTTGACGCGGCTATCGAGAGAGCAAACATCGTTCTCGTGCTGGTTGACCACAGCGATTTCCGTGCGATTGAATCTCCGGTGCTGGCTGGCAGGACTTTGGTTGACACTCGAGGCATTCTGCCGAAGGGTTGAGGCGGCATCGTGCTCCCAACTGGCCCCAACCGAGGAGTTCCATCTTGAACGAGGATGAGGTTCGTCCGGCGGACGAAGTGAGAGAACTACTTGCACGGCAACTCAAGCGTGACCCAGACGGCCTGTACGCGCTCTACGCGAAAAGTCAGGCCGAGGTTGACCGCCTCCGTTCGAGCGCCCGTGCGGAAGCCGCGGCGGCGGAGCAGGCCACAAAAATCCGAAGCGAGCTTGCCCAGGCTCGTAACAAGCTGAATGCCAAAGAGCGGGCCCTGGAGGATGCGGAAGCATCACTGCGGGCGTATCGTCAGGAGACCAGCAGGCTGAAGGCGGACCTTAAGCGAGTTCGCGAATCCAGGGCGATGCGGATCGGCAAGACCGTGCTGGCTCCCGCTCGCTCCCTGAGCCGGACGGCTTCGAACTTACGTCACCGGGGAGCCGCTGAAACCACCGCTTCGAAGGGCGCCCCACAGGCCCCCCAAGGAGTTGAACTCGCAGAGTTTGATGAGGTGGCCGATCAGCCGACGGTCTCCGCTCATTCCGCTCATTCCGCTCCAGCGGTCCGTCGCGTCGGTGACATGTCCTTCGTTGAATTACAGGAACGTTTTGAGAACGATCCTTCAGTGAAGAATTTGGGATATGTGCTCAGCCGCGCATGGTACAGCGAGGGTAGCGTTGAGCTAGGTGCGAAGATGATCGAGAAGCATCCCGATCTCAGGAGCAAGCTCCCCGAGAGGGAAGCGGTCTTGGCCGATCGGATCCTCGGAGAATCGAGACTCGAGAGCTTGGCGCCGAGTCTCATAGTTCCGCGCTGCCGAGGTGTTCTATTTGAGCCAGCGCGCGGACGAGTGATGTACTGCGCACACTCCACGCCCGTCTACAATTCGAACGGCTATTCTACGCGAACGCGAGGCGTCGTCGAAGGACTGAAGGTTCTGGGGGCCGATGTCGCGGTCGTTGCGCGATCGGGCTATCCATGGGATACGCCTTCCGACCGGGCCACGCCTCTCCGCAAGAGATCGGAGACGGTCCTCGACGGGGTGCCGTACATCCATACCCCTGGATCTATAATTGGGACGACCCCCGTCGATCGCTACATCCTCGAAGCAGCCGATACCTATGTCCGAGAAGGCCGGCGCCTTCGTCCCGAAGTAATCCATGCAGCGTCGAACTACATCACTGCGCTACCCGCGTTGATCGCGGCCCGCAGGCTCGGTGTTCCCTTCGTGTATGAAGTCAGGGGTCTGTGGGAAATTACGGAGGCGTCGGGCAAGGAGGGCTGGGACCTCAGCGAGCGCTACCAACTTCAGGCACGCATGGAGGCCTTGGTGGCAACGAGCGCCGACCAGGTCTTGGCGATCACTGAGCAGGTGAAGGACGAACTCGTACGACGCGGTGTTTCAGCAGAGAAGGTCTCGCTGCTACCGAACGGGGTCAACACCGAAGCGTTCATGCCGATCCCTCGCGACTCGAGGTACGCAAGCGAGCTCGGGGTGTCTTCGGACGAGGTCGTTGTTGGGTACGCGGGCAGCTTGGTCGACTACGAGGGTCTCGATCTACTCATCCGTTCGCTGAGCGAGATGGACACAGAGACCCCTTTCAAGGTGCTCATTGCTGGTTCAGGCGCTGAGAAGGAGCGGCTCGAGAGCCTCGCAGACGAATGCGGAGTGCGTGATCGCGTCACCCTCCTAGGTCGAGTGCCGGCGTCGAGCATCAATCGGCTGCAGAGCGTATTTGACATTGTCTGCTGCCCGCGAAAGTCGCAGCCGGTTACCGAAATGGTCTCGGCGCTGAAGCCCCTTGAGGCCTTCAGCGCCGCAAAGGCTGTCATCTTGTCGGACGTCCGTCCTAACCTGGAATTGGCAGGGCCGGACGGTCGACGTGCTTTGCTGCACCGAGCTGACGACGCATCTGATTTGGCTAGCAAACTGCAGATCGCGATCGAAGATGGTGAACTCCGACGGGACCTGGGACGGGCGGCCCGACTTTGGGTGACCCGTGAGCGTTCGTGGAAAACTATCGGTAAGACGGTCTTGGCCGCCTACAAGGCTGCTGCCGACGTATATGCGTCATCTACTGCATCAAACGAGAAGGGCGTCTCCGAGCTTCGTATCGGACTCATCTCGGACCAGTTCACGCGTGAGACCCTCCGCGAGTCCGTCGACGTAGTCCTGGTCCGGCCTGGACTATCAGAGAGCGACTTCCTGGCGCTAAAGTTGGACATCCTCCTAGTCGAGTCGGCCTGGGAAGGTCAGGAGGGAGTCTGGCGCCGCGGGGTGGGGTTTTACTCTGATGCAGAGCAGCTTCCGCTTCGGAGGATCCTTTCTGCGGCTCGAAAGGCGGGAGTCCCGTCTGTCTTCTGGAACAAAGAGGACCCGGTCCACTACAATCGGTTTGCGCGGACTGCAGCGCTGTGCGATCACGTCTTCACTACCGACGCGGACCGCGTCCCCGACTATCTGGCTCTGGCTGGGAGCCACGTACAGTCTGTGTCGACGCTTCCCTTCTACGCTCAGCCAGCGATCCACAACCCACTGCCGACCGCACGAAATTTCTCTAGAGACGTGGCGTTCGCAGGGACGTTCTATGGTGACCGCTACAAGAAGCGCTCCGACGAGTTGGAGGGACTTCTCAGGTCTGCGCAGCCCTACGGGCTCACGATCTATGACCGACAGGCGGACATTCCGGGTTCGCAGTACCGCTTCCCGGACCGGCTGCGTGATCACGTCCGTGGATCTCTCCCTTACACGGAGGTTGTGAACTCGTACAAGAGTCACTACGTCAATCTCAACGTCAACTCTGTTGCGGACTCTCCATCGATGTTCTCGCGACGGGTTGTCGAGATCGCTGCCTGCGGTGGAGTGGTGCTATCTGGACCAGGCCGTGGGGTCACCGAGGCGCTCGGATCGGCTGTGCCAGTCGTGCGAAACGCTCAGGAGAGTGCTGCATATCTTGACGAATGGTTTACGCACCCAAACTCACGACTCGTCGAAGCTTGGCACCAGGTCCGGAGCATCTACCGTGCGCACCTCGTGGACCATGCGCTTGGACTCATCGCTCGCACGGCAGGCCTAGCGGTATCAGTTGAGCCGCTTCCTGCTTACGGTCTCATCGTGCGAGAAGGCGACCATGATGCGTTGTGCTCGATCGTCGCCCAGTCGGTCCTGCCGACTCGCGTTTTCGTGGCCGAAGCGGATCTTGACGGCTACTCGTCCCTCCGCCAACTAGGTGTCGGTCTGGGGACACACGACGACCTCGCGGACAGCACGGAGGACCTTCAGTGGATCGGTCTGACGACCAGTAGGTCAGCGCGTACGCATTATGAGGACCTCCTTATTGCGACCCGGTTCGGGACGTGGGACCGCATTCTCGTTTCGGGCGAGACAACCCCGTCGGACGGCAGCGTTCTTGTCTCCTTCTGCGATGGTGACCTGGATGACTCCGGATTGATCGCGCGTAGACTTGTTGCGGGCGTCACGCTGGCGGCGTTGCTTAACCGGATTCGTGAACCGGTGGAATCTGCGATCAGCCTTCACAAACCCATCCTCCGGACTGAGGTGGCTCCTCAACCCGGCGCCATCGATGCTTCGTCGCAACGAAAGCTGCGCGGTCCGCAAACCGTCCTCGTAGCGGGCCACGACCTGAAGTTTGCGCGCGATCTGATTGAAGGGCTCACGGCTGACGGGGCCATAGTCATCACTGACGAGTGGGCTTCACACAATGCCCACGACGAAGAAAAATCGAAGCAACTACTATCTGAGGCAGACGTGGTCTTCTGTGAATGGGGCCTGGGCAATGCGGTCTGGTATTCTCAGCACGTTTCGGACAGGCAGCGCCTGATCGTGCGAGTGCACTCCCAGGAACTCTTCCGGCCTTACCTTGCTCGCATCGATGCCGAGCGGGTGAGTCAATTTGTCTTCGTGTCGGCACTGATCATGAAGGCTGCAATCGAGAGTCACGGAGTCCCGGCTATAAAGAGCACGATAATATTCAATGCCGTGGACGTCGATGGGCTGATGTTGCCTAAGGCACCCGGGGCGCCACGGACGCTGGGGCTCGTCGGTATGGTCCCAAGATCCAAGAGATTCGATCTAGCTCTCGACCTGCTGGATGCCACGAAGGCGCGCGGTGGGTCTTTCCGACTCCGGGTCAAAGGAAGAATGCCCGACGACTATCCCTGGATGAAGAACCGGCCGGCGGAGCTCGAGTACTTCAAGATCCAGATGGCCCGAGTCAAAGAAATGAACAACGTCACTCCGGGTACCGTGATATTCGACGGTTACGGTGACGACATGCCCGACTGGTACAGGGAGATCGGTTTTGCGTTGTCCGTCAGTGACTTTGAGTCATTCCACTTCACGATACCTGACGGTGTAGCCTCTGGGGCCGTTCCTGTGATTCTGCCCTGGCCCGGCGCCGACCTGATCTACCCTGCCGCCTGGCTGAGCGGCACTGTCGACGAGGCAGCTGACCGAATCATGAATTCCACCCCACTCGACGCGGACTCGGCTGTCATCCGTGACAAATTCGCGCGAGACACGATAATCGGTTCGCTCGTGACTCTTGTGCGCGATCAAGGGGACCCTGGTGGTCGGTGAACGGTCCGGAGGACCTTTGAACGTCGACTTGTCTGTTGGAGGGGCCGCGATGCGCCTGCTGCCGCGGAACCTTGCGAGCGGTGCCACACTGCGGAGTCGAAAGCTTCTATGCGAAGGAGCCGTGGCTCTGTCGACAGGGGCGGTCTTGCCCTATGACTCTGGAAGAATCTGGGAGGATCGTACCGACCGCAGCTTGGCACGGCGGCTGCACGGCTTTACGTTCGTCGCTGACTGGTTCGGCGCTTCAGACACGATCACAGACGAGGAGTCGATAAGGCTCGGAGCGCTCGGTTTCGAGATGTTTACCCGCTGGCACAGAGATTTCGGATCACGCTCAGACGAGACCAGTCAGGGCATGGCCTATCACGATGAGACGACCGCACAGCGGCTGTTGGCCTTGATCACGTTCCTACACTGCTTCGGAGATGCGCTACCAGCAAGTTCAGTGTCTTGGGTTCGGCGGCTCGCCGATACGACGGCCGACCTGCTGTCAGCGGAAGAGTTTTACGCCGGTTGCAACAACCACGGCATGTTTCAAGATATCTCGGTCCTCGCGTACTCGATTCTCCTCGAACAGACGCCTGAGCGCAGACGCTCTCTGATCGATCTGACGACAGAACGTCTCAGCTCGTACTTTGAGTCATGTTTTACGTCAGAAGGGGTGCACATCGAGAACACGCCCACTTACCACGTGATGGTTTGCCGGAGCCTGGAGCAGGTGACGGCGGTCCTTGAGGCAATGGGCGCGGAGAACGTCGATCGGTATCGCCGGCTCCTGCGGGCCGCAGAGCAGTATGCACTCCACGCGATCAGCCCGAACGGCGAGTTTCCGCTGGTGTCCGACACAATCCGGGTCAATCTCGACACCGAGGCGAATCGTTTGATCTTTCGCTCGCCGGAGTTCGAGTATGCTGCTTCTCGGGGGGCCCGCGGGCGGATGCCGAGTGAGCGTCAAGCTATATTTCAGGAATCCGGCTATGCCATAGTTCGATCCGATTGGAATGACGCTGACGCCTCCTATCTCTATTTCTCGGCGGCGTACAATGCTGACTATCATAAGCATTCTGACGAGATGAGCATTTACGTTCGGGCGCACGGGGCAGACCTGCTCGCCGAGTCGGGCCCATACGGATTCAACTGGACCGACCCTCTCACTCGCTATGCCTTCTCGTCTTATGCACACAACACCTTGGTGGTGGGAGGTGAAGGCCTACCGAGAACCGGAGCTGACAGTAGGGCTACCACTCTCACCAATCTCTCGTCTGACAAGCCCGGCTTTGACGTAGTTGGTCGGACTACCCGTTACCCAGGGGTCGACTGGTCGCGACGAGTCTCCGAGTGCAAGGATCCAAGCCGGCGTTATGGTACCTACGCGATACTCGACACGGCGTCCTCTGAATCTGAGCAGCGTTATTCATTTCTCTGGCACCTAGGTCCTGAAGTGGAGCCCGTACTGCACGCGGAGTGCCTCGAGCTGTACGTGAGGGGAGAGAAGGTTGGAGAGTTTAGCTTCGACTCGGCGTCGAAGTTCGAGGCTCGCATAGTCCACCAGGACGAAGACCTCGAGTTCCAAGCATGGCGTTTCCCTGCGATGAACAAGTCGGAGCCTGGCACTGCACTTCTCATTGAGCTGGTCGGTCGGGAAGTATCAGTCGAATACGACCTGCGATTCGACAACTTCCGCTATAGGGATCGTGGGCTCTCGAAGGAACCATGGCGTCGAGCGGATCTCGGAGTTCCACTTAACTACGTCCTTGATATGCCGGATGGTCACGTCTCGCGTTTGATCGTTGTGTTCACAGCCATGTCTCAACGGTATGACTTCACGTATCAGTATCGTCGAACGCTGCAGGGCGGTGAGTCGGCAGTACTGTACATCGTTGACGATTTCGGAGATCAGGGCTCATACTACTATTCTCGGAACCGTGACACATCGATCTACGACGCCGTGCAGCGTCTGGTCGAATCGAAGCGACTCTTCTTGGGGCTTGATAACGAGAGTGTTGTGATGGTCGGCTCCTCCAAAGGGGGAGCGGCGGCTTTGATTCACGGACTAGGAGCGAACGTTGGCTCCGTGATTGTTGGAGCTCCACAGACGCAGATCGGGAAATTTGTTAGCTCGGCGCACCCGAACGTTCTCGAGTACATGTCGGGCGGTCTCTCCGACAGCGACGTCTCCTGGGCTAACGGAATTATTCGCCGTCAAATGCGTATGTCCGCGAAAAAGTCCAAGGTCGTTATCGTGGTCGGGGACGCTGATCATCATTACAAGGACCACGTATTGCCGTTCGTGCGGGATGCCAAGAAACTTGGCCTAGAGTGCAGTTTGCAGGTTCTTCCTGGGGTCCCGCACTCACGGATGGGTCCGGTTTACGCTCGTTTTCTCGCCTCTTGGGTAAAACACTGGGCGGAACCCGAGGCACAGCTCCCTCACTCCGTTTCGGTGGATCCCGCTTCGGGCTTGCTCTACGCGTCGGTGATGGCTAAGGGCTATAGCCAGATTTCGATGCGGTTGTATCGAGGCAATGAGTTGGTAGAGAGTCGTCCATACGATCCAGCTCAAGCGCAGACTTTTAGGATGCGCTCTCGAGGTCGCTATCGGGTGCGTTTCTACTGCAGGGCGAACGGAGACCAGATCGCGTTCACATCTGATTATGTAGCCTACGAAGCTCCGGTCGACTAGCTGGCACGATCTCAAGTCGATCGTGATCTTTCGGGTATGGCTGCCGCTTGATTTGCGGGACTAATGTCGGATGCGGTTGACTGTATCGGAGTATCCTGATTCGAAACACCAGTAGCGGAGGCGGGGCAAAGATCTTGATGCAGGTCAAGGCTGAGCTAGTGAACGTATTTCAGTTGCGCTGCACGTTGGAGGGCGTGTCAGGTTCGTGCGCTTTCTATCTCTATTGCGGAGACGAGGTGCTGGTCCGCGGTTCCTACAGTGCAGAAGATTCAGTGATGTTCGCGCTTACCAAGCCGGGTGTCTATCGCGTTAAGTGGTTCGTGCGCAACCCCGCTGGTGAGATTTCCTCGGGCGTTAGCGAGCGTTTGAGGTTCGCCGGATTCTTCGACTTGGTCGACGAACCCCCAGCATTACCACTTGCTCTCCACGGTGTTTCTAGGGCGACCGCCTTTGCTTCCCTAACGCTCGGAGCGCGCCGAACGGTGGAGTTTTTCGTTGATCCCACCGGCAGACTGGTGGGATCAACATTCTTTGGTCTGCCGGTGGTCTCGGACGTGGGCGACAGGAGTGACGTGCAGTTGGTCGCTGAACGTTCGAGGTTTTTGCAAGGCGACAACACTCGAAATCCGGGACCGCTCTACTTCTCTTTGCAGGACGGGGCGGTTGATGTGGTCTCAGAGGAATTGCACGCTCTAAGCGTCCTGGATCTGTATTCGCTCGCACGAAGGGCTTTCGCAGAAGGGCTTGTGCAGGGGGCGAATCATGTTCAGTCTTTCATCTTCACGAAGTTCGGCGCCCGAATCCCATACCGTGCGTCGATCGGAGCTGGTACGCGCTTTGGATACAGCGGGCTCGGAACGGTCCTGCATCCCGATACAGTCATCGGGGAGAACTGTGTTGTCGGTCAAAATGTCACTCTTGGTGCGAGAGGAAACTCCACTCCGGTCGTTGGAAACAATGTGTACATTGCAGCGGGTGCAAAGTGCATAGGTGGTCGTATCGGCAACAACGTAGTCGTCGGAGCGAATGCCGTCGTGACGTCGGGGGTACCAGACAACTGTGTAGTCGCCGGGATCCCCGCTCGAGTAATCAGCACCGATATGGACAAGTACCGCGGCTATGTCGGAAGGCCCACGTCATAATCTTTTTCGATGACTCCGTCCAGGGCGATGCTGCGGAGAGTGAGTCACGTGTCAGAGTCCCCTGGGAGCGAGTGCAATTGTGATTGTCTTTTGTTGGTTCGCGCTGGTTCGCGGATGAGGACTGAGTTATCTGAGGATGGTCGCTATGGCCTCATGGTCCGGGGCAGCGCTTTGAGTGTGGGGGCTTGCCCATCACATGCCATCTGACGAGGTCTCTTCGGGCGTGTTGTGTAGTTGCGCCGGACGGATTAGATGCCGAGGCAAATGGCGGGCGACCGCCTTTGGGCATGTTGGTGGCGCTAGCGCCCGTCAGCCTACCCCCCCTGATTGGGGGGAGCGCAGGTTCGTGAGGCAACCGAGTGCAATCGTGGTGGACGGATCCCATCGGTTGCGTGTGGCCACGCTCAAGCTCGTGGGGACACGGCCTTTAGGCGGAGGCTGTCTTTGCCCAGTTCGTTGCCAGTTCCGGAAATCTCCGACGGCGTTGACTTGGGCATACTGACCGACGTGGACTCAGCGAATATGCGGGGTGGCAGCCTCAAGCATCGAGACGTAAGTCTCTGCGACGTAGTGAAATGGTGCTGCGCTCCATTTGTGCGTGGAGTCTCCGCGGACCGTTGAAGGATCAGGGGTGATCAGCCGGATGCCCTGTTCCTGGATCGCTGCGTAGTATTTCTCGATGCAATCGTTGAATTGCTGGGCGTCCATGCGTCCTGCATAGTTGATCTTCTCATTGTTTTCGTCCCAGAGTGCCCACGGGGTCGCGTTTACGACAGTGCGCTGGAGAAGACCCAGCTTCGCGAGATGTTGAGTGAATTTTTGAAGGGAAGCTTGGAAGAGGTCGAAGTACCTGGGGTCCGCAATCCCGAACATTCCGCCAAGTCCGGCTCTCCCTGAGTAGATCCCTCTTGAGAAATCGACCGAGTGAGAAACGAATCCGCCGCTCGGGACATGGTGGATGCCTAGGCGCTCGTCCGTGAGGTCCCAGATCACAGCGTCGTAGTCGGCCCGGTGGGCCTCGAGCTCGTGAAAGAGGTTTCCCTGGATGTCGCCAGCCACCATCCTCCGCTGGAAGCTGGACGCGATCGACGTGAGGTCGAAATCGCTCGGCATGGCTGGGTGGGTCGCACTCACCAGTGTCTGCCGCGCTGCGTAACCCCCGAGTTTGAGATTAAATTTCGGGAAGTGTTCTACGGAGTCTCGAGTCACGCAGCTTCCGTAGATGAATACGCGAGTGTCGTTGCTGGGCATGGTCGCCGTTTCCGAGTTCTCGTTCGAAGGTTCCTGCGCTGTCCGACCGCCGTTGTGGTCAGGCGATTCGTTGAGGGAGATTCGAGGGATAGGGGTTTTTTGGTTGTCCTCCTCCGCGGATGTCCTGTTGTCGCTCTGTCGCGCTCGATGTATCAGGGGGGAAGGGAGGGATGCTGTCGCTCCGGTTCGCGAGGTTGTAGTGATGCGGAGGGCCAGCGCCCGATACATGTCATGGCTGTAGTGGTATGGTGCCGAGCCCCATTGGTGCGTGGAGCTCGCTTGGGTCTCAGATCGACGTGTGGTGATCGCAGTGATGGGTTCGGCGTGCTGGATGTAGCGACGGATCATCCGGTTCGCGTAGCGGGTGTCTGGGCCGAGGGTGCTGTCAACCTTCGCACCTTTGTCGTCTCGGGTCGCCCATCGCGGGGCGAGGAGGACGACCCGATTGGTGAAGCCTGCGCTTTCCACCGCGGACGTGAAGTGCTCCAGCGAGTTCTTCCACAGTTTGAGGTGGCGCTTGCTCCCGAAGGGGACCAAGGTTGCCTCCGTCCTGAGCCGTGCATCGATCCCCGACGAGATCAGCTCGACTGAGCGGGTGACGAACTGGCCTTCGCCTAGGTCCCAGACCCCGTAGCGCTCGTCCGTAAGATCCCAGAGCAGCAGGTGGGCGTCCGCCCCGAAGGTGTGAAGGTCTTCGTCCAGGGAGCCGCGGAAGTCGTCCCTGATGGTGCGCTTCTGGAACTCGGAGGTGAGGGTCTCGATGTGGGACTCGTCGAGTGGTGTCGGCTGGGCGTAGGCGGAGATCAAGGACTGGCGGGCGATGTACCGATCCAGCTGGAATGCGCCCTGGTCCAGGAAATCGAAGGTGTCACGTGAGACGCAGCTCCCGTAGATGACGACCCGGGTCTTGGGGGTGTCCTCGGCCGTCATCTACGGATCGCATGTCGTGGTGCCCGATCCCGTGGCGCGGCCGGGATCAGACGGAGACGCGTGTCCCGCCCGTCCTCCAGTGCCTCCTTGAGGAGGCCGGCGGCCTTGGCGGGGTTGTCCTTCGCGACCGCCCAGGCCCACTGCCGGTACCGGCGAGCGGTCTCGCGTGCAGGTCCGTCGATGACCACCCGTCCACGGTCGAGCCAGATCGCCCGGGTGCACAGCTCTTCGATGACCTGTGCGGCGTGGTTGACGATGAACACGGTGCCCGCGTTCGCCTGCAGGTCGCGCATGCGCTCTTCGCTGCGCTGCTTGAAGGCCGCGTCGCCGGTCGAGAGTGCCTCGTCGATGAGCAGGATCTGCGGGTTGGCCGCAGCGGCGATCGCGAACCGGAGGCGAGCACCCATGCCGGAGGAGTAGGTCTTCATCGGCAGGTAGATGGCCTTCTCGATCCCTGCGAGGTCGATGATCTCAGGGATGAGGTTCTCTGTCTGCTCGGGTGTCAGTCCCATGGCCAGGCAGCCCAGTCGGACATTCTGCTCGCCCGAGAGCTCGGGGAGCAGGGCAGCATTGACGCCGAGCAGCACAGGGTCCGACTCCGCCAGGACACGACCGCGGGTGGGTGTCTCGAGTCCGGCGATGACACGCAGCAACGTGCTCTTGCCGGATCCGTTGGTGCCGATAATGCCGATGGACTCGCCGCGACGGGCGGCGAGCGAGATGCCGGCGAGGGCCCGGACGATGACCTTGGGGTGCCGTCCGACGGTTCTGTCGACCAGTCGTGAGACCGGCGACGTGGCACGTCGTGCGCTCGCCTCGGTCGAGCTCACGCTGTAGTGGACGTGCGCGTTCGCGACTGCCACTGTGACGTCGTTGCTCCAGGGAGCGTCAGTCACGTCCATAGCTCTCCTCCCCGCGCCAGAACACGACGAAGCCCACCAGGAGCATCCCGACGGCCCACGCTGCGAGCACCAGCCACGAACGGGCCTCGGGTGTCTGGCCGTAGAGCAGGAGGTCGCGGGAGATGTCGAGCACCTGGAACATCGGGTTGATCTTCATCAGATCGAGGATCACCGGGTGCTCGACGAACCTGTCCAAGGAGAAGAACACGGCGGACCCGTAGAGCCAGAACCGGGTGAAGAAGGAGATGAGGTTGGAGATGTCCCTGACCTTCGCGACCAGGCGCGCAGCGATCATCGCGATCCCGAGGTTGAACAGGACCTGCAGGGCGAACACTGCGGGGAAGAGCAGCCAGCGCCAGGTGACCTCGGCGTGCGGGGGCATGACCACCACGAGCACCATCATCGTGACGAAGCCCGGGAAGGTGTTGAGCGTCTCGCGGAGCACCGTCGCGATCGGCAGCGACACCCGCGGGAACGTGAACGACCGGATGAGGTTGCGGCCGCCCGCGATCGACGACGCACCGCTGTTGAGGCACCGAGCGGTGAAGCCGAACATGAACACGCCGATGACCAGGTATCCGATGAAGTTCTCGATGCCACGGTTGGTCTGGAGCAGCCAGCCGAAGATCAGCAGGTAGACCACTGCGTCGAGCAGCGGCTTGAGCACCAGCCAGGCGTTGCCCAGCACCAGCTGGCGGGTGCCGCTCGCGACGCGCGCCCGCGAGTCGGCGACGATGAAGTGTCGGCGGTCCCAGAGCTGGCCGAGGTAGTCAGGCAGCGAGGGACGACGTCCTACTGGCCGCAGGCCGTCCATCTTGACGGTCTCGACCTTGGGCTGGCCCGCGCGCGTCATCGTCATGCGTGACGCTGCCCGGCGAGTGTGGTCATGACGCCTGTGTAGGTTCTACCGGCCGCGTCCCATGTCCGGGTGGCGGCGAACGAGCGTCCACTGTCGCCGAAGGCTTGACGGCTGGCTGGAACTCGTGCCAGGTCCTCGAGCGACGAGGCGAAGTGCTCGGTGTCGCCCGCCGTCACCAGCACCCCGCTCCCAGGCCCTCCGACGATCTCGCGCAGCGCCGGCAGGTCGCTCGCGACAACAGGTCGTCCGTACGCCATGGCCTCGATCGGTTTCAGTGGGGTGACCAGGCGGCACACCCTGACGTCGCGTCGTGGGACGACGAACACGTCGAGGGCCTGGTGGTACATGAGCGCCTGCGAACGTGGCACCCGGCCGGTGAACAGCGTAACCCGGTCGATCCCCAGCCGCCGGGCCTCGGCCTCGAGCGCACCCCGTGACACGCCGTCCCCGACGATGAGCGCTCGTGCGTCGATCCCGCGCTGGCGGAGCAGGGCGACGGCACCGAGCAGGGTGTCGAGGCCTTCGTAGTCGACCAGGCTACTCACGGTGCCGACCCAGAACCCGTCGGCCGGGAGCCCGAGGGCCTGCCGTGCGTCGACAGCGTCGAGCGAGCCCTCGAGCAGCTCGGCATCGACGGCGTTCGGCACGAGGGAGATGGTGTCGCGGTCGACCCCGCGGGCGACGAGCTCGTCGCGGAGCGTCTCGCTCAGCGTGAAGACGTGGTCGGCGGCTGCGGCGAGCTCGGTCTCGCGGTCTCGCAGCATCCGGTACTTCTCGCTCTGGGCGGCGTGCTCCTGCTGCGCACCTGCGGGTCGGCTCGCGACCCACGTCTCCTCCAGCAGCCCGCGGACCTCGTAGACCCACGGGACGCCGAGCTCACGGGCTGCCGCGCGGGCGACGAGGCCGTTGGTGTAGTTGGTGGTGGCGTGCAGCACCTGGGCCCCGACCTCCTCGGCGAGGGGCAGGAGCATCTGGACGCTCTGGCGCAGCCGGGCCTCGACCGTCGCGCCCGGGGACGGCAGCACCAGCCGGCGGTAGTCGACCCCGTCGATCGTGTCGGCGTGCCGTGCAGCGATCGTGCCGACGGTGACGGGGTAGCCGAGCCTGGTGGCCGCGGTGACGCGCAGACCGGCGTCCTGCTGGGCGCGGAGCACGGCGTGGCTGCGGTGGGTGTACCCGCTCTGGGTGTGCGGCAGCGAGTTGGTGAGGACGTGCAGGACGGAGATCCCGGCGGGCGTCGTCGTGGACGTGTCTCCACGACCCGGTGCGCCAGGGGCGGAGGTCTTCGGGACGACGAGGTCGACGCCTGGGCTCATCATCCGCACCTCGGAGGCTAGCCGCGCACGGAGCGGGGAGTCCCGTCGTGCAGCGACGCCCGTCGCCGCGTCGAGCGTGGCGACAGCTGCGCTGAGGTCGCCGCGCTGCCACAGCGCCCGTGCGCGGCTCTGACGGAGCCCGTCGAACAGCTCGGCGGGAAGGTCGTCGGCGGTACCGAGCTGGACCGCGAGCTCGACGAGCCAGCGGCGCCGCACCCGACCGGCCGGGAGGAAGCCGTCCCGGGACCGGGGGAGTGCCGCTGCCTGGCGCAGCTGGTCGCGGGCGTCGTCGAGCTCTCCGAGCAGCCAGGCTCCCGTGGCGCGCGTGAGCGGCTCTCCCGAACGGGTCAGTGCGGTCCCTGTCGCACGCGTGGCGCGGCGCGGCGCCCTGCGGCTCACCT